>JAABUK010002078.1_pt1 | contig 36709 bp, 38 predicted proteins | sample 5559141 | NCBI WGS metagenome assembly JAABUK01 (sample SAMN10711869, study PRJNA513367) | rock metagenome | isolation source: Antarctica rocks | place: Antarctica: Victoria Land, Pudding Butte nord | collected 2016-01-03
AAGTTCGGCGGAGTCAAGTTCGTCTACCGCCGCGACGAGATGGCCCAGCTCAAAGCGTGGTTCACCACCGAACTGGGCCGCCGGCTCCCGGACGCCCAAATCCTGTACTGGACCTAAAGCGTGTCGGCCTGGCCGCAGCCACCCTGCACGCCGGCCCGGACGAACTCTCCGAAGACCCGCTGGCCGACCTCGTCGCCGAGCTAGCCAACTTCCAGCGCGGCGTCTCCCGGGCCGGACGGCTCTCCCTGGTCGGCACCATCCTGCAGGACAACACCGCTCCCGAAGTGCTCGCCCGTTACCGGGCACAGCTCGTCGGCCCCCGCCGCGGCCGCATCCGCACCATACTCAACCGGGCCCAGCGATCGGCCTGATCGACGCCGACGCAGACCTCGACGTAGCCGTCACGCTGTGCAACCGCTCCTGGTACGGCCGCGCCCTGGCCGAGCCGCAGCCACCGCCAAACTGGCCAGCCCGCACCGCCGCACTCGTCTGGCGCGCAGTCGGAGGCGCACCCCCAGAAGCTCACACGTAGCGCTGAGCCGCCCCACTGACCGATCCCGCTCACGGCTGCGGCGACAAGCCGGTCCCGGTACCGCCACTTACGATGTTGGGGGTGCCAGCAAGAATGCTGTCACCAGCCTCGAACCGCCCCAGCAGCGATTGGCATCAATTCCCCCGAGCGGTACGGGTGCTCTTTGCCCGGCTCTGTCTCTTCGGGGCCTTCGCCGTCACGGCGCCGCCGGGGACACAACGTCCGCTGAGGGGTGCGACGATGGCCGCCATGCCCAGAACCGGGGACACAGCACCAGCTGCCGGATTCACTGCGCTGCTGCGGATACGGGAGTTCCGGTGGTTGTGGCTGGCGGATGCCCAGTCCCTGTTGGGTGATCAGTTGGCCCGGGTGGCGTTGTCGGTGTTGGTCTATGACCGCACCGGATCAGGGCTGGTCACCGCGGCGGTGTACGCCCTGACGTTCCTACCGGCCCTGGCGGGCAGTGTCCTGCTGGGTCCGCTCGCTGACCGTCTCCCCCGCCGCGGCTTGCTCGTCGGCGGGGATCTGATACGCGCCGCCCTGCTCGCGGCGATGGCCCTGCCCGCGCTGTCGGTGCCGGTCCTGTCCAGCCTGCTCGTTGCCGCTGTGTTGGTCGGTACCCCGTGGAAAGCCGCTGAATCCGCGCTGGTCGTGGACATCCTCACCATCGAGGACTACCCGACGGGGCTCGGCTTACGGACCGTCACCGGGCAGGCCGCGCAGGTTGTCGGCTTCGCGGTCGGCGGTATCGCCATCGCCGCCATCGGCGCCCGCGGCGCACTCGCCCTCGACGCTGCAACGTTCCTGATCTCGGCGGTCGTCATCCGCCTGGGTGTGCGCAACCGCCCGCCCGCCGCACACCCCGACAACGAGACGGCACCCTCACCGCAGCGCTGGCTGCATGGCGCCGCCACCGTGCTGGCCGACCGCCGCCTGCGCCTGCTGCTGAGCTTGGCTTGGTTGCTCGGTCTGCTGGTGATTCCCGAGGGATTGGCCGCCCCCTACGCACAACACCTGGGCGGCGGAGCCCGCACCGTCGGGCTCCTCCTGGCCGCCGGACCCACGGGGGTCCTGGTGGGCACCGTCTGCTACACCCGGCTGCTCTCCGCGCCGGCCCGTGCACGATTGCTGGGCCCGTTGGCCGCGGTCGCCGGCATACCGCTACTTTTCTGCGCCACCACACCGAATCTGGCCATCACCTGCCTGCTCTGGGCCCTCAGCGGCGCCTGCACCGCCTACCAGATCCAGGTCGTCGCCGAGTTCGTCCGCACCATCTCCCCCAGCATCCGCGGCCAAGGCCTCGGCATCGCCTCCGCCGGGCTGCTCGCCGCTCAGGGCATCGGCCTCCTCGCCGGCGGCGCTATCACCCAAGTCGCCTCCCCCGCCACCGCCATCGTCACCGCTGGCGCCGCGGCCACCGCCCTGGGCTCAGCCCTGGCCCTCACCCGCCGGGCCCACAACAGAGCCACCCCCGCCCCCGGTTAGACGGCGCTCGTCAACGGACGCAAGTCCGCCAGGGTCGCGCATGAGGACACGTGAAGACCCACCTACTGCCTCTACGCAGTAGGGCATCGTCGCCTGGCCCATCGATCGCGAATCGCTTCGGATTCAGCCGAGCTCCCAGTTCTTCCTCACCACGCTCACCTCCTTCCTGTGCTCGGGGTGCCGCCTGATCGGGCGGTTGCTGTGGTGGTGTGCCGGTCTCAGCCGAGCTCCCAGTTCTTCCTCACCACGCCCACCTCCTTCCTGTGCTCGGGGTGCCGCCTGATCGGGCGGTTGCTGTGGTGGTGTGCCGGTCTCAGCCGAGCTCCCAGTTCTTCCTCACCACGCCCACCTCCCTTCCTGTGCTCGGGGTGCCGCCTGATCGGGCGGTTGCTGTGGTGGTGTGCCGGTCTCAGCCGAGCTCCCAGTTCTTCCTCACCACGCCCACCTCCTTCTGTTTGGTTGCGCTCCTCACGCCGTGAAGTTCGCCGTGGCGAACCACTACTGCGGTAGGCTCCGAAGACTTGTATGCGTGCGTGCTGACGTCCGGAGATTTGCGCTTCCTCGCTGCCCGTACCGCAACGGGTTGCGGTACGGGTTGGGAGGAGTGAACAGCTAATGATCGTTGAAGGACGTGCTGTTGGCTATTCCTCCTCGCCCGCGCTGTCTGTCCGCCGGTGGTCGTTGTGGTCCATTCCGGGGCCGGCGCGGTGCTTCATGCTGCTGGTCGAGGCCGTAGCCGTTGCGTTGACGGTGTTTCTGCTGTGGACCCAATCGGTGTCGCACACCGACCTGATCCGGGTGGCCGTGCTGGTCGTGTTGGCCATCGGCTACGCCGAGTCCGCCACCCGCATTGACCGGCTCAAACGCTACTTAGGCAGCGGCAAGGCCTTCTCCAACCAGACGTCGGTATGGACGTTCGCTGCCGTGCTCATCCTCCCCACGGGATGGGCCGCGGTCCTGGTGGCCCTCCTCTACGCCCACGCCCTGTTGCAGCGACGCCGCGACAAATCCGGGCACCCCTACCGGGTTGTGTTCACCGCCGCCACGGTGATGCTGTCGGTGCTGGCCGCGGGCACGCTCCTAGATGTCGTGGTCCCCAGCAGCGACGTGCTGCACGGCGGATTCCGCCCCGCGATCGCGGTCATCCTCGCGCTGGTGGCGGCCAACCTGGTCAACTTCGGCCTGGTGCTGCTCGGCGGATGGCTGCTGTTCCGACCCCCGAGCGTGCGCGCCATGTTGCCGACCGCGGGCGCCCTCGGCTACGAACTCGCCGCCGCGGTACTGGGCATCGTCACCGCCGGATTCCTGCTCCTCATGCCCCCAGGCACCCCCGTGGTGCTCGTCCTGATCGCCGTTCTGCGGCGCAGCTCCCTGGTCGGCGAGCTGCGACGCACTGCCCGCACCGACGCCAAGACCGGTCTGCTCAACGCCGCGGCATGGAACGACCACGCCACCGGGATCCTCTCCCGTAACCGCCGTGACGCCCAACCGGTGACCGTGCTGTTCTGCGACCTCGACAGATTCAAGACGGTCAACGACACCTACGGCCACTTGGTCGGGGACAACGTCCTGGTCGCCGTGGCGGACTGCCTCCGCCGCGAACTACGCGGGCACGACGGGCTCGGCCGCTACGGCGGCGAGGAGTTCGTCATCATCCTCGACCGCCTCGACCTCGGCGCCGCGCACCAGGTCGCCGACCGCCTCCGGGCCGCCGTCAGCGCCCTGCACGTCGTGGACGGCCTGCAGATCACGGTGTCCATCGGCCTCGCTCACCACCAGTCCGAACACGGACCGGTCGACCTGAACCAGCTGCTGACCCGCGCCGACACCGCCCTCTACCAGGCAAAGTCCTCCGGCCGCGACCGCGTCCAAACATACTGACCAGCTCACGCTTGCCTGCACCCCCTCTTCGCCGGCGGTGTAGTTCAGCCGCCGAGTAGTTCGCCGACGGCAGTTATCTCGGCGAGCAGTTCGCAGCATGTAGTGGTCCTGCTGACGTCAGCGCTAGCTGTCAAGTTCGACACGCGGATGCAGCTAAGATTGAACACAGTCGCCGAGGCGGCCGGTTTGTTCAATCTGCATCCCATGGCCGTGATCAATCTGCATTGTATCCCGACAGTTGTCGAGATGCAGCCAAAATGAAACAAGGGCTCTCTGTATTTATTGTAGGTATTGTGTGAAGTCTGGGGCAGGCTGATTGCTTGCATGGAGGGTCTCTGCTCCACCTGGCAGAGCCCATCGCTAAACAGATCGAACTGGTCCCTTCGGCTGTCCCCGTGGATGTTTCCTTCGCAGTAGCGTGCCAGTGTGGGCCGTGTCGAGCGTCGAGCGCAGATGTACGCATTGGCTCGGGAGGAGTTCGAGCGGGTGCTCACCCGCAGTGACCTGAATGAGCTGGAGCGACTGGTGGCCGCTGTTGATCCGCAACCCCGGCGACGGTGGCGATGCTTGAGCTACTGCATCCTCGACGCGGTCTGGACTATGGGAGCACCGCACGACACCGTGGTCGTGCCCCTGGTGCACCGGGTCGCCCACGAGCACGGCGATGACAACCCCCTCCTGCCGGCCGGGGAACCACCACCACCGGACTCCATGTCGCTCTGGCCGTTCCTCAGCAGATTCTCCGAGAGAAACGCGCTCACCGGGTACACCAACGCGCAGCGCACCGCCCCCCACGGCGCACTGAAGGCCGATGTCGCCCAGGAGCATGCCCGGGTTCTTCTTGACCACGGCATCCAAACCGTGCACGACATCGAGCCGTTGATGGACAACCGGCGCTGGTTCCCGCACGTCAACGCCACCCTCGCGCAACTACCCGGCGACGGTCGGCACGGCACGCGCCGCAGCTACCTGTGGATGCTGGCCGGCGAGAACGACCGCGTGCGACCCGACCACCTGGTGCTGCGCTGGTTCACCCGGTACGGACTCAACCTCAGCCCCACCTCGGCCCATTTCCTCATGTACATCCTCGCGGCGCGTAGGACCGAAACCGGCCAGCCCACCACCGTCTGGGAAGTCAACCACGCCATCTGGACCGCCGAACGCTCGTCCAAGGCCCCCGCCGACGCGTCCACCGCAGCCAGTGCACAAACCCCTACCCCCAGCCAGCTACAACACCGCCTCGACCACTCCGGGACCACCCCAAGCAAGCCCTCCTAAGCACCCGTTCACAACCTTGCGGTGGTCAATCAGCGGCCATACCTCGGGTCCATCATGGTGGTCGTGCAGTGCGCGGCCATGATTGCCAGATGGCTGAGCTAGTAATCCACCGCCCCAATGACCCCGGTGGCCAGTGATGCAACTGGCGTCCTTCACGGAAATCCTCCGCGCCGTCCTGAGGACGATCGCGGAGCTGATCGGGAGTCTTCCTCCGTAGCTCGCCACCCCTGCACCTGATGCGAGCAGGCGGGGCAACGCACACCAACACCCTCACAGACCCCAGCGACCCCCGAGATAGCCGTCTCCTCCCTGCACACAGCAGCAGGCCGCCGCCGAATCACGCCGGGTGGTCCGCGAAGGCCTGGGCGGTGGCCTCGGGGTTGTTGTGGTAGCCGTTCATGACGTTCGCACTCCAAATGACGATCTCGCCGACGTTGTCCTTCCGGCGGCCAACCGGCGGTGCTCGCTGTCCCCGATCTGCAGGCTGATACCCCAGATCGGTTTGCCGACGCTGTAGATCTTGCGCTGAGAGGCGCTGATGTTGAACGAGGTGTACGCGAGGAAGTATCCGCCCAGGAGCGGTGAACCCCTCGAGTTGATCACGACCGTATTCGTGATCGTGTGCGGAGATGTGGGGAGAGGTCCCTCTCCGCCTCTCCCCACCACGGGCGTTCAGCTACTCGACCTTGTTTCGGGACAACCATTCGAGCGGGCTAAGCGGCGGTCGGCCCCCAGAGCCCTCAGCCGAGCTGTTCGGAAAGCATGACGATGATCCCCTCGAGGCCGCGGACCTAGCGAAACCAGGGTGCCTCCGTCTCCGATCAGTTGCGACGTTGAGCGGACTCATGCAGATCCAATTTGCGCGCGGTCGAGCGATTAGACAGAGGTCCGGGTTCCTGCGGGAAGTCGACCAGGAAGTAGTGCTTGCGCCCCTCGTGCACCAGTGCGCGTTCCACCACCTCCCCGTAGCGGCTGACGTCGTTGTTGCCGCCGGACACCACGCAGAGCACGCCGGCCCCGGGTGCAACGCTGATCGCGGTGCCGAGCGCGGCCACGGCCAGCGCGCCCGCTGGTTCGGCGATGATCCCGTCGCTCTGGTACATCGCCAGCATCTCGCAGCACACCTGGCCCTCGGGCACGCTGACCAGCTCGGCGCCGCCGTCGCGCACCAACGGGTAGGTGAGCTCGCCCGCCCGACGGACCGCGGCGCCGTCGACGAAACCATCGATCTCGGCCAGTGCCACCGGCGCTCCCGCGGTCAAGGCGGCAGCCATACAGGCCGCACCGGCAGGCTCCACCCCCACCACGCGAACCTCCGGGTGCCGCTCCTCCAGCCAGGCGACGGTCCCGGCCAGCAGGCCGCCGCCGCCGACGGGCACCACCACCACGTCGGGCGCAGCGCCCAACTGCTGCACCGCCTCCGCCAGCACGGTGCCCTGCCCGGCGATGGTGCGGGAGTGGTCGAACGCGGGCACCCGGGTGGCGCCGGTCGCTACCTCATCGGAGGCCGCTGCCTCCGCCGCGTCGTCGTAGCTGTCGCCCAGCACCACCAGCTCGACCATGTCCCCGCCGAGCGCGGCAATGCGGTCGCGCTTCTGCCGGGGCGTGGTACGCGGCACGTAGATCCGCCCGTGCACCCCTACCGCGGCGCACGCGTACGCCAAACCCTGGGCGTGGTTGCCTGCGCTGGCGCTGACCACCCCGGCGGTACGTTCGGCTTCGTTGAGCTGGACGACGAAGTTGTAGGCGCCACGCACCTTGTAGGAGCGGACCACCTGCAGGTCCTCCCGCTTCAGCCACACGGTGGCGCCCACCCGGGCCGACAGCCGGGAGCTGATCTCCACCGGCGTCGCCGGGATGCACCCGTCCAACCGATCCGCCGCCGCTTCCACCATGACGGCGGTGACGAGCGGCCCGGACTCCACCGCCGGATCATCAGTCGGCGGGTTGGTGCCTGCATCGGGGGGCGGCCGCACCACTACGTTGTGCCACCGGCAGAGAGCCGACGATGGGGTATCCGGCGCCGGAAGCGATACTCACGGGCGGCGCCGCGTGAGCAGTTCATGCGGTCGCCAGCTTCCACAGCGGGTTCTCGAGGATGGCGCCGATCGTGGCCAGCACCTTGCTGCCCAGCTCGCCGTCGACGAGGCGGTGATCGAAGGACAGAGACAATTGCGTGGTCCATCGCGGCACCACGGCACCTTCGTGCACCCACGGCGTCTGACGGATCGCACCGAAGCAGAGGATGGCGGCCTCGCCGGGGTTGAGGATCGGGGTGGCCGCGTCGATTCCGAACACGCCGATGTTGGTGATGGTGATGGTTCCCCCGGCCATCGCCTCCGGCGGGGTCTTGCCCTCCCGGGCCACGGTGGTGAGATCGGCCAGGGCCATGGCCAGGGCCAGGGTCGAGAGCCGGTCGGCCCCTTTGATGTTCGGCACCATCAACCCGCGTGGGGTGGCGGCGGCGATACCGAGGTTGACGGTGGTCTTCCGCACGATCTCTTGGTTCTTCTCATCCCAAGAGGCGTTGATGTCCGGGTGTGCGCGGACCGCCGCGAGCACGGCCCGCGCCACGATCAATAGCGGGCTGAGCTTCACTTCGTCGAAGGTGGTGTCCTGCTTCATGCGGGCCACCAGTTCCATGGTGGCGGTGGCGTCGACGGTGAGGAACTCGGTGACGTGCGGTGCGGTGAACGCGCTGGTCACCATGGCCTGCGCGGTGGCCTTGCGCACTCCGCGGATCGGTGTCCGCACTTCACCTGCCTGCTCGGTCGTCTCGTCGCGAGGCGTGTCGGTGGGTTGGGCATTGTCCCCGGGCGCCGTGGACTGCGCGTGGTGGGTGATCAGGTCCTCTCGGGTGACGGTGCCCTGCGGGCCGGAGCCGGGCACCGCACCCAGGTCCACACCGAGGTCGCGGGCGAGTTTGCGCACCGGGGGTTTGGCCCGGGTTGCCTTCGCGGTCGTGTGCCCGGTGTCCACCCCCGGCGGCGGCGTGCTCGCCTCGGCCGCCACCGAGTCGGGTGCCGTGGGGGTGCGCCGTGGCCTGCGGGCACTCGCCGCGACGGCGGGCCCGTAGCCGACAAGCACCGACGTGCTTCCGTCGTCGGCGGTCTCCGGTGGTGCGGTTTCCTCTCCGGTGCGCGTATCGACGGGGGTGGCCCCACTGGAGGGTGGGGGCACCTGTCCGGGCGGTGCCACGGTGAACAGGACACTGCCGACCGCGACGGTCTCCCCCTGCCCGGCCAGAACGTCGATCACGGTGCCGGCGACGGGGCTGGGCAGCTCGACCGCGGACTTGGCGGTTTCGATCTCGACGACGATCGCATTCAACGCGACCTCATCACCCGGGGCGACATGCCAGCACAGGATGTCGGCCTCGGTGAGACCCTCACCGACGTCGGGCAGGCGGAACTCGTGTACCGCCGTCACCGCACCGCTCACCATTGGAACGCCCGGTCCACACCGTCGAGGACTCGGTCAAGGTCGGGCAGGTACTGGGCTTCGAGTTTAGCCGGGGGGTAGGGCATGTTCAGGCCCCCGACCCGCACGATCGGCGCCTCCAAGTCGTAGAAGCAGGCCTCGGTGACCGCGGCAGCGACCTCCGCGCCCAGACCGGCGAACACCGGGGCTTCGTGGACGATGACCGCCCGGCGTGTACGGGTCACCGACGCGGTGATCGTGTCCAGATCCAAGGGCGCCAACGACCGCAGATCGATGACCTCGAGGTCCCGACCCTCGGCTTTGGCGGCGTCCGCGGCCGCGAGGCAGGTCTGCACCGTCCCGCCGTAGGTCAACACGGTCAGATCGGTGCCGGCCCGCAGGATGCTCGCCCGATCCAGCGGGAGGACCGCCTCGGCGTCGGTCGTGACCTCACCTTTGGTCCAGTAGCGTCGTTTGGGTTCGTAGAAGATGACCGGGTCATCGCAGGCCACGGCTTGACGGATCATCCAGTGCGCATCGTTCGGGGTGGCGCAACACACCACCCGCAACCCCGCGGTGTGCGCGAAATAGGCCTCGTTGGACTCGCTGTGGTGCTCCACAGCCCCGATGCCGCCACCGACCGGGATACGAATGACGACCGGCACCCGTGATCGTCCGTTGGTGCGGGCATGCAACTTGGCCAGTTGCGACACGATCTGGTTGAACGCCGGGTACACGAACCCGTCGAACTGAATTTCGCAGACCGGCCGGTAGCCGCGCAGGGCCAAGCCGATCGCGGTCCCGACGATGCCGGACTCGGCCAGCGGGGTGTCCATGACCCGCGCGTCACCGAAGTCCTTCTGCAAGCCGTCGGTGACCCGGAAGACGCCTCCCAGGGTGCCGACGTCCTCGCCCATGACGAGGACCTTCGGGTCCTCCTCCATCGCCGTGCGTAAACCACTGTTCAGAGCTTGGGACAGATTGACCATGCTGCGCCTCCACAGGCCAGGGTTGAGGGGCCAGGCGCCCCTCGAGAGAGGTGGGGACTGAGTCCCCTCAGTCGGCGAAACTGCTGGTGTAGGCGGCGAAGCGGTCCCGCTCGCGGCGGAGCGCCACAGACTGCTCGACCAGGACGTGGTCGAAGTGGGTCAGCAGATCCGGTACCGGAAGCGTCGTACACGCCCGCCGGGCGTCGGCGGCCAGATCGTCCGCCTCCACGGTCAACTCGTCGAAAAAGGTCCCGTCCGCCCAGTCCTGGGCGGACAGCAATGTCTGGATCCGGTCCAGCGGGTCCTTCGCGACCCACGCGTCGAGCTCACTGGCGCTGCGGTAGCGGGTGGGGTCATCGGAGGTGCTGTGCCCACCGATGCGGTAGGTCAGGGCCTCGATGAACGCGGGCCCGGATCCGCTGCGGGCGTGCTCGGCGAGCTGCGTGGTGACCGCGTGCACAGCCAGCACGTCGTTGCCGTCCACCACCATGGTGCGCAGTCCGAAGCCGCGGGCCCGCTCATGCAACGGTGTGCGGCTCTGGGCCGAGGTGGGTGTCGAGATCGCCCACTGGTTGTTCTGGCAGAAGAACACCACCGGTGCGGCGGCGACGGCGGCGAAGTTGAACGCCTCACTGGTGTCACCCTCGCTGCTGGCTCCGTCCCCGAGGTAGGCGAGGACCACCTCCTCGGCACCGTCGAGTTGGATGCCCCGCGCGTAGCCGGTGGCGTGCAGCAGCTGCGCGGCCAGCACCAGGGTGTAAACGTGGAAGCGGTAAGTGTCCGGCTCCCAGCCGCTGTGTGCGTTGCCGCGCCACTGCACCAGCAACTGCGCCGGGGTGATGCCCCGGACCAACGCGGCGGCATGCTCCCGGTAGCTGGGGAACACGTAGTCGGTGGACCGCAAGGCCATGATGGAGCCGACCTGGGCGGCCTCCTGGCCGTGGCACTGCAGCCACAGACCCAGCTCACCCTGGCGCTGCAGTGCGAAAGCTTCGGTGTCCAAGCGGCGGCCCAGGACCATCGCCCGGAACAACACCCGGCACAGCTCCGGCTCGATCGTGCTCTTGACGTCGGGATGCTCACGCAACTCACCGGCCGGAGTGACCAGTTGTACAGGGTCCATCTGAACTGCCTCCACCGTGTGGGTGTCTACTCACCCAACCGCGGGGTATGCGGCGAGTGCGGAAATGCGCAGGGCCCGGGGGTGGTGGGCGCCCGCTCACTGATCGTCTAATCGCTGACCGATGTTCCTCAACGACACCGTGGGTGCTGCGGAGGGGAAGAGTTGCTCAGGCGCTTCGCGACGCCGGTTGTCCGCGTTGCAGGGCCTCCCGCAACTGGTGGTGGGCGTCGGTGAGGGCAGTTTCGGTGATGCCGGTGGGAACGTCACGCCGGTGCAGGTGCGCGACGACGGCTTCGGTGGCCAGGTTGCCGTGCGCACCTGGGGCGAAGGGGCAACCCCCCAGGCCGCCGAGTGCGCTGTCGAACTGGCGCACCCCCACCCGCAGGGCCGCGTCCACGGTGGCCAGCGCCTGGCCGTGCCCGTCGTGCAGGTGCAGCCCCAGCTGCAGGTCGGGCAGTGCGTTCCGGACCGTGTCCAGCGAGCGCAGGACTTGCTCGGTGGCGGCGGTGCCGAGGGTGTCGGCGAGACTGATCTGGCGCACCCCGGCGTCGTGGAAGCGTTGCACCACCGACAACAACCTGTGCGGTGAGACGGGTCCGTCGTAGGGGCAGTTGAAGGCGGTGGACACCGCGGCCGTCACGGTCACCACGCTCAGCTGCGGGATTACGGCGGCGAACTCGTCGAGCGCTTGTTCGGTGTCGCGCCCGGCATTGGCCCGGCTGTGACCGGCACCGGCCGAGACGACCAGACGCAACTCATCCACCCGGGTGCCCACCGCCCGTTGGGCGCCGCGGGGGTTCAGCGCAATCGCACAGATCCGCACGTCGGGGTGATAAGGCAGGGTGGCGAGCAGCGCCTCCGCGTCGGCCATCTGCGGAACCCGTTTGGCCGAGACGAACGAGGCCACCTCGAGCTCCCGCACCCCGGCGGCCACCAACGCGTCGGCGATCATCCGCTTGTCTTGGGTGGACACGATGACGTCCTCGTCCTGCAAACCATCGCGCAGGACCACGTCGGTGAGCCGAACATCCACTTACACCACCCCCTGGGCACGGAGCTGATCGATGCGGGTGGCGGAGAACCCGAGGAGGCCACCGAGGACCTCCTCGGTATGGGCACCGAGTTCGGGACCGACCCCTTGCACGGTCCCGGCCGTCCCAGGCAACTTGGGCACCACCCCGGGGAAGCGCACCGTCTCCGGGGCCCCGTCGACGACAACCTGGTGGGCCTGGAGCATGCCTCGCGCCTGGTAGTGCGGATCCTTGACGATGGTGGCCGCGTCGTAGACCGGACCGACGGGCACCCCGGCGGTCTCCAAGATGCGCAGCACCTCCTCCACGGTGTGCTCGCACGTCCAGGTTGTTATCGCCGCGTCCAGCTCCTCGGCACGGGCCGCCCGGCCGGGCCCGTCGGCGAGCGCGGGGTCGGCGGCCAAGTCGTCGCGGCCGATCGCGGCCATCAGCCGGGCGAACACCGCGTTGGCGTTGCCGCCGATGACCACGAACTCCTCGCCCCGGCACGGGTAGACCCCGCTGGGTGCCACCCCGGGCAGGCTGCCACCGGTGCGCTCACGCACCATCCCGTAGGCGTCGTAGTCCGGGACGAGGGACTCCAACAGGGAAAACACCGCCTCGTACAGAGCGACGTCGACGACCTGCGGACCCTCCACCGTGACACCCCGGGCCCGGCGCAACAACAACATCAAGGCGCCGACCACCCCGTAGAGCCCAGCGACGGTGTCACCGATGCTGGCCGCCGACCGAGCCGGAGGAAGGTGCGGAACGCCGGTGATCGACCGCAGGCCACCGAACGCCTCGGCCACACCCCCGAAGCCGGGACGGTCCCGGTACGGCCCGGTCTGGCCGTACCCGGAGATCCGCACCACCACGAGATCGGGGTTGACCGCGGTGAGCTGATCCGGGGAAAGGTCCCACCGCTCCAAGGTGCCGGGCCGGAAGTTCTCCACCACCACGTCGCAGCGCGCCACCAACTCCAGCACCACTGCCCGGCCCTGCTCGGTGCTCAAATTCAGGGTGAGGGAGCGTTTGTTGCGGGCGACGGTCCGAAACAGCATCGAGGTGCTGCCCCGCAGTGCGCGCCACCCCCGTAACTCGTCCCCCGAGCCGGGGCGTTCAATTTTGATCACGTCCGCACCGAAGTCGGCGAACACCATGCCCGCAAACGGTGCGGCGATGAAGTTCCCGAGCTCGAGGACCCGGATGCCGGCCAACGGGGCCGATCCTGCTTCTTGATCAGTCACCATCGTCAGCGCCCCATCCTGGTGGCAGCTGCAGGCGATGGATCGGTCTTCATGGCCAGTCCAGCTGGTGCGGTGTTCACCGTCTCCAGGGCACGACCGGTGGTGCGCGGGCCCAACAACCCGATATCCAGGGCCACGATGACCAGGGCCGCGGCGACCACCGCGAACAGTGCGCCCGCACCGGCGTGGTGCAGCAGCGGCAGCAGGATGAAGGGCATCGCCGCACTGGAGAGCCGGGACAACGAGTAGGTGCCGCTGGTGGCGGTCCCCCGCAGCTGGGTGGGGAAGATCTCGGCCTGATAGATGTGATACGAGTTGGAGAAAAGGTTGCTGATGGCCGTGTAGAGGAAACCACAGACCAGGATCACCCATGTGGTGCTGGAGTAGCCGAAGGCCAACCCGAACACCGCCATCGCCAGGACCGACCCCATCACGAGGAATTTGCGCTCCACCCGCTCGACAATGGGAATCGAGAGTGCGGATCCCACCGGGTAGCCGATGAAGGTCACCGCGCTGAACAGCAGGGACTGCACCACCGGGAAGCCCTTGGCGACCAACACCAACGGCACCAGGGTGCCGAACCCGTAGTAACCCCACGTCTGCAGCACATGGAACACCGCCATCATCAGGGTGCGTCGCCGGTAGGGCGGGACGAACAAGTTGCGCACCGCGCCGGCCTCCGGTGCGGCCACAACCTGCTTCGTGGACGGCTCCGCCAAGACTTTGCCCTCCGCCCGGGCCTCCGCCTCGAAACGCGCCACGACCGCTTCGGCCTCGTCATGGCGTCCAATCGCTTCCAGCCAGCGCGGCGACTCCGGAAGCCCGGTCCGCAGGGCGAACACGATGACCGCACCCAGCGCGCCGATCACGAACATCCACCGCCACCCCGCAAACCCCAGCGGTGCCGTGGGCACCAACCAGCGGGCGAGGAACCCCGCCGCGGGCACCCCCAGGAACGACAAGGTGTAGGCCCACGCGGTGAACCGGCCCCGATGCCGTGGTGGCAACAGGTCACCGAGGTAGGTGTCCGAGATGGGCGGCTCGGCGCCGATCCCCACCCCCGCGAGGAACCGGGTGATCACCAACATCACCGGGCCGACACTGAACGCCGACAGCAACGAGAACGCCGAATAGATCCCGAGGCTGAGCAGGAACGACCGCCGACGCCCCACCCGGTCGGCCAACCGGCCCAACGTCAACGCACCGATGAACATGCCCAGAAACGCCGACGCCAACACCAACGGCAGCATCGACGCACTCAGATGGAAGTCCTTGCTGAGCACGCTGCCCAGCACACCCGCCAAAAAGATCTCGTAGATGTCGAAGAACAAGCCGAACCCGATCGCCACCGTCGCCAACCGGTGCTGCCGGGTGATCGGCAACCGGTCCATTCGCGCCGCAACCGTCGCGCTTCCCCGAGGTGTCTGAAGGTCAGTCATCGTCTACCGCTTCCTGCTCGGCCCACGCATGCGTTCTCAGAATGTGAGATGCAACTCTTGTTATGTGGAACACACTAGGTTTGCTCTCCCGCTTCCACAAGCTTAAGTCTCATTATCTGAGATTTCCCTTCGTTCTATGAGCACTTTTACGCCCGTTTGATTCGCGATGTCTGCGGCGTACCCCATCAGGCCGCAGTCACCCGAGGAATAGTCAGACCTGTGGATCGGCGTGTCATGCGCCTTGCTGTTCGCCTGTCTGGTCGTCGGGTCGTTCGACGAGTTTGCCTTTTCTCGAACCGAGCGCCGGCTCGGACGAGCGGCACCAGAGGAGGTGCGTTGACCGCGCGCCAGCGCTGCTGTGCTGACTCGATGAGCTCGAACGCCATCACCACGCCGGCGGCGCGGGAACCGGGCCCTTTGGTGATGCGTTGCCGCAGCCGAACGGTGGCGAAGGTGGACGATCGGATTCGTGGTGCGCAGTGCACCCAGTGCTCGGCGGGGTCGGTGTGGAACTCCAGCAGCACGTCGAGGTCCTCGGTGGCGGCGGTGCTGGCTAAGGCCGCTGAACCATCTACCGCTCACACCGCAGGACCGGTTGCCCGTCGCTCCCGTGACGAGGGATGAAGGTCGCGGTCGCGGGGTTCAGTAGCGGGCGCCAACAACCTGGTCGCCGAGGGGGTCCAGCGCGGCCAGCGCGTCGGTGTCGAGGGTGAGGTCCAGGGCGGCGACGTTCTGCTCCAACCAGCGGACCCTTTTGGTCCCCGGGATGGGGACCACAGGGATCCCGAGCCGCGGGCCTTGCGCGCTCACCCAGGCTAGGGCCACCTGCGCTGGGGGGACACCGAGGCGCTCGGCGACCAGACGCACGGTGTCGGCGATGGCCTCGTTGGCTTGGCCGGCGGCGCCGGTGAAACGGGGGTTGTTGCCACGGAAGTCTTTCTTGCCGAAGGACGCGCGGTCGAGTGTGCCGGTCAGGAATCCCCGGCCCAGCGGGGAGTAGGGCACGAGGCCGGCACCGAGTTCCGCCATGACCGGTGCCAGCGCCTCGGGGTCACGCGTCCACAGCGAGTACTCGCTTTGCACCGCGCTGATGGGATGTACCGCGTGGGCCCGGCGCAGCAGGGCCTCGTCGACCTCGCTCAGCCCGAGGTGGCGCACCTTGCCCTCGGCGACGAGCTCGGCCATCGCCCCGACCGTCTCCTCGATCTCGGCGGTCTGTGCGGGGCGGTGCAGGTAGTACAGGTCGATGGTGTCCACGCCCAGGCGGAGCAGGGAGGACTCACAGGCTTGCTTGACGTAGTTCCGTTCGCCGCGGATGACGCGGTGGTCGTCGCCACCGGTGCGGTCGATCCCGAACTTCGTGGCGAGTTGTACCTGCGCGCGGCGGTCGTGGATCGCGCGCCCCACGAGGACCTCATTGTGGCCGTCGCCGTAGACATTCGCGGTGTCCAGGAGCGTCACCCCGAGTTCCAGGGCGCGGTGGATGGTGGCGATGGACTGGTCCCAGTCCGCCGGACCGTAGGACTGGCTCATGCCCATGCAGCCCAAGCCTTGCGCGCTGACCTGGAGTGTTCCGAGCGTGCGGGTGGGGATACTCATGCGGATACCTCTCGCTGGGGTGTCGGGGCCAGGTCGGCCTCGATGCGGGCGTAGCTGTCGATCTTGTGGTTGATCAAAATGAGGCTGTCGGTGAGCCCGGCGATGCGGGCGAGAACCTCAGCCCGGTGCTGGGCGAGGATCTGCCACCTCGACAGCTCAGGGACAGCCGCGACCCGGTGCCTAAACAGGGTGACATGTCCGCGGCCGCGTGCCGCCTTGATGTGTCTCGCTCTCCCCCGTCGTAGCCACCTGTGGTTCCCTGGTGTTCGCGTGTGCAGTCAGTAGTATTGGCCATGTCGGTAGTTCCAGGATGGGTACGTCGCCGTCAGATTCTCCATGATTCGGCCGCAGTCAAGGCCGCGTCGAATCATCGTGGGGCACGGGAGTACCGATCGCTGACCACGTTGTTCGGGAACGAGTCGTCCGGATTCGTCGACCATCGAAACCATGACGCCCTGCTCGTGTCTGCTCCGTTCGTCCTTGCCGGGCTGGATGGCGGCCACGTAGCCGTCGGCGGCCAGGATGCAGTCGGCCGCCCGCTCGATCCGTTCCCCGATTCCCTCGGCTCGCCCCTTGTTACCTACGCCCGAGGGGTTGGCGGAGCTGGCGAAGGTCGGTGTACGGGACTCCCACATCTTTTCAGCAAGCTGCTCCGCCGGGCGCCCAAACTTGATGACAAAGCAGCTCGTTCCCCGCCCGTCCATTATCAGTTCACGCGTCGTCACGTCAGGGATGAGGGACTTGGCCTGTTCACGCCACGGAAGTATGCACCCGAGAAGGACGTCCTGCTCCCAGTGCGCCAGGTAGAAGGCGGCGACTTCATCGTTGAGCACCGCAAGCTCCTGCAGCTGCTCGAGGCTGGCGCACAGGACAACGCCGGGCTTGTTCCGCTTGCGCTGTTTGGCGGCGAACTTGCGCTCGAGTCCTGCACTGTCGGTCGCCATGAGGATGTATCCGACCTTGGTCGCGCTGACGATCAGTCCACCCGGGGCGGCCAGGGCAGCGATGACCCGAGCGGGTGCGGCACCATTCCACTGGATCACCGTGTTGGCGATGGTCATGTTTTCGTTTAGCCTCGTCTTCCTACGCGGGAGAGACGGCGCATTCTCAGGCGCATATGAGCCTTCAGCAGTCGATGACACTGACGTGGCTCTCCGTCAATGCAACAGCTCCGTGCTGCCGGTGCCTGGTGGGCTCTTTTGCTCGGTCTAGTCCACCGCGGGCGTCGCTATGCTGCGGGATCCACGCAGGATTGCCACCTGCCCTGAATCGCGGACCTCGCGGATCCCGAGCGGTTCCAGCACGGCAAGGAACTCGGCGACCCGTTCGCTGGTAGCGGCGATTTGTACGGTGATCGTCGACGTCGAGACCTCGATCACGTCGGCGTTGAAGACGGCGGCCAGCTCGAGCACCTGGGTTCGGGTACCCCTGGGCCGTCTCCGGTCGCCGTCGATGGGGACAGGTCGGGGCGCGGGATCCGCGGTGACCTTCACCAAGACCAGCTTGCGCTGATGTGCACTGTCCGCATTCAGCTCGACGGCCTTGACGATGCCGATCTGACGGTTCAACTGCTTGAGCGCATGCTCGAAGGAGCCGATGGTGGGGACGTCGATCACGATGGACATCCAGCCGAAGCGGGCGCCCGTGGCGGTGGTGGCGCCGATGGAAACGATGTTGATGTTCTTGTGCGCGAAGAGGGTACAGATCCTCGCCAGTACCCGAGGCTCGTCGTGGGCGAGGATCGAGAGGGTGTGCGTACTCATCTGAGTCGGCCCTCCTCCCGCATGCCCGTCGTACGCGTAGATCTTCCTCATCGTTGACGAAACGGGCCGTGGTCCTTCTCGTCGCGGCGAGGGAGACCCCGCAAGCAGCCACTCTCAGCCGGCGTTCTTCGCGACCTGGTCGGCGGTGACCTGGCCGACCTGTTTGGTGGTGGTCAGGTCGGGCTGAAATCCGACGATGGAGAAGTCACCGAACACATTGTGGTGTGCGTTGAAGTCGTTGGAGCCGCCGGCTCCTTCGTAGTTGATTTTCTTACCGGCCTTCAGGAGCCCGACGCAGGTGGCGTAGTCGCTGCAGGTTTCGCCCGGGGGGCTGGCGACCGTGGTGACGTGACTGGCCCAGACCTTGGGGTCGGTGGATTTCGCCTCGGTCATCGCCAGTGCGGAAATGACCACCGCATCGTAGGAGTTGGGCGTGGTCGACAGGGGTGTGTTGGTGTGGAAGAGCGCGTTGTAGTCGTCGAGGAAGTGCTGGTAGGCCGGTCCGGTCGGGGAGGAAGGCAACGCGGCTACCAGGTTTGTCGCTGCCTTGGGGCCGAAGGCCTTGGCGTACTCCGCGCCGGCGGCCAGGTCGTCGGCGACCCAGGGGGTGTCGAGGTAGCCCAGTTGGCCGGCGTTGGACCACAGGGTCGATGCGGTTTGGGTGTCGAAGGAGGAGAACACCACCTGCGGGTGATTGGCGAAGGAGTTGACCAGTTCCGAGCGGTAGGAGCTCTGGGCGGGAACGATGGTGTTGGTGGCCAGCACCGTGCCGCCGAGCTTCTTGTAGGCCGCGGTTAACGGGGCGACGAAGCCCTGGGAGTTGGCTGAGTTGTCGAAGATCAGCGACGCCGTCTTGTATCCCTTCTGGATGGCGTAGTAGGCCATGGCGACGGCTTCGGTGGAGTCGGAGGAGAAGGTTCGGAACACGTACGGGACGTTCATGTTGTCCAGTTGCGCGGTCCCTCCCATCATGAAGTCGGCAACGTGGTTGGGGGTGAACTGGTTGATGACCGCTTCGATGGTCGGTGAGAACGGGCCGATGACGACCTTGGGGTCCGACAGCAGCAGTTTCCGTAGCGCCGGGAGCGCGTCGACCGAGTCGGCGGCATCGTCAGCGCTGACGGATTTCATCTGTTGGCCCAGCACGCCGCCGTTGTGGTTGACCTCGTACATGCCGGTGTCCACACCATGGGTGCCCCAGTCCGACAGTTGGGCCTTCGCCCCGGTGAAGGGGAAGAGCTCGCCGACCGTCACCGGCCCCGAGGCGGAGCCTGAGGAGCCGGACGAACCGGTGCTGCTGCAGGCCGCGAGGGTCACCGCCGCGGTGCCGACGGCGACGAGCGCCAGGAGTGTGCGACCCCGCAAGAGGGTGCGCTGTGTGTTGAGGAACATGCGGTGATTCCTTACTTCTCGCGGGTGCTGCCGGATGGTTGGCGAACGGGTGTGTCGGGTCGCTGATCGTGGCCGAGGAAGATGGCGCCGAGGTCGAGAGCAGCGATGTCGGTGGGGGTACCGTCCACGTGGTTGGTGCCGGCGACCAGGACGTAGACCGACTGGGCGTGCGCGATGGCTCGGTCAACGTTCTGCTCGACGACGAGCACGGCGGTGCCGGTGGCCGCGATGGATTCGACTTGCTGCCAGACGACGTCGGTGTAGGCCGGGGACAGCCCGGCCGTCGGTTCATCCAGGATGATCGCCTTGGGCTCGGCCATCAGGGCCCGCGCCATCGCGAGCATGTTCTGCTGGCCCCCGGAGAGCTGGCCGGCCTTTTTGGTGTGGGCCTTTCCCAGGTCGGGAAAAATTTCGAGGATCTCCTCGATCTTGGTCTCCGGGCGCCCCGCCAGGGCGTATCCGCCGATTTCGAGGTTTTCCCGCACCGAGAGGGAGGGAAACACGTTGTCGTTCTGCGGTACGTAGGCCAGACCCTTGCGGGGAACCAGGTGCCCGGGCAGTTTCGTGATCTCGGTGTCACCGACCCAGACGCGTCCCTGGGTGGGTTTGACCACGCCGCACAGCGATTTGGCGAACGTCGACTTGCCGGCGCCGTTGGGTCCGACGATCGTGGTGATGGCGCCTGCTTCGGCGCGGATCGACACGTCGCGGATGACCGGCACCCGGCTGTAGCCGGCGGTGATCCCTTCAGCGGTCAAGGCGGGCATCGAGAACTCCTCCCAGGTAGGCGCGGACGACGTCGGCGTTGTCCCGGAGCTCGCTCATGCGTCCGGCGGCCAGGGTGCGGCCCTCGGCGAGGACCAGGACGTGATCGCAGATCCGTTCGACGACGGCAAGATTGTGTTCGACCATGAGGACGCTGACGCCGCTGGTCTTCAAGCCGAGGATGTGCTCCCCGATCTGGTCGATCAGCGCGGGGTTGATCCCGGCCATCGGCTCGTCGAGCAGCAGCAGCCGCGGGCGGGCCATGACCGCCCGGGCGAGTTCCAGCAACCGCTTCTGGCCCCCCGACAGCTCGCGGGCCCAATTGTCCCGCAGCTCGTAGAGGCCGTAGGTGTTCAGGATGTCCAACGCACGCGCGACGTTCGCGCGTTCCTCGCGCCGGACCAGCCGGGGCCGGAAGTAGATGTTGAACAGGGACTCCCCGGCCTGGGATGCCGGGGTGACCAGCAGGTTCTCCAGCACGGTGAGGCCACCGAGTTCGCGGGAGAGCTGGAAGGTCCGGATCAGGCCCAGCCGGGCGACCTTGTGGCTGGGCCATCCGGTCGCGTCCACTCCCCCGATCATCACCGTGCCGGCGTCGCTGGGCAGCGCCCCGGACATGATGCTGACGACCGTGGTCTTGCCGGCACCGTTCGGGCCGATCAGCGCACTGATCTTGCCCCGCGGCACGCTGAACGTGGCACCATCCACAGCCGTGTGGCCGCCGAAGGCCTTGCGGATGCCTTCACATTGCAGCGCCGGCTGGTCACTGTCCAGGTCGGTCAGATCCGACCCCACGGCGGCGGTCATCGGGTGGTGCCCGCGAGATCAGGCTGGTCCTGAGTTCCGCCAGCCATTGCAGCTGATCGCGCGGCGGCGTCCCGTTCGAAGCCTCGGAACCGGCGTCGCCGTTCGGGTACCACCCCTTGGGGGCGGAACCAGAGCGTCGCGATCAGCAGCACGCCGATGATCACTGCGTCGAGGTTCAGGATGAGTCCGGGATGCCCGGGAATGTCGGGCAGGAACTTCGGCAGCTGGATGAAGATGACCGTCACGATCAGCGCGCCCACCACCACACCGGTGTTGTTGCCGATCCCGCCGACGATGAGGGCGGCGAAGATGAGGAACGTCTCCCCCGGCAACCAAGCGCTCGGGTTGAACGAACCCGAAAATTCGATGATCAGGCCGCCTCCGACACCGGCGAAGAACGCGCCGATGAGCATCGCGGTCAACTGGTAGCGGAAGACGTTCTTGCCCATTGCCCGCACGACGTCCGGGTCGTCGCGGATCGCGCGCAGCGTGCGTCCGAGCGGGGACCGGGTGATCCGGCTCATGACAAACCACATGAGCCCGGCGATACCGACCGTGATCAGGGCGAAGACGACGACGAAGCTGTTGGCGTCCAGGCCGAGTACGTCAGCCAGGGGTTGGGGGACGTTGCTCAGCCCGTCGGCACCGTCGAACAGCGGCACGTAGTTGTTGATGACGTCGTAGAGGACCAGGGACAGTGAGATCAGCACCATGGCCAGGTAGTCGCTGCGCAGGCGTCGGAAAGCGACGACCGCCACCACCAGGGCGAGCACACAGGCGGCGAGGCCACCGAGCAGCAAGTTGACCGGGAACGGCACATGCGCCCCGAACATGTAGGACTGCCCCGAGTCCGGGGTCGGTGAGCCCAGCGACGTGACCCCGGTGACGTAGGCGCCGATGGCCACAAACGCGATGTAGGCGAAGTTGAGGATGCCGCCCGCACCGAACTGGATGTTCAGCCCCCAGCCCAGCACGCAGTAGACCGCGAAGAAGAACAACAGGGTGAAGCCGTAGTAGACGATGGGGGCCATCAGTTATGCCTTTCCTGCGCGGGCGAACAAGCCGCTCGGTCTCAGCAGCAGCGCCGCGATCAAGATGACGAATGCCGTGTCGAGCTTGTAGGCCGGGTTGATGTAGACCGCCGACACCTCGGTGGCCAACCCGATGATCAAGGCTCCGATGATGGCGCCGTACACGCTGCCCACCCCGCCGACGATGACTGCGGCGAAGATGACGAACAGAAACGTCTCGCCCGAACTGGGTGTGAGGCTCGCGGCCGTGATGCCCAGCACCACTCCGGCCAGACCCGACATCGTGCCGGTGAGGAACCAGGTGATCGTCGTGATGCGGCGCGTGTCGATCCCGCTCGTCATCGCCAGGGCGGTGTTGTCCGACATGGCGCGCATCGATTTGCCGAGACGGGTCCGGGTCAGCATCAAGTGGATCGTGAGCACCAGTGCGATTCCCAACGCCACGACGATCAGCTGGTCGACGGTGAGCAGGAACGGGCCGATGTGCAGGGGGGTCTGGTCGGGCAACTGGTAGCGCCGCACCGCCGAACCCCACCCTGCGTTGATCAAGTTGAGGATGATCAATGACAACCCGAACGTCACGATCAGGATGTAGAACGGTTTGTCGAAACGTCGGGCGAAGGGGCCGAGCACGAATTGGTTCAACAGCACAGCCACGACGCCCATGACCAACGAGCCGACCACCAAGGCAAGCCAAATGTTCCAGTGCGCGAAGCCGGCGTTCAACTCCCAGGCCATATAGGCGCCGAGTGCCAGGAAGTCGCCGTAGGCGAAGTTGATGTAATTCGTGATACCGAATTGGAGGCTGAGCCCCACGGACGCGATCGCCAGGACAGAGGCGGTGACGAGACCGAACCCCAGGGAGAGGAGCAACTGATGCACGGCGACTCCTTCGCTGCACGGGCGTCTCCGACGCCATGATGTCGATCGTTGCCGAGAAACCGAACAGTGAGTCTCATTCTATGATAGGTGCTATCAGTAGATGTGGGTACGTTGACAGCCCGAGATGGCCCTGTCAAGTGCCGATTTCGACGGCTGCGCGGGCAACGACCGGGAGGTGACCAGCGCCAGGCAGGTACTTGCGGCTACCGACACAACCACGCACCAGTCGACGCACGGGCCGATGCAGTACCGGCCGTTGTGGTGTGCCGCACAGGTCAACACCGCGCTAATGCGTTGGTTGACAGCGGCTTACGGGTGCTGAGCACCGCCCCGCGCCCGGCCATGCAGGGTCGATCTCTTCGCCCGGCAACTCCTCCTGCTCCGGCGATCACTCGACGGCGAATCCTGGTGGCGGCTGCGTTTGGCGAGGCCCTCAAGAGGGAGCGCAGGTGAGCACATTGCACCGGCAAGCGACGAACCCGGGCGGGCGATCTGGTGGTGCGGCTTGTGAGCCCGGCCTGGTGCAGATGGGGATGGCGAGCGGAGTGGAGTGGAGTGGAGTCAGCCGATGCGGCCGGTGATCGCGGCAGCGGCTTGCCTGACCTCGGTCACGTAACACTCGAGTTGCGCCGGCTCAAGGTCTTCGGCAAGGCCCGAGAGCTGAACGGCCGCGATCAACTCGCCATTCCGGTTGAACACGGGCGAACCGATCGAGGAGGCATTGGGAACTCGCTCGCTATAGCCCAAAGCGTAACCCTGCTGGCGAATGACCCGAATACGCTCGAGGAATTCCTCCCGAGTGAGCACCTGTCCGGTCGCCAGACGAATCTCGCCTACTCGTTCGAGTAGATCGTCCAGCTCAGTAGACGCAAGACTGGCGGCGAACACGCGCCCTGCTCCCACATGCAACGGCATTCGCTCGCCGACCGGTGGTTGGTAGCGCAGCGGGTTGGCGCCGTCGACCCGCGCGACGAGCACGTGATAGAAACCAATCCGGACCGACATGGCCGACGTGAGACCGCTGGTTTGGGCCAGCTCCTGCAGGATAGGCATGGCGCCGTTGGCCAGGGTGTTCGAGACGAGATAGGCGTGCGCATTGGCCAGCGGCATGACACCCATGGTGTAACCGGCACCGTCTTGATCGACATAACGATGCCGATGGAGCACAGCCAGAATGCGCTGGGTGGTCGCGACGTGCAAGTTCGCGCGACGAGCGACCTCGCTCAGCCGCAACGGCTTCCGAGTGAGCTCAAGCACCTCAAGAACCTCCAGCGCACGCTCCAGCGAGCGCATCGTGCCCGCCACCCGATCGCTCGCTGCGACCACGCCGTCACCCCGAATCAGCAAAATTGAGTCGACCGAAAACGAACGGCACCGGAGTCCACCAGCTCGACTGACCGCGGCGGGGTCGCTGTACATCGCCTAGCGTGTAAGCCTTTGCGTATCACGAAGCCAACAGCGGCCGAGATTATCACAGAATGAGTCATGCTCTGGGTCGGGGTGCGGCAAACCGGGAGGTCAACTCGGCCAGCGGTTGGAGATACCCGCCGGCCGGTCGGGCCTGCAGGTGACCCCGCTCAACGAGGTCGATCACGGTGGCGCTCACCTGCTCATAGCTGGCCCCACCGGCCAGAACCGTGCCCAGCTCACCGGGCGTGGCCTCAGGAGAGGGCACGAACTCAATCCCATCATCGGCACCCTGGACGCCTACCGCACCACCCGCCTGCCGCCGCCAGCGCTGCCATACAGCGCCACCACCGATCAGCAGTGCCACAAGCAGCCCCATCCCCACGGTCACCGGGGTAACCGTGTTCGCGGAAGCGACCGCGACCACCGCGGCAACAACCCTGGGACGGTCAGACCCACTTCGGGGACTTGAAATAGACGTTGGACGGTGGCCGGTACATCAGGGCTGTCGCTGAGGCCAGCAACAACACCGAGACCAAGCCGATGCCCACAGCAAGACCCTGACCATGGAGGAAGTTGTTCGCGGTCCCCACCACATTGAGGACAGCCAACACGGTGAGCACGATCCGAGCCCAGTTGCGGCCCTTGCGCATCTTGACCAGGACCAGCACCTCCAGAGCAATGATCACCGCGAGACCGATCACACTCCCGATGACCGACGCGACCTGGGCACCCGTATTCACCGACGCCGCGCTCCCACTGTGCGCACGCTGGTGGGCCGCGGACAAACCGACCACGAACCCCACCACAAACCCGACCACCGTGCCGATGACGATGTTCGCGATCCACAACCGAAACGCGGTCTGCACCTCACGCGGCACCGGCGGTGGCTGCGGCGGCCACTCAGCACGAGCCACCGCCGGAGCGGCCTCGCCCCCCGAACGCATCGCGTCGTCAGACACCACAAGTCCCCCTTCCGCATCAAACCCCCGGCGCGCCAACAAAGCACGCACCACCCGTGCACCGTATGCGGCGACGGCTGATCACGGAAGACGCACCGCGTACCGGACCGTGTACCGCCGCGCACTGGCCGCTGCCACCACCCGGTATGGGCGTCAGGTTTCCGCACCCGCTGCCGCTGCCGCTGCCGCCGATGACGACCCGCAGGAAATCGGATGCATGCGGAAGTCTCAGCGTGGGGTGCGGGAAACGGTCTCTGCAGAGATGTAGTAGTCCTCGGCAGAGGTCAGCACCCACACCCACACCCGCACGGCGCGGCGGTCGCGCGGGGACCACAGCGTCGCCGCCGATCTGCAGGTCACCCCTTCCGCGGTGCCGACCTCTGCGGTGGCTGTTCAGAGGAAGGCGATCCCGGTCGATCAGTCACCTCGGTGACCACGGCATCTCGGCGTTTCCGTCGTCGGCTTCGGAACAGTTCCCATACGAAGCTGCCAAGCATGTCGAACGCGATGTCGATCATGGCCTCACCGTACGTGGAAGCTTTCGTCATACCGCGCTGCGACGAAGGAGCGTCCGTCGCAGAAAGGGAGATCCGTCTGTGCACCTGCAAGACCCGTCGACCGGGCCAGATGGTTGCGTAGGACCTCCGCCCGCGGTGGGCACTCGTGTGCCAGTCTGACCCGGAAGGGTTCGATCGCTTGACGCAAGGGGTGGACGGGATGCAACGGTTCCTGGACGGGTATCCGCAGTGGGTGAGGTACCTCCTCGCTGTGGTCGTCATCATGTCGCTCAGCGTTGCGTTCTCACTCATGGATGGAACGTCTTGGGCCCGGGCGCTGTCCACCGCAGGCGTGCTCGTCGTGTTCCTCGGCATTTTCTTAGCCCTCTACCGCGGTTGGCGACCATGGCGCCGCCACCCGAAGGATCGCTAATGAGGGTGCCCAGGCGAGCGGGCCAAGTAACCCCCACCACGGGCGATGAACTATCCCAAGGCTCACCGGCAGATGCCACTGAGTCCCCACCCACCCTGCCCTGGTTACCGGAAAACATTTTGGGTTTGGAGTCGACTCTGGGGTGGCGCACTCGGTGCAGGAATCCTCTCGATTCCTGCACCGAGGATCGTTATCCACAGTCTTGCGGAGGTACTCGCCGGCGTCGGCATGGCCATCGGCGGAGCCGCGGTGGCCGCGGTCATCTATCACTACAGCCCACCCAACCGGCAATAAGAGTCCAATCGAACCTCGAACCGCTCCAGGGCTGATAGAGAATCCCTCAGCGCTGCTCAGTCCCGCATATCGGCCCGTCATCGGGATCAACAACGGACAGCCCTTACGGGAATCAGTGACCTGTCGAAATACCGACCTTCACCCCTCCCAAATTTGTGTCCCGTTGCACGATCGACTGAGCCCGCCATCCTCTTGTGGAATCGGCCGGCGCCGGACACCTAGCCGGTGTCGGGGGCAGAGTCCGTGCCGCAGTGGCCAGTCCGGCCTGGCGGATCGGGGAGTGTGCAGGCCGAGTGGTAATACCGCTTCGGATACGATGGCCGCCACCGAACGATAAGGAGACCGTGCTGTGAGTGAGGCCCTGCAGGTCCCGGTTCGGTTAAGCAGGGCGATCTCGGAGGACCCGGTCTCGGAGCGTCTCTCGGAGATCATCCGTCAGGTGGGGTTGAACGGGAAAATCCCCAGCGAGCGTGACTTGACCAAGTTGTTGCAGGTCAGCCGGACCGCGATCCGGGATCGGTTGCAGACCTTGATGAGTGTGGGGGTGCTGCAGCGGGTTCCTGGGTCGGGGACCTATGTGCGTCAGCTGAGCCCGGTGGGGTTGGGGTTCAGCATCTCGTTGGGGCTGAGCTTGTCGCAGATGTCGTTGGAGTCGTTGACCTCGGTGAGGCAGGCGTTGGAGCGGCAGGCGGCGATCGAGGCGGCGACGGATGCGGACCCGGTGTTGGTGGCCTACATGGGTGAGGCGCTGCGGACGATCAAGCGGGCCGGGGACGGGGTCGAGGTCGACGAGGCGGACTTCGGGTTCCACGTCACGTTGTTGCGGGCGGCGCGGAACCCGGCGTTGAGCTTCTTCGCCGAGGCGCTGGCCGATGTGCTGCGCGAGGCGCAGCACCACGGCCGTGCGGAGATGCGCCGACTGCCCGGGGACCGGGACACGATGGTCGACATCCACCGGGTCATCTACGACGCGGTGCTGGCGGGGGACCCGGTGCGGGCGGCGGCGGCAGTGGACTACCACTTCGCCCGGTTCCAGGAGCTGACCGGGCACGCCGTGGGTCGGCCGGTTCAACCGAAGTAGGCCCCCCCGTTGGCGTGGAGCACCTGCCCGGTCATGAAACTGGCGGCGGGGCTGGCGAGGTAGGCGATGGTGGCTGCGATCTCGGCGGGATGGGCGTAGCGCCCCATGAGGGTGGAGTCCTCGATGTGGTGCTCCGACGCGGCGCTGGTGATGTTCTGGTTGATCAGGGGGGTGTCGACGGGGCCGGGCGCGACGGCGTTGACCCGAATCTGGTCGCTGGCGAGCTCGAGGGCCAAACCCCGGGTCAGGCCCTCCACGGCGGCTTTGGACGCGGCGTAGACGCTGGTCCCCAGCAAGCCGCCGCCGAGGCTGGCGGCGACGCTGCTGAGCAGCACGATCGATCGGTCACCGTTGGTGGTGCGGATCAGCTCGAGGTGGGTCTGGACGACAGCGATGGCGCCCAGGACGTTGACGTCGAACACCCGACGGGTGGTGGCTGGGTCGATGCTGGTGATCGGGTCCGTGGTGATGATCCCGGCGGTGACGACCAGCGTGTCCAGGCGGCCGACCTCGGTGGTGACGACCTGGGCGGCGTGGCGCAGGGCGTCGCGGTCGGTGACGTCGGCGACCACGGCGTGGTGCCCGGTTCCGGGAAGGTCGTGGACCACCTGGTCCAGGGCGGCCCGGTCGCGGTCGACGAGGACGAGGTGCTGGCCGTCTTTGGCCAAATGGGTCGCGGTGGCGTGGCCGATCCCCGAGCCGGCGCCGACGACCACCGCGACCCGCTGGGCGACGGCGGTCACCGGGTGCCGGCCCCGACGCTGGCCGCGATGGGGGCGTCGTCGTAGTCGAGGTCGCGGTCCTTGGTCTCGCGCAGAAACAGCAGGCACACCAGGGACAGGACGGCGATGACGGCGACGTAGGCGGAGACGGGCCAGGTGGACCCGGTCTGGGCGACCCAGGCGGTGGCCAGCAGGGGGCTGATGCCGCCGCCGACGATGCCGCTGGCGCTGTAGGCGAACGCGGCCCCGGAGTAGCGGTAACGGGTGGCGAACAGCTCGGGCAGGTAGGCGCCCATGGGGGCGTAGATGGCAGCGAACACCGCCAGCCCGACCGACATGCCGACCGCGACGAGGACGTAGTTGCGGGTGTTGATCAGGGCGAAGAGCGGGTAGGCCCACAGCGCAGCGGCGACGGTGGCGGCCAGGCACACCCGGCGCCGCCCTACCCGGTCGGAGTACACGGCCAGGATGGGGGTGGCGATTCCCAGCACCAGGGCGGCGACCATGGTGCACAGCAGTAGCGGCTCGCGGGACAGCCCCAGGGTCTTGGTGCCGTAGGCCAGGGCGAAGGTGGTCACTGTGTAGAACAGCGTGTGGGCCAGGATAAATGACACGGTGGCCAGGATCAGCACCATCGGCTGGCGGCGCAGCAGCTCCACGAAGGGGATCTTGGGCTGGTGCTTGGCCTGGGCGGCGGCCTTCTTGAACACCGGGGTCTCGGCGATCCCGACGCGGATGAACAGCCCGACCGCGATCAGGATGGAGGACAACAGGAAGGGGATGCGCCAGCCCCAGGAGTTGAACGAGCTGGTGCTCAGGGTGGCGCCCATGATCAGGAACAGCCCGTTGGCGATGATGAACCCTACGGCGGGGCCGAGCTGGGGGAATGAAGAGTACAGCCCGCGCTTGCCCTTGGGGGCGTACTCGGTGGCCAGCAGGACCGCACCACCCCACTCTCCGCCGAGGCCGATGCCCTGCAGGAACCGGCAGGTGACCAACAGGGTGGGGGCGATGACCCCGATGCTGTTGTAGGAGGGGATGAGGCCGATCGCTACGGTGCTGACGCCCATGACGAGCAGGCTGAGGATGAGCATGTTCTTGCGGCCCAGGCGGTCACCCCAGTGCCCGAACAGCACCGCCCCCACTGGGCGGGCGACGAACCCGGCCCCGAAGGTGGCGAACGCGGCCAGGGTGCCGGCGGTGGGCGAAAAGTCTGGGAAGAACAGCGTGCCGAAGACCAAGGCCGCAGCGGTGCCGTAGATGTAGAAGTCGTAGAACTCGATGGCGGTGCCGATCATGCTGGCCACCGCGATGCGTGAACGCGACACCGCCGCTGGGTTGTCGGCAGCGTCGGTCAGTGAGCTGCTGGGTGGGGTGCTGCTGGTGGACATGGGTGCTCCCGCGTGTGGGGGGTTCAGTGGATGGTGGCGATGACGGTGCCCACGGGCAGCTCGTCGTCCTCGTCGGGGGCGCGCAGGTCGGTGATGGTGCCTGCGGCGGGGGACTCGATCTCGTGGTCGATCTTGTCGGTGCCGATCTCGGCAAGTGCGTCACCCACAGCGACCTCCGTTCCCTCGTCGACCATCCAGGTATGCAGGACAGCGGACTCCATGGTCAGACCCAGTTTGGGGATGATTACGTTCGTGCTCACGACAGCAGGCTCCTGACCGCGGCGGTGATGCGGTTGGTGTCGGGGATGACCGCCGCCTCTAGGGGTTGGGCGAACGGGATGGGTAGGTCGGGGTTGGCGACCCGGGCGATCGGGGCCCGCAGGTGGGGGAAGGCCCGCTCGGCGACGGTGGCTGCGATCTCGGCGCCGAGGCCGGCGGTGCGGGGCGCCTCGTGGGCGACGAGCAGGCGCCCGGTGCGGGTGACCGAGTCCACGACCAACTCGGCGTCCCACGGTGATAGGGACCGCAGGTCGATGACTTCGGCGTCGATGCCCTCCTCGGCGAGGGTCGCGGAGGCGTCCTGGCACAGCAGCGCAGTGCGCGACCAGCTGACCACGGTGACGTCGGTGCCCGGCCGCCGGACGACACCCTGACCGAGGGGGACCAGCAGGTCGGGGTCGTCGTCGACCTCACCGCGCTGGGTGTAGAGGGCCTTGTGCTCCAGGAACAGCACCGGGTCGTTGCTGCGGATCGCGGTCTTGAGCAGCCCCTTGGCGTCCTGCGGAGTGGCGGGGCTGACCACTCGCCACCCGGGGGTGTGGACGAAAAAGGCCTCTAGGCACTGGGAGTGGTGGGCGGCGGCGGACTTCACCGCCCCCTCAGGGGCGCGGACCACCATCGGCACCTGGGCCTGCCCGCCGAACATGAACCGGGCTTTGGCGGCCTGGTTGAGCAGCTCGTCCATGGCGCAGCCGAGGAAGTCGCTGAAATGGATGTCGATGACTGGGCGTGATCCGGTCATGGCCGCCCCGACCGCGGAGCTGACCAGGACGGCTTCGCTGATGGGGAAGTCCCGGACCCGGTCGTATCCGAACTCCTCGGGCAGGCCCTTGAACTGCCCGAAGATGCCGCCCTGCTTGGCGATGTCCTCACCCATCAGGAATACGGTGTCGTCGCGGCGCATCTCTTCGCGCATCGCAGCCAGGGTGGCTTTGCTGTAGGTCAGCCGGCTCATCGCTGACCCCCCGCCGCGGGCGCGTCGGTCGGGTCAGGGGTGGCGTAGAGGTAGTCGTGGACCCGGTCGGGGTCGGGGTGGGGGGCCTGCTTGGCGTGCTCCACCGCGGCGGTGATCTCAGCCTCCGCGGCGGCGAGGACCTCGTCGAGCTCGGCGCCGGTGACCAGGTCGGGGCCGGTGACCTGCTCCTCGAGGATGGCCCGTCGGGCCCGCTGCAACGGGTCGCGGGCGGTCCACTCTGCCAGCTCGGCCTTGTCGTAGTAGGAGGTCGGGTCTCCCACGTAGTGCCCGCGCAGCCGGAAGGTGTCCAGCTGCAGCAAGGTGGGGCCCTCACCGGAGCGGGCCCGCTCGATCGCCGGGCCCGCCGCCGCCGCGACCGCGAAGACGTCGTTGCCGTCGGCGACCGCGCTGGCCATGCCGATCGCCGCGGCCCGGGCAGCGATGTCGGTGCTGGCTAGCGCTTCACTCGAGCGGGTGGTCGAGGCCCATCCGTTGCTCTCACACACGAACAGCACCGGCAGGTGCCACAGCTGGGCGAGGTTAATTGCCTCGGCAAACGGGCCGCGGGCGGTGGCCCCGTCACCGAAGAACGCGGCCGCGACGTGGTCCTGCCCGCGCATCACCGCTCCCAGGGCGGCCCCGACCGCGATCCCCAGACCCCCGGCCACGATGCCGTTTGCGCCGAGCATCCCGACCTCGAAGTCGGCGATGTGCATCGACCCACCGCGACCGTGGCAGATTCCGGTCTCCCGACCGAACAGCTCGGCCATCATTCCGTCCATGGGTGCGCCCTTGGCCAGGGTGTGGCCGTGCCCGCGGTGAGTGGTGGTCAGGTAGTCGCTGCGCCGCAGCCGCGAGATCACCCCCGCCGCGGACGCCTCCTGCCCGATCGAGAGGTGGATGAACCCGGGGAGCTGACCGGCCAGGAACAGCTTCTCTGCGGTGGCTTCGAAGGCCCGGATCCGGGCCATCATCGTGAACAGCCCCACGGCATCCGGGGTGCCGGAATCGTGTGGGGTGCCGCGTGCGGTGCTCGTGGTAGCACTGGTGGTCATCAGGTGTCCTCCATGCCCGATTGGGCGGCTGAAGTGTGACGCGGGTCGCAGTGGTACGACCACTTTACATACTGGTACTACCACTTAAGGGATGTCAAGATGATGTCGAAGTCGCCGGCCTGGCGATTGCCGCACGACGAGCCGTGAACGCGGCGCTCACCGCGAGGTGACTGCATACGAGAGGGGCCACGACGATGCCCACAACGACCGGGGGTGACCCCCATACGGCCCCCGAGCTCGACCGGTCCGCGCTGGTCGTGATCGACACCCAGGTCGACTTCTGTGACGGCGGATCCAGCCCCATCCCCGGCACCACCGACGTGCTTCCGGCGATCGGCCAGCTGCTGGCCGCTTACCGCAATGCGATGCTGCCGATCATTCATGTAGTCCGCCTCTATGAAGGCGACGACGTAGACCTCGCCCGCCGGGCCGCGATCGCGGCCGGCGCCCGAGTGGTTCGACCCGGATCCCCCGGATCGCAGATTGCCCCGGCGCTGCTCCCGGACTACACGGCGCCGCTTGACGCGACCACCCTGCTCGCTGGCGACCTCCAGCAGCTCACCGCGCGGGAGTGGGCGGTGTGGAAACCGCGCTGGAACGCCTTCTACCGAACGCCCCTTGACCACCACCTCCAGGGCCGGGGCGTCACTACAGTCGTACTCGCCGGATGCAACTACCCCAACTGCCCCCGGGCCACGCTCTATGGAGCCAGCGAACGCGACTACCGGGTACTACTCGTCAACGACGCCATCTCCGGGGTCCGATCCCACCACCTCGAGGAAGCCGCCCTACTCGGCGTCGGACACGCCTCTTCCCTACAGACCGTTACCGACCTCACCGCCACCGTCGGTGCCCAGCCGAACGGTTAACACCAGATGCACAGGTTGGTGTGGCTCGCACGCTCGGCCGTCACGGATCTCCTGCTCCTGCTCGACAACGGAAGACGGCCAGCGCCTCTAGGTCTGTACATCGCCCTGAGCGTGCCCCGTCGGGGACACCCGAACGCGGATCTTCACCGGGCATTCATACCGGATGACACAGGAGGGGGCCGCGCCCGGCGAGGCAACGCGCGCAAGTCTCCTATTCAAGATCCACGCATCATCGGCGGAAACGGTTTCCCCCGTCGGCCCTAAAGCCGCGAGTAGAAAACTGCACACAACCGAATATCAGTACAAATAGACCGACACCCGCCAGAGTGCTCAAGCCGCCCGTACGATTGCCGCCACCCAACTGGATAACCGCAATAATAAGCAGAAGTAGGGCGACGGTAATTAAGCCCAGACGAGATACTCGTATCATCAATCGAATCGAACGGTCGGAAAACATCAAACTGCTACTCCGAAGAAGTCGTAGGTGCGGTCGGTGTTCGCCCCGGTGATGGACAGACGCCCCCAGACCCGTAAGACGTCATGACAACCTCTTGAATCTACCCCGCCCATGCCCGGCCACTCTCTGGTCGGGACGCGAATGCTCCCCGCCGCTGTGGAACCGGGCGCGTTGCGCCGCCGACTGAACACCCCGCACCGAGCGTCAACCAGACTCGCGCCGCTCCCGCCGGCAGATCACGCGGTGTGTGCCAGGCTCAGTGCGTGGACCCGAGAGTGACGTACGCCTTGGTTGTACTGCTGGTTGTCTACGTGGTCGCGTTAGCGGTCGTGTCGGGGTTCGGCAACACCGCAGTGACCGTGACTGGGTGGCTCATCTTGATGGGCTTTTTCGCGGTGCTGGCGTGTGTTCAGCTCGTCCGCCGCCGCCGAAGCTGATGTCCCCGCCGGTCTACCGACACCGAGTTGTGATGGGCGGGCGAGGAAGGCCTCAGCGCGGGCGACGCATCGCCGTGTTCACCGCTGCTGGCGAGCTCGACAAGACGTGGGTCTAGACCCTAGAGGAACGTTCCGATGGGTGGTCGAGCATTCCGTAACAGATCTGTGCGGCGGGTGTACCCCAATCCGACAATATGTGGCGTCTTGCCTTGGGGGCCACGGCACGTACGCCTTGGTTGCCCGGCTGGGCCGTGGGTCCGGCGGCGAAGTTGGCAACTGAGTATGCGTTTTGCCGCCACCACAGTTTTTGATCATCACGGGGGATCGTAATGGTGCTACACCTCTATAGTTGCTACGCCTCCGGGCCGACGGCGGCGATGACGAACCGGTCACCGACCGGCCAGTACAGGCCGCGCCACGGGCTGCGGCCCGCACGCGGACGCAATTCCCGCAGGCTGGGCGCACCTTGCACAGCGCTGGTGTGCGGCCCGGCGGCTGGGCCGGTGCGGATGTGGCGGTAGATGGTCATCGGGCTGACGGTGCAGGATTGGGCGATCTCGGCCATGGTGAAGGGGTAGCGGTAGTACTCGCGGATTCGGGTCAGAACAGTCATCGCAGGGACTCATCTTTCCGCCCTCGTTCAGTGATTACGCGCCGGTCGGTGCATCACCCATGCTGAGAGGGCGACCCCCGGAGGATCAGACGGCGCACTGCTGCGTCAGGGTGTGCCAGCGGTGTTCACCCAGACCGGGGGGCGACACCTCAAGTGCTCTTCGAAAGACCGATTCGGATCGCTAGCATCCCTAACGGGATAAACACTAGAGCCATAAGAAATGGGACGGCCGAGGAAGTCGTGCTAGTAGCCGTGAGAACGAGGAGGACAATGATAGCGATCGCTGGCGTCGCGAGGTAGACGCTAGCTGTGCGAGTGCTGATTCTCCCGTACCGCCCCCCGGTTCGGAGTTTCAAAATCACTACCACCCCTACCACGATGAGCAGCGCGGGCACGCTATACCCCAACGCAATTGCTGCTTTATCCATCACCTCTCCTAGCTTGCTCCGATGGCGGAATCGACCGCGGTGAGACCCTCGTTGACTGCGACCCCAACTCACAATACCGACACCAGCACAACCCTCCTCGACCAGGGTAAGTGTCCCGACTTGGCAGCCAATGTTTACCCCTTCACCAACAATCCCTGCTGAAAATCCGTTGACGACGCTCAAAAACGATTTGCCTGAGAGGTCCTTGAAGTTGACTGGGTCGCCACCGGTGTAGGCGAACAGGTTGCTCTCCTGACCGGAGGGGTCCTGTTGGGCGAAGCGGCCCTGGAGGGTGTCGTAGTAGCGGTAGCCGAGCTTGTAGAGGCCGTTGTCGTTGTCGCGGTAGCCGCTGGTGTAGCGGTAGGGAGGCGGCTGGACGCTACGAGGGACACGGCCTCGTTCTGGAGGCGCGCCTCGTCTCGGTGAAGGACGTCGGGCTCCACCGTGTCCACGACCTCGAGCCCTACCTCGACGGGCGGCGGGCGCACCTACGTGAGCTACGCGGCGGGATTTGACTGCTGACAACCATCCGCGGCGCCAGGCGTTCGCGTATCTGGATCCCCCTTACGACGCCACAAGACCGCAGAGTTCCGCGCTGCGTGCCCACAGGCGTTCGGCGGCGGCGGTGTTGTGGGACAGGGCCGAGGACTTCGCAGGCCGGCAGCGGGAGAAGTACTGGCCGGTGACGGCGGCGACGTCGGGTGAGCCGGCGAGGTAGAGGCTCGTCCTGGCTCCCGTGGCTGCGGAGGAGCCGATGAGCTTGGTGGCGCGATCGAACACGGCACCGGGCCCGGTCTGCTCGCGGCCGAGGTTGGTCTTGAGCGGCCAGCCGGGATGCAGCGCGTTGGCTGTGACGCTCGTGTCGGCCCAACGGCGAGCGAGTTAGTAGGTGAACAGCACGTTCAACAGCTTGGTCAGGTTGTATGTCGCGGCCGCGCTGTAGTCGTGTTCGGCTTGCAGGTCATCCCAGGGAACGTCGTTGACCCGGTTGTGCATGTAGGAGCTGACGGTCACCACCCGCGAGCTCGGCGTGGCCTGCAGCAGCGGCGCCAGCAGGTCTGTTAGCAGGAACGGGGCGAGGTGATTGACCGCCAGCGTGGCCTCGATGCCGTCCACGGTGACCCGCCGAGTGCTGTTGACCGCTGCAGCGTTGTGGATGAGCACGTCGAGGCGGTCGTGGCCGTGGCGGACATGGCCTGCCAGCGCACTCACATCGCCTTGGCAGGCCAGGTCAGCGATGAGCAGCTCGACCGTGCCCGCTGCCCGCGTGGACTGAATCTCGGCGGCCGCCTCGGCGCCGCGCACGCGGTCACGGGCCACCAGGAGCACGGTCGCGCCCGACTGGGCCAGCCCCTGGGCGGTCTCCCGGCCGATGCCGCTGGTCGCGCCGGTGATAAGGCAGACGCGTCCGCGAAGGTCATAGATTCGTTGAGCAGCCATCGGCACTCCTCGCTTGCAGGTAGGGTAACACTACTGACGTGAACCATGTTGGTCATGTAGCATGACGAATATGTCTGCTGAACGCAAGCCTTCGCGAAGCCGGCCGCCGGGTCTGGTCGAGCCCGCCGGCCTGGAGGCCAGCACCGGCTACCTGTTGGCCCGCGTGGGCAGCGACTCACGCCGACGCTGGGCGCGCACCCTGCTCGAGGAAGACCTCACCCCGCATCATTACAGCGCGCTGATCGCCCTGGATCAGCTCGGTGCCATGTCCCAACAGCAGCTCAGCCACCTGGTCGGCATCGATCCCCGCAACGCTGTACCGGTGATCGACCAGCTCCAGACCCGTGGCCTGCTCGCCCGCAACCCCGACCCCACTGACCGCCGCCGCCATGCGGTCACACTCACCGCCACCGGAGGAAGGTTGCTCACCCGGCTTCGCCACGCCGCCGAAGAGGCCGAAGAACGCCTGCTCACGCCGCTCTGCACGACCGAGCGACGGGCGTTACACGCGCTGCTCACCAAACTGTTCGCAGCCGGCGGCACGGTGTAGTGATGCGCCGGCGCGGCCGCTCTTTACGGCCGCAGACGGTCCCATGATCGTCACCGTCCGAGTTGGGGATCGGCGAATTCAGGCGGTCGTCGCAACGACGGGTGATTCGGGGTCCAACAGTAGGCGTTGCATCGCTTGTGCGGGGGTGATGCCGCCCAGGGTTTTGCGGGGCCGGTCGTTGAGCTCGGTGGCC
>JAABUK010002073.1_pt1 | contig 36704 bp, 33 predicted proteins | sample 5559141 | NCBI WGS metagenome assembly JAABUK01 (sample SAMN10711869, study PRJNA513367) | rock metagenome | isolation source: Antarctica rocks | place: Antarctica: Victoria Land, Pudding Butte nord | collected 2016-01-03
TGGGTGCAGGACTTGCTCGAGATCCTCGACAACTCGCAGGCAGCGGACGACTTCCTCGAGAACACGAAGCTGGAGCTGTACCAGGACCAGGTCTTCTGCTTCACGCCCAAGGGCCAGCTGATCCAGTTGCCCCGCGGCGCCACCAGCATCGACTTCGCCTATGCCGTGCACAGCCAGGTCGGCGACACCTGCGTCGGCGCGAAGGTGAACGGCCGGCTGATGCCGCTGCGGCACGAGCTGCAGAACGGCGACCAGGTGGAGGTGATGACCGCCCGCGGCGGCACGCCCTCGCCGGCCTGGGAACGCTTCGTCGTCACCGGCAAGGCCCGCGCCCGCATCCGTCGCTACGTGGCGCAGCAGCAGCGGCAGAACAACATCGACGCCGGCCGGGCCGCGCTGGCCAAGGCGTTCCGCCAGGAGGGGGTGGACGGCTCGGAAAAGGTGCTGGAACCCGCGCTGAAGGGCCTGAAGGCGGCCTCGCTCGACGACCTCTACGTGGCCGTCGGCAACGGCAACATCGGCCCCAAGGACGTGGTCAACGCAGCCTATCCGGAGCTGCGCGGCGCCCGCGCGCCCCGGATGGCGCCCAGCCTGCCGCTCCGGCCCGGCCGCGTCCCCGCCCGCGACGACGGTATGCCGATCACCGGGCTCGTCGCCGGCATGACGGTGCACTACGCCGGCTGCTGTCACCCGCTGCCCGGCGACCGCATCGTCGGCATCGTCGCCACCGGCAAGGGCGTCACCATCCACACCAAGGACTGCCAGACGCTGGAGAGCTTCGCCGCCACCCCTGAACGCTTCATCGACGTGGACTGGGACCTCGGCGCCGTCACCCGCGGCAAGCCCGTCACCCATACCGGCCGCATCAGCGCGGTGGCCACCAACGAGCCGACCGCGCTGGCGAGCCTGACCAACGCCATCTCCAAGCACGAAGGCTCCGTTACCAATCTCAAGATCACCAACCGGCAGCAGGACTTCTTCGAGGTGCTGGTGGACGTCGAGGTGCGCGACGTGCGGCACCTCTCCACCGTGATCGCCGGGCTGCGCGCTGCGAGCGGCATCACGCAGGTCGAGCGGGCGCGGGGTTGATCCTGGGTTTGGGCTCCGACTTGTGCGACATCAGACGCATCGAGCGCGTCCTCGAACGGCACGGCGACCGCTTCCTGCTGCGCGTGTTCACCGCGGCCGAACGGGCCCGGGCCGCAAGGCGCAGCCCCGCGCTGCACGCCCCCACCTTCGCCAAGCGCTTCGCCGCCAAGGAGGCCTGCGCCAAGGCGCTCGGCACCGGCTTCCGGCAGGGCGTGTTCCATAGCGACATGGGCGTTGTGAACCTGCCCGGCGGCCAGCCCGCGCTGCGGCTGACCGGCGGGGCGGCCACGCGGCTCCAGGCCATCACGCCGGCCGGGCAGGCGGCGCATCTGGCGCTGACGCTGACCGACGAGTACCCCTACGCCTTCGCCCAAGTGGTCATCTCGGCCGTTCCGCTTCCTTGACAGCGGTGCCCCCGGTCGGCTTGATCCCGCCGAATCAGCAACCGGATCACCTCACCAGCATGGCGAAATCCAAATCGGGCGGCCTGCTCGACAACGTCAAGACCGTCGTCTACGCCGGCCTGATCGCCATCGGCATCCGCACTGTGGCCTTCGAGCCGTTCAACATCCCCTCCGGCTCGATGATCCCCACCTTGCTGGTGGGCGACTACCTGTTCGTGTCGAAATACAGCTACGGCTACTCCCGCTACTCGCTGCCCTTCGCGCCCAACCTGTTCAGCGGCCGCCTGCTGGGCCGCCTGCCGGAGCGGGGCGACGTCGCGGTGTTCAAGTTCCCCCGCGACAACAGCACGGACTACATCAAGCGCATCGTCGGCCTGCCCGGCGACCGCATCCAGGTAAAGGCCGGCCAGCTCTACATCAACGGCGCCCTGCTGCCGCGCCAGCCCGTGGGCGAGTTCGTGGCCGAGGATGGCGGCCGCTCGGCGCTGGCCCGGCGCTACACCGAATCGCTGCCGAACGGGCGCCTGCACGACATCCTCAAGATGCAGGACGACGGCATGATGAACAACACGCCGGAGTTCCGCGTGCCGGACAGCCACGTGTTCGCCATGGGCGACAACCGCGACAACTCGTCGGACAGCCGCGTGATGGACAGCAGCGGCGTGGGCTTCGTGCCGGTGCAGAATCTGGTGGGCCGGGCCGAGTTCATCTTCTTCTCCATCGACGGCCGCGCGCCGTGGTGGGAGGTGTGGGAGTGGCCGTTCGAGATCCGCTGGAGCCGCCTGCTGCACGGCATCACTTGACCGTCCAGGACGCCGCCACCCGCGAGCAGGCCGCCGAAGCGATCCTCGGCCACCGGTTCCGGCAGCCGGCGCTGCTGGCGGAAGCCCTCACCCACCGCTCCGCCGCCCGCGGCACGCAGCGTACCCGCAAGCCGGGCGAGCGCCGCGGCGTCGGCTCCAACGAGCGGCTCGAGTTCATCGGCGACCGCGTCCTCGGCCTGCTGATGGCGGAGTGGCTGATCGAGCGATTCCCTGTCGAGCAGGAGGGCGAGCTGGGTCCGCGACACGCCCATCTGGTCTCGCGCCGCGTGCTGGCCGAAATCGCCGAGGCGGCCGGGCTGTCGGCGGCGCTGGCGGTCGGCGTGAACGAGGCCCGGGCCGGGGTGGGGCAACTGGCAAACGTGCTGGCCGACGCGATGGAGGCGGCGATCGGGGCCTTGTACCTGGATTCCGGGCTGGAGGCGGCGCGGCGCTTCGTGCGCCAGGCCTGGCTGCCGGCGGTGGAGACGATGGTCCTGCCGCCCAAGGACGCCAAGACCGAGCTGCAGGAGTGGCTGATGGCGCGCGGCCTGCCGCTGCCGGTCTACGAGGTCGCGACCCGCACCGGGCCGTCGCATCAGCCCGAGTTCGTGATGACGGTATTCGGCGGCGGGCACACCGGCACCGGCACTGCCGGCAGCAAGCGCGTCGCCGAACGCGACGCAGCCGCGGATCTGCTTGGGCGGCTGCTCGCGTGAGCGGCCAGTCTCGCTGCGGCTTTGTCGCCATCGTCGGCGCGCCGAACGCCGGCAAGTCCACGCTGCTGAACCGGCTGACCGGCGCCAAGCTGTCGATCGTCAGCCCCAAGGCGCAGACCACACGCTTCCGCGTGCTGGGCATCCTGATGCGGGGGCCGGCGCAAATCCTGCTTGTCGACACGCCCGGCATCTTCCGCCCGCGCCGCAAGCTCGACCGCGCCATGGTGCGCGCCGCCTGGACCGGGGCGCAGGATGCGGACCTCACGGTGCTGCTGGTGGACAGCCGCGCGGGCGCCACGCAGGACGTCCGGGAGATCGCGGCGCAGTTGGCCGAGCGGGGTCGGCGCACCTGGCTGGTGCTGAACAAGCTGGACCTGGTGGCGCCGCACCAGCTGTTGCCGCTGACGGCCGAGCTGAGCGCCATCCTTCCGGCGGAGGAAACCTTCATGGTCAGCGCCAGCACCGGCGATGGGTTGGACCGGCTGCTGGACCAGTTGGCCGCCGGGCTGCCCCCGGGGCCGCACCTCTATCCCGACGACGACCTGACCGATCTGCCGGACCGGCTGCTTGCCGCCGAGATCGTGCGCGAGCAGATCTTCCTGCAAATCCATGAAGAAATCCCTTACGGCACCACGGTCGAAACCGAGTCCTGGCAGGAGAAGCCGGACGGCTCGGTGCGGGTGGAGGCCACGGTCTATGTCGGCCGGGTCGGCCACAAGGCAATCCTGATCGGGGCCGGCGGCAGCCGCATCAAGGAGATCGGCGCCCGGGCCCGGCGCGAGCTGACCGGCCTGCTGGAACGCCCCGTCCACCTGTTCCTGAACGTGAAGGAGCGGGCCGGCTGGGACGAGGAAGGCGCGCGGCTCCGGGCGATCGGGCTGGACGACACGGAGTAGCGCCTTGGAGTGGGACGCGCCCGCCGTGGTGCTGGATTCGCGTCCGCAGGGCGAGGGGAACGCGCTCGTGACCGTGCTGACCGAGGCGCAGGGGGCGCATCGCGGCCTGGCGCGCGGCGGCGGCGCGCGGGCGCAGGCCTCGCTCTGGCAGCCGGGCAACCTGGTGCAGGCGCGCTGGGTGGCGCGGCTGGCCGACCAACTTGGCAGCCTCACCGCCGAGCTGGTGCACCCCGGGGCGGCGCTGGCGATGGACGACCCGGTGGCGCTGGCGATGCTGTCGGCCGCATGCGCCGTGGCCGAGGGCGCGCTGCCGGAGCGGGAGCCGCACCCGCTGGTGTTCGCCGGGCTGGTGCAGTTGATCGCCGGCTTGCAGGCGGGCGCCGAAACCCTGCCGGCGCTGATCCGCTGGGAGGCCGTGCTGCTGGCCGAGCTAGGCTACGGCCTCGACCTCGCGGCCTGCGCGGTCACCGGCGGCTCGGCCGACCTGGCGTTCGTATCGCCCCGGACCGGCCGCGCCGTCTCGCGCCCGGCCGCGGGCGCCTGGCAGTCGCGGCTGCTGCGGCTGCCGGCGTTCCTCGCCGGCAGCGGACCAGCGGCGGGCCCGGCGGACTGGCGGGACGGGCTGAAGCTGACCGGGCACTTCCTTGCCCGGGACGCCTTCGGCCACCAGCACCGGCCCCTGCCGGCCGCCCGGCACATGCTGTATGACCAAGTGCAGGCCTTGGCAGCCGAGTCGCCCTAATCTACGTTCCCCATATGTTTCACAAGAAACACTCATGCCCGACGACCTGACCGGCACCATCAAGGACACCAAGCTGACCGACGCGCTGAGCGAGCGGTATCTCGCCTATGCTCTCAGCACGATCATGTCCCGCAGCCTGCCGGATGTGCGGGACGGGCTGAAGCCGGTGCACCGGCGGCTGATCTACGCCATGCACCAGCTCAAGCTCGACCCGGCGTCCGGCTTCAAGAAGTGCGCCCGGGTGGTCGGCGACGTCATCGGCAAGTATCATCCGCATGGCGACGTCGCGGTGTACGAAGCCCTGGTCCGCCTGGCGCAGGACTTCGCCGCGCGCTACCCGCTCATCGAGGGCCAGGGCAATTTCGGCAACATCGACGGCGATAACGCCGCCGCCATGCGCTACACCGAGGCCCGGCTGACCGAGGTCGCGCAAACCCTGCTGGCCGGCATCGACGACGATGCGGTCGATTTCCGCGCCACCTATGACGGCGAGGAGCACGAGCCGGTCGTGCTGCCCGGCGGCTTTCCGAACCTGCTGGCCAACGGCGCCGCCGGCATCGCCGTCGGCATGGCCACCAGCATCCCGCCGCACAATGCCGGCGAGGTTTGCGCCGCCGCCATCCACCTGATCCGCAACCCCGACGCGACCACCGCCGAGCTGCTGGCCCACATGCCCGGCCCCGACTTCCCGACCGGCGGCACGCTCGTCGAGAGCCCCGAAGCCCTGTTGCAGGCCTACGAGACCGGCCGCGGCGGGTTCCGTACCCGGGCGAAGTGGGAGGTGCAGCGCGGCAAGCTCGGCATGTGGCAGGTGATCGTCACCGAGATCCCCTATCAGGTGCAGAAGGCCAAGCTGATTGAGCAGATCGCCGAGCTGCTCGAGGCCAAGAAGCTGCCGTTTCTGGGCGACGTGCGCGACGAGAGCACGGAGCATGTGCGGCTTGTGCTGGAGCCGAAAACCCGCGGCGTGGAGCCCGAGGTGCTGATGGAGACGCTGTTCCGCGCGACCGCGCTGGAAGGCCGCTTCTCGCTCAACATGAACGTGCTGACCGCCGACCAGACGCCGATGGTGCTGGGCCTGCGCGGCGTGCTGCGGGCGTGGCTCGACCATCGGCACGAGGTGCTGGAGCGCCGCTCCCGCCACCGGCTTGCCGCCATCCAGCGCCGGCTGGAGGTGCTGGATGGCTACCTCGCCGTGTTCCTCAACCTCGACGAGGTGATCCGCATCATCCGCGAGGAAGACCATGCGAAGCCCGCCTTGATCGCCCGCTTCACGCTGACCGACGTGCAGGCGGAGGCGATCCTGAACATGCGGCTGCGCTCCCTGCGGCGGCTCGAGGAGATGGAGATCCGCAAGGAGCACAAGGCGCTGACGCGGGAAGCGCGCGAGATCGAGGCCTTGCTGAAGGATGCGGGGCGGCGCTGGACCAAGATCGCCGACGAGCTGGCCGAGGTCGGGGCGCGGTTCGGCGCGGGGCCGTTGGGGGCACGGCGCACCGTGCTGGGCGCGGCGCCTGCTGTGGTGGAGGTGAACGCGGACCACTTGATCGAGCGGGAGCCGATCACGGTGGTGCTGTCGGCCAAGGGCTGGATTCGGGCCGTGCGCGGGCACCTTGCAGACGGGGCGGAGCTGAAGTTCAAGGAGGGCGACAAGCTGTGGCTGCTGGTGCCCTGCCAGACGACCGACCGCCTCTGCCTGATCGCCACTGGCGGCCGGGCACATACGCTGCGCGCGGGCGACCTGCCGCGGGGGCGGGGCGACGGCCAGGCGATCCGGCTGGTCGCCGAGATGGCCAACGACGAGGAGGTGGCGGCGCTGTTCGTGTGGCAGGACGGCCGCAAGTACCTGATCGCCAGCACCGCCGGGCGCGGCTTCGTGGTGGGCGCGGCCGATCTGCTGGCCGAAAAGCGGACCGGCAAGCAGGTGCTGAACGTCAAGCCCGGCGAGACCGTGCTGCTCTGCACCCCGGCCGAGGGCGACCATGTGGCCGTGATCGGCACCAACCGGAAGCTGCTGGTGTTCCCGCTGGACCAGGTGCCGGAGCTGTCGCGCGGCTCCGGCGTCACCTTGCAGAAGCACAAGGACGGCAAGCTGGCCGACGCGAAGGTGTTCCGCCTGGAGGAGGGGCTGACCTGGCGCCTGGGGGAGAACACGCGGCGTGAGATGGAGGTGCGGGACTGGATCGGCGCGCGGGCGCAGGCGGGGCGGATGCCGCCGAACGGGTTTCCGAAATCGGGGCGGTTTGGCTAGCGGCAGGCGCTTTGCGCCAGCCGGCGCGTTGTGGCACATCGGGCCCATGCTGAACCGCCGCGCCCTGACCCTCGCTGCCGCCCTCCTGCCGTTCGCCGCCTCGGCCCAGGGTGGCTTTCCCGCCTTCGTCGAAGGCGTGAAGGCCGAGGCGCGCCGGGCCGGGATCCGGGACGCCACGTTGCAGCAGGCCTTTGCCGGCGTGGTCCCGAACCAGCGCGTGATCGAGTTGGATCAGCGGCAGCCCGAGTTCACCCTGACCTGGCCGGAATACCGCGCCCGCGTGCTGCCGGAGAGCCGCTTGCAGGCGGCGCGGGAGAACTATGCGCAGGAGCGTGGCCTCCTGGCCCAGGTTGAGGCGCGGTACGGGGTCGATCCGCTGATCATCATCGGCATTTGGGGCGTCGAGTCGGCGTTCGGCGCCAACAAGGGCAATTACCGGCTGGTGGAGGCGCTTGCCACGCTCGCCTGGGAGGGGCGCCGGGCGGCGTTCTTCCGCAAGGAGCTGCTGAACGCGCTGCGCATCCTCGACGCCGGCGACGTGACGCCGGCGCGGTTGACCGGCGGCTATGCCGGGGCGATGGGGCAGCCGCAATTCATGCCCAGCTCCTACCTGACCTACGCGGTGGACTTCGATGGCGACGGCCGCCGCGACATCTGGGACAGCAAGCCGGACGTGTTCGGCTCCATCGCCAACTACCTGGCGCGCAGCGGCTGGCGGCGGGGAGAGCCCTGGGCGCAGCCGGTTCGGCTGCCGCCGGGCTTCGACCGTTCGGTGGCCGGGCGGGACAACAGGCGCGCGCTCGGCGAGTGGATGCGGATGGGCGTCATGCGGGACGATGGCCGCCCTTTCAGCCGGGCCGAGGTGCCGGGCGGGCTGCTGGTGCCGGAGGGCGCGGCGCCGGGCGAGGGCTACATGACGTTCGCCAACTTCAACGTAATCCGCCGCTACAATCCTTCGGACTTTTACGCGCTGGCGGTCGGGCTGCTGGGTCAAGCGGCGGGCTGATGCGGCGTCTGCTGCTGGCGCTTTGCCTGGCCGGCTGCTCGGTCCCTAGCCCGAAAGGCCCGCCGCCGCTGCCGAAGTACGTGGTCGGCGCGGGCTACCAGGCGGGTGGCACCTGGTACTACCCGCGGGAGGATTTCCGCTACGAAGCGACCGGCCTCGCCGAACGCATGCCCGACCGCACGGGGCTTACGGCCGACGGCGAGGCGTTCGACCCGGGCGCCATGGCGGCCGCGCACCAGACGCTGCAGCTTCCCGCCATCGCGCGGGTGACCAATCTCGATAGCGGGCTGCAGGCGGTGCTCCGCATCAACGATCGCGGGCCCGCCAGCCCGGCGCGGCTGCTCGGCCTGACCCGGCGCGCGGCCGAACGGCTGGGCCTGGCGCCCGGCGCCGTCGCGCGGGTGCGCGTGCAGGTGGAGGACGGCCCCAGCCAGGCGTTGCGGGACCGGCTGCAAGGCGGGGCGCCCGGCCTGGCCGCGGCGCCGCGGGGCAGGGTGGCGGCCGAGACCTTGGCGCCGCCCGCGGGGGTCGGGCAGTCCGGCCGTGGCCGAGTCGCCCCGGCCGCCTTTGTTCAAGCGGCCGAGCCCGCGCCCGAAGCCGCCCCGCTGCTGCCTCTGCCGGACGACGTGCAGCGCGTCCCGGCCGAACCCGGGCAGCTCTGGCTCCGCGCCGGCCAATTCGGGCAGGCGGGGTATGCGAACCAAATCCGGGCAAAGCTTTACGGGCTGTCCCCGGAGGTCGAGCCGGTGCGGATCGGCCGGTCGCAGACGTTCCGGGTGCGTGCCGGGCCGTTCCCCTCCGTGCAAGCGGCCGATGCGGCGCTGGACCGGGCCATGGCCGCGGGAGTAACCGATGCGCGGATCGTCGTGGAGTAGAGGGGCCATGCTGGAACGCCGTACCGTCTTGGCCGCCGCCGCAGTGGCCGCCGCAGCCCCGGCCGCCGCGCAAGCGCCGCGCCGCCCGGCACGCGGCCGCAACGCCGCGCCGCCGCCGCCCACCGGCACCCCGGCCAGCACGCCGCTCGGCCCGATCGACACCGCCGCCAAGTTCGCCCTGATCATGGACTTCAACACCGGCGCCGTACTGCTGGACAAGGAGGGCGAGGCCTCCATGCCGCCCTCCTCGATGACCAAGCTGATGACCGCCTACATCGTCTACGGCATGCTCAAATCCGGCCGGCTCTCGCTGACGCAGGAACTGCCGGTGAGCGAGCGGGCCTGGCGCATGCAGGGCTCCAAGATGTTCGTGCCCCTGAACGGCTCGGTGAAGGTCGAGGAGCTGATCCGCGGCGTGATCGTGCAGTCCGGCAACGACGCCTGCATCGTGCTTGCCGAGGCGGTGGCCGGGTCCGAGGAGGCGTTCGCCGATCTGATGAACGCCAAGGCCAAGGAGCTCGGCCTCACCGCCTCCACCTTCCGCAACAGCACCGGCTGGCCCGACCCGGCGCAGCGCATGTCCTGCAGGGACATCGCCGCGCTGGCGCGGCGGCTGATCCAGGACTTTCCGGAATACTACCACTACGACAGCGAGAAGTCGTTCAAGTATAACAACATCGAGCAGGAGAACCGGAACCCCCTGGTCCAGAAGGGCATCGCCGACGGGCTGAAGACCGGGCACACCGACGAGGGCGGCTATGGTCTCGTCGCCAGCGCGCAGCGCGCGGGGCGGCGGGTGGTCGTGGTCGTCAACGGCCTGACGTCGATGCACCAGCGCCGCGAGGAGAGCGAGCGGCTGCTGGAATGGAGCTTCCGCGAATTCGAGAACGTGACGTTGTTCACGGCCGCCGACACGGTGGAGAACGCCAAGGTCTGGCTCGGCAACCGCGAAACGGTGCCGCTGGTGGGCGGGCGGGACCTGGTGCTGACCATGCCGCGGCAGTGGCGGCGGAGCGCCAAGATCGCGTTGGAATATGCCTCGCCGGTGCCGGCGCCGATCAGCCGCGGCGATGTGCTGGGCAAGCTGACCGTTTCGGGGCAGGGCGTGCCCGGGATGGAGGTGCCGCTGCTGGCCGGGGCCGACGTGGGCCGGCTAGGCCTGCCGGGACGGGCGATGGCGGTGGTCTCGCGCTACGTCAGGGGCTCCTGAGCGGGCGTGTTCATCACGCTCGAGGGCGGGGAGGGCGCGGGCAAGTCGACGCAGGCGCGGCTGCTGGCCGATGCGCTGGCGGCGGCCGGATACCCGACGCTCCGCACGCGCGAACCCGGCGGCGCACCAGGTGCCGAGGCGCTGCGGGCGATGCTGCTGGAGGGCGCGATCGCCTGGTCGGCCCCCGCCGAAACCCACCTGCATTTCGCCGCCCGGGCCGAGCACCTGGCCCGCACCATCCAGCCCGCTTTGGCGGCCGGCCTGGTCGTGGTGTGCGACCGGTTTGCCGATTCGACCATGGCCTACCAGGGCTTCGGGCTCGGCGCGGACCGCGCCCTGATCGCCGGGCTGACCCGGCTGCTGCCGGTGCAGCCTGCCGTGACCGTGCTGCTGCAGGTCTCGCCGGAGATCGCCGGCGCGCGGCTGGCAGCAAGGCGGCAGCGGGCCGACCGCTACGAGGCGATGGACGCGGGGTTCCACGCGCGCGTGGCCGCGGGCTATGCGGCGATGGCCGCCGCCGAGCCGGCCCGGTTCGCGGTGGTCCCCGCCGATGGAACGATGGACGCCGTGCAGCGGCTGATCCGCGCGGCGGTCGCGGGCCGCCTGCCGGGCTTGCGCGATGCTTGAGCCGCGCGAGAACCCTTGGCTGTTCGGCCACGCGGCGGCGGCGGCGGTGATCGGCAGCGCCATCCAGGGCGGGCGGCTGCATCATGCTTGGCTGATCGCCGGGCCGCAGGGCGTGGGCAAGGCGACGCTCGCCTACCGTTTCGCACGCCTGCTGCTCTCGGGCGACGGCGATCCGAACGACCCGAAAGCCGCCGTGTTCCGCCGCATCGCGCGCGGCACGCATGCCGACCTGCTGACGGTGGAGCGCGAGTGGGACGAGAAGCGCAAGCGGCAACGCACGGAGATCGTTGTCGACGACGCGCGGGATGTTGCGGGATTCTTGCGGCTGACCCCGGCGGAGGGCGGCTGGCGCGTGGTGGTGGTGGATGGGGCGGAGCACCTGAACCGCAACGCGGCCAACGCGCTGCTGAAGGTGCTGGAGGAGCCGCCGTCGCAGGCGGTGCTGCTGCTCACCTGTGCTGCGCCGGGCCGCCTGCTGCCGACGATCCGCAGCCGGTGCCGCCGGCTGGCCCTGGGGCGGCTGGCGGCGGCGGACATGGCGCTGGTGCTGCGGCAGGCCTTGCCGGACCTGGACGACGGGGCACGGGTGACGCTCGCTGGGCTGGCGGAGGGGTCCCCGGGCCGCGCGGCCGACCTGGCGGCGGCGGACGGGGTGGCCATCGCCGGGCTGGTGGCCGAGGTGCTGCAGGCGGCGCCGCAGCTTGCGGCCACGCGGGCCTATGCGGTCGCAGACCGGCTGGGGCGGAGCGACGGCGGCTATGCGACCTTCATGGACCTGCTGCGCGACCAGCTCGGCGCCGCGGTGCGGGACGCGGTGCGCGGGCGGGCCGATGCGGACCAGCGGCGGCTGATGGCGGCGCGCCCCCTAGGCGAATGGGGCGAAGTGTGGCACGCGCTGGGTCGCCTGCAAGACGAGACCGAGCGGTCCAACCTGGACAAGCGGCACGCCATCGTCTCGGGCCTGGACCTGCTGAACGCCCATGGATAAGCGCTTTTACATCACGACCCCGATCTATTACGTGAACGGCGCCCCCCATATCGGCCACGCCTATACCTCGGTCGCGGCCGACGTGCTGGCGCGGTGGAAGCGGCTGGACGGGGCGGACGTGTTCTTCCTGACCGGCACGGACGAGCACGGCCAGAAGGTGGAGAAAGCGGCCGAGGACGCCGGCATGGCGCCGCAGGCCTTCGTGGACCAGGTCTCGCGCAAGTTCAGCGACTTGTCGGCCCTGATGGGCGTGTCCAACGATGCCTTCATCCGCACGACCGAGCCGCGCCATGCCGTCGCCTGCCAGGCATTGTGGCGGCGGCTGCGGGACGCGGGCGACATCTATCTCGGGCATTACGAGGGCTGGTACGCCGTCCGCGACGAGACGTTCTACAACGAGGACGAGCTGGTCCCAGGGCCGGATGGCGGCCGCCGGGCGCCGACCGGGGCGCCGGTGCAATGGATGAAGGAGCCCAGCTACTTCTTCCGCCTCTCGGCCTGGCAGGACCGCCTGCTGGCGTTCTACGACGCCCATCCCGACTTCATCCTGCCGCCGGGCCGCCGCAACGAGGTGCTGAGCTTCGTCCGTGGCGGGCTGACCGACCTGGCGGTGAGCCGCACCAGCCTGACATGGGGTGTGCCGGTGCCGGACGACCCCGGCCATGTCATGTACGTGTGGCTGGACGCGCTGATCAACTACTTGACCGCTGCCGGGTACCCGGATGGGGCGGCGCCGCTGTGGCGGTTCTGGCCGGCGGACGTGCATGTGGTCGGCAAGGACATCATCCGCTTCCATGCGGTGATCTGGCCGGCGCTGCTGCTGGCCGCAGGGTTGCCGCCGCCGCGCCGGGTGGTCGCCAACGGCTGGTGGACCGCGCGCGGCGAGAAGATGAGCAAGTCCTTGAACAACGCCATCGACGCGGTCGCCTTGGTCGAGACCTATGGGCTGGACCCCGTGCGCTTCTTCCTGCTGCGCGAGGTGCCGTTCGGCAATGACGGCGACTTCAGCGATGCGGCGCTGATCCGGCGGATGAACGGGGAGCTGGCGAACGACCTGGGCAACCTGGCGCAACGCACGCTGACCCAGGTCGCCAAGAACCTCGGCGGGGCCCTGCCGGGCGCGGCCCCGGCAACGGCGGACGACGCCTTGCTGCTCGATGCCGCGCGGGCGTTGCCGGGCGTGCTCAGGCCGTTGATGGACCGCATGGCCTTGAGCGACGCGCTCGAGGAGGTGTGGAAAGTGATCCGGGCCGCAAACGCCTATATCGATCGCCAGGCGCCCTGGGCCCTGCGCCGCACCGACCCCGCGCGCATGACGGCCGTGTTGCGCGTGCTGGTGGACGCGATGGTGCCGGTGGCGGTGGTGCTGCAGCCGTTCATGCCGGGCAGCATGGCCCGGCTGCTCGACCAGCTTGGGGTCGCCATCGCGGCGCGCGATCTGGCCGGCCTGGCAACGCCGTTGCCGGCCGGGTTGACGCTGCCGCCGCCGCAAGGCGTGTTCCCGCGCCATGTGGAGGCGGCGGCCTAGCCTTGCTGATCGACTCGCATTGCCATCTGGACATGTTCGAGGCCGCCGAGCGCGACGCCTTGCTGGCGCGCGCGGCGGCGGCCGGGGTTGGCGAGGTGGTGACCATCGGCACCCGGCTCGGACAGTCCCGCGCGGTGATCGCGCTGGCGGCCGCCCGCGCGGGCGTGTGGTGCACGGTCGGCGTGCATCCCAACAACGCCGGCGAGGAAGCGGTGCCGGCCGCCGAAGCGATCGCGGCGCTGACCCGCCACCCGAAGGTCGTCGGCATCGGCGAGTCCGGCCTGGACTACTTCTACAAGCGCGCCCCCCGCGAGGCGCAGCAGGCCTCGTTCCGGCAGCATATCCGCGCGGCCCGGATCGCCGGGCTGCCGCTGGTGATCCATGCCCGCGCGGCTGACGACGACATCGCCGCGATCCTGCACGAGGAATGGGGCGCGGGCGGGCCGTTCGCGCTGCTGCTGCACTGCTTCAGCTCCGGCCGCAAGCTGGCCGAGGCGGCGCTGGCGCTGGGCGGCTACGTGAGCTTCTCCGGCATCCTCACCTTTCCAAAGTCGGGCGAGCTGCGGGACATCGCGGCGGACGTCCCCGCCGACCGTCTGCTGGTGGAAACGGACGCGCCCTATCTCGCGCCCGCCCCGCACCGGGGCAAGCGCAACGAGCCCGCCTTCGTGGCCGAAACCGCCAAGCGGCTCGCCGAGGTGCGCGGGATGGCGCCGGAGGCGCTCGCCGCGCTGACCACCGGCAACTTCCGCCGGCTGTTCGCCCGGACGGCCTAGAGCATGATCCGACCACACGGGATCACCCGTAGGATAAACATGCTCGTAAAAACAACGGCTAGAGCGCGAGCCGTGCGCCTATCAGCACGGATCGTGCTCTAGGGTGCCGAAGGTCACGATCTTGGGCTGCGGCGGCTCGGCCGGCGTGCCGCAGATCGGCGGCGCGGACGGCGCCGGCGACTGGGGCGCCTGCGACCCGGCCGAGCCGCGCAACCGCCGCACCCGGTCCAGCATCGTTATCGAGGGGCCCGGCGGCGAACGCCTCCTGGTCGACGCCTCGCCGGACATGCGGGCGCAGCTGCTGGCCTGCGCCGTGCCGCGCGTGGACGCGATCGTGTTCACCCATGCCCATGCCGACCATGTGCTGGGGATCGACGACATCCGCATCCTCAACCGCATCGCCGGCCAGCCGCTCGACAGCTTCGCCACCCAGCGGACGATGGGCGAGCTGGACCGGAGGTTCGACTACGCCTTCAAGGAATGGCAGCGGCCGCACTTCTTCCGTCCGGTGCTGGTGCCGCATGTGATCGAGCACGGCCAGGTGATCGCGGCGGCCGGGCTGCAGGTGCAGACCTTCGAGCAGGACCACGGCTTCATGCCGACCATGGGTCTGCGCGTGGGCGCCTTCGGCTATTCGACCGACGTGGTGACCCTGGACGAGGCGGCGTTCGCGGTGCTGCTCGGCGTCGACACCTGGGTGGTGGACTGCTTCCAGCGCCAGGCGCACACGACGCACGCCAACGTGGATCAGGTGATCGCCTGGGCCGAGCGGGTCAAGCCGCGGCGGATGGTGCTGACCCATATGGGCTATGACGTGGACTGGGCGTGGCTCAAACGCCGCTTGCCGCCGGGCATCGAGCCGGCGCATGACGGGATGGTGCTGGAGGTCGCCGAGGCCTGATGGCCGGGCAAGGAGCCGATATTCTGAAACTGAAAACATCTACGGAGGACGAAATGAGTGGGACGATCTACCGGAAGTCCGAAATCGTCGGAACGTCGGCCACTTCGGTCAGTGATGCCGTCGAGACCGCGATTGCACGGGCGACGAAGACGTTGCGGAACGTCGACTGGTTTGAGATCGAGGACATCCGTGGTCAGGTGAAGGATGGCAAGGTCGCCCAATACCAGGTCACGCTGAAGGTTGGGTTCCGCTTAGAGGAGTAGCGGCGCAGCGCGTCGATGTCGACCGGAAGGGTCATTCGACACGCGGGGCGACACGCGGGGCGACACGCGCGGCGAAGTGGGCGATGAAGCGGGCGGTGACCTCCGTCAACTGCTCGGCGAGCGCGGCGCCGGTCTGCGCGGAGGAGAGCCGCGGGTCGCCCGTGGCCACGCCCGCGTTGTAGACTTCGTCATACGCGTTCGGTATCGCCACCTCGGCCCCCTCGAAGCTGGCCGCGCCCAGCCCGGTAAACGGCAGCCCGAGCAGCGGGTCGGTCTTCAGCGGCTTCGCCTCCGGGACGCGATCGGGCCGCATCAGCTCCGGGAACAGGTGCAGGCCAAGGCTGGTGAGCGGGTCGGCGCCGTGGCCGGCCACCTTCGCCGCCTGCTCGGCCCCCACGATCTTCGGCAGCAGACCGTAGCCGATCCGCCAGAGATAAAGGCTCGGCAGCACCGTTCGGTCCCGTTCGTAGAGGGCGCGCGCGACTTCACCGATCGGCCCGACGTTGCCGCCGTGGCCGTTGATGACGATTACGCGCGTGAGGCCGTTGCGGTGCAACGAGGCGACCATGTCCGTCAGCACGGCGGTGAGCGTCGCCGGGGTGATCGTGATGCCGCCGACCATCGGCCCGAACCAATCGAGCCCGCCGAAGGGCAGCACGGGGGCGACCAGTGTGCGGGTCCCGCGCTGGCTGGCGCGAACGGCGGCGAGTTCGGCGATCTTTTCGGCGAGCAGGTAGTCGCCCATCGGCGCATGCGGCCCCTGGTCTTCGTGGCTGCCGAGCGGGAGCAGGATGACGGGCTTGGCGGCGAGGATCTCACGCGCCTCGCCGCCGGTGATCGTGCCCATGTGGACGAGGGGATCGGTCTTGGCTGCCATCGTGTCGGGACCTTCGCTGGGATTCGCGGGCCAGCCTACTCACGTATTCCGCGGACCGTAAGTGCCCGCCAAGTTGGCCGCCGAAGCGGAAGTCGAGCTCGACTTCGAGGCACTCGTAGCCCGCCGGTCCCATCCATCGCTGGAAGTGCTCGGCGCGTCGAAGGTCCGCACGATCAGCAGATCGTCAGCGGCATGGGTCGCGCTCACGTCCTGTCCTCCTTGCCTTGGATCTCGGCCAGATACGCGTCCATGCTCGTCAAGCCGTCCTCACGATCGGGGTGGCTCGGCTGCCTTGTTGCGCCCGACATGGGATGGGCGAATACTGACTCTCCTACGACCCCCGGCGGAAGGCGCCATAAGGCTTCGACGGGCGATCAAGCTGGCGCCGGAGGAGGAATACCTGATGTCATTCTATCGAGGCATGACCTGCGAGAACGTCGTCCTCAACGGGGCAGGGGGAGTTCCGGTCACTGCCTACGTGGCCAAGCCGGAGGGTGCTGGCCCTTTTCCGGGCGTGGTGCTGGTCCACCATCTCCCTGGCTGGAGCGAGTTCTACATCGAGACGACGCGGCGCTTTGCGCATCACGGCTACATCGCGATCTGCGCCAACCTCTATGAGCGCGCGGGCGACGGCAACCCGGACGACGTCGCCGCCAAGGTGCGTGCCGAGGGCGGCGTTCCCGATGCCCAAGTGGTCGGCGATACCGAGGCGGCAGTGAAGTGGGTGCGCGCGCAACCCGAGCACAACGGCAAGGTGGGCCTTTTCGGCTCCTGTTCCGGCGGCCGGCACGCCTTCCTCTATGCCACCCAGCGGACGGACGTCGATGCTTGCGCCGACCTCTGGGGTGGACGCGTGGTGATGGGCACGGAGGAACTCAACGCCAAAACCCCCGCGGCGCCGATTGACCGGACGAAGGACCTCTCCTGCCCCTTGATCGGCATTTTCGGCAACGACGACCGCGCGCCGAGCCCCGAGCAGGTCAACGAGCACGAGGCCGAGCTCAAGAAGCACGGCAAGGGCTACGAGTTCTACCGCTACGACGGCGCCGGCCACGGCTTCTTCTACTGGCACCGGCCGCTCTATCGTCCCGAGCAGGCGATGGATGGCTGGAGCAAGGTTTTCGCTTTCTTCGGCAAGCACCTAGCGAAGTAGGACGCGCCGACCATGTGCACCTCCATCGTCGAGATCGTCCCTGCGGAGGGCATGGCCAAGCGTGGCGACGGATGGTTTCCGCTGACGCAGGCGGTGGTCGCCTACGACCACGCGCGCCACGCCCCCTTGGCCGACGTCATCACGCTCGACTTCATCAACACGGGCCTCGAGGTCGCGGCGCGCGCCGGCGTCGAACTGACGCTGGAAAGCGCCAAGGGCCTGCGCGCCGCGCTCGACCGCGCGATTGCGGCCGCCGATGTCGAGGCGGCGGAACTGCGGAGGTCGGGCCGCCATGCCTCGTGAGTTGACCCGGCCCGCGCCAGCTTCATGACGCCGATGCCGGAGCCGGCAAGCTTCGACGCGCTCAACGCGATGTTGCCGAGCGGTGTCGGGCTCGCTGGGGCGACCGACCTGCTGCGGCTCGGCGCGCTGGACCGCCGCTTAGACGTGATCGAGGCGAGCGGCGTACTGCATCACCTGGCCGACCCGTGGGAGGGCTGGCGGGCGCTGCTGTCCCTGCTCCGCCCCGGCGGCATAATGCGCCTGGGGCTGTATAGCAAGGCCGCGCGGCAGGACGTGGCCGCGGCGCGGGAGTTCATCGCCGCGCAGAGCTATCCGCCGACGCCGGAGGGCATACGCCGCCGCCGGCAAGCGATGATGGCGGCACCGGCCGACACACCGCTGCGCCGGCTGTCGGAAAGCTCCGACTTCGGCAGCACAGGCGGTTGCCGGGACCTCCTGTTCCATGTGCAGGAGCACCGGCTGACGCTGCCGCGCATCGGGGCGTTCCTAGCCGCCCACGGGTTGGCGTTCCTGGGCTTCGACCTGGGCGGACCGGCGCCGCAGCTTTACCAGTCACAATTCCCGGGCGACCCGGCCATGACGGACCTTGCGGCGTGGGACGCCTTCGAGCAGGACCACCCCGCCACCTTTGCCGGGATGTACCAGTTCTGGGTGCAGATGGCGTAACGCGGACGTTTGCTTCTGCGGCACTGGACAACCTGGCACGTGGCACAGACCCGGCGGTTCAGCGACCCGAACGCGCGTTTCAAGTTCGTGCCGGCGAAGGGATATCGGCCCGAGCCGGAGGAGCTCCGCTTCGACATGTACAAGGGCGAGTTCACCCACGAGGGGTGGCTCCCGCGTCCAAGGAAGGCGACTAAGCACCGCTCGCCCGTGGCGTGTGAAGCCATGCACCACGCTGGGTCTGAGCCGGGCAAACGCTAGTGCACATGTCCGGCGGGCTCCATCATGCGAAATGGCAGGACTTCCTCTCGCTCGGCATTGCGCACCTGCAGGTGGGCGTCGAATTCGTGCGGTTCCGACGGTGCGTCGCGGCTGACGCGCCGGAGGGTGTTGCCCGCCTCCGGCGCGAGGCTGAGCGTTTCCGAGACGCCTCCCGGCCGGTGGATCACCGCGACGATCTCCGCGCCCGGGGCCAGCCGAGATGCCGTGAACCGGAACCGCTCGCCTTCCGGGGTGTCCACGATCTCGATGATGCCCTCGGCCAGTTCCCCCTTGAGCGGTACGGGCGCGGGGGAGTGGTGGCCGCCATGGGCGTGTCCTCCATCCGAACCCTCCTGGGGTCGCACCCGCACGTGGGCGGTCGCCAGCGCCGGGACGTGCTCGGCGACCGCTGCCTCGACGTCCGCGGAGATGGCTTCGGCTTCCCGCACGGTCGTGTCGCCCGCGACGGCCACGTCCAGCTCGGCCGTCAGTCGATGGCCGAGCCAGCGGGCGCGCACGCGCTGCACCTTGCGGATCGCGCCGACATGCTCGGCCGCATGGGTGATTTCGGCGACCACCTCCGGCTCCACGCCGTCCAGCATGCGGGTGAACACGGCCTTGCTGGACTGCCAAACGATGCCGAGAATGGCGACCGTGATGAGCAGGCCGATGATCGGGTCCGCGAGCGGGTAGCCCGCCCAGACGCCTGCGGCGCCCAGGACCACGGCCAGGCTGGTCAGGCCGTCCGTGCGGGCGTGGTAGCCATCGGCGATCAGGGCCGCGCTGTCGATCTCGCGGCCGACCCGGATGCGGAAGACGGCGACCGCCTCGTTGCCGACGAAGCCGATCACGCCGGCGGCGGCGACGGCCCAGAGCAGCGTGATCGGCTGCGGGTGGATGAGGCGGCTGACCGCCTCGTATCCGGCGAAGGCCGCGCTGAACAGGATGATGCCCACGATGGCGATGCCCGCCAGGTCCTCGACGCGTCCTAGGCCATAGGTGAACCGCTGGCTGGGCGGCCGGCGCGCCAGGCGGAACGCGATCCACAGCGGGACGGCCGTGACGGCGTCGCCGATGTTGTGGATGGTGTCCGCGAGCAGGGCCACGCTTCCGGTCGCGAATACGACGGCGAGCTGCAGGGCGGAGGTGATGGCCAGGATCACGAACGACCACTTGATGGCCCAGATGCCCTTGGTGGTGGTCGCGATGGTCGGGTCCACCACGCCGTGGGTGTGGCCGTGCTTGCCTCCGTGTCCGTGGCGGTGGTCATGGTCATGCCCGCCCGCGTGGGCTGCGGCGTGCTCGGGTTGGGCGAAGCCGAGCCAGACGAGTGCTGCACGGAACATGGTGCCTCTCAGAGGTATTTCGTGATTGCCTTGAATTCGTCGAAGGTCCCGCGCTGCTGGCGGGCCAGCGGTCCGGCAGCGGCTTCCAGGCAGTGGTCGATGTGGTCCTGGATGAACGCCCTCTTGGCTTGGGCGATGGCCTTCTCGACCGCATGCAGCTGCTGCGCGACGTCGACGCAGGCCCGCCCGGCCTCGATCATCGCGATGACGCTGCGCAGGTGTCCCTCGGACCGACGCAGGCGCTTCAGGATGTCGGGGTGGCTTTCGTGGAGGTGCCGTTCGGACATGGTCGCTTGCTATCCCCCTGGAGGGGATAGGTCAACATGACGGCTGTGTGGGTTCACGGATGAGACGACCGCCCACTTCGAACTCGACAAGGACGCTTCCCAGCCGTTATTGCAGGGCCATGTCTTTGCGTCGCCTCCGCCACGCCGCTTGGGTGCTCGTCCTAGTCCTTGCGACCGGGCTGGCGTCGCCGGTGTTCGCGACGAACGCGCCGCACCCTCTCGTTCAGGACCCGGCCGCCACCGTCCACACCCATGCGGACGGTACCTCGCATAGCCACGCCGTGGTGGCGGGAGAGGATGCCGCGAACCCGCTGGCCACCGGACAGACGCAGCGATCGTACCCATGCCCGGGATGCCTGACAGGCGCCGCCTGCGCCATGTCCTGCCTGGGTGTTGCGTTGCTGCCCGTCTCGCTCGGCTGGGAACCGCCCGCCGTGCGGCAGTCCTGGGCGATGCTTGCCCTGTCGGTCCCTGATGGCGTCGGCCCACCCGGCGACCTGAACCCGCCCAGACCCGTCTTCGTCCGCTAAGGCCCGCCCCAAGGCGGGTAGCGATCCCTTGCGTGTGCTGAGCGCGCGTTAGGGACCAACCAGCCGTCGGACCCGCCCGCGCCACCGTGCGAGCACGAGACGAGGACCACCATGCCCCACATTGCCTTGCGCGCCACGTTGCTGGCGTTCGCATTCGTCGCCTCTGCCCACGCCGCGAACCCTGCGGCGGTCGCCCAACCTGCTCCAATTCAGGGCGTCAATGCCCTGCCGGACGGCCAGGCCAAGGTTTCGGCGACACTCGGCATCGCACCCGGGCGCAACGGATCGCCTACAGGGACCCGGATCCTGGACGTCTCGATGACCCCGCTCGGCGCAATACTGCCCATCACGCGCTATGACGTTGAACTCAGCAAGCAGGTCCATCTGATCGCGGTCAGCGACGACTTCCGCACCTTCGTGCACGAGCATGGCGACCGGCCTTCGGCCGACGGTCACTTCCGGGTGGCCATGCCCTTCCCGCACGGGGGCATCTGGCACGTGTATGCCGACGGCGTGCCGAGCGGGCTGGGCCAGCAGGTGATGCGCTTCGAAATAGACCTGGGCCCGGCCTCGCCTGCCACGGCTGCCAAGCCGGGAGCGCCCCAGCCGACCGGCCTCGTGGGCATGGACGGGTCCTACGCGGTCACGTTCGACGCGCTGGACCTGAAGTCCGGACAGGAGTCCGAGCTCACGATGCACCTCCTCCGGGACGGCAGGCCCGCCCCCGACGTGACTCCCTATCTCGGGGTGGCTGCCCACGCGGTGTTCATCGACGCGTCCACGCTGGCCTACATTCACGCCCACGCGACCCCCGCCGAGAAGGCGTGGCCCGCCGCCGCCGCCACGGCCGGGCATTCCCACACCGCCGGAATGGCGATGCCGGGGATGGCGATGCCGGGGATGGCGATGCCCGGGACGGGCGGAACGGCCGCTGCCGGTCACGGCGCGATGCCGGCCATGGTGATGAAGCCGCTGCGACCGGGCGCGAAGCTGTCGCCGGACCTCACTCTGCACGTCAGGGCACCCACGGCCGGGACCTACCTGCTGTGGATCCAGTTCTCGGGCGGCGGCAAGGTCCGGACCGTGCCCTTCGTGCTGGCCGTCAAATGAGGCTGGCTACCGTCACATCGGTGGCTTTGGCAGCTTCCCTGTCGCTGCCGCCGTCGGCCCAGGCGCAAGGCTTCTTGTCCCCGGGGGCGCAAGCCCTGCCGCCGGCCGCGCAGGGCCGGAGGGCCACGCCGCCGCGGGCGCCCGTAGCTGGTTCGTTGCCGTCGGCGGCGGCGCCGAGGCCGTTGCCCAGCCTCCGGCTGCCCGGGCCGGCGGGCGCCAGCGGCCCGGGCGCGGACGCCGCACCCGAGGGCGAGGCCTTGCCGGCCGCGCCGACGCGGGCCGCGCTTCCGGCGTCGCGGCCAGTGCCGCCGCCGCCTGCCTTGCCGCCCTCCGAGGCTGCGCTCCGGTTGCGCCTAGCCGTCGAGGGAGCCTGGGCGCGCAGCCCGGAGCTGGCGGGCGGCCCGGGGAGGATGGCGGTCGCGACGGCGCGGGGCCGCTCCGCCGATAGCATCACGCCGAACCCGCCCACGCTCGGCGGCGGCTTCGTCGCGGACGGGGTCGTCAACCCGCACGGCGGACGCGAGGCGGAGCTCTCGCTCGCCACCCCGCTCTGGTTGCCCGGCGAGGGCACGGCCAGCCGGCGCGTGGCCGACGCCGACCTCACCCGGCTGACGGCCCAGCAGCAGGCGCGGCGGCTGGCGGTGGCCGGGGAGGTGAGGGAGGCGCTGGCCACGGTGGCGCTCGCGCAGCTCGAGCTGGCTGGCGCCGGGGCGCGATTGCGCGACTCCCGCAGCCTGGAGGACGACGTGGCGCGGCGGGTCAGGGGCCGCGACGCAGCCGAGGCCGAGTTGCTCACTGCGCGGCTAGACCGCATGGAGGCGGAAATAGGCCTGGGCGAGCGGCGCGCCGCCGTCGCGGGCGCCCGGGCAGCGTTCCAGACGCTGACCGGCCTCGAACCGAACGCCGCCGCGCTGAATGAGCCGGAGCCGCCGCCGGCCGCGGGGCAGCACCCCAGGCTGGCCGAGGCCGACGGCGTGGTCGCCGCGGCGGATGCCGCCCGCCGACTTGCCGCCGTGCAGGTTCGCGAGAGCCCCGAGATCGGCCTCCTCGCCCGGCGCACCCGGGAAGCCGGATCGGACAGGTACGATAACCGCGCCGGAGTGCAATTCCGGTTTCCGTTCGCGACCGAGGCGCGCAACGCTCCCCGCCAGGCCGTGGCCGAGGCCGAACTGACCGACGCCACCGCGGCGGCCGCGAACGTCCGCCGCCAGGTCGAGCTGCAGGCGGCCCGGGCGCGGATAGAACTGGACAACGTCCGCCAGGCGCTGGTGATCGCGCGCAGCCGGGCAGGCGTGCTGCGGCAGCAGCGCGGCCTGTCCGAGGCTGCTTACCGCGGCGGCCAGGTGGCGCTCGGCGACGTCATCCGCGTCCGCATCCTCGCCACCGAAGCGGAGGTGGCCCAGGGCCGCGCCGAGATCGCCGTGCGGCAGGCCCGTTCCCGCGTGAACCAAGCCCGAGGGATACTCCCATGACCATCCTTCGCATCTTCGCCGTGTTCACGGCGCTGCTGGCCTCGGCGGCGACCTTCGCCCCGCTATTCGCCCCGGCCTTCGCCCACCCCGGGCACGACGACGAGAAGCCTGCGGCCCCGTCCGGCACCGCGGCCCCTCGGGCGGAGGCGCACTCCGACCTGTTCGAACTGGTCCTGGTGGTGCGGGACGGGGCCGGGGTGGTGTACCTCGACCGATTCGCCACGAACGAGCCCGTCACGGCGGCGAAGATCGAGGTCGGCGAAGGCGACGCGACCGTGACGGCCGAGGCGCTGGCGGACGGGACGTACAAGGTCACCGCGCCGTGGCTCGGCCGCCCGGGCCCGCACGCGCTGGTGTTCACCGTGACCGCGGACGACGACGCCGACCTGCTGAACGCAACGCTCACGCTGCCTGCCGACGCGCCGGCGCCGGCCGCGGGCCCGGGCGGACCCAGGGCGCGGCTGCAGGCCGCGCTCGGCGAACAACGAGGGCCGCTGCTTGGTGCGTTCGGGTTCCTGCTCGGCATCTTCACCGTGCTGGTGTTCCAGTCGCGCGGCCGCGGGCGGGCCGCCCTGGGGGCGATGGCGCTGCTCTCGGGCGTCCTGTTCGCAGGCGTCGCCTTCGCCCATGCCGGGCATGATGGGGACGAGCCGCCCGTCGTAGCGGGGCCTGCCGCCGCAACGGACGCCCCGAGACGCCAGCCGGACGGCAGTGTTTCGATGCCCAAGGACGCGCAGCGCCTGCTCGCGGTCCGGACCGTGCTGGCCGCGGAGAACGATGCGGCCCGCACCGTGCAGGTCATCGGCCAAGTCGTGGCCGACCCCGAGGCGGCCGGGCGAGTGCAAGCCAGCCAGCCCGGCCGTGTCGGGCCCGGTGAGCAAGGGCTGGCCCGTCTTGGGCAGCGGGTCGAGAAGGGCGACGTCCTTGCGGTCGTGATGCCCTCCATCGGCGCCGTCGAGCGCGGAGGGGTGCAGGCCCAGATTGCGGAACTGGACGCTGCAGTCCGGCTCGCGCAGGCGAAGGTCGCCAGGCTGTCCGCGCTGGCGGGCAGCGTGGCGGGCAAGGACATCGACGAGGCGCGGTTGGAACTGGACGGCGCGCGTCGGCGCCGGGCGGCGCTGGCGCCGTCGCTGGGCCAGGGCGAAGTGCTGCGCGCGCCGGTGTCCGGCGTCGTCTCCGTCGCCAACGCCCAGGTGGGCTCGCTGGTGGAGAGCAAGGACGTGCTGTTCGAGATCGTGGATCCGGCGCGCCTCTGGATCGAGGCCGTTCTCACCGACCCCTCGCTTGCCGGGAAGGTGCAGGGCGCCTCCGCCATCAGGGCCGACGGCGCCAAGCTGGCCGTCACCTTCATCGGGCGTGGCCTGACTCTGCGGCAGGGCGCGGTGCCGCTGCACTTCCGGGTGGATGGCCCGCCGGCAGGGCTCGCGGTCGGATCGCCCGTGACGGTCGTGGCCGAACTGGACGGAAAGGAGCGCGGGATCGCGCTGCCGCGTTCCGCTGTCATCCGCTTGCCAAACGGCCTTCCCGCTGTCTGGGACCATGTTTCGGCGGAGCGCTTCGTCGCCCGCCCGGTCCGCGTTCGGCCGCTCGACGCCGGGCGGGTTCTCGTCCTGGGAGGGCTGTCGGCCGATCCCGCGCCGCGCATCGTGGTCCAGGGCGCCGAACTGCTGGGACAGGTGCGTTGATCCGAAGGATCACCATCAGATGGTGATCCGAAGGAGCACCATCTGATGGGCCGTCTATTCGGAGCGCTCGTCCACGGCAGCCTGCACAACCGGCTGTTCGTGCTGGTGGCCGCCGTCGCCATGGTCGGATACGGCGCCTTCGAGCTGAGCCGCATGCCGGTGGACGTGTTCCCCGACCTGAACCGCCCGACGGTCACGCTGATGACCGAGGCAGAAGGCATGGCGCCCGAGGAGGTGGAGCAGCTCGTCACCTATCCGCTCGAGACCGCCATGAACGGAATGCCCGGCGTCGAGCGTGTGCGGTCCGTTTCCGGCGTCGGCCTGTCCATCCTCTATGTCGAGTTCGCCTGGGGCACCGACCTGTACCGCAACCGCCAGCAGGTGGCGGAGCGCATCGCCTCGGTCCGCGAACAGATGCCGCCAGCGGTCGTGCCGCAGATGGGCCCGGTCACGTCGATCATGGGCGAAATCATGCTGATCGCGATGACCGCGGCCGCGACGGTCACGCCGATGCAGGTCCGCGAGCTCGCCGACTTCACCGTCCGTCCCCGCCTGCTCGCCATTCCCGGTGTGGCGCAGGTGATCCCCATTGGCGGCGAGGTCAGGCAGTACCAGGTCACGCCCAATGTGGCGCAGATGGCGCGGCTCGAGGTCACGCTCGACGATCTCGAGAAAGCGGTGAAGCAGTTTGGCGCCAACACCGGCGGCGGCTTCGTGGACCAGAACCGGGCGGAATACGTGGTCCGCAACATCGGCCGCACCACGCGGATCGAAGACCTTCGCAGCCTGGTCGTAACAATGCGCGACGGGCAGGCGATCGTCCTCAGCCAGGTCGCGTCCGTGGACTTCGCCGCCCGCTTCAAGCGCGGCGACGCGGGCGCGGGCGGCAGGCCCGCGGTGATCCTCTCCGTCCAGAAGCAGCCCGGCGCCGACACCGTCACGCTGACGCGCGCCGTCGAAACGGCGCTCCGGGATCTCGGCCGCACGCTGCCCCAGGGCGTCCGTGCCGACCAGGTGCTGTTCCGCCAGGCCAACTTCATCGAGGCCAGCATCGGCAACGTCGAGGAGGCGCTGCGCGACGCCATCATCGTGGTCGCCATCATCCTGTTCGCCTTCCTGCTGAACGTGCGGACCACGGCCATCTCGCTGCTCGCGATCCCGATCTCCATCCTGTTCACCATCCTGGTGTTCAAGATCGCCGGGCTGTCCATCAACACCATGACGCTCGGCGGCCTGGCCATCGCCATCGGCGAGCTGGTGGACGACGCTGTGGTGGACGTGGAGAACGTGTTCCGCCGCCTGAAGGAGAACCGCGAGGCCGCAAACCCGAAGCTCGTGCTGGAGGTGGTGGCGAGCGCCAGCCAGGAGGTCCGGTCCGGCATTATCTACGCGACCATCATTGTCGTGCTCGTGTTCCTGCCGCTGTTCGCGCTGCAGGGGATCGAAGGGAAGCTGTTCGCGCCGCTGGGCGTAGCCTACATCGTCTCGATCCTCGGCAGCCTCGTCACCTCGGTCACGGTGACGCCGGTGCTCTGCTACTATCTGATCCCCGGCATGAAGCGTCTGGCGGAGCGGGAGAGCCCGCTGGTCCGCGTGCTCAAGCGCTGGGACACGCGGCTGCTGCGCTGGTCGTTCGACAAGCTGGCGCCGCTAAGTGCGATCGTGCTGGTGCTGGTGGGCATTGCCGGGTTCGGTGCCTGGTCGCTGCCGCGCGCTTTCCTGCCGGAGTTCAACGAGGGCACGCTCACCGTGGGCATGACCTTCCAGCCCGGCATTAGCCTGGCCGAGAGCAACCGCCTGGGCGGCATCGCCGAGCGGCTGATCATGGGCGTGCCGGAGGTGAAGTCGGTGGGCCGCCGGGTGGGCCGGGCGGAGCTGGACGAGCACGCCGAGGGCGTCCACTCGACTGAGATGGACGTGGACCTCAGGGCCGGGCGGCCCAAGGAGCAGATCCTGGCAGCGATCCGCCAGCGCCTGGCGGTCCTCCCGGCGTCGTTCAACATCGGCCAGCCGATCGGGCATCGGCTGGAGCACCTGCTGTCCGGCGTGAACGCCGCCATCGCCGTCAAGCTGTTCGGCGACGACCTCGACACGCTCCGCGGCCTGGCGGAGGACCTGCGGGCGCGGATGGCCACCCTTCCGGGTCTGGTGGACCTCATCATCGAGCGGCAGGTGCGCGTGCCGCAATTGCAGATCCGCCTGGATTACGCCCGGGCGGCGCTCTACGGCGTGACGCCTGCGGCGCTCGCCGACACGCTGGAGAAACTGACGAACGGCAAGGTCGTGAGCCAGGTCGTGGACGGCCAGAAGCGGTTCGATGTCGTGCTCCGGCTCGCGGACACGCAACGGACGACGGAGGCGCTGGCCGGGCTGCTGGTCGAGACTCCGAAGGGCCGCGTGCCGCTGCGCACCTTCGCCGATGTCGAGGATACGGACGGCCCGAACCAGGTGCTGCGCGAGAACGGCCGCCGCCGCATCGTCGTGCAAGCGAACACGGACGGGTCGGACATGGGCCGGGTCATCGCGGGCATCCGGGCGGAGGCGGCCCGGCTGTCGATGCCGCAGGGCTACTCCGTCGAGATCGAGGGCACGTTCAGGGCGCGGGAGGAGGCCGTGCGCCTGATCGGCGCCCTATCGCTGATCAGCCTGGCCATGATCTTCACTGTCCTCTATTCGCGCTACCGCTCCGCCGTGCTGGCGCTGCTCATCATGGGCAACGTGCCCCTGGCGCTCATCGGGTCGGTGGCGGCGCTGTGGATCGCGGGGCAGCCGCTGTCCGTGGCGACGATGGTCGGCTTCATCACGCTGACCGGGATCAGCGCCCGCAACGGCATCCTGAAGGTCAGCCACTACATCAACCTGGTGCTGCACGAGGGCTGCGCGTTCGGACCGGACATGGTGGTGCGCGGCAGCCTGGAACGGCTAACGCCGGTGCTGATGACGGCGCTTTCCGCCGGGTTCGCGTTGCTGCCGCTGATCCTGGGCGCCGACGCACCCGGCAAGGAGATCCTGAACCCGGTGGCTATCACCATCTTCGGCGGGCTGATCAGCGCGACCCTCCTGGACACCCTGCTGACCCCCGTCCTGTTCCTTCGCCTCGGCCGCAAACCGCTGGAACGGCTGATGCAACCCGGCGCCGACGGGCTCAGGCCCGCCGAAGCGTTCTGACCCGTTCGCCCGAGGAGCACGACCATGAAGCTTTTCCACCTCGTCATCGCCATCGCCCTCCTGATCGCCCCCGTCGTCGGCTTCGCGCACGGCACGGCGCCGCACGCAGCGCACGGCGGCGTAGTTGCCGAAACCAGCGGGGATCAATGGGTCGAACTGGTCGTCCGCGGCGACCAGGTGGCGGCCTACGTGCTCGGCGAGGACCAGAAGCCGATCCCGAGCGCGCAACTGGCCGGCAAGGCAACGGTGCTTGCGGGCGGCAAGCGGGAGGAGGTGACGCTTGCGCCCGGCGAGGCGAACAGCCTGACCGGAAAGCTGGCAGCACCCGCTTCGGGCAAGGTCACGGCCGTGCTGCAGCTGACGATCGCCGGCAAGGAGGTGACCGTCAGGTTCGCCGTGGGGTGATCGCCGTGGGGTGATCGCCGTGACCCGGCCGGCATGCCGCGGCGGCGCGAACAGCCGGAAGGGTAAGCTCGCCGCGCCGATGTCCGAGGCGCACTGCAGTCATATCCTGGCGGCCCGCAGCCGGAGCGCGTTGGCAATGACCGACACCGAGCTGAGCGACATGGCCAGCGCCGCGACCACGGGGCTGAGCAGGATGCCGAACATCGGATAGAGTACCCCCGCCGCGACCGGGATGCCGATGACGTTGTAGGCGAAGGCGAAAACAAGGTTCTGCCTGATGTTGCGCATAGTCATGCGGCTCAGATTGCGGGCCCGCTCGATGCCTGCCAGGTCGCCCTTCACGAGGGTGATCCCTGCGCTCTGGATGGCGACCTCGGTGCCCGTGCCCATGGCGATGCCGACATCGGCCTCGGCCAGGGCCGGGGCATCGTTCACGCCGTCGCCGGCCATGGCGACCACGCGCCCATCCGCCTTCAGCTTGGCCACAATCCGGTGCTTGTCGTCGGGCAGCACGTCGGCATGCACGTCGTCGATGCCGAGCTGCCTGGCGACGGCCTCGGCCGTGGTCGTGTTGTCGCCGGTCAGCATGACGACGTGGATGCCGTCGGTCTTCAGCGCATCGATCGCCGCCTTCGTCGTGGCTTTGATCGGGTCGGCGATCGCGATCACCCCGCCCGGCTTGCCGTCGACGGCGACGAACAGCGCCGTGGCGCCATCCCGGCGCAGCGCGTCCGCCCGGGCGGCCAGCTCGCCCAGGTCCACGCCCGCATCGGTCATCAGGGCCGCATTGCCCAGGGCGACCGCGCGACCACCCGCCTTGCCCGTGACGCCCTTGCCGGTGACGGAGGCGAAGTCGCTCGCCTCCAGCGCGGGTGCGTTGGCCGCTTTCGCCGCGGCGACAATGGCGGCTGCCAGGGGATGCTCGCTCGACCGCTCGAGGCTGGCCGCCAGGGACAGCAGCTCGGCGTCCGCCATGCCAGGGGCTGGCACGACCGCCGTCACCTTCGGCTTGCCCTCCGTCAGCGTGCCCGTTTTGTCCACGACGAGCGTGTCTACCTGCTCCATCCGCTCCAGCGCCTCGGCGGACTTGATCAGCACGCCGACGCCCGCACCCTTGCCGACGCCCACGCCGATCGACATCGGCGTGGCCAGCCCGAGGGCGCAGGGGCATGCGATGATGAGGACGGACACGGCGGCGATCAGCCCGTAGGACAGAGCGGGCGTCGGGCCCCAGACCGCCCAGGCGGCGAACGCCAACACCGCGACCGCCAGCACCGCCGGGACGAACCAGCCGGATACCGTATCGGCCATGCGCTGGATGGGCGCCCGGCTGCGTTGCGCCTCGGCGACCATCGCGACGATGCGCGCCAGCATGGTGTCGGAGCCGACCTTGTCGGCACGCATGATCAGTGAGCCGGTGCCGTTGACGGTCCCGCCGATCAGCTTGCCGCCGGCCTCCTTGGCCGATGGCATCGATTCCCCCGTCACCATGGACTCGTCGACCGCGCTGCGGCCCTCGAGCACCACGCCGTCCACCGGAACGCCGTCGCCCGGGCGGACGCGCAGGCTGTCGCCCACGGCCACCTGGGCGATCGGGATCTCCTCGTCACCGCCGTCGCGAAAGCGGCGCGCGGTCTTTGGCGCCAAATTCAGCAGCGCGCGGATGGCGCCGCCCGTTTGCTCCCGCGCGCGCAGCTCCAGCACCTGGCCGAGCAGGACGAGCACGGTGATGACGGCGGCGGCCTCGTAGTAGACGGCCACCATGTCGCCCATACCTCGGAAGCCCGCGGGGAAGATGCCCGGCGCGAAGGTCGCCACCAGGCTGTAGAGGTAGGCCGCACCGGTTCCCAGCGCGATCAGCGTGAACATGTTCAGGTTGCGGCTGACCAGGGACGCCCAGGCGCGCTGGAAGAACGGCCACCCGGCCCACAGAACGACCGGGGTCGACAGCGCAAACTGGATCCAGACGGACGTCTGCATCGGCACGAGGCGACCGAGGCCGAGGGCGGGGACATGCCCGCCCATCTCCAGGATGAACACTGGGAGTGCCAGGGCCAGGCCGACCCAGAACCGGCGGGTCATGTCGATGAGCTCGTGGTTCGGGGCGGCCTCGGCGGTGACCTCCAATGGCTCGAGCGCCATGCCGCAGATGGGACAGCTGCCGGGTCCCTGCTGGCGGATCTCGGGATGCATCGGGCAGGTGTAGATGGCGTCCGGCCGTGCCGGGGCCGTCGTGGCCTTGGGCGACAGGTATTTCACCGGATCGGCCTCGAACTTCGTCCGGCACCCGGCGGAGCAGAAGTGGTAGGTCGTGCCCGCATGCGCGAAGCGATGCTTCGAGGTGGCCGGATCGACCTTCATCCCGCAGACCGGGTCGGTGACGGTCGCCGTCCCGACCGGATTGGCGGCCTTGCTGCCACCTCCGCAGCCGCAGCAGCCAGAAGCCTTCGTGTGGTTGTGCTCGTCCATGGCGTGCCGTCCCAGGTGGCCGCAACCTGCTGGCCTGGACCGACACATGGTGATCCCCACGGTGGGAAGGTCAAGGGGCGGCATGCTCCTCGATCGAGGGCGCTCGGGGACCCTCATCATTCTGATGGACAGGAGGCGGGCATGAACATTGGCGAGGCCGCAAGGGTGTCGGGCGTGAGCGCCAAGCTGGTGAGATACGACGAGAGCATCGGCCTCATCCCGCAGGCCGGACGAACGGAAGCGGGATACCGGACTTATGTCGACCGCGAGGTGAAGACGCTCCGGTTCATCCGCCGTGCCCGGGACTTCGGGCTGCCGATGGACCGCGTGACGCTGCTGGTCCAGACAGAGCCCGCGGTGGACCAAAAGCAGTCTGTGTCCGAGCCATCCAACCCATCCGTGCGCAACCGGCAAAAAGACGCGAAGAAGAATGGGATGCCGCACCCACCTTTGCATCCATCCAATCCCAACCGGACCGCTTACAACGCGATCAGTGCCATTTGGCAGCCAGGGGATATGCCTGATGAAGTTGATGCTGCCGTAGTCGTCCTTCTCCGATACCTACGTAAAAGGGAAACCGAAGACGGGTAGCGGCCAGAAACACAACGGACGGCCACCTCTGCCAGGAGGCAAGCCGTCCAGTGTCGGACCAGAGGACAAGCCTGCCCCTCTGGCCGTGATCACAGCGGAGCGCCGGAAGCACGATCGAAGCCAAGCCGCGCATTCAACTCGGCGATCGACTCCACGGTGGCGTCGCGGCCCAACATCAGCGCGGCGGGGCTGCCGACCAGCCCGGCCAGACACGCGAACAACAGCGCGGTGATGGCGAGACCGCCAGGGATCGCCCACAGTAGCCGCCGCGCGAGAATGGCGAGCACGGGTCGGCGGCGCCCGCTCAGGCCGTGCGCAGGTGGCGGCGCAGGAAGGCGCAGGGAACATCGTATTCCCGCGCGGCGTCTGGGCCGGAAAAGCGGGCGCGGACGAAGCCATGGATCATCCGCTCCGCACACCGCAGCGTGACGTCGTTGCCGGCCTGCTGCAGCCGGGCGGCATAGTGCCGGCTGTCATCGGCCAGGCAGTCGAACTCGGCATAATGGATATGGGCTGGCGGCAGCCCCGATAGGTTCTCGGCCTTGAGCGGCGCGGCGTAGCCGTTGCGCGTCGGCCGGCCGGCACCGAGATATTGGTCCCAGGCGCGGTCGATGCCGTCCGCGCGCACCGGGGCTTCGGCATAGCGGACATAGCTGTCGGCACTTATGTCGTCGGTGAGGCACGGATAGACCAGCACCTGGGCCGCGATCTCCGGGCCGCCGCGATCGCGCGCCATCAGGCACGCGGCCGCCGCCATATTGCCGCCGGCGCTGTCGCCCCAGACCGCCAGCCGCGCCGGGTCGATGCCCAACGCCGTCCCATAGCAAGCGAGATGCTTGAGCACCGCGTAGCAATCCTCGACCCCGGCCGGGAACGGATTGTCCGGCGCCAGCCGATACTCGACACCGACAGCGACCGCCCGGACCTGATCGGCAATGCCCCAGGCGACCGGGTCGCCGCTGTCGAGGCTGCCTTTGATGAAGGCGCCGCCATGCAGATACACCACACAGGGCGACGGCGAAGGCAATCCGGCCGGTCGGTAGAAGCGGACTATGATCCGCCCGTCGGTGCCCGCGCCGGGGCACGCGAGCGGCATGTCGCCGACCACCATGCCGGCCGGATAGGGCCGCTGCATGCTGGCCGCGTAGTTGTTCCAGCCTGCCCGCAACGTGTCGGAGCCGTCGCCCTGCGGCAGTGCCTCCTTGGCCGCCAGGAGTTCGGCCATGTCCGGGCGCGCGCGCCAAGCAGCGTGGCAGGTTGAGCCTGCCGGCCTTTGGTAGCCACTGGTGGCATCGTCCGCCGTGGCCAGTGCGTGCGACAAGGGGCGTCCATTGCCGGATTGCTGAACTTACCAGGCTTGGCGTCGTTTCCGTAGTTGCACCCGGAAGCCATTTGCTTCCACGATACCGCCCGCGCACCGCATTGACCGATGCGCACCCGAAGATGCAGGGAGCAACGACCATGGCCGACCGATGGACCCGCCGGAACGTGCTGGCCGGCTCTGCGCTTGCGCTTGGCGCCGCGCAGGCCGGGGCACGCCCCGCGCAGGCTCAGGGAACGCAGCCCCCGATCACGGTCGTCATCAACCAGTCACCCTGGTTCGAAGGTTTCCGGAAGACGGTGGACCTGTACCAGCAGCAGACCGGCAACAAGGTTTCTCTCGACGTCAATCCGTTTGCCGGCAGCCTGGAGAAACAGCGGACCGCCGTCCGCTCCGGCGAGAGCCCGTTCGACATCCTCGTCATCAACGCAGGTTTTTTCGTCGAGATGTACAAGGGCGGCTTCCTGCGGCCGCTGGGGGAGATCAAGCCCGGTTTCGTCCTGCACCCGGAACTCTACACCTTCGACGGCAGCCTGTACTGGGACGTCGGCAGCAATAGCCTCGGCGGCCCGGGCGCCAAGCTGATGACGGTGCCGATCAATCCCGCCATCCCGCTGCTGCATTACCGGACCGACCTATACGAGCAGAAAGGCCTCAAAGTGCCACAGACGTGGGACGAGTTGCTGGCCAACGCCAAAGCGCTGCACAACCCGCCCAGGATGTACGGCATCGTTCAGCGGGGCGCCCGCGGCGCTTTCGACGTGACATACGACATGCTGCCGTATCTTTGGAGCCACGGCGGCGGCATCCTCAAGGACCAGAAAGCCGGCGACTTCACCGTCATCGTCAACAGCCCTGAGTCGCTGGCAGGGCTGCAGACCTTCCTGCGCCTGGCCAAGGAGGCCGGCTACCCCCATACCGAGTCCCAGACCCAGGCCGACGTGATCCAGCAGATGGCGACGGCGCATGCCGGCCATGTCCAGGTCGGCCTTGCGGCCGGCGTGCTTGCCGACCCGAACCAGTCGGCTGTGGTCGGCAAGGTCGGGTTCGCGCCATCGCCGCACGCGCCGGGCTATGCGACATACTCCCCGCTTGGACACTGGATGGGTGGGATACCCAAGAACCGCAAGCCCGAGCAGCAGTCCGCCGCCCTCGCCTTCCTGGAGTGGTTCCAGGGCAAGGAGGCGCAGGTCGCCTATGCCCGCAACGGATCGCCCCCGGTGCGCCGGGACGTCATGGAGTCGGACATGTCGAAGGAGCCGCAGCTCCGTTGGATGGCCGCCATGGCACAGGCCCTGCCGACCGCCAAGCTCACCTTCATCATCCCCGAAGCGTCCCAGGTGCTCGCCATCACCGAGTTGCGCCTGAACCAGGTGATCGGCGGCGAGATGCCGCCCGCCCAGGCGCTGAATACGATGGCGACCGAGATCGCTGCGGTCATGACCGCAGCGGGCTACAAGGCTCCGATGTTGCCGCCGCTCTAAGCCGGCCGCATGCGCCCAGCCCACCCCCGAGCCATTGCGGTCCGCCATGACCAGGCGCTGTGGCGCTGGCTCATGGTTGGTCCTGCGGCGCTGTTCCTGGTGGTGCTCACGCTGCTGCCGATCGCCCTGCTCGCGACACTGAGCGTGGGCAAGCTCGCATGGGTCGCCGGCCAGGCTGGATTCAGCTTCGTGGGGCTGCGCAACTTCGCCGACTTGCCGGCGGACACCCTGCTGCGGGCCAGCTTCCGGAACACGCTCGTCTTCGCCTTGGCCGCCGTCACCGCCCAGATCGTGCTCGGCCTTGGCCTTGCGGTGCTGACGAGCGGCACCCGGCGCGGACGCGTCGCCTACCGGACCACATTCCTGCTGCCGATGCTGCTGCCGGGCATCGTCGTCGGCGCCATTTGGAAGCTGATGTACGGCTTCGATTATGGCGTCATCAACCAGCTGCTGGGGCTGGTGAACCTCGACCCGCAGAACTGGCTTGGCTCCCGGCAACTAGCGCTTGGATCAATCATCGTCGTGGACATCTGGCACTGGACGCCGTTCTGCTACCTCCTGCTTCTGGCGGGCCTGGAGTCGCTGCCACAGGACGTTTACGAGGCGGCCCGGATTGACGGCGCGGGCGCCTGGCGTACCTTCCGCCATGTCACCCTGCCGCTGCTGGCGCCAGCGATCACCGTCACCTTCACCTTCCGCCTAATCATGGCGTTCAAGGTGTTCGACGAGGTCTATTTGCTCAGCGGCGGCGGCCCTGGCACGGCGACGGAGGTGATCAGCTTCACCATCTATCGCCGGTTCTTCACCGAAGACCGGGCCGGGTACGGCGCCGCGATGTCGCTCACCACCTGCGCACTGGTATTGGCGCTGGTCGCCGCGACGTTCCTGGCGGCGCGGCGCTGGCGGCGGCTATGAGGCGGACCGCCCTGCTGCGTCACGCCGTGCTGCTGTGCGCCGCGGCCATCGTGCTGTTCCCCGTCGCCTGGATCGCCGCGGCCGCGTTCAAGCGGCAGATCGCGTTGCTGATGGGCGACTTCCTATTCGAGCCGACGCTCATCAACTTCGCCCATATCCTCAGCCCGACCACCTCCGACTACGTGCTGAACCTCGGCAACAGCCTGGCCGTCGGCCTCGCCAGCACCGCGTTGGTGCTCGCACTGGCTACGCCGGCCGCCTTCGCGCTGAAGCACCTGGGCTGTCCTGCCTGGGTCGGCCTCCTGCTTCTGGGGTGGGCCATCCTGTTCCAGACGCTGCCGCCGATCACCGTTGCGGGCGGCTGGTACGTCATGTTCCGCGCCGCCGCCCTGGACAATTCCTATGCCGGGCTCACTCTTGCCCACGCGATGCTCAACCTCCCCACCGCGCTCGGCCTGATGGTGGTGTTCATGGGCGAGGTTCCCAAAGAGCTGCTGGAGGCCGCGCGCCTCGATGGCGCCTCCAGCCCGCAGATCCTCGGCCGGATCGTCGTCCCGCTGGTCCGCCCGGGGATCGCGGCGACCGGGCTGCTCTCGTTCATCTTTTCATGGAATGAGTTCGCGGTGACCCTCACCCTGTCCCAGCGCCAGACCGCGACGGTGCCGATCGCGATCGGCAAGTTCGCCCAGGAGAACACCATCAGTTTCACCGACATGGCGGCGGCGGCGGTCCTGGCTATGGTACCCACCATCCTGCTTCTATTGCTCGCGCAGCGGCTCATTGTCAGCGGCCTGACCGCTGGCGCGCTGAAATGATCCAGCAGCGCGATGGTACCGCCGTGCCACCTGCGCCACCGCCTCACACGCCACCGACGCGGCCGGGCGCCCTTCCCGCGGACACGCCAGATCCGGCAGGTATTGCTCGAACAACAGCCCAGGGATGACGACCGCATCCAGGTTGGCGGTCAGCCGCGCCACCGCCTGTGCGACGGCGGGATCCGGCCAGTAGTAGCGGACGCGGTCGCTGTAGCTGAACAACTGCATCCGCTGCACCGTCAGCGCGTCGCCCTTGTAGTAAGGCTGCCAATCCGCGGGACGCGCCGCCATCCGCTGGCGCAGGACGTTCACCAGCCCGGACCGCCGAGACGGCGGCGCAATCTGCTCCTCCATATGCGCCAAGCCGACCATCGCCCGCCGATAGGCGGCGGTCAGTTCGGGCCCGACCTTCAGGATGGCGAAGTGGGACCGAACCAGGGCGCCGAGCACGTCCAGGGGCTGGTAATCGGTCGAATGCGCCTCGCCCGCAACCTGGCCAAGACCGGCGATTTCACGCCCCAGCCGCGCTGCGCCCTCGGCCGCGAACGGCAGCAGCGCCTCGGCGCTGAAATCGACGCCGGGCTGCGCCACGATCCCAATCACCCGCTCGAACGCCTGCTCCAATCCTCGCCGGGCAAAAGCGCGCCGATGGCGCTCGAACGTCTCCCCCACGGCGCCCGGTGCGGTCGGCCGCACGCCGTCCAGCCCATGCGTTTCCCCGCCGGGCACCGGCACTTCCGTCCCGATGACGTACACTGGCCTGGCGTCCCCCGC
>JAABUK010002079.1_pt1 | contig 36691 bp, 32 predicted proteins | sample 5559141 | NCBI WGS metagenome assembly JAABUK01 (sample SAMN10711869, study PRJNA513367) | rock metagenome | isolation source: Antarctica rocks | place: Antarctica: Victoria Land, Pudding Butte nord | collected 2016-01-03
CAAGATAGGCCGGAGATTGGCTCAATTGGGCCGATGGACAGCCTGAGGCGCAGGCTGAGGCGCAGGCTGTCTGACAAATTGCCCTTGCTGGCAGCCATACTGTCTGTTCTGACCTCAGCAATCACTCTATTGGTAAGACGGCCGTTCTCTTCAACGGTGAAAGGAATATTGACTGCTGTGCAAGGTGACCTCAAAACCTATATTACTGATCAAGGTGGTGCCTATGCTTCCAAGGTAACGGATGAATGTACACATCTCGTAGCCAATCAGAAGCAGTACGATACGAAAGGTGCTAAAGGTGGGCGATACATTCTCATATCTTTCGATTTGTGAGGAACATGATGCCACCTTGAGAAGGCCTTCAATATTTCCTTGAGCTTTGAAACGAGCATTCTTCAGCACTTCAAAATTCTAGTCCCCCACTTGTCATGCAGCAATCTAACTTCTGCAGTCAAGCAAGCTGCAAAGAACGCGGATATCAAGATCGTGTCTTTTAACTGGCTTGTGAAGTCATTGGCGTCAAGGAAGAAGCTCGATGACTCTAGCTATATCCTTGGTGCTGCAAACAATGCTACTTCTGATGACACCACATCGAAAGCGAGCAAGTTCCCAACAGGCAAGAAGCGAAAGCGATCAGACCCATCCGAAGAAGAAGAAGAAGAAGAAGAAGAAGAAAAAGAGGCTGTGGACTCTGCACCCCAACCAAAGAAACCGGTTGCTCAAAACGGTTCTGCAGCCAAGAAAGGTCCTGTCAACGTTCCTGTCGATGACTGGTGCAGTCTGAGAGTAAGCCACAGTGTCTACCAGAGTGATGATGGGACCATCTATGACGTAACACTCAACCAGACCAATGCTGGCCAGAACAACAACAAATTCTACCGGATCCAATTACTGGTGAGTCCTAAAGGTCAGGATTATCGGACTTGGACTCGTTGGGGCAGAGTTGGGGAAAGTGGTCAAAGCGCTATGCTTGGTTCCGGCTTGCTCAATGAAGCTCTCGCACAATTTGACAAGAAGTTCAAAGACAAGACAGGCCACCAGTGGGAAAATCGTCATGAGCCATCGAAGAAGGGCAAGTATACATACATTGAACGCAACTATGAAGAGAGCGATGATGATGGCAAGGATGATTTCCCTGGGGCTGGAACACGTCAATCATCGAAACAGAGCCTCGACAGTAATGAAGTTCCCGATGTGGAGAGTAAGCTGCCCAAAGCAGTCCAAAACCTCATCGGCTTCATCTTCAACACGGAAATGTTCAACCAAACGATGGCCTCCATGGACTATGATGCTCACAAGATGCCCTTAGGAAAGCTGAGCAAGCGAACATTATCGCAGGGCTATCAGATTCTCAAAGACGTTGCAGCAGTTATTGGTGATCATTCACTTGCACAATCCGAGCACGGTCAGACCCTAGCACAAGCACTCGAGGATCTTAGTAATCGCTACTTCTCGACAATACCACATGCATTTGGCCGCCAACGACCTCCAGTAATTCAGGATGATCGTCTCATGAAGAAAGAAATTGAGCTCATCGAAAGCTTGACAGACATGCAGCTCGCTCATGAAATCATGAAGACAGCCAAAGGTGACAGGGAGAAAAAGGACACCCATATCGTTGACCGGCAATACGATGGCCTCGGAATGCAGGAGATGACCCCGTGTATGTCCTCATGTCATTGGATGGAATTATCTGACTAATCATTTCATAGTGGACAGTAAGAGTGACGAATTCCAACACCTCCAAGATTACCTCATCAAGTCCGCCGGCAAGACCCACTATATCCAGTACAGAGTCCAAGACATCTTCCGCATCGAGCGCAAAGGCGAGAAAGACCGCTTCGCGAAATCTCCATACGCAACCATCAAGACCTCCGATCGGCGTCTTCTCTGGCACGGGTCCCGAAGTACCAACTATGGCGGCATCCTCAGCCAAGGTTTACGAATTGCCCCGCCGGAGGCCCCAGTCACCGGCTATATGTTTGGAAAGGGCGTTTATTTGGCTGATGTCTCGACCAAATCGGCTAACTACTGCTGCTCCTTCTCCAGTGCCGGTACGGGACTTCTACTACTCTGTGAGGCTGAGCTTGGTGCTCCACCTCTCAAGCTGTCGAATGCAGACTCGTCTGCTGGCGAGAATGCGAAAAACCAGGGTTGTATTTCCACGTGGGGTGTAGGCACGACCGCGCCGAGGGGCTGGAAGGATGCAGGTTGTGTCCATGCGGATTTGAAGGGCGTGAAGATGCCGGAGGTGAGCACGGAGCCTGGGGCCACGAATGAGCCCAATGCTTACCTTCAATACAACGAGTACATCGTCTATGATGTCAGCCAGGTCAGGTTGAGGTATTTGCTGAGGGTGCAGATGTGAGGAGGATGGCATTTCGTTGGCCAAAGAAGGCATCAACAAATCAGTAGAAGAAACCAAGGTAAGGCTAATATGCTGGTAAAAGAGATACTCCCTCTCTCTCTCTCTCTTTTGTTCCACGCTCCCTCAACGAGTGATTAATTTCCTTGGCTGAGAGAATGCCTTCCTACTTTACCCCGGAAATCGATTCATATGCCTTCACAAATGGGATAGCACTACGCAAGGTCTGCAACACATTTAAAACGAAATTGAAATGAGGTGAAGTAATGAACGTATGTATGATGATGATGATGATGATGACGACGACGAGACATCAACAGCTTGTACAATTGACATAGCACTCATTGCTCGATCCCTGATCCCTCACAATTCTGCCTATTTTCCATAGCCAATCGCAATGAGCGAAGCATTGCCAATTTGCAACAGAGAGAAAACATTTTCCTCCGCAATCTACAATCCACAACCCACAATCCGAACCCCTGTCTATAGCGATCTCATATCTGCTCGACCAACCTTTCCTTGCGAGGCAGCTCAAGCTTAAGCCTCAAAATCCCTTGCCACAAGATCCTCGACGCTGACCGGCCCGGCATCTCGCTTCGCTGCCGCTGCTCCCTTTGCTGCGCCCGCACCTGCAGCCTTTCCGTCAGCTCCACCAGCCATAACGGCAGTAACATTCGCAGCCCCGTTTGCCGCCGTGGCATTTGCAGCGCCCGCACCTGAACCTTTACCAGCTTTATCAGCTTTAGCCTTGGCCTTCTTTTCGCCCTTGTTCTTCTGGCCCTTGCCTTTCTTGTCCTTCTTTGCTCCACCTGCTGCAGCTGTACCATTCTTTGCCGCACCGGCTGCAGCTGTACTATTCTTTGCCGCACCGGCTGCGTCTGTTCCACCCGCGGCTGCTGTACCGTTCTTGGCATCAGCACCCGGGGCGGCAGCTGCATCCTCTTTATGACGTCTTTCAAGTTCTGAATCGAAGAGAGAGCGCTTTGCAGTAGCGCCGGCTTTAGCAGCAGCCTTTTCATCGCCCTTCTTCTTCTCCTTCTTATCGCCCTTCTTCTTCCCCTTCTTATCTTCAGCTTTGTCGTTCTTTGCACCACCAGCGCCAGCTCCAGCTCCGGCACCGGCGCCACCAGCTGCAGCATTCTCATCCGCTCCGTGTCTTTTTGTCAGACTATCAACAGCGTCAACGAGTGGTGCTCCGTTTACAGTCGCTGGGGCTGCAGCAAGGCCGGCTAGCACCACCGCCAGGGCCTGAGTTCGGCCTTGGGGGAGGGTATCATAAGCGAAGGCGTTTGTTGCCAAAAGGCCGGAGATGAGTGTGTATTTGGTATGCATGCTGAAGGTGTATGTGACTGATGTCCAGGACCGGCCTGTGAATCCAAACAATAAATGAAGTGGGAAGAACGAAAAAACAAAAGACACCAGGTCTAGAAGAAAAGGTGTGATTGGAAAAGAAAGTGGGGAGCTAGCCTGGATGGATGGAAGGATAGGAGGATGAAAACCAGGAAGCAATCATTGTCCTATATATGGATTCAACCTCAAAGTCCATGAATGCAAGTGAGCGGGCAGAAACTACCCGAGACAATCGGGTAGAACGCCTTCTGAACAGAAGGTGCTTCACTAACCTATAATGATTGTTGAGATGGCAAGTCGTGATTCGCGAACGAGGATGGAGATGATGTCAATTTTCCTGCGTGTTAATGATTTAGAGAAACGCATGATCACACCTGCAGTCTTAGCATGGGTGCATGTATGAGGAGGTTGGTATGGTGTAGACTCATGCCTCGACATTGTCTGGCTCAAGAGTAACGACAACAGCCTTGCGGGGAACGTGGAAGCCTGTCCATGACAGACGTGTAGTGAGGAGAAACGCCTGTGAATAGTTCCAGGCCGTATAGCCTGTCCGTAAACGGGCGGCGTCAGAGGTGGTCTGTGGAGTCAGTTCATCGCGCAGCCTAAGATGTTTCAGGATGAAGCGCTGAGAGAAGCGGGATACTGGTTTTTCAGGCTTCAGAACGTCAGGCAATGCTGTCAGACAAGCTCCAGTAATAAAAACGCGTCAACCGACCTCTGGGATGAGAAGACTTTCCCATAGAGACGTCCATATTAAGCAAAAAAGAGGGGGTCCATGAACAACTGGATCGCTACACAGCTAATGAAAGCGCTGTGCGTCAAGCAACTCCTACGAGGATTGTACGGGCCGTGTTGCGGATGCGGACGTGTTCCTGTTTCATCTGTTTTTGCTCATGTTTCAGGCCTGTCGGCGCTTTCAGAGGACGAGTTCGTCAAGGAGCCACAAATCTTCTTGTGGTATTGTCGTGAGAGAGCACGTGCCGTCTGGATCATATGGTAAGAGAATTCTCATGGGCACGTGTCTCATATGTAGACGGTCAAACTGAAGTTGCGGTTGAAGTTGAAGTTGAAGTTGAAGTTGGAGTTGAAGTGCCAAGGCCGCTCAGCCCATGATGACTCAGCATCTCGGCATCAATCCCACTGGCGACCGCGTCAGAAATAGTTTGAGCAAAGTTCAATGTCTCGATATCCAAGTAAACAAACCTATTCTGTCTACCGATCGATAGAATAAACCAAAATGGTGATGGAAAATCGAGTGGAAGAGCCGAACGAGGTTCTGCGAAGGCCTTTGTACTGTTAGTCGCATCCCATCGTGATAACGTACCAAATTGACCTCTCCCAGTGTTCGACCTGCCAACAGAATTGCTGTTGAGCCTGCGAAGTCGAGAGGTCATGCAGACATCTGTGAACTTGGAACACCATGTACAAAAGCCAGAAGATTTCTCACGAATCCAAGAGGAAAGTATTCCTTTATCTACTTCTTGTGCCCTTTGCCAGGCATCATTCCCGAGTGTTGTCGAGCAACGGGAACATGTTAGATCGGATTTTCATCGATACAACTTGAAACTTAGATTGAAGGGGTTACCTTCACTTGACGAGTCTACCTTCAACAGGCTCATTGGAGACCTCAATGAATCTCTGTCGGGGTCGGAATCGCCTGACTCGAGCTCGGAAGATGACGAGGACAATGACGGACCAAAGGAATCGACCTTGACTACCCTTCTGAAACGCCAAGCGAAGATTTCTCAGCGACGAGAAGACGACGAACCGCATCCTAAGCAGAAAACTAGGAGTTCTGGGAATCCTCCCATCCTATGGCTGTCGAGTTCTAAGCTACCGGGAGACACGGCGCTTGGGGTCTACAGAGCCTTGCTAGCAGAAACAGAACGAGAGAAGGACCTGGTCGAGGTCATCAAACGGAAGCAACTCAAATCCGTGCAAGCCAAGCATAGTGGTTCTGGAGGTCAAACAATTACTCAGACTCTCGTGACCCAAACTCCCCATTACTTTTTATGTATGATCGGAGGTGGTCATTTCGCTGCAATGATTGTCTCTTTGGCTCCAGAGATTCGCAAAGGGCCAAGAGGACAAGAAGAAAGGCATCCCATCGTGAAAGCACATAAGACGTTCCACAGATATACTACTCGCCGAAAACAAGGCGGCTCACAGTCTGCCAACGATAACGCGAAAGGCAACGCACATTCTGCCGGTTCGTCTGTACGTCGATATAATGAGATGGCTTTAGAAGTAGATGTCCGTGGCGTCTTATCAGAATGGAGGGACGTGATTAATAAGTCTGAGCTGCTGCTCATCCGTGCTACAGGAACCACCAGCCGAAGGACCCTTTATGGACCTTATGAAAATCAGGTCCTGCGAGCGAATGATTCTCGAGTCCGGGGCTTTCCTTTCAGCACAAGAAGGGCAACACAAGCTGAATTGATGAGATCTTTCACAGAGCTGACCAGGCTAAAGGTCAGCACAATCTCTGAGTCAGCTCTTGCGGCAACTGCAGCAGAACAAGAAAAAGTCAGCAAGCCCACTGAACCAAGCATCCCATCTCGCGAGCCTAAGCCAAAGGCAAACAAGGAGGAAGAAGCTGCACTCATGCATACTTCCCAGGTTCAGACCCTCATCCGACGCACGAAAGCTCCGGCTCTCTTGACTTATCTGACAAACAATGATTTGTCACCTAACTTTTCCTTCTTCCCACCTGATACATCTCAACACCATCATGCGCCGAATCCTCTCCATCTAGCCTCATCAAACAACTCTCCGACTCTGGTGCTGGCGCTTCTGACCAAAGCGAAGGCGGATCCTGTGGTGCGGAATGGAGACGGAAAAACAGCATTTGACATTGCCGGTGATGTGAAAACTCGAGATGCTTTTCGCGTAGCTCGTCACTCGATTGGGGAGTCTGCTGTTGATTGGAAAGCTGCTCATGTTCCGTGTGCCCTTTCAGAAGAGGAAGCAGAAGATCGTCATCAGAAAGAGAAACTGCAGGAGAGTATAGCGGAATCAGAGCGCCGCAAGGCAGATCTCGAAAGGCTGCGCCAAGAAGATGAAGCACAGAAGAAGAACAAAATCGAAACGAGAGCTGGAACTGGACAGAGTCTGAGGAGTAGAGACAAGACAGGAGCCGACATAAGGGAAGAGGAAGGCAGGGGATTGACACCCGAGATGAGGACGAAGCTGGAACGGGAGAGACGAGCTCGTGCTGCAGAGGAGCGAATAAAGAAAATGCAAGGAAGCAGATAGCCTGATTGTTGTCTACGCCTCTGCAGGATCTTTGTTCATTTTTTGTGATTTGTATTAAGACCACCCTAGATAGTGGGTTGCAGCAAAAGGCAAGGAAAGCCAGCATAATTGATGAATCACTGGAGTCGGATGCTATAGCCGCGTCTGATCGGAGACGACGTCTTATATTTCAGGCAACGGGTTATGCGACTTTGGAACGTAGTTTCAATACAAGATAACTTGTTTCACCGCTTGGATACAGCCTCCGGCCCCGTAAGTCGGCTAAGGCGCTTAACGGGGAAGCAGGGCGCAGGCTGAGTAAGCCGCCAAGGAGGACCTACAATACATTAGCGTAAGGTTGAGAGGTGGAACTAACTAGCATACATGCCTAGTTGAGACGACCGCCTAATGTGGGAAAACGTATTTTATGCCCAGCATCCAGTAGCAACCTATGTCAGCAGCAGCGCAGTGAGCCCAGCACCCTTCTACAGCATCAAGGTCCTCTCTGACTACACAAAACCACCTACCTGATGAAAAGGTCCATGGTCGATACCGGGCCTCGGAATTGATATGGTCAGTAGAAGCCAGCAGCAGACGCTCTTCCGCACAGCGCCGGCCACCTCCGTTGACGAGCCCTTGCGAGCGAAACGACAGCCATTATGCGGAGATGCAGAGGGGTGGGGCCCTATCAGCTCCGTCCGATACGATTTCACACCATGTTTCCTTGACGTTTGGATTGTGTTCGTGGCGGCATGGGGCATTGTTGCGGGTGCTGGAGCAATATGGTTCTTATTGAGGAGACGAACCCCGCAGCCAGTGACCAAGAACTGGCATTTCTATACTAAGCTTGTAGGTTTCTAATTGATTCCCCTCGAAATGCGAAGCTGACCTTCTGGTAGACGGTGATCGGCCTCCTGATCCTTACCACAGCCCTTCAAGCCTCATTACAAATAGAATCTTTCCCCAAGGTATGGGCGACCGACTTTCGCTTCTGGACATCGATAGCTACGCTCGCATCGCTTGGAGTCATATTCGGCGTACAATACCACGAGCATTGGAGGAGTCGGCAACCCAATGGCGTGGTCCTTTTTTATTGGCTATTCTTCGTCCTGGCATATGGGGTGAAGTTGAGATCCCTGGTATCACGCCAACTGTGGAAGACTCGACTGCCATACTTTGTCACGTTCAACGTCAGTCTGGGTCTTGCAATCCTCGAATTCATCCTAGAATATTTGGTCGCCAAAAAGCAGAGCGCATGGCACGCACTGGTCGATCAAGACGAATGTCCGATGGAATATGCAGACGTCTTCTCGATCCTGACATTTGGATGGATGACTCCAATGATGAAGTATGGATACAAGAACTTTTTGACTCAAGATGACCTGTGGAACCTGCGCCCACGAGATACGACAAAAGTGACCGGTACTGCGTTACAAGAAGCTTGGGAGCAGGAGCTTGAGAAGAAGCATCCGTCGTTATGGCTGGCACTATTTCGAGCATTCAGCGGGCCGTATTTCCGTGGAGCTTTGATCAAGACTATCAGTGATGCCCTGGCTTTTGTTCAGCCTCAGCTTTTGAGATTGATCATCATATTCGTGGATTCCTACCGCCGCGGCAATGAACCTGAGCCGGCCATTCGAGGAGCTGCTATAGCATTGGCCATGTTTGCGACCTCCGTGTGCCAGACTGTCGCCCTCCATCAGTATTTCCAGCGGGCCTTTGAGACAGGGATGAGAGTCAAGTCATCCCTCACCGCGATGATATACTCGAAATCGCTCAAACTCTCCAACGAGGGTCGTGCTTCGAAATCCACTGGTGATATCGTCAATCACATGGCTGTAGATCAGCAGCGACTATCAGATCTGACACAGTACGGTCAGCAGATATGGTCTGCTCCCTTTCAAATTGTGTTATGCATGATTTCTCTCTATCAGCTGGTAGGGCTCTCGATGCTGGCAGGTGTCGGAGCCATGATAGTCATGATCCCACTCAATGGCATCATTGCCAGAATCATGAAAAAATTGCAGATCACGCAGATGAAGAACAAGGACCAAAGAACAAGACTCATGACTGAAATTCTGAATAACATTAAGAGCATAAAGCTATATGCATGGACTTCGGCTTTCATGGAGCAGTTGAGCCATATTCGAAATGACCTTGAGCTCAACACCCTTCGAAAGATCGGAGCAGCACAATCGTTTGCCAATTTCACTTGGTCTTCAACTCCATTCTTCGTGTCATGCTCCACTTTCGCGGTGTTTGTCTTAACCAGCAATCGGCCTTTGACTACAGACATCGTCTTCCCTGCCTTGACGCTGTTCAATCTTCTCACGTTTCCACTCGCGGTCCTGCCTATGGTGATCACGTCCGTCATTGAGGCCACAGTCGCTGTGAATCGCCTCACGAATTACTTCGCTGCGGCGGAGCTGCAGGACGATGCCGTACGTTTCGAGGACGCAGTCACGGAGATTGGAGAGGAATCAGTCCGAATCCGTGATGCGACCTTCACATGGGACCAGAACGAAGGCAGGAATGTGCTCTGCAACATCAACTTTACTGCTCATAAAGGCGAGCTAAGCTGCGTTGTAGGTCGGGTCGGTGCAGGCAAATCCTCCTTCTTGCAAAGTATGTTAGGTGATCTATGGAAGATAAACGGTGAAGTGGTTGTTCGAGGACGAATAGCTTATGTTGCTCAGCAGCCCTGGATAATGAATGCAAGCGTCAAGGAAAATATCGTTTTCGGTCATCGCTGGGATCCTCAGTTCTACAACCAAACGATAGAAGCCTGCGCCTTGCTCGATGATTTCTCGACGCTGCCTGATGGAGATTCGACGGAGGTAGGAGAAAGAGGTATTTCACTCTCAGGGGGACAAAAAGCAAGATTGTCACTGGCTCGAGCTGTCTATGCGAGAGCCGACATATATCTGCTCGACGATGTCCTTTCTGCTGTAGATCAGCACGTTGGCAGACACCTCATCAACCGTGTTCTGGGTCCCAATGGTCTGTTAAACGGCAAGACAAGAATTCTTGCAACGAACGCTATCACTGTCCTCCGAGAAGCTGACTTTATATGCCTTTTGCGTGACCAACGCATTCTCGAAAAAGGCACTTATGACCAGTTAATAGCAATGAAGGGTGAAATCGCCAATCTCATCAAGACAGTGTCGAACGAGGAGGAAGACTCCAGTAGCCCTAGCAGCGCTAGCAAGCTCAGCGACGAAACTGACGAGTCAGTGACTATGGTCGAGAATGGCGCCGTTTACGACGACGAAGAAGCAGAAGAGGCGCGGGCGACAATCGGAAGTCTTGAAGCGATCCACCCAACGTCGGCAACTGCTCGAAAATCAAGCTTCAACACCTTGAGGCGAGCTAGTACGGCGAGCTTCCAAGGCCCTAGAGGGAAATTCACGGATGAAGAAGGGGTTGCTCTAAAAAGCAAACAAAGCAAAGAGAGTTCACAGCAGGGAAAGGTGAAATGGAATGTGTACGGGGAATATGCGAAGACGAGCAACCTCTACGCGGTTGCTATCTACATGATTTGCCTCGTGGCCGCGCAGACCGCCCAAGTTGGAGGTAGCTTTTGGTTGAAACGATGGTCAGAAGTCAACGAGCGAGTGGGAGGCAATCCTCAGGTGGGAAAATATCTCGGAGTATATTTCGCCTTTGGAATTGGTTCTGCAGCGTTGGTTGTCCTCCAAACATTGATCCTTTGGATATTCTGTTCAATCGAGGTCAGAACCACCGAAAGGTAATTGTGATAGTGAAGCTGACTTGGAACACTTTGCAGGCTTCGCGAAAGTTACACGAGAGAATGGCCTTCGCCATATTCAAATCACCAATGAGCTTTTTTGAAACGACCCCTGCGGGCCGAATACTCAATCGATTCTCCAGGTATGGCAACATTTCGCCATCGGCAGCCCGCATGGTCTCGATGCGTTGGACATGCTCCATCTGGGGCTTAATTACGTGGCATTTTCATGAGACCCAACATGCTGACATGGTTTCACAGTGATATCTACCGTGTTGATGAAGTTCTGGCTCGCACATTCAATATGGTGGGTTTTCCCGAACATTCAAGCCATTCGTAGTGCATGCTAACCGATATACGTCCAGCTTTTCGTTAACACAGCAAGAGCAGGGTTTACCCTGGTTGTCATAACTGTTGCTACACCAGCTTTCCTTGTGCTGATTCTGCCGTTGGGGGCCATTTACCTTGCCTACCAGAAGTACTACCTTCGGACCTCACGTGAGCTGAAACGGTTGGACAGCGTCAGCCGTAGTCCCATCTATGCACACTTTCAAGAGTCATTGGGTGGTGTCACAACCATTCGAGCCTATAGGCAGCAAGCAAGATTCGCGTTGGAGAACGAGTGGCGCATGGACGCCAATCTCCGGGCCTACTTCCCATCGATCAATGCCAACAGGTGGCTTGCTGTCCGTCTGGAAGTTATAGGCTCGGTGATCATCCTTGCCGCTGCCTCTTTTGCCATAATTTCAGTCTCTTCTGGAAGTGGCCTTTCAGCCGGTTTTGTGGGTCTGTCGTTGTCGTATGCATTGCAAATAACGCAGTCACTGAATTGGATTGTCCGCCAAACCGTTGAAGTAGAGACAAACATTGTTTCAGTGGAAAGAGTGCTGGAGTACGCAAATTTGCCAGGTGAGGCGCCTGACGTGATCTTCAAGAATCGGCCCAACATCGGCTGGCCTGCGCACGGCACTGTTCAATTCAACAATTATAGCACCCGATACCGTGAAGGCCTGGATCTTGTGCTGAAAGACATTTGTCTGGACATCGAAACGCACGAAAAGGTAGGGGTCGTGGGCAGAACTGGTGCCGGCAAAAGCTCCCTGACACTGGCGCTTTTCCGAATCATCGAGCCGACGTCAGGTAACATCACGTACGTATTTCCCAGTCAAGCCCCTTTTGACACATTCAATGTTGATAAATGACAGAATTGATGGTCTCAACATCTCTACGATTGGGCTGCTGGATCTGCGCCGGAGATTGGCAATAATACCACAAGATACCGCTCTCTTCCAAGGTACCATCAGAGACAATCTCGATCCCCGTCACGTGCATGATGACACCGAGCTGTGGAGCGTTCTAGGTATGTCATGCTGCACTTGACTGTTGCTATACACCGGCATTAAATGGTCTTCCTGATGTTTAGGACATGCTCGGCTGAAGGACCATATCTCGGCAATGCCCGGCCAACTTGAAGCTGTCGTTCATGAAGGAGGTCCGAGCCCTTTCTGCATGCGTCCATGTAGCATTCATCTGACATGTGGGGCCTAATCACTGACTCATTTGTGTTCCCCATCGCAGGCTCTAATCTCAGCCACGGACAGCGGCAATTGGTGTCCTTGGCGAGAGCACTCCTGACACCAAGTAACATTCTAGTCCTTGACGAAGCTACAGTAAGTCGACGAGCGGAAGACTGAGAGTGGCGATGGTGCTGACGAATGCACAGGCAGCTGTCGATGTGGAGACCGATGCCCTGCTCCAGGCTACTCTTCGCAGCAGCATATTCCAGGATCGAACCATCATCACCATCGCGCATCGAATCAACACAATTTTGGACAGTGATAAGATTGTTGTGCTACAGCAGGGCAGAGTAGCTGAATTTGACACTCCTAGCGAACTTATTCGACGAAAAGGGCTTTTCTATGAACTTGTCAAAGAAGCAGGGCTGCTTGACAGCGGCGGACCCTACAATAGCTCATGGCGGCCATACGGAAGAGCGACTTAGAGTGCGCAAAGTCCAAAGAGGCGTTGCTCTTAAGCTGTGAGGCGTCGACACAAAGAGCCTCCCGGTAGAAGGTTTAGGGTGTGGAGTAGACTCTTCGGTCGAAAGAAAGCGAAACTCTAAAGAGATCGCTGACCCCGCTTCATGATCGCCGGCTCGAGTCACCGCAGCAGAGTGTCGAGCGCCGTTCTTGCTTGCATGACAGCTGGTGACGAGGGTTGATATTGCTGAGCTACTGCGAATGAGTATCAGGTTGATGGGATATGACTGCCCCAAGAAGAAATAGGAAGGAAAGCAGGAGTAGCATGGCTCCTGGATGGCTGGAAAGAAATTGAACTGAGATCTTTGCCACTTGACCTAGACTAAACAGTAGTGCGCGGACTGTGGTGGCTACTGAATTCATCAATCATGCTGTTACCAAGTCCACACATGAGTTTTGAAATTATTCCTGGTTCGAGGCTTGCTCCAGCAAGACTCACCTGCCTGCTCATCTCCTCCCTTGAAGCAAGCATTGCCACAAGATTTGAACGTTGGTGGTCAGGCTGGAGCCTCTCAATGAAAGGCTCACTTCCAAAACCCTACCGATAGCATTGTCGTCGTAGATACGAACGTTTACCCAGACCGCTGTGCTAGCACAAGGAAAGCCTTTGTGATACAGCAGAAGTGCTACCCCTCAGAGGTGAGATGGGTCCATCGCTTAGTGGTACAAAGGTACGAGGTAGTGAGTACAAAGATATCGAGTGCTGAGACATGGTTCTGCGAAGTACCCACGGAGTAACTCGGTATTTCCTAGTCCAGCGGCGAGTCCTGTGCGTCATTTCGGCTTCTCGAAGCTGGCTGGGTGGAATATCCTTGCGGCCATCTTGCAGATCTGGACGGGCCTTGTTTTCTGGCTGAAGGTCCGAACACCAAGCCCAGCATCTGTGGCGACGTTCTATCATACCGGGTAAACCCAGTGCATCCTCCGTTAGCGGTGATCCGGCGAGTCAGTTACTAGGTGGTGCAGATCATGCTTGTACTAGTCGATGCGTTTTGTTTGTTCGACCTCCTCGACGAATCCTTTCCACCCTGCACTTTCTAATTGCGGGTGCAGAATCGTGCTTCTCTGGCATTTTCACGCTGGGGGAAAGTGTTGCTGTACAACAAGGGTTACACCAACCCGGCTACCTCTTCATCCAGCCGATCTACGAGTATCTCGCAATGGACCGGCACTGCCACACCCCCAGCCAGGCAGGTTCGCGAAAGTCGCACAGCATCCGGCCACCAAAATCCATTGGCACAAATGGGTAGTTACAAGCTGAGTACACAGGAGCTCTTCGTCCGCTGAAGTACGACACAGTCATAATAAACCGAGCTGGCACACCATCAACGGGTCTTTCGACGTTGGACACACCATTTGCATCTGAATGCAAAGGGAAGTCCAGAGGCGGCGGAACTCTGATCTGGCCCTGCTGATCAGCACTCTAACAGACGCTGGCAGCCGGCTCGACATTTGACTAACCATGCCACTTGTAGCGCAGGATACCCATCACTCCGTACCAGTATGAGTACCGACTGATGGCCTACTAGTTTCGTTTCGTGGAGGAGTGTTCAACAGTGACTTGCCGATCTGACTGTTGAGATCTCGGATTTTGTCTGTGGGTCAGTGGCCCTGTCTGACGGAACTGACCTTGACAACAAACCAATTGCCGGCCGAGTGCCTTCGACAACTGCCAGCCCTGCCGTGAAAGGGTTCGGGGAAGGCTCAAGACGCATCCGTAGTCTCGTTTGCTTGATAGGCTTTGGCTTGCAGAGTGTGACCGAGGGCGTTGTCTAACAAAGTGAGACCCGCAAGGCGCACTGCGATCAGAAGTCGCTGCGTATTTGATTTAACTAGTCCAGCTTCCTTTCTCCTTCTAATCTGTAAGCAGAACAGCTCCCGTCGTCGCCTTCCTTTTGCCTTTTTGACACCTCAGAAGTCCAAACTCAAACCGGGTTGGGTTAGTGTCCGAAGGACGTCGATCGACCACTAACAAATGATGTAGTGTTTGCTGAGGAGCCAGGCGAAAGCATCAACAGCCAAGACAGACCAGACTGTTGAGCCGGCATCAAAGTTGTTTCCGGGGGAGGGAGGATTTGTTCTTGTCAGGTTTTGCTTTGTCTTTTGGTCTACTGTTTTGTGTCTTCGTGAGGTCTTTTGAGCATACCGGACAGCTTCTGCGAGGGTTGCGCAGTCCAGTTCTCGACCTGGTGGTTGCTTGCTTGCTTGCTTTGGTCTATACCGCTGCTCTCCTGCCGCCAAGTCTGACCCCGCGACTCACGTTCCGCACGCCATCACAAGCATCGTCGAGCTCTCTCGATCTCTCTACTCGGGGGCCACAGCTATCACTGCGTATAGCCGAGGCAGTGCCCTCCGATGTTGCCCAGGCAAGCTCATTGACCGGAGCCAATATTGTCGTTTCGCGTGGTGGTCACGGGCAATTGATGGTTGCTGGTCTATCGGTGCAATTCCTCCTTCTATCGCGAAGCTGTCAGGTTGCGCGCTCCAGCGCCCCCGGGAGGAGCCGCAGAAAGCCGAGTGACTGATTCCTCCGCACACTTGAAAGGCTTGGAGCTTCGCCTAGCCCCAAACTTCCTTAACCCGAACTCTCGAGCCCCTACTCAAGAGTCAAGCCGCGTCAAGCTCAAGCCGAGTCAAGCTCAAGCCGAGTCAAAGCCTACTCAAGCCGACTCAAGCCGACTCAAGCCCGACTCAAGCCGACTCTCTGCTAATTCTTCCCAATTGCTGCCCTCTGCAGTGTTTTAGTGACCGCCAATCTAGCGGCGTCTAACCAATTCCTACAACTGCTGCTTATCACCAGTGCGAGTCCTCCGACTGGAGTGCTAGCAGTAGCACCGGGCATACCCATCCGAACCACCCGTATCCGGTAACCCTTGGCCTGAGAATTCCCAGCTCGAACAGTACTGCTGAGTACTCAGTATTGCTGGGACAAAGCGAAGAACCCCCTCTCCGCCAGCAGAATGGTGCGGACCACATATCTGAGTGATCAGAAACATCATGATCTCGCGCAGTTCAGACACTCAGCCCGGAATGCCCAATCTGCCGGTCGTTGCAGCAAGGTTACGCAGGTAATTCCATTTCAAACCAAGTCCACCAGTATTTATCACTGACCATACCATCAGAGCCGCCGTGAGGGCAATTCAAAGCTCCCAGTTCTTTCACCAGGGAACCTTGATTACCATTTCCTTTTGTACGCCGACAAAAAAGGCAACATCAAGTGTGACTTCTCGTCCACTATTCCGCATGATGAGAGACGCAAAATACTTCAAGCGGCAGTACCGAAGTATCGCGACGCCGTGGAAAGAATAACCGCAAAATCCACCCACCCGTCGTTTGGTACTCAATAGACCGCCGATCGAGGAAGAACTCAGCTAATGTCCTATAGCTATCAAGGCTGAGCCTGGTGGCCGGACCTCGTACACTGGCATGCATCATCACTTGAAAGGTGATGGTCCGGTGCCAGGTTCAGACTATACCGCACCGACCACCCAATCGGTCAAACGATCCAAAAAGCGACAGAGGTCAAGCTCCGAGGACACCTCTTCTTGTTTGCAGGATGACCACGGCAGCCACGTCACGGAGCGATCCGACTCGGTTGAAGTGTTGCAGGAGGAGAATCAGAGTAACCTCATCGGCATCCAGATTCAAGATGTTCAGAAGTTGAAGGAGTATCTTTTCGACGCTTTCACCTCGTTCCAACAGATCAACTGCCGGACACTCTGCAAAAGCTGGATCAGAACGATAGAGCCAAAGAAGCAAGTCAACCATCCTTATAACGGAAATCTCAAGGTAAAGGGAGTCCAGAAATTCCCGCCCAATGATCTGTTGACACCGAAAGACTCGGATCCTGAGGAGACGAAACCAAAGTGGTGGCCATCAAAAGACGATTGTCCCCACAAAGAGCCCGACCATATCAAGAAAGAGCGTAAGCATCTTGACCGCTGCCTTACGGTAAAATGACTAACGGTAGCAGAACGACTGGCGCTTCTCTGTCACATCTTGATGAACACCGGCGAGCTCCACCAATGCAGCACGGAGGATCTGAAGCAGGCAATTACATCAGACAGAGCAAAGATTAAACCGGCTGAAAAGGAAATTATACTGGAAGACGTGTGGAAGATCGGTCATCAATTAGAACGATTCAGACGTGGTGAGATTGGTAGGATTCTGGCTTCTGGACCTAGCGGAGTGGCTGAGCTGACACCCAACAGACTCAACGTCAATGGTCCTGGTCAATGCCCGCAAAGAAGAAGCTCGAATGATTCGAGGGGGAGGAAGATCAAGAAAGTCGCTGGGCGCCATAGAGGAGAGCCAAGACGAAGAAAGCAGCGAAGGGTCCGAAGGCAGACCAGATGAGGTAAAGACCCCAAGACCACCAACACCGCCAGCCTTTGCAACTTGTGTTCAATACCTCAGCACGGATCAAGCTTCAATTGTTTCGCAAGTGCGTCTTGATGAACGTGGATATGCTGGGAATCCATCGGCACATCACTTCCTGTCACCTGAGACCAAAGGCGAATACCTGGACCATCAGGCAGAATATCCCATGTCGGTGGAAGTCAACCCAACTTTGGACGGAATTGCACACCATGGATCGTCGGGCCATGTTTTCAACCCCGAGATTTTTCCCGAGAACTCTTATGGAAGCATGCAAGACACTCGCAGCCACGCAGTCCTTTTCTCCCCAGACGAACAACAGTTTATAGGGCAATGGGCCATTTCTGCCACTCCTGATCTGTATCCGATGCATTACACTGGCGAGCCTAGTCAGCCGCCTGCCATCAACGTCCCAGATGGCGACCACATCTTCGGCCCTTACCCTTACGCAAGTCCTCACAAACCGCCATACCGAGACAACGTTCACGGATATCCTGCGGACGGTCAAGCTCACTTTCCCGCCGGATATGATGCCGATATGGCTCGGTTTCAGCGAACCAACACGTGCTCTTTCCCTCCACAATCCACCCAAAGATTGCACTCACCCAGTATGGTACCCCTGCATTCCTATGACCTGCCATCTCACATCCGAGCATAGCCGAGGACTGTGCCGGATTAATTAAGCCAGCAAGCTATTGACAGTTGCTGGCTGTTATGAATCAGTCCCCATTTGCATAGCTACCTCGCTCAGCACCTTCATTTGTCCCAGCATCAGCAAGCGACACCAATTGTGAGAGGATTCGTCCCGGAGTCTAACTCATCTTTCCAAAGATATCCTTTGAGCAAATTTTGAAACCAAAAGGACTTTCCCTTCCTGCTCAGCTTGGGGTTAACGAGTACCCCATCGCCACGAATTTCATGCATCTTCTTCACCAATCACAAAAGGATTCATTTTGCGTCGCCACTTTTCCGTAGTTGCATTTTATCTCTCGGTTTCTCCTCAGCATTGCAGTGTCTTGATAGTCGGAGGAGAGAGCGGTATATAGGCCTGCAGTAGGGAAGTTGGATCGACCTCTGCTGCAGAGCGTGATAGGGAGAGGAACTGTCAGTTACAGTGCAATAGCACCTGGTGAAGGAAACGTGTTCGGCATATCGAAGCATGGGAGGATGAGCTGTTGGTCAGACATGTGCATCAATACCAGTTTTTACCTACTCGTGAACAGTATTCTTAATATCAGAAATTCCTCTCTGTGAAGCAATGGTGCAGCGAGATGAACAGAGTCAAGCTTCATTTTCCTTTTGCTTGTATGGCACGGCGGTAGGGCTGCCTGGGTTGTCTGCCGCGGTTCCTAATTAACTGAACTTCAAATTCTAGGGAATGCGTTCAAGCTCCGCTGCCTACCAAACAAATAGCGTGTAATCTCATCGATCCTCCACTGCTGATTCACCAAGATACTCAAAGCCGGCGATCCTAGACCGGTATCCCTTTCAATTGTGCATGTCGATGACTTTCTGGAGGAACTGCAGCGATGTCTGCGCCTCCTCGCAGTACGCGGGGAGGAGGCCTGTCTCGAGGCAGAGCTGGCACTCCAACAGCTCCAAAACGTCGCGGTAGAGGGTCGGATCCTGTCAGAGGAGGGAGAGGTCGCGGTGGAGCCAATGTATCGACGAATTCAAAAGCCGAAACGCTGCTACAAGGTCTGCAATCGGGCAGCTTCCATCAAAGACCTGGGGCATCGCGACGTGGCTCAGGTGAGAAGAATACTTCGGCCCTTAAAGCACGAATGACTGGCATCTTCTCAATTGCTGTATCATTCTCTTAGGGTGCATCCTCATCCTGCAGGCTATGACTGACGTGCCCAAGGACGAGCGCCAGCTCATAGCCAACCGAACTCAACTGGCGGCCAGAACGGACACTCAAACCCGTCTTCCTTTGCAGCTTCTATATCTCCACCTCCCTCGAGCCAAAGAGACTATATGAATCATATGACCGCAAAGTTTCAACATGTACGTCCACGCCGGGCCCCTAGTCTACTGACTGCGGCGTACATTGCAGACCCCTAACATCTCCCTTCCGCCGTGTAGCTCAAAACCAAGCGAGAGGCCGAGCGCGCAAAGGCGATCAGAGATGGCTTTCTGGCGGACCCCGAGAAGAAAACTAGCTTGGACAAGGCTATTACACCTGTTGGGACATGCACAGAAATGTGTCCGGATTTTGAGAGAGTGGAACGGATTGTGCAAAATATGGTCGACAAGACGGAGAAGGTGGGGTTGAACAGATCAATACTACACCGCGAAATGCTAAGGTCCAATCAGATACGAGACGAGGAGACAGGGCGCGATGTTCCTTCAGAAGAGCGCATGATCAAGCGCTTTCGAAGATCTGCCGCCGGCTACGACGAGCAGCTTCCCTCAGATATCAGAACGCCCGAGACACTACGAATGACGCTCAACTATCTTCTGGACAATGTTGTTGAGGGCGAAGGAAGACTTGCAACCGTCCACAAGTTTGTCTGGGACCGGACAAGAGGTATTCGAAACGACTTCTCCATCCAGCAGGTTACGAGAGAGGAGGATGTGCGGATCGCAATAGACTGCTTCGAGCGGATTGCACGCTTCCACATCCTTTCGCTACATCAGCTTTCGAACCCTGAGAATCTTGTTAGTGAGCATTTTGACGCGCATCAGGAACGAGAGCAGCTCAACAACACGCTTTTGTCTTTGATGTACTACTACGACGATCATCGAGGCCGGCAATCTTTTCAAAATGAGGCTGAATTTCGGGCTTATTGCATCATCTTCGAGTTGCAGTCTCAGCAGCCAGACCTCGAGGATCGAATGCAGTCGTGGCCACTGGAGCTGCTCAAGGATCCACGGACAGGGACTGCATTTAAGCTCTATGCAGCTGCAGGGAACACATTGTACGACCAAGGACCACTGAAGCCACAAGCTGCCTTCGACATTGCGCAAGGGAATGCAGCTGGATTTTGGAACCTTTTGAAATCAAAAAGGGTCACTTACCTGATGGCTTGTGTTGCTGAGATCTACTTTGGTCAGGTACGCTTCATGGCTCTTCAGAGCCTGTGGAAATCGACCAAGCGTGCTCCAGCCAGCATGCAAGCCAGACTTCAGGACTGGTCGGTGGAAGAACTCACAAAACTTTTGGGCTTTGATGATGAAGAGCAGGCCTCGGAGTTTTGTGGAGAGTACGACCTTGGCTTCAAATTAAATGACGCAGGTGAACAGTACCTGGACTTCACCAGCCAGCCAGAAATGGCACTTGATAGTAAGTCCAAGCCTAGGATCCCTCGCACCCTGAAAACCATTTCTCTTATGCTATTCAGAATCATCCACGCCAAACAAACAGGTCTTCTCATTCGGAATCGTAGAGGAGAAGCGATATCACAGAACACTTGTTGCCGTGATCAACGGTGTTGGGGTTGCACAGGCCATCCGAGAGGGACAGATAGAAGAACAGCGGGGGATTGGAGATGATGAAGCAGTGGAAGAGACTGAAGCCAACGACGACGGCTCACTATTTTTCCCCGAGACCAAGAATGAGGACGTCAAAGGCGACCAACGAAATTCATTTTCCAAGTTCGATCCGCAAGCACTGGCGTTCACACCTGCGGCACCGACTTCGCAACCTTTCTTTTCTCTCCCAACTACATCCGCACAAACCAATGCCTTTGGTTTTGGCGCCCATACAGGCGCTGTCCCCTCCATGTTCTCAGGCAGTGCAGCTAAATCCAACTTGACAAGCCAATTCGGAGACAACGCCTCGTTCAAGAACCCTTTCGGGCACCCAAGTACGACGCCTCAAGCCGGCTCGAGCATCTTCACCTCTGGAGTAGCGACAACGGCCGGTCCATCTTCATCGTTCGGCATGCCTTCTTTCCCAGCAAACGCTCCTCCCTACTCTGCACCCTCGAACGCTCCTTCTACGCTCAACAATGCTTGGCCGCCTGCAGTCGTCAATGGAGTAGTGAAGTCCAGTGAGTTGCGCATTCACTTATTTCCAGCTCTTCTATTGTTGTCCGCCGGCTCTCGCGTTTTGGGATGCTCCTTTTTATTGCGCCCTAGCGCTATCTTTATTTCACTCCACATAACTTGCTTATTTTGTATAACACGATGGATCACGATCTCGATCTATTCGAAGACACCCATGAGCCGTTCGAGGTGTTCCAGCCAATGCCCTCTGCGCTCTGTGCTCCCCAGCTTCCGCATGAATTGAGAAGAACAAGTTTAACTTTCTTTGTCATAGACAAACCTGGTGACGATCCAGAGCTCGTGCCAGCTCACGAGTTGGACACCAAGCCACTCAAGGACATCCTTCCGATACCACTCACGGACAAGACGAACGTTTCTTCCACAAAGTCGAGTGGCGAGACATCGTCGCTCGACAAACCACCCTCGTCGCCTCGACCTGGTTTCAGAACGCTGCCAACCCCCAAGAATGCTGAACAAGCAAGACCGATGTTCCCAGAGCTTTCTCAGTTGACTGCGCAATCAAGTCTAGCAGCTCAGCCAAATGACAGCAATAGCAGCTTCGCAGCGGGCCTGCAGAGCCCGAACCTTGCAGGAGAGCCATTTCCAGCCACAATCACCCAACCTCCGACGTCTGTCTCAACTTCGACGGAGCAATTGAAGACCAATGACATCCTCAAAGATCGAAACAGCTTCAACACGCCTCAATCATCACCCTTGGTGTCAAAAGCTCAAACCACAAAACAACCATTCTCTCCTAAACCAACCAACGTTCCCCCAATTACCACAACGAAATCCGCAATTCCACCGACTTTTACTCCTATCGCATCACCGTCTTTCACTTCTCCTGCTAACACAAAACCAAAACACAAGAGTCCACTAGGCTCCCAGCCTCCAATCTTTGCGACAGAATCCAGTGCCAAGTCATCCTCACCTCAGCAACCTGCAGCAGATCTGAACAAAGCCGCTCATAATCTAGCGACTATAGGCTTTCTGGAACCACACGGCATACTACAGCAATACATTGAACACACCGCCAGCGCGGTGATTGAGGATGCTCTGCGCCAATTCGAGCGAGAAGAACCTTTAAGGGCAGCACGTGAGTCTCGCTTCACCTCCGCCTCTCTTGACTTTTCGCTAACCTTCATCGCAGACTCTGCACGCCACCAGCTTCTGTCACAAAAGTACTTCAGGCGGTGGAATTCAATCTATTGGCGGAGAAAACTCAATCGCAATGCGACATTTCGACGAGAGCACCTAGCCCAGTCGGTTCGGAAGGAAAGCCAACGGAGGGCTCGAGGCGATGCTGAGTTGGAGGCCATCCTTGAAGCGCAAGAGCAGAAGAATAGAATTCAGGTTGAGCAGCTACGCCAAAGTCGAGAAGATCCGAATCCACAAGTTCCTGTGTCTGGAATGTGGAATGGCCCGCAGGAGACTGCTCTGGTAGGTCATAAGAGGAAAAGTTTACACGGCTACGATATGAATGCCGGAAGGAATGGCAATAATCCCAGAAAGGTTGCAAAAGGCCACGGCCACCGACGATCCAAGACCATGGGCGGCCTGAGCGCTATATCAAAGGCTAGCTTGTCGAGCAAGGGGGCTGCGTCTTCATCTCCACCCCCTCTCAGCTCTTCGACGTTATCAGGACGGTCTATCTTGCTCGATCGTAACACTCAGTCTATTCGTCAGCATTCCAAAGGTGGTCGCAAAACAGACTGGACTCATACCGACTATTTCCGCCTCAAAGCCATTGGAGTCGATCCCGAAACACCTTTATTCCCTGATACAAAGTCCAGCCTTGAAAGGAAAGGACGTCGTCTGGAAGAGCTTTCCCGCCTAACGCCGAGGAAGAGAGCAAGTACGTTATTATCTGTGAGAGCCCAGACCTCGGGCGAAGATGAGAAATCTGTTGTTGCAAGCTCACAGACTCCGAGAAATATCACGGCACCAGAAACGTCACTTCCTGTTTCGCAACCTAGTCAATCAGAAGCGACACTTAGATCATCGGCAGACGACGATGACTTCCTTCGACAGATCCGTGAAGTTCGAGCTGCATTGTCGGAAGACACGGAATGGTTTAGAACACAAGCAGCACAAATCGGAAAGGAAGTAGAGCAAAATGACGAGCTGAGAAGGAATCTGTCGCAGCGAAGCAGCACCAACAGCGCCGTTATTGCTGCCTCGGAGTCAGGCCTGACCAAAGTGAATGGATATGAATATGCTCCGCTCATCCCTCGATCCGGCTCTCAATTCTCTTTGTCTCGAACAGAACAACGAATCCGCGCCACAGGGGCTCATGGGTTCGCCACGAAGCCTGCCAGCGATTACCTTCCGGTAGCTATGTCAAAGTTGTCGAGAGCAGCCTTGAGCGTTCTTCAGGAACCGAGTTGGTCGAGGAAGCGCAAAGGCAAGACTAAGCATGGCGAGGAAGATACCAAGTATATCTATGAGAGCGATGAGTACGAGGAAGAAGACCTTGACTTGGACGAAGGACATTCCACCCACAAACGGGAAAGACAAGCGTACCACAAGCGTCACCTTACAGCCTCAGATCATCACTGCGGAGCTGACGACGAAAAGCGTGGAGTTGAAACCGAAAGGCGACCGAGCGCAGCTGCTCCGCACCACGCAAATGATAACCAGCCAGAGTCTCCTGGTTATGACGACGAACTTTACGACGAGGAAGAAGAGGGTGGGGTTCTAGAAGAAGAGGGTGGGGTTCTAGAAGAAGAGGGTGGGGTTCTAGAAGAAGAGGGTGGGGTTCTAGAAGAAGAGGGTGGGGTTCTAGAAGAAGAGGGTGGGGTTCTAGAAGAAGAGGATAGGGTCATGGAAGAAGAGGAAGAATACGTCAACGGATCTTACAACGGGCTAGACGAGGGTGACGAAGCAGAAGACGAAGCAGAAGACGAAGCAGAGTACGACGAAACCGATGAATGTGTTGTGAATGAACATCACTCTGATACAGGATTGACCGCATCGACAAATCTAAGGGGCGGTCAGGAACCGCCGAGTCGCAAAGCCAACCCTTTCCACATGAGGTTGAGAAGTGCGACACCAGAGGCTCATCTCAGCCCGAGCCAAGAAAATGCACTTGGAGGAACGCAGATGAGTCGGGCGACGAGTGGAGCGGGCGTGAGCTTGGATGATGCTCTTGTCTTGAGCGATTGATTATCTTTCAATTCTTCTCCCGTGCTTGCATAGCGATGGCGCAGGCAACGAGGTGCACCCGAAGGGGTCAAGCGAGGCATTAGGCGTTATTGGTGTCCTTTTTTTTACATGGCCAGAAAACTCGATCTCTCTCAGTTTGCAAGTAGATCACTACGACAATATTGCTTCGCTCCGGAAGCGTAGCTGCTTGGAGAGAATGTTTCAGAGAGATCTACCTTGTCGCTACCAATACCTGCGCAGGCGCCAAGCTTTCTCTCCTGAACCTGTAGTGTGACTGCGATTGTTTCAACTTGGACATACTTTTTCAACGTCCCCCGCCCGTTGCAAATTCCCCCAGAATGAACCACCCCGTTGGCTGATTTTACATCGAAACTCCCTTGGATTCGGCATGTGGAAGACGGGGACAACGTTTCCAAGGTGATTTCCCTGCATAGGAGGTGTCTAAGCACAGAATCCGTGTTGCAGATACCAGACAGCGAGTCTAGGTGCTGACATGAAACGAATACGCCATATTTCTCGCCCCATAAGGGAGAGACTATTGCTTGAGCTGTCACTTTGTCAGGATCACCAGCTGTCATTCCGAGTCTCAAACACCTCCATCTTAGACTCTAACTACCCTGCACGAGGCACGGGCCTATCCTACTACTAGCAGGGTTCTGAGCGATCTTTGTTTTCAGATTTGGTCCTCAACCCTCTTGCTTTGACTGTCTCCGATGTGTGTATTTATTCGACTGTCTCCGTCTATTACAAACCTCCATCCCGCGGAATTGCTCACAGGCACCAACGAAGACTGGGTGATGATGCCACCAGAACCCCGACTGTCTGTTAATTCTTCTGGTGGTGTGACGAAGCCCACCAGAGGATCACAAGGCCAGGGAGGTCGTGGATCTGAACAGAGAGAATCAGCAGCATTGCCTTCTGGACCAAGGAGTGGGAAGGATGTCTTGAACACAGAACGTGATCTTAAACCAACCTCGAGGGAAAGGGCTGCCCGGCCTAGCGGCGGAAGAGATTGAGCAAGATTTTCCGGAAGGGAAAGAGAGACAAATTGAGTCATATACGCAATCTATCGCTAGGACCCTTGACTCTGTCAAGGAACCGAAGCAGAGAAGAGAGGTCATCCAGAAGAAGCTGGATAATATGCAAGAGATCGAAAGTGATCGTGAAGTTGTGAGAGAAATGCGCGTGCGATTTAGAGGGATTATCCGAGATCAGATTTTGGAGATCGAGGCTGGGACTGGACGTGAAATTGCGGAGGGAGGATTGGGCAAAGAGGAGGGAGAATAGGAAGGCGGATTGTCCAGTAGGGGACACGAGGCTAGAGGCGCAGATGGGAGCAATGAGTATTGAAGATGGTCAAGGCCAGAGGAAAGTTCCTCGTAGGGATCAAGGCGGGTCCTGAGTCCTGACCAGCATCTACATTCTCCTCACAGCCTCGACGCCCAAATAATCACATACTCCTGCATGATACTTCTCTATGCGATGCTTGTCATGGTCATCTCCCGCTCCCTTCCGACCTTCGGCACATCAATCACTACGGGAACTGTGATGTGCGTGATATGGCTTCTTGGTTCAGGCAGCAAGCGAGTAGAGAAGATAATCCCATCTCCACAACTGACTTTGCGCATACCTGTGTTTGAATCGTAACAGCTTCCAGATGGCAGGTGTGACTTTGTCCGTTTCAATGTCCCCAAGGTTTTCTGGGGAAACTATCCAACTACGTCCCAAAAAGAGCAAGCTGCCTCGCCTTGCAACATATGGAGATGCATTTGTGCTTGGAGACAGTATGATTTCAAAGACAGGGTTTCGAAATGTATGTATCAAGCAGTGATGAAGCTATGCTCCCGGCATCTATTCCACAGACATAAATGGGGTAACATCCATGGAAAGGGTTGTAAAGTATCAGCTGCTCAACCCAGTCGTGCTCGTTGTTCCTTTACTATCAAAAACAAGTCCAAGACACACACAGTCCATTTACTCTACGCGGCCATTTCCAGCACATCATTGTACACCACTGCCTTCGCTCTTCACTAGTGCTCGAAACACAAGACTACTCAAAGCCCTTCCGTCATTCTCGCTCCTAAGTTAGTCCTTCTGGTCTACTGTCACACACCTTCTTACAGACTTCCAACTTTTCGCGTCTATACAGAAAGAATTTCCATCTCCGTGGTCAAGTCGTCCGGAAGAGGAACTTGGTCATCCCTTCAACCTTCCAAAGGTGCTCAAAGACGCCCGTCGGCGTCAAGAGATCCAAGGCTACAAGCATCGGCAGCTGCGCAAGCGGTGCCAATGTCTGATGATATGTTGGGGGAAGAGGCACTCCAAGAGGCTGCATCAACGCTCCCCGCCTTGGGATCGTCAGCAGGGACCAACTTCGGGACTAGTGTCCCTGGCCTGGCCCAACGTGGGGCGTCGGCAGCTCCCTCTAATCCTCAGCACCGCTATGCAACGGACGTCGCCTCAAGCATATCACGTCCTCTTGAGCCGACTTCGGAGGTAGGTCGGGCTCCCAAACGCAGCAGGGATGCTGCCCGGCAACCTGCAGGTCCACGATTACCAGAGCGCAATAGAGTACGTCCGAAGCACGAAGCAACTGTACCGCCTAGAAGAGGACCATCAAGGCTATCCGCGCTAGGTCGGCCTTGCATACAGTACGCAGGTGCACTCCGTCCTTGTGACCCGACCCCGGAGGCGGAACAGGCTCGCGAAACCAGCGGACGACTTGCAGCTTCCGCCGCGCCAAGTAGACCTCCGGCACCGGGTGCCTTAAGGGGTAGCGTGATCTCGAAGGCAAAACAAGCTCTAGAGTCCAGCGGAGGATCTGATCACCTACTCAAGAGGGATCCAGAGCGAGATGCACTGATTGTACAAATAGCCACGGCCAGAGAGAAGCTCCGCATATCGAAGCAAAAATCTTCTCATCGCAGAACCCAGGTAGACCCGCCTTGGGAAGTCGACGGCACACTCCAACGTGAGTACTATCAACAGATTCAGAAGGAGGTGAGGGATGAAGAAGGGCGGGTACGGGAGCTGCAACAGAAGTGGGACCGTAAGTATGGCCCAGAATGATTTCTTGAAGCTGCAGGGGAGATTGTCTGTCCTTCTACTGGGGCAGCTGGTGTGGGCTGTGCTGCGCGGAGGGTGGTCCTAGGCTAGGCAGCGCCAGACTTCCTGGAAGCAGTGTTGCTTGGAGGGAGAGATCCTACAGAGAGAAATCCCACTTCCAGCGATCCAGAACAGCAACATCATAGTCCATCTCAAGAATAATGGTAACAGTGGCCCCGAGAATTTGAAATCACTTGAACCCCTGAATGCTTTGCTGGACCCCTGGTGTGACTAATTCTGTTTCAGCTTCTCTTTCTTCACTTGACAGATAATAGTGCGAAACGTACCTTGGACAGCATCTCGTCTTGGGCATCATGAGTCTATTCAGGTGTAAGATGGGGAAACGGAAACGTCAGGTTTTGCGGTCGCAGAAATGCGTTCGAGCTTTCATTCGGAAACGCTGGTCTGGACAATTGCCGAGCTCTTCAGAGGCAGAATGAGTAGATGGACGTTGTACAGAGTACTGGTGGTCGTACCTGGTAGGTACCACAATTTGAATGGGTTATCACCGGGGGCAAGGATGCATACTTGTGAGTTGTCAGGTGACAGTCTCCCCCTATCCTCGTGGGTGTAGGTAGGGGCTTGCCTTCTTGATGATTGGGGTTGCCAGGTAAAAGTGCGCTCTGAAGGGGGCCTAAAGATCGATTTGGCTAGTTAGGGAAGTGTCTAGCAGTTTTAGAGCAGGATTCCATGGTACTGTAAGCTGAGTACGCTAGCTAGAAATAGTTAGCGAGCGATCAATATAAATGCGCTTCCCTAAAGACAATTCTGCTCCTGGCTAAGAATTACCTCCTTTCCTCTTACCCATTTGCTCACAGCATCTCATTCTGTAACCATGTCATCTGGAGATAGATTGCCTGTCAGAAATTCTCTCACTGACCATAAGCGGGAGAGGAGTCCTACACCAGCCAAGTCAAGAACGTCTTCCCCACCTCGGGACCCAAGATCTGGTGGCGCTGCTGCGGCCGCCACTGCTACGGCCACGACGGCCAAGGAACAAGATCAACGGTCTTTGTCACCTCAAGGTCCGCGAGCTGGCCCTTCTATACAAGTCCCAGCTACGGAGCAGCGCCCTCCTGGTACGATGTCCTCAGAACCGCGTCCGAGGTCCTCTTTGCCTTGGGCCCCGAAACCCACCCCACCCCAAAACATACCAGCCAGGAAACGAAGCCCTCTCAAGACGAGGTCTAGGGAACAAGGCCAACGGGCCGCGCCATCTCGGGACGGGAGAGCCGGCGATGCTTCAACCTTGCAAGAGCATTCTCCTAGCACGAGCTCTAGAGAACGGATGCAGTCACGAAGAGGAGTCAGTGCCGAGACAGAAGCATATGCACAGACCCACCAGATGGCTAAAGCGACAAGAGAACTTCGGAAGCTCAACGAAATGTTCGAAGGATACTCATCATCTCGTGTGGGCAGTGAAGAGTATGACCCTAAAGCAAGGCAAATGCGCCCAGGGGTCCAGGTCGTTGAACACGTCGTCGATGATTTCGAACGCGAGCTCATGTACGCCATTCGCCAGGTCCGGAGTAACTCTCAATTGCCGCATGAATTGAGATCAGGGGCACCATACAATGCTGAGATTAACGAAGTCATGCAAAGAGAACCTGATGTTAAGGCGAGATATCAGATCTTTCAGCGAATGTTGAAGGCTTTACGGCGACCTTCAGGTGGCGCTGGGCCTAAAGATGACATGCGTACAGACCGGATCAGGCAGCTGAAACTTGTTATCCAGGACGTTGAGATTGAACTTGCTCAATTCCAACTTCAGCAAGAAACGCTACACAGCCAGCAGGAGGTCACCTCCCCTCGCACTGACGGTGTTGGTAGCAGGATCGCGAGTAATACACCTGACACTCGAGCTCGTAAGAAGACGAGAGTTATCAATGTGAGGCCGTTGCAAACCTACCCGCTACAAACCTACCGGTAAAAGGTACTAGCACCTTGCCAGATGAGAGCCGGATCGTACCACGCTATCCAGGATCAACGTTTGGTCGAGTCCTGTCACGAATCCCACTGTATTTCAGAAACTCCCCTTACCAAGTAATAGAGTGGACTCAAATATGGGGAAGAACCATGATGCCAGAGAAGTGCCCCATGGTTAAAACCTATCATTTGGCAATCAGTCACCGCTCATGGGTCGCGAAGAAAGTCAGACGCGACAGTGAAACTGAAGGCTCAGGTTGTCCCGCTGTCGATGATTTCACTCCAGCGGAACGTACGAAAGCCGTGGAAGATTGCTCCTCACTTGTCAAAGAGGCGTTGAGTATCACTATGAAAAGCGCGCAATGTAAGCTCGTTTGCCTAACTTCGCATTACCCATCCTTGGAAGCATCTAACACGCGAACGCAGCCGAGAATTTTGTAGCTGTATCTAAGACCGCTTCAACAGCTTCGTTGAGCCAGTTCTGCAACAAATATGAAACTGCTGCCGCTGCAGCGAACGGAAGATATGAGGACCTTTGCGAACAGAGAATGCGCTGAATACTTCAGCAACGGTTACGAGCACTTTGACAACGGCGCTGCGAGCTTTTGCTTCGAGGTCGAAGAACTTCTGGAGCTTCCCGACGATGCAGGGGTTTCTTACGCCTTAGATAAGATTATGCAGTTTCCTGGTAATCTTCACAGAGAAAATCTAAAATTCAATATCGCGATGTATGGACCATACGTGGAGGGCTTCGACCAGCGGGACAGCAGGATGCCTCTGGTAGTCAATCGAAGATTCGAATCTGACCGTGATCGAAAGTGGTTGAGCAAAGCGCCCAATGACCTGATTGACACAGACATCGAACTTCTCCAACATGGTTTTTTGCGGCAAATGACCACGGAGAGGTTAGCCGAGATTCTAGGAATGACAACCAAAGAGCCCTCCACTTCCTGACAATTGTACTCATCTAGCTGTGCCAGCTCCTGAACCCATTACAGATTCCGTCATTCCTTACATGAAAGTCCCACTTGAAGCGATTGCTTCTCAAAAGGCTGGTTAGAGTAAAGCGGAAGCCTACGAGGCATACTCACTTTCGTCCCTCGTTGCTCCATACGCTTCCTCTCCACAGGCTTTCGCCCTTCAAATGTCGCGCGGAAAGTCAAAGTCCGGAATTATGTCTTGAGTAGGCTGGACAACCTTTACAGCATCTACTGCTGGCAAAAGACGGGACTCGATTACTGGCCTCAAAAGGGAAAGCATTCCGTCTACTAGGGCACAACTTCAACTGCTCTGGTGTCTAGCAACCTAAGTATTGATTTCTCACGACTTCAACTTGAGCGGCTGCCCCGCAGAGGCTCGTCCTTCGACCACGACGACATGTAATAGATCCGAAGACTGGCCCTTAGGACGCCCATAAATCACAGCGGGCATTTCGTGACAACACGGCCGACAAGGAACATAGATGCATCTTTAAGGACAGTACAGCGCAACGGGGTCACAATGAGCTGCAAGCCCGAGATTTCCAGCTCTACATCGAACCACCACCACTCGGAACAGAGCCAGCGTCCTGCGATCCTCGAGAGAGCTCTCCACTCCGACTCTCATACCCAGCAGCCTAGTTGAAAGATGGAGATGGCCACTGCCAGCAGCCAGAGGAGAATCACTTGATATCACTTACGCATTCAGGCCCAGGAGACAAGAGTTCGGACTTTGGGATCGAGGAATAAAAGGCCGAGCTTAGCATGAAAGAGGCCCCAGGCAGACTACAAGCTCGACTTAACGTTGTGCAACACGGCAGGCCAGACCCGCATGCAGAATTAGAGCTCCCAGCAATATACCTACCTCATACTAATATAGCTCTTTATCTCATTAGCCTATCGATACATGCAGAAGCTTATGCTCAGCTGAAATGATGCATATGACAGTCATCATGGCTAGCAAAGACTTCCAGAACTCCTAGTGCATTCTCTCGGATGATAAATCATTCAGTACTTTGCTGCGAAACACCCATCCCGGATGAGATTTCGTTTTGATTAAACAAATACCTTGGGAAACATGTAGGAATAAGAATTATCTCGACGGATGGCATCAATCATCCACCAATTTGAGCACACTTCTTGTGAAAGGATTTCCTGCGCCTTTACATCGTATCACAGCCTCGCCAACCGCTTACCCGATCGGGTAATCCATGAGCACTCAATACTCTAGTTAGTTAGACTCATATAGTGTCAGCCAGTCAGTGATGGTAGCAAATAACGCATACGCATAACCTCGCCCATGAAAGTCTAGCCGGCTTGTGAAGATTAATCTCACTGGATGCAAAAGCTGAGACACCGATGGTGTTTGACCGTTTCGGCAGAGACACGAAACGAGTGCGAAATACTGGTCCAAAACAGCCTCTGTACTTTTTATCCGGATTATGTATTGGGGGCTACACGGGGAAAAGGAAAGGACTATTCCGTGCTGCCATGTAAGTTTCGGGTTTTGCTTGATGACAGTAGTAGCCGGCGCCACCGAACAGGTCTGATGTTGTTTCTATATACCTCTCAAGTCATCCGTCTGTGCTCTCTCACCCATCTTCTTTCACATCTGTACTTTCAGACCCGCTTACCCCCCTACCTCTGTCATATCACCCAGCTGCCATCAGCCAGTCTCCGCTATCATGTCAGGGCAATCGCGACCCGACAGAAAACGCCCTTCTACCACCACTACTTCGCCATCGCTGAACCCCAGTGCTGGTGCCATTGCCGGGCCATCTTCCAGTCCCAAACCAAGTACCCTACCACCAACACGCTCTCGTTCCGCCCAACCCAACCCAGACCCATATTCCCAACAAATCGACCTCGTTGCGCGAGAGATCCAGAGATTGAAGAGAATGACGTTAGAAATGCATGGGCAGCAGCCAGCCTCCTCCTCATCTAGCGAAGGCAGTGGCAGTGCCGCTGCGGCCCGTCTAAGCAAGAGACAGAACACCGGACCTACAACGCCGCCGCCGACGAGGACGAGGACGAGGACGACGAGAGCAGACAAAGAAAAGTTTGAAGAGATGACGCGCGAGCTCACCACACTGAACGAGCTTATTATCCCCCACACCAGCACATCCTCACGGCGGCGGCGGGGAGAAAAGACACCAGCACCATCACCATCACCATCCCGACCTCCTCTTCGCCGAACAGAAGCCCCCTACGCGTCTCAGATCCAAGAAGTCTTCCGCCAACATCCTCAAGATCACCAGGCAAGGGTCGCGCTCCTGCGGCAACAGCTCAACAGCACTCTGCAGCTGCAGCGAACGGACCCTAGGGGCAGCGAGAGAGACGAGCTCATCAGGCAGCTGAGGCAGGCCATCGCGGACGAAGAGGAAGATGTTGGGGCCTGGGAACGCTTGACGAGCCAGGAGGAGTGGGGGTCAGATGCGGCGAACGCACCGACCAGATCCACTTCGCACGGTTCCAGTGCTGCGAGATCGAGACCTCCCGAGTCAACGCGAGGGAGCGGGAGCAGAGAGGCTGCTCCGCGGGATGGTAGTAGTCCTTCGGCTCTGATAAGTGCACCGGCTAGTGTTGGGCCGGCGCGGAGTCAGCTGGGGAGTGGTAGCAGCAGCAGTAGTAGGAAGGGTGCGAAGAGTGCTCCTGCTGTTTCCTCTGGGTGTCGTCGAGAGTAATGAATCGTCGCTTCTGTGAAGTAGTTAGTTGTATTATCGATGGTTGTGAATTGGTCGAGCTATCTAAATTCCGAGAGGTGCGCGCTCGTACGGCGGAGCGGAGCGGAGCATGAGTGTCGAATCTCTCCGAATCTTCCCCCTGAGAGGGCACGTTCAATGAAGTGTCGAGCTTCCACCTCTAGGGCACGGCAACGGGTGAGTTTCATGAAGGCGGGACGTTTCATGGTAGATATATCTGGGCTGCACTAAGGTTCAAAAGTTCAAGGATCTGTCTGAAACAAGTACGACTCGGTTTTAATGTTACACTAACTTAGTTAAATAGTAGGCATCCGGGGCCGCAGTCCTTTGCGCTCTAATTACGAGATAGAAGGATTTCTATGTAGGTTTATATTCTCGCGAATGATTCCATCCACATCGTATTTCTAAGCATCTGCAAGCTATTTGGCATGCAACGATCAGGCTTTCGTATTTCCAAGGCCTCCTTGTAAGTTGGACGGTAAAAATCTCTCTGCAACTCTACTCTACTCGACCATCACATCACCTATCCAGCCCAGGGATAAAGGAAAAGAGCCAAACACTGCAATAATGTCAGGTGAAGAAAGGGCCCATCCCTCTGCCGCTGGCTCTGCACTGGCGAGATCCGAGTGCCGGCCCGTCTTCCCAGCCCACCGCGCTAGAACAAAAGCGTCAGCAGCGTCTTACCCAGAGTAGTCTGAGTCTGTATACAGAACAGACAAACATCGATATCAGGGAAATCCGCAAATTGAAGAGAATGACCATGGCCAGCGAAGGCGGTAGTGGACCTGGGTCAAATCAAGGACAAACAAGCGCGACGACAACGCCGACAACAACAACAACGACAACAATAATAGCAGCAGCATCACGAGCAGCCTGGCAAGAACAAAGTTCAAGCACTTAATAAGCTCCGGCAGGAAGTTGACGGCCTCTACAGTCATGTAGCGAACCAGTCGTTATTCAACGACCAGAGCTCATCTTTCATCGACAATCTGTTGCGCAATATCCCCGATCCGCAGGCAAGGCTGAATCGACTGAGAACAGAGAAGGAGTACCTGGGGTCCCAGCCTGTACCGCCTGGCGCTCTCAGATTGATTTCCGGAGCGAGATGTACAGACATTTGACGCGTGCTATGCAAAGGGAGGAGCAGACAGTTGAAGAGCGCAGACGCAATGGAACGGGGCGCTTCTTCCAGTCCAGCTCCTTCGACCTCCGCACGTCGGCCAGGAGGGGAGAGAAGTCGTACACCTGCTCGTGGTCAGAGAGATCCTCGGCGCAGCGTTGGTGGTTGCAGTGGTAGCTTGCCTTGGGCTGCTGTACCTCCCAATGTCCCTCCATCCAATACGCAGCAAAGCAGTAGTGGTGGTGGATCTGGTACGAGTGATTCTGGCAGTGACAGCCCATCCCGTCGACAGCAGGGCAGGGGGTGGTAATCGGCCTGGACGGAGTGCACTGAGCAGTGGTCCTCCGGGGCGCGGGTCCGGTTCCTGACTCCACAGCTTATGTCATAGAAAGTCGGCAGCCGATGAGCTGACAGTCTATAGAGAAGAGCAACAAGCCTTTGACAGCGGAAATGCCATTGGGCCAAGACAGGCCTGTGTGACCTATCGCGGCAACTCGTTTGGAGCCTGCTGGCAGACGTTGCGCAAGCTTCTACCGAGCGCTCTTTCGCTACTGCTCTTTGTAGCCGGCTCTGGTGTAGCTGCTGGCTAAATATAAAATATCCTGTTTTGGGGCTTAAAGCGGAAAGGTGTTGAAAAAGCCAAACTTAAGTAAGCGCCAAGAACAGCTGCGCCGCTAACTGAACTCGGGACTTACCATTATGGTCCATGCCTCAACATACCTAATGTGACTTAGATCGTCTCAAGCTCATGTCCACCACACATGTCCCCGGCACTACTCTGCGAACTTCCAGTGAAGTGTTTCCCGCCTATTCACAGGTCAAACTCAGAAGGAACCACGAATTTGAAGGTGAAGAACAGCTAGAGATTGATTGTTTGGCAACACTAGATCGTGTTCCAGCTGTGGGTCGGGTTCATGGCTCTCCTCTGGCCATCGCATCCTTGCTTGTTTGCTGGAGAGAGTCAGGATCTTCTGGAATCAACACATTCTGTCAGAAACCGTTACCGCTTGATTCGATAGATCAACGTCAGCCTCAAGACTTAGCGCTCTTTACCTTTGAGAATCCAATCCGAGAAGAAGAAGGGTCGATTCTTAGTATCGATCAGCTCGCCTGCTACTTCCATTACGCACAAAGAGTTGGCCCAGTGCCAAAGGTTTTACTGATCATGTCATCAAGATTCGAAATCCCTGTCAGACCTCGAAATGCTGGCAAAAAGCGCAGCGCAGGATCGAGGAAACCAAGGACTGCTGCACCCGCACCCGGTGGCGAACCAGAGATGTCCACATCACGCTCTGGAAAATCCAATTTCACCATCTCTGACTCCACCTCCACCTCTTCCTCCACGCCTTCGCCTCCGCCTTGGAACGCAAGTGCTGGTCCACCACTTCGCTTATCGACCCGGATTCGGCAGAATGCGTCTGAGGCTTCTGGGGACGTCCCTCGCAATAGGCGCAGCACACGGGGAAAGACCAAGGACACTCGGTCTTACAAATATTCAATTATCCGGGAGGTTCTTGAGACAGTTGAGGACCCAAAGAAGAGAAAGAACATCTTTCAAGCAGAGCTGCAGTCTTTACAGCAATATCCGGTACAACCCGGCGAAAAAGACAGTTCTTATCCAGAATGGATTCGAGAACTGAAGCGGGTTATCCAGGAACAAGAATTCGAGATCTTCGACTTCCAAAGAACGGAGTAGAAGCATAAGCGGCAGGTGCAAGCTTTCATGCACAGAATCGAACCGGCGGCTCCGAGGCCTGTGATTCCGGGTCAGACTATCACTACTGGAGTCACACGTCGTACTTTCCCGACTGCTCAGCGTGAGCAGGGGGCTGCTTGCCCGGTGTGCGGTGCTGCTTGTCTGAAGTGTGGTGCTGCTTCGAAGAGAGGTGCTGGAACTGGGGCGCTCGGCCCTTCCAACAATACAATTAGAAGCAACGCTGCTGGGCAAAGTAGGCAGAGTGGTGCTGCTTCGATGAGTGCTTCTAGAAGAGACGCTTGCGGCCCTTCCAGTAATAGAATTGTTGCTGATGCCGCTCAGATAAGTGGTACTGGAAGTGACACTGCTGGGCCTTGGAGTAACACGACTAAGGCTGATTCCACTCGGCAAGTCCAGCAGAGGGATGATCCTCCGACGAGTAATACTCAAATGCCATCTACCCGTCCTTCCAATGATAGCTTTGGCACAGATACCACTCGGCAGATTCAGCAAAGCGGTGCTGGAAAGCCGCCGGCTGGTCCTTCCTGTAAGAAGATTGGAGAAAGAGGTGCTGCTTCGATGAAAAGTGCTGAAAAGCCATCAGCCGATCCTTGCAGTAAAAAATCCAGGGCCAGTATATCCTCGCAAAGCCAGCAGAGGTTTGCTGCTGGAAGCAACACGGATGCGGGGAATCCGCCAGCCCGTCCTTCAAGTACGAAAACTGCGGCTAGATCACCTTGGGAGAGCGAGCAGATTTGTGCTGCTGGTAGCAGCAGTGATACCGTGAGGGAGACTGCCACTCCTTTGGGTAGGAGGATTGTGACTGGTGGGCTTGGTGCTTGGAGGAATGATGAGACTCCTCTGCGTAGTAGGATGTCTACCTGTGGGGACAATTCT
>JAABUK010002080.1_pt1 | contig 36682 bp, 42 predicted proteins | sample 5559141 | NCBI WGS metagenome assembly JAABUK01 (sample SAMN10711869, study PRJNA513367) | rock metagenome | isolation source: Antarctica rocks | place: Antarctica: Victoria Land, Pudding Butte nord | collected 2016-01-03
AAATAATTATTGGATATTTCTTATATTATTTTATTATTTTATTCAAAATTTAATAAATGAAGACACAAACTTTATAATGTTAAAAAAAGATAGAATTTTCAATTAAGAATCTGAGCATACTGGCGACCTCCCAGTCATTTGGAATAAATGAATCATGCAATTTTTGAAAATGTGATTGACGTGTTCAACGGCGGAAGATTGAGCATACTAGCGGCCTTCCCAGTCACTCCCAAAGATATACCCACGCTGTTCTCATCATTCTCATTTCTCTACTCAAGTTCCGGATCTATGTAGCTCCGACTTCCACTCTCAGCCTCCTCCCAAACAAGCAGCCTCCCTTCCAACGCCATTTCCAGCAGGCTTTCCAAAACGGGAACGTACTCTAAAACTTCCTCCGACGCTCGCATTCTCTCCTTTGAACCATTCTCTCTGATTGCCTCTTGCGAATGGAACGCTCGAGGGACCATCTCGTGGACTTGACGTGCTAATTCCATCTCCCTGTCGGAGGATTGCTTGTGTGCTCTGATTGAGGATTGCCGATGCTGGTCCGTCGTCTTGTAGATGCGTGAAGTAGTGGATTGGGGGGCTAAGATAGAGGTGGAGGCTCGACCTGAAGTCCGCCGAGGCAGCGTTGTGGCTTTGTGGACACGTTGAGTTGATTGGCGAGCTGATCTTGAAGCTGGACCTGCCTCAGGAATACCTGGAGACTGACCTGGGGGCGGATCAGGAGATGGATATGCGTATGGCCTTCCGGTTGCAGGGTCGAGGCCGCACGGTGGAGCAGGCATTGATGACACATGAGTGGTTGGAAGAGGTAAGTATGACGAGGTAAGCATGACGAGGTAAGCATGACGAGGTAAGCATGACGAGGTAAGCATGACGGATCGGGGACTTGTGACTCGATTAGGTAAGCCGACGTCGTCAGATAGAAGGTCGGCTCTTCAGCAGAGGTAGAAAATGGTGTATTGGTCGGATTTGTCTGATAGGAGGTTGGGTCAGGAGCGGGAGCGGAGGACGGGAGATCGGCCAAAGCGGTGATTTCTGCTGACTGAATGTAATCTTCTTGAGGATCCATCTCTGGTACTCGAGGAATGTGCGTTGGCTTGTCGTTTTTGAGAATCAGGGGCTAAGGCGTATCTTGATGATCGTGCGTTAGCTTACTGGTTGTGAGGATGGGTGAAGACGGGGTATGTCGAAGATCGAAGGGTAAGATGGATTCGTCGTCGACGATATTCAAAGTGCAGGTGTGCGATTTCTGTCGTGGTTTGCGGTTTGCGCGAGCCGCATCTGAACACTGGAGGATCTGCGTCTCCTCAACCTCACCCAGTACCAAGCAATTTCAGGGGCAACAAAATGTGTGAAGGGCTCTATGTGCAATCCCTTGTCTATGGTCCCGTGAATATCTATAGTTTGACACTTTTTTCCATCAGCATTAGCAAGAAATATAGACACACGAGAGCAACTTACCTCCATTTATGTTCTTCATCCCCATACTGGATGCCTTCAATCCACGATTTCATCTGCAGAGCAACTTGGCCAGCTTCTTCTTCTGCTTTCAGGCCACAGTCGATCAGATTCCCCTTCCAGCTGACCTTTCGCACAGGGCTGACAACAGCTGCAGTGCCAGCACCGAAGACCTCCAACAGTCTTCCCTCTTGGGATGCTTGGGCTACCTCAGCCATTCGGATGTATCGCTCACTTACTTTCCACCCGTTTGGAGCCATTCTTTCTCTTGCCAGCGCAAGCACAGAGTCTCTGGTTACGCCTTCCAAGATTGTCCCATCCAAAGGGGCGGTTACCAGTTCAGGTTCGCCGGTCTCCTTATCCTTCAGAGCAATGAAGAGATTCATGGTGCCGACCTCTGTGACGTATTCCTCTTCTCCGAACAACCACAGGTTCTGATGAAAGCCTCTCTTGGCTGCCTGGAGCTGTGGCACGATGCATGGAGCGTAATTCGCACCTAGCTTCTTATCGCCTACACCACCTGGCCATGCGCGCACTGCATAATCTGTTGCTTCAAGAGAGATTGCTTTGAAGCCAGTGGGATAGTACGGTCCGACAGGTGATGCAATCACATAGAGAAGTGCCGACCCTGGTGGACCAACGCCAAGCGTTCGCTGAGTGCCAATGAGCGTTGGACGAAGATAGAGAGAATAGCCCCGAGAATTTGGTATGAAGCGCGAATCCAGCTGCACAAACTTGGCGATCAAGCTGATGAAGCTCTCACCAGCAACGGTGGGAAGTGCTATCCGTGCGGCCGACTTGTTAAGCCGTTCCATGTTCTTGTGGGGTCTGAAGAGACAAATTGAGCCATCGGCAGTCCTGTATGCTTTCATGCCTTCAAAGCATTCAAAAGCATAATGAAACACGCAGGTTGCTGGATCAAGTGATAGATTTTGATAAGGGGTTATTCTTGGAGCTAGCCATCCTTCCGAAGCTGTCCACTCTATTGAGAGCATGTGGTCTATCCACGTACTGTCAGTCTACTGTCGAAGCATATCAGCGAAGGAGCGCCCTACCAGTGAAAGTCCTCCCAAAAATGAGTTCCTCTGGCGGGACAAGCTGTTTCGGGGTGATGGTTTCAGTGATGGAAAGCTTGGAAGGGTCCAGCCCGGGCAAATTCTTGATCGAGGCATCATCTGTCTTCAGGCTATACGATCGTCGCCAGGTGGGCTGGGACAGCGGTCTGAGCGAGATCGACAATATTCCTGAACGACGAGAGCATGGTGTCACGCTGCTGCGCAACATTCTGGGAAGGAGCATGCTATCTCGGCAACACTGATATACAGTATGAAAAGGCTCGGCGCGTCAATCTTTGAAGGTGAGCGTGGTGACGCCCTGCAACAGGAGTCAAGGTTGAGGGTGGGCTCATTAGAAAAAAAAGGTGCGGTGTCGGAGATCGATCGTTACAGGGCACTATCCGCCATCCGCCATCCGCCATCCGCCATCCGCCATCCGCCATCCGTTCCTAGCCGCCCTTCCTTAGGACACCAGCTATCACCAACCACCATTCTGGTGATTGAGGCTCCAAAGCAGCAACGCCAGATAGCGGCAGCCTAACAGCTTGGAGACATGCACGATGGCTAGTTTGAAGACATTCAAGAGCCACGGCATGGGATGAACAATGTGGCACCACCGATGACAATCACTGTATTACACGAACTCAACGTCAAGTATCCGGGAGCACCCAGCGTGACCAAAACACACAGGCTTCATGCAGACTTTGCATCGGTGTCTAGCATAGTCGTCGGTGCGAGCGCTCATAGTTGTTGAGCCTCAAGATGTTCTCGGCAGCCTTCAAATCGTTCAGCTCTAATATCGCTGCCAACTATGAGATTGGCAAAACTCCCGCCGCCACCTCCGGCGCATGGAACATCTTTGACGGAAAGAAAAAGAGCACTGGGTTCCAAGTGTCAGTGTTTGTGTTTGACCGAAAGTCCCTGGAGATAGGCACTTCGAGTGGCTTCGGTGCTCGAACGAGTGCAACGTCGATCAGGAAGGTTCAGGATGAGATCGTGGAGCGACTGAAGAAGGAAGCAAGCAGTTTGGCGAGACTACGGCATCCGAGCATACTACAGCTCGTGGAGCCTGTAGAAGACACCCGGAATGGTGGCTTGATGTTTGCAACAGAGCCCGTGACTGCCTCTCTCGCAGGCTTACTCGCGGAGAAAGACCAGCAGGAGCGCCCTGTTGGTGGTGGAGGACGACAGCAAACTCGTTTTGTTATTGAAGACGCTGACGGGACAAGGAGGAGACGAGAAGTGGAGATGGACGAGCTGGAGATTCAGAAAGGCCTCTTGCAGGTCTCCAAGGGGCTGGAGTTCTTGCATGAATCGGCAGGTCTCGTACATGGCAACTTGACTCCAGAAGCCATCTACGTCAATGCAAAATCCGACTGGAAGATTTCAGGATTGTCATTTGCCGGTCCGCATGATGGTGCAGAGGGACACCCGTCGTTACCTCCAATGTCGCTCTCAGAAGTCCTGTATCACGATCACCGTGTGCCCCAGTCCGTCCAACTGAATCTCGATTACACCTCTCCTGATTTCGTCCTCGACAATAACGTTACCGCGTCTGCCGACCTTTTCTCTCTTGGGCTACTCATCATAGCACTCTACAATTTTCCACACACTTCTCCTTTTCACACAGCAGGCAACCAATCGACCTACAAGAGATTCTTTAGCAGCGACTCAACTACCCCGTCCGCTAGGAATGAATTTTTATCGTCGAGGCCGTTGCCAAAGGAGCTCAAACAGACGCTGCCACAGCTCTTGGCTAGGAGGCCTGTCCAGCGCATGACAGCTCGAGAGTTCCAGCAATCAGCTTACTTTGACAACATCCTTATCAATACCATACGATTTCTTGATGCGCTCCCGGCGAAAACTTCTTCCGAAAAGGCCCAGTTTATGCGCGGATTGGGTCGCGTTATGCCACAGTTCCCAGCAAGTGTGCTTGGGAAGAAGGTATTGTTTGCACTTCTTGACGAGATGAAAGACAAGGAGCTGCTCTCTTTGGTTCTAGAAAACGTCTTCAAAATCGTGAAAACAATCCCACCGGGCAGGCGAATATTCCCAGAAAAGGTACTGCCAATCTTAAGGGAAGTTTTCTTGATTAAGTCGTCCACCCAAGAACGAGACACCAGTAAAGAGGCGGGCTTAATGGTCGTAATAGAGAATATGGACCTAATAGTTGACAATTGCCAGTCCAAGGAATTCAAGGATGATGTTCTTCCCATCATCAACCTTGCAATGGTGTCCTCAACGCACTCAGTGGTGGACGCCACGTTGAAATCTCTGCCAGCCATTCTACCAGTGCTGGATTTCTCAACCATCAAACACGACCTATTCCCCTGTGTAGCCTCAGTTTTCAGCAAAACGTCCAGCCTTGGTATCAAGGTGAGCGGACTTGAAGCCCTCCTGACGCTGTGTGGAGGTAGACCAGAAGAGCAGTCTCCTGCCAGAGACGACCTTTCAGGTGTCCTCCGTGAAGAGAAGAAAGCAAAAGCCTCAGTCGGAACTGCCCTGGACAAATATACAGTCCAGGAAAAGGTCATACCCTTGATTAAGGCTATAAAGACCAAAGAGCCCGGGGTCATGATGGCTGCCCTCAATCTCCTACGTCAAGCCGGCAAGATCGCCGACACCGACTTCTTAGCCCTCGACGTATTGCCAATACTATGGAGCTTCAGCCTTGGACCTCTTCTCGACCTACAACAATTCAAATCATTCATGGATCTCATCAAATCCCTCTCATCAAGAATTGAGCGCGAACAAGCCAGGAAGCTTCAGGAGCTGTCCGCTACTAACAGATCTCCTGACACTCGCTCTCTCAACACTTCCTCAAGGACAACAAACGGCTTCACGGGATCCACCCTAACCTCCACAGCGGAAGATGACTTCGAACGCCTCGTCCTAGGAAAAGCAGCCCAATCGACCGTCGAACCCTCCACCACAACCGCCCAGGTCCCTACCTTCTCCTGGTCCTCCTCGGCCTCCGCGTCCACCACCATCCAAAACGATCCCGCCTCCCGCCCCGTCACCCCCGACACAGCCCTATCATCCTTCCCAACCCTCCACCCAGCAAACAATAGGCCAATTTCCGAAACATCATCTTCTGCCTGGACGGCACAACGCACAGTCTCTAACCCTTACATGACGTCGCTGGCGGGCATGCAAGGCTCAATCCCAATGTCTATGTCTACCCGTCCGTTACACGCCCCATCGTCCAATCCAGCGCCGCTATACACAATCCCACCCCCTACCAGAACAAGCACCTCCCTCCCTCCACCCCATCAAACAACGTCGACATACACAATCCTGCCTCCCCCAAGTACGCCAGCGATCAAACTACCGAATCAGCATCCGGGGAGTGCGAGTGCGACTAATTGGAATCAGGGGCTGTATGGCGTGGGGTTAGATGCGGCGAAGCCTTCGAATCAGGGGTTGGGTCAGATTCAGCATCAGAATCAGAACCAAAAAGGGCAGAAGGAGGGTTTGGATAAGTATCAGAGTCTGCTTTGAGGTGGGGGGAGAGAGGTCAGCGACGACGAAGGTGGGAAGGGGATGTGGGGCTTGGGAATTGGTGCGGAGCAGAACTTGCGACTGTGCTGGGCAAAGCTTGGGTATGGGTAAGTACAGGGGGTGGAGCCTTAATTGGCTATGGTAGGGTAGGCATATCTCGTGGATCTGGTCTAACGAAGCCACGACGTAGCCAGCTCTCGAATATGGAAGAATGGTTGAGCATTTTGACAAATCGCACGCGGAGGCCAGCAAGGCTCGGACCGCTCGGAGGAGTCAAACCACGTCCACGCCCCGATTTTCAACCATGAAGGAGGGCAGAACGACTTTCACAACCCGCCCTTAGAGACCTCCCATCCTATCCATCTATTGCTGCTTCAGAGGCACTGTATCCGCAAACAACGACGCAGCAAATAGCTCGGGATACCTGCCGCCCTGCACCGTCGTATTGGAGATGGCCTTCCTGATCTCCTCATTCTCCTCCTTCGAGACCTTGACCTTCAAACTATCCATATTCTCATCGTAGTTCTTGTACTTCTTCGTGCCGGGGATCGGGATGATGTCGTCTCCTGCGGGGCGAAGAAGAACAAAAAGGTCGTCAGCAACAATCTCACGTCCAGCGATCAGCTCCAAAACGACAACGGAGATTAGGTGCAATTCAAAAAGGGCCACTCACCCTGCGCCATCAAGAACGCAAGCACCAACTGCCCGCTCGTACACCCCTTCTGCTTCGCCAACCCCGCAATCTCCTCCACAAGCTCCAAATTCTTCCCAAAATTCTCTTTACTAAACCTGGGCGCGAACTTCCTGAAATCGCCCTGCTCAAAATCCTCCGGGCCACGATACTTCCCGGTCAAGAAACCCCTCCCGAGCGGACTATACGCCACCACCGCAACCCCCAACTCCCGACACGCCTTCAACAGCCCGATCTTCGGATCCTCAATATCCATCGTGAAGGGCGAGTACTCGATCTGCACCGCGGCGATATGGTGCACCTTACAGGCGCGGCGGAGCGTCTCAGCCGAGCACTCGCTCAGGCCGAGATACTTGATTTTGCCTGCTTTCTTCAGCTCGGCCATGGTCTCGACGGTGGTCTCGATGGGCTGTTTCGGGTCTATACGGTGGCAGTAGTAGAGGTCGATGGTGTCGGTTTGGAGGCGCCGGAGGGATTTGTCGCATGCTTCGCGGATGTAGGAGGGATCATTGCGGACGGAGCGGGTGCCGTCTGGGGCGGTATAATTTGCGAATTTGGTGGCGAGGAAGATCTCGGAGCGTTTGCCCCGGGTTTGACACCATCTACATGAAAGGTCAAAAAGTCGATTTCCAACACCTCACAACAGGTAAAGTTGATGAGATGGTATGCAAGGCGCTACTCTTGGAGGAGGGAGAGGAGGAGGGAGAGGAGGAGGGAGAGGAGGAGGAGGAGGATGAAGAGGGAGAAAACGTACTTCCCAATCAGATCTTCATTATCTCCATACATATCCGCGCTATCCCAAAACCTCTGGCCAGAGGCGTACACATGGTCGAGGAACTTGAGACGCTCCTCGCTTGACCCGGTGGCGCCGTAGAAGGCGGAGAGGCCCATGAGGCCGATACCCAGTGCGGAGACTTGAGGGCCATCCGCCCCGAGTTGCCGGGTTGGTACCACTGGGGTTGGGGAGGACATTGTGGACAGTGTGTGTGTGTGCTGATTTTTGGTCTAAATGGCGCTGCTGGATCGGCGGGATGTCTGCTTCAGGACTTTTTTGGGGAGGTAGGCAGAAGATCTCAATTGATATACTGGAGGTTGTCGGGTCTCACACACGGAGAAGGCGGGTTGCTTTTTATAGACAAATCCATGGCGGAGTTAGGACCAAACGCCATCGCATGAAGTCCGAGTCCGTTTCGCCCTCCTCTGGCCAAGACTCAAAACACTTGTGGGACTGCTCTTAATCGGCTGTGTTTTATTATGTATAAACTAGATCTTAACGAATTAATGATGATTAGTAAATATTAGAAGTTTCATCTTTCCTATAAAAGGAATAACTGATTGATCGTGATCAATCAGTCAAGATCCTTAGCAAATTTTAAAAATTCCGCCCTTTTATAAAGAAAGAAGCACTGATTGATTATGCTTAATCAATTGAGATCCTTAACAAATTTTAAAACATTTATGTTTCTTTTAGAAGCACTGATTGATCACGATTAACCAGTTGAGATCCTTAGTAGATTCCTGTATTGTCTTTACTACCAGTATCAGTGGCGTACGCTAAAATGCTCCGGCTGCTGGTAAAGTACACCTCCGTCTTCACCCTCACGGTTCAGCAAGGCAGGAGGCCTCGGATCCTTCTCAGGCTCCCAACTAATCCAAGTACGCATTAGACGATAACGTACTCGTAGTCTATCGCTTAACGAAACGTGCTCCCTCCGATGGCAAGGGTTGGCACTGCGCAATGATCAGATACCTCATGGTAAGGTGCCCGCGCTGGTATCTCGTCATCTATGTCAACAGGCCTGGCCCGAATCTTCGATTGTGTTCGACGGTAAGGAGCCGTGAGCTTCAAGGAGGGAGCCCAAGCTGATGACAATTGAAGAAGATGGACCCTGGGCGGTGTGCTCGCCCAAGTACCTCATGGTTTCAATCAATGGGCCCACTGTCTCGGCAAGACCGACTGACGGGATCAATCATCAGTCCGCCAGTGCCATGCTGCAAAAGCCTGTGAGAAATCCTGGGCTTCATTGCGCTGGTCCCGCAAGCTGTGGCGTGAACCAAGCTTCACCCCGGCCTCCATTGCTCCCTCTTCTGGGACTGGCAATGAGTCCGGGTCAAGCCCTCCAAGTACAACCATGCTAGGTCTGCCATGGGCGCACTGAAACGGAAATGCGCACTTGGCAAGCTTTTTGACTAACTCCTCACACTCCAGCTTCGTCAGATTGTCATTGAACATGATTGCACTACGGCAAGCCCGCGAATTGAGGAGGTCAATGATTCCGCGGGGACAGCTCGAAATACGTTGGACCCAAGCATGGGGCGGACACTTTTCTGGGAAATGTATTTGGTTATCTTCCGCCATAACGGGGAGTCGAGAAGCACGGGAGGAACCCTCTGTTCGTGCCCACACCTCTGAGCATCTTCGGGTCGAGACGACATCTCTCTGCAACCCCCTCTGGGAGGGTCCGCACAACAACCTGCAAGCCGGAACAGTCTGATGCTTCACCACCTGGAAGCTTGTCAGATGTGGTAGAGGCGATTGCGGTGGCGGGCCGTCTATGAGACCTGTCGACCTGCACTTCTTCCGAATGTAGTCGAGCGGATACTGGTCGGACACCTTGGATGTTCTTCTTTGCGGCGTTTTCATTGGCGCTGAGCTTGTATCTGATTCCCCAACTCTCAAAATATATCCGTTGTTGGCGAAAGAGCTCTGACTCTCTGGCCGTAATTTCAAATATAATAGGCTTCGGTAAGGCGGTCGTTGCAGCATTACTCGTACCAATCTCTGCGTAAAGTTCTTCGACACGGCACCGTTCATCAGCGGCATGCTGGTCAATCAGAACCAAGGCAGTAGCGTCAAAATCCAAGCAGACCTTTGAGGCCCCTCCAGACCCTGACATCTTCATGATTGCGAGGATGAATTTCTTGTCAACTTGGCCCAAAATGTTTGCGCCGGCCAGTGCAGCTTTGCTCAACCGACCATCGCGACCAGCAGCTTCTGATGTTGTACAATGGCCGTCCTTACCATGACAACGTTTGTGTGCTTTGACGTGAGTCATCTCGTCCTGCTCGACAACCACTGAAGGTATTGGCCGTTCTTTCAGACGAAAGACAGGATTTTCCCAGCCAGTCAGAAGCTTACCAAGCCAATCGATTGGTTCGGACTGGATCTCCATACGTAGATTAGATTGGCAACGGCCAACGCCCCTGCTCCTGAGGGAGCCTCGTATATCACGTGGAAGCCGGGCGGAAAGGTCTGAGGTCGATGTCTGAGGGTCATCGGTGGCGCGTATTGGCAGTTCTGGCAGTGACAGGCCCGTCCGTGAATTGATTCGATTGCTTCTCCCAGAAACTGGATTCTTCCAAACGATGATACCATCTTCGGAGTTATCTTGATCTAGTGTGCCTGTTCTTTCGTGATCCTCGATGACCCTTGGTCGCAATGCAACTTGAGCATTTTGCTCGAATGGACCATCGTCGTCGCCATTTTGATTGTCAGAGTCCTCGTTCAGGCTTCGAAGCAGCAATCGAACATCCTCGGCCAAGCGCCTTTCTGTCAAAGGGGCCTCGCACAAGGGATTATTTGCACATGAGGCTGTATCTTCTTTATAGAAGACCGGCGCGCTATGATTGCGTTGCAGTCTTTGAGGTGGCTTACTCCGAGGTAGACCAGACACTAGATCTTCGAATGTACCCAGCTTTCCACTCTTGATCCTGGACCATGAACTAAACAAAACCGCCGCAGGAATCTTCTGTGGTTTTCTTTGACCTTCACTGGGAAAGACATCTGCAGGGCTGAGGTTCCGTTCCTGTAATCGATCTCCGGCGACTTGGTGACTACTTTCGGTAGACTGTGCAAGACTTCGGCTAACCATCAATGCCTCTGAACACGGCCCATTGGCAGGAAGTTGTTTCTCATAAGGCGAGAGGCCACTTCGATGCCGCCTTGCTCTTGGTCGGAAATGGCGTTCCTGTAGGAATTGATGAGTCATCGATCTAATGAGTTGTACGGTCTTCTCCAAGAACGTCGCTGCCTGCCTGTCATCTTCATCGGATCTCAATACGCCCACAGCTAGGTCCTCGTCTTGGGGGTCGATCCTGATATAAAACATCGGCCATCGATCGGTGGCTTTTCCCTTCCCCTTGAGCTGTCTATTCGTGTGACCATCATGCTTGAAACGCCGGTCCTTGAGTCTTCGAAGGCGTTCCTCTTCGGGTATATCATCAACTTCCACAGTCCCAAAGGCAGATTCAGCAAACAAGGTGTTGACTTCTCGGTAGAGAACTTGGCTCAGCGTGCTTGAACTGTCAAGGGGGTGAATGCCCAAAGATATAAATTGCACCTGCTTGGATGGAGCTGGTTGAAGACAAATGGCTGCTCGAACGAATATTTGTGAGGTCCGAGCTGACACGCTCGTCCAAGTACTAAATTCTGTGGGCGTGATATAGCCAGCGTGCGACAGTATTGTACAAATATGATCGAGCCGAAAAGTTGACATCCTCTGCAAGCCTCGAGTTTCCTGATAGCCAAGCTCCGCAGCCTTTGCTACAGCCCCAATTGCAAATTTTCGTCTCTGCTGGGCTTGCTGGTCTGATACAACAATTCTGACTGGCTTAGGCCAAGCAAGCGTGACTGCAGCTATCTGTATTCTGAGACGATCTAGCTCTCTCTCAACACTGTCCGCATTTCCAAACCGGATGGCTCTCTGTTTTATTCGCACCGCAATGTTGCCAAATAGATCTCGCACGACAACTTTTGTGCCCTTTCTCCCCGCGACTCTCCGCTCGTTGTCGGAGACATTGTTTTGTCTGGTAAGAATCCGTGAGTGGTGATAGAGGATGTTACTTTCGAACTGCTCGGTGACTCGACGAGAGGATATGGAAAGAAGAGACGAAGCAGACAGCGAGGCCAGAAATCGTCCGTAATGTCCATGAGTCTCGTTTCCGTTTGTGAACTTAGAGGTGTCTATCTTCTATCAGCAAGTTAATCTGATCCCAGTCATGCTTCTCCTCACAATGCATCAGCCCCAGCCCCCCCCTAGCTTCAAATTCTGCAGCACGAATTCCAACCCCGTCATCTTCGACACAGCAATTGCCCCTTGCAAAGTCGATGTCCACATGTATATTCTGCGCCTGGGCATCTAAGGAATTCTTGATCAGGCCGATTATCGCGTCATTCAAAGAGTGCAGGGCAACGGAGGATTTGAGTTGCAGTTGTGCTTCGGCCGGCAGCGGCTTGATGGAAGAACTCGTCATCGTTGTGCGCTCGCATATCCAAGCAATCGAGGACAATTCAGGTCATGGTGGACGGCCTAGATGGCTGTTGCCCCATCCCTCGTTCAAGGCGGGTGTCCCTTCCTGGGATTGAGCAAGGAAGACATTGGAGCAACATCGGGGTCTTCACCAACGAAACAGTGCTGCAGAAAATCATCGGGTCGCGGAATGGCACGTATGAATGGTCTGGCTGCTCGCATCACCATGTGAAGAGGGTCGCACGACGAAGATGTCAATGAAGAGAGCATTGTCACAAAATGTCGACCTGCGGCTCCGAGCCAACTCACCTGCCTCTGAGAGCTCCCATTGATTGGTAGCAGCGACCCCGCCAGTTCACCGCCAGCTGCCCTTTTCATACCAGGCACGAAGCCTTGAAGCTTGCCATTGTCATCCGCCAGTCCTTCTTCTCTTTTCTTCACCACACCTGGTCTACTGATAAGTCACCAGAATTCTGGGCCATGTCTGACAACAAAGGGTACGACTTCAGATCCTCTGGTACCACCAGCCAGATTAGTTGCAGCTCGCCATCGATGAATGCATGCGTCCTGACCCGTTTCTCCAATCAGGGACCCAGTACTGTTCTTGGGACTACGGTTCTGCAGCAGCCAATCCAAACTCTGACCACTATTCCAACACCTTGGTTCTCCCTCACTACTAGCCGACTCTTAACAAGGCAATGTGTCAAATGAAACATTATACATGCAACTGCCTATTTCGTGATGCTCTTCCTTAATTTGTCTCCTGGACTTCACTGCTCACTTCAACGATCACCTTCTGCCCTCCACGTGCCCTTAGCTCTCCACCCACTTACGTACCAATCTATTCTAGCGACGATTCTTACTACTATTCAAACGCCAACGGGAGCACACACTACAACAATGGACCAGGAGGTGCATCTTACGACCCACCAGGCGCCAGTGGAGGATCCAAGAAATGATTGAGGGGGCTTTCAGGCTAAGGCGTCAACATGGGCAGCGAGCAAAGAGTTCGTGAGGGTTGCCGGACTCTGGCTGTGGAACATTCATGCAGTTTTACCGAGCTTGGAGTTTGTGGGACGAGGTGCCGCTCCCGACGTACCGCTTGCAGGCAATAAAAGTATGGAATGAGTGGGAATGGCTATGTCTGTAGACACAAAATGGCAGGTATTGAGACCACCTGCCAATCAACCACTGCAAACACAAGAATCACTCGTTTACGGCATTCATGGAACATTGACATCAGTAGACGCTGCTGCTGCCTCTGCTGTGTGGGACCCGGGCACTGCTCTGAAGATCGATCCAACATCATCCAGCCAATAGCAAAGTCCTCAATCCGAAGCAATAAATTTTCGGCTATCTTCAGCCACATGAGCCCAGCCTTTCAAAACATCCCCTCCAGATCCATATCATCGAAATTCATCATCTGCATATCCCCTCCTTCCAACCCAAACACATCGTCCGTCCCAGAGCCCATGGTATTTGTCCCGAAATTCTCCATACCAGCCGCACCCTCCAGTATCTGGTCGATGTCCTCCGAGGTAGGTTGTACTCCAAGAGCGCTAACATCTAGCTCCGCATTGCCCGTCGCAGCATCCAAGTGGATATTCTGCAAGTCCATAGTCGAGAGATCCTGGCCTAGTGAAGTTGTATGATCCATTGCCATTTCTTCTTGCGGAGGGGCCGCTGAGAAGGCTTCCACTCGATGGTGGAGGCGGACAATTACTTCGGCGAGGAGCGTGTCGCCTGTTTTCAGGGTCTTCGTCATGTCGGCATGGAGGATTTTGAGGGCGTCGCGGAGGGTTAGACAGTGCGTGGAGGCGTTACTGCTTGCGGATGGTGCACATATGAGAGAGGTAAGCATGTCAAGGCCGGCCTCAAATTTGTCCATGCCAAGCAGCGACTTTAGGTCTTTCGATAGGGTCAGAAGCACTTTTGAAGCGCCATGCAAGTGCACGGCTGCCGAGATGAGTTTGAAAGTAAATTTTGGCGGGCGGGTATTGACCTCGAGGCTTGTGCTCCAGTCTAGGAGTTGGTGGAATGTTTGACAGATTGATGTAAGAAGGCCACGAGATGAAGCAGTCAACGACTGTAGATCTTCAGACATCCAGTCAATATTGCGTTTCGGTGACAGGTGCGGACTAAGAGCATCCGCCATGGTTGATGCCATCTGCTTCTGAGGGTCTTCACCTGCCACCGCCTGCAGCTGACGGTGTAAAGGCTCAGCGACCGTAGAAAGAATCGTCTGATGTATCTCTCGTGCCTCCGTTGATGATGGTGGCTGTATGAGTGACTGGAGAAGATATAACGAGAGCTTGGTTCCAGTGGTGATTTGCCACAAGTGATTGGCAAGCCATTGCAGGCCTACACCGAGCGAGGGGAGAAGGAAAGGTTCCAGTAGGTCTGTTGAGCTTGATTATTGCTAGGTTTCAAGTCATTCTCGAGGACGACTTACAGTCAAATCCAGATTTCAAAGTTTCCGTGCTCAGTCTTCCACTTGCACACGCTTCTAAGCTCTGCTGCAGTAACGTCGGCACGAGTTTGTAAAATTCGTGTGGACTGCAAGATGAAGTCAACTCATCACTGAGGGAATCAGCCACGAACAAGGCTGCAATCCAGTCTCCCAAATGCTTCCTTTTCGATTCGTCGAGATGATCAAGAGACTCTTCGGCTGCTTCCATCTCAAGAAGCTCTCGGACGAACGATGTTGTGCTCGTAGCGCCAATATCCGACGGTGCCAGCTCGTAGCGACGTGTGACGGTGAGAAGGAGAAGCAAGATAGCACCAAACTCCTCGTACACGGGTTGGCTCTCGCCTAAGACATACGGTCAACAAATGATGGTCATAGAAAATAGGAGAGCTCACCATGAAGCTCATTCCAATTCCAGTTGTCCAAGAGCGAGCACAGCGGGCCAAGCATGTAAGTTGGACTCCTGAAAAAAGCCATAATATCTATCACTTGAGACTTTCGCACAATGCAGTTGCACAAGTCCTTCAGTGGTACAGTGTCCTTGTTGCGACAGTGTGAGTGCATCACCTACAGGATAGTAGTCAGAATCAACACTGACAGACTTGGGAGGCGAGCTTTACTTCAATAACGGCTGTGACGACCACGCCGGCATTACCCTCCATGAGCTCCATTTCCCCGACCAGCTGTTCTCCTCTCTGAGCGTTACCCGCGATCTGCTGAACAAGCTGGTCCTTCTCGTAGAGACCATGGGAGGGGAGGGTCTGCATAGGATTCTCGCCAAGGAGGTTCTCGACACTGGCCTCTGGTATCAAACGATGCAGTGCGCATGCAAAGAGAAATTCCTGACGAATGCCGGTAAGAGACGACCGCCTTGTCATATCATAGGCTGAAAGAGGGAAGGCGCCCAGATCAATCCGACCAAGTGCTTGCGATATGCACAAACCTGCTGGGACGGGCTCCAACGAAGAACTCGAGATTAGAACCAGTATCAGCGGAACTTTGTTCATCAAGAAGGAACGGTAAAGATTTATTGCTTCCTCTCCTTCGTTTCTAGCCTGCCCGTTTGAGAGCACATCGAATACGGCGACAATTATATCGATGAACATTGGAACGTGGTCTCCCTGCGTGAATTCCGTCACCTCGTCTACTTCAATATTGATCTGCGTGACAGAACTTACTGCAAATCGGACATTCAGATAGCTTATCAAGGAGGCGTCGTCTACCAGAGGTCGTCCACAAAGCTGTACAGTGAGCTGATGCCATGGTCCGAGACACTCGAGGGATCGCTTACGGCAGCACTCATATACATGTAAAGACTTGCTCTGGCATGAACATTCGGCTCATCACTAATGTTCGCTTCAAATGGTAGACTGTTAGGCACAGATTGCGGATTGTGTATCAACAGACCGCCGCCTTTCGTGAAGTCGGTTCGAAAGAGATTGAAATGTTTTTGTATCATGTCTAGACGGGCATGTAGCTGTACCGATATGCTGGTAAGAAGTGGAAGCGCCGTTTCCAAAGCTTCTACAACCAGCAGCTTGAGATCTAGCAGGATCACCAGAGGCTTCGTCAACGCCGACTTAATGGTCTAACATGTGCGACACTTACCTGAATCTTCCGGGCTGCCAAGTAGCGTCATGCCTTGCTCGGTGGAGGCTATTGATGCGAACAGAATGCCCAGAGCTTCCAGTAAAGTCAGAACTGCCAGGTAGGACCTGTTCTCTCCGTCCTTGGATATCCAATTCATCAACGCGATGAGCCATCTGGAGGTCAAGGATAGACTTGTGCGGATTTCGGAGGAGGTATGTAGGGTTTTGCTTGATCCCATGATTAATGCTAGGTCGTTAATGATGACAGCGTCAGGTGAGGACAAGCTGCCAGGCTTCTTCACTTCGGCAGATAGGCCTTGTTCGGGTACGTTGCTGTTCCAATTCTGGATAAGCACGTAGAGCACATCAGATATATGACTCAGACCGGAGGTAACAGCAGCCCGAATGTACTGAGATATAAGCGGATCAGATGAAACTGTAAAGGATTTTCGGCATTCCACAATCTTTTCAACAGGTACTCTTCCAGGTATCTTATATTTTGCGTTCATGAACTCGGCAAGCTCCCGGAATTCATCGCCATGAGTCCGACGAAGGAGACACTGCCGAACAAATTGCTCCCATTTCAAGATTGACATGATGAAAAATTTGCCCAAGCGTGTTGGGATCTTGATTCTCTTATTATTTTCCAAAGCACAATTGCCTCAGGATTACTGCTTCCTTATTACAACAAGGTTCTTCCGTCAAGGCCAGTTGGGTGGGTGCATTGCCGGAGAGGTAAGACAAGACAGTCATGTTGTCGAGTAGTATTCACTCACGAGTCCACTTCAACTCTTTGTGCACAGAGCTCATTGACTTTAAGAAAGTTAAAACATGATTGATTATGGGATGCCAAGACCTTGGCATCGGAATGCGACACGCGAGGCCTAGCGCGATCTGCCTTTACCGAAATACTGGGGGAGCCACAACTTCTGATCGAGACTGGACTTAGGCTCAGGCTTCTCGCAACAAGTTGCGGAGTATTCCCTCTCTTGATTGCATAGGAAAAAGGCTTCCGCAAGCCACTGCGACTGAAAACAGCCCTTGTACTTGTACATGATCTTTTCTGAATGCTCAACGTGATGCCAATGGTGCGCTCCTGCTACTGCGATGATAGTCCCACGGTGCGACTTTAGGGGACCGCTAGAACCAGATAGCAGCACAGGTTGTTCGTCCATATGCTCGTCTAAAATTGTCCATGATTCTGAAGCTGGCTACTGCAGAAGTAGATGGCTGCCCTTGGGGTGGCGCTTGTAGTGGCGCCTTTCATTGTGTTGAGCAGCAGGTTCAGGATTCTGGTAGGAATCGCTCCTCGAGAGCATGGTTGCTGAACGACTGTCCCTATGAGAAAGGAACCGGGACCTTGCGCTGAAGTTGTGTGCTTTACATTTGACGGAGGACATTGACGTACTCACTTCTTGCTGATTGCGACCGTGGTCCCTGGAATTGACCATCAGCAACATTTGCGCATGCCTCCATGTAGTGCGGCTGGCGAACAGAACCTCCAGTGCCAGCTCAGATGTTCTCCTTAGTGAAGACCCTCACCAACATGGTTTAATTCCCCACCTCGTTCTCATTTGCGTCTTCAGCAGTGGCATTCAGAGATGCCGGTGCTCTTGAGCCAACCATCCAGTCTTCCATAGCAAGCCACTGACTCCAAGCTCTTTCAGCTCCTTCAATCTCGACATCAAGGGGTCTTTGTAGAGGTCGCAAGAAAGGCACCGTCTCCATCGGAAGCATATCATAGTCTCTCTTCACAGACGCCCAGCCTCCGCTTTTTGCAGCAAATAGATAATTTCTCCTTTCTTGTTCGTGGAGAGGTCCAATGCCCACCGGCCAATCATCTCCAAAGAAGCCATGAAGTACGCCTGGAAAATCCATCCCCGTTACCACCAACCTTCTAAGGAACGGTATCAGAGATGTAAATTGCCCTGCGACGGTTGTCGGCAGAGCATGGGCAGGTCTGGAAGGCCCTTGGCCACGAGAAGAGGATGCTTGGTTTTCCACCCTGACGGAGCTGACGGAGCGTACGGCTGGATACTGCGGTCGTTGAAAAGGAAGCAGAATATTGACGAATGCAGCTAAAGCTTGAACCGGAACGCTCTGCTGAGCATGGTCAAGAAAATAACGTTGGCAGCTCTGGTACTTGGGATACCAGTCGAAAATATCGAATTGAGGGTCATTGACTTGTTGTGATGTCTCCGGCGGCCGATTGAAGCCGGCGAAAGCAGCTGCATGAAACCGTCGCTGTGCATCTGTGTCCATGCCTCTGTTAGATCAACACAAGGAAAGCGCGATGAGATAAAGGAATAGAAAGCATCTGATGACCGTTCACCTGGAGCAAGTGCTCAGGCCTGAACAAAAGTAATGATGCTGCGATGGTAGCATTGTACAGTCTGATCCATTTCGTCAACTTGGATACAGCAGGAAGAAATTATACGGTAGGAAATACAGTAAAGTCCATGGAACAAGTCTAGTCAAGATGGAAGTTGGGCATTGACCCGGGTGCCACCAGCACTCCATTGATGATTATTTTGATCAATACTCGGATACCAAGATCCTGGTCGTACATTTACGCCAAGATGACTCAAATAGTGCTGATCGCATTGAAGTTGAGGATGTTTCTCCTGTCTTGCGGCCAATCTTGCATGGGGGTCTCGTATGCGGGACTCTTAATCAACCATCTCGTCTGTTGTTGCAGAGGCGGGCATTTGCTAGCAGAGCAGAGCCAATTACGTATATTGAGGAGAATTTGGAATCGCCATTGAGAAGAACTTCTTGCAAGATCGGCACGCTTCCTCATGCGTTCAAAGCTGATGTCCCTGATTTTTATATTGCATCTGTGGTCTAGCCCCTGGTCACAGGCCGCTCCAGGTACCTTACACAGCATTTTCTACGTACAATCACCCCAGTCAGCTACCGGAGATACGCTCGATCGCCGTGAGAGATGTGCTGGACCAGTGGCAGAGGAGAATTTCCCATCCTTTGAAGTCTCAACCATCCGCATTAGATGTGCTGGACAGATTCCATGATGCTGAAGTGGATCTCCTCGGCTCTTGTCCCTTGTCGACTTGTAGAATGACAACCGAGGGACCGACAAAAGGGATCAGCCGCTTGGGTCCATTACAGTGCCTCATGTGTCCAAGTGATGAATGAGTGTATGAAGGAAGAAGCTATCTACGCAAACTAGCAAGGAAGAAGGAATAGGCCTGTGCTGAGTAAGCCGCCAAGGAGGACCTACAACACCAAGTCGTTAGTGATGGAGCTAATCTGCTGGGCTAAAAGCGAAACCGCAGTAGCCAGTGCTACTACGACAATTATGTACCTCGCCACAACGACTCCTACTACGTACAACAGTTAGGGACCAGGATGACGGTGCTTTGACAAATTTTCTACGCAGGTAGAGTAGCCATCAACCGTTAATATGCTGCATGGGAAGTCTTCGTCCCGTACTCATATGTCAAGCAAAGGTCTCCATTCGACATATCTGGAGCCTTTTATGTAGGGCCGGGGCAGTCAGCTGTAATCCGCGGAAGCCATTATGTTGAGCACTGCCAGATTCTTCACGCGATCGACGCCTATCGCATTGACTGAGGTGGAGGTCATGCATCCTCCTCTGCATATCAGGTAGGCTCATTATACAAGTATTATTGCTGGCAGCTCTGTAAGCCACGGTCTCAGGACTGGCAACTGTTTCACGCTCAGCAAGAAAGTCTACCCACCAAAACTTGCCCGTACAGTCTCCAGACATTTAAGCACTGGAAATTTGAGCCCCAGCAAGGTGGTAATGGACTCAGGATCGCAGCATGAAAAGCGCACGTTTCCAATGCAAGTTTTCGTGTTAGGACTCTGTCGAACGGGCACCACTTGTATGTTGCCCAAGTTGACTGTTCTTCGTGAGACACCGTACAAATCGATAGGATCGCTGATCACGATCAATAGCCATTAAGACGGCACTGAAAAAGCTGGGTCTCCGTGATGTGTACCACATAGTTGACACGTGGGAGAAAGACCACTCAGCTTTCTGGGTCACTGCCATAGAAGCAAAGTGGGAAGGCAAAGGATTCATGTCAGACATCAAATGGGACAATGTCCTCGCAGAGTATGACGTGCGTATGGATTTACGATAGTCAAGTTTGTTCTCCCAGTGGAGGTTGACGTCTTCCTGGCAGGCGCTGTCCGATATTTCTGCAGTCATGTTTGCAGAAGAGCTCGTCGAAGTCTACCCCGATGCGAAGGTGATCTTGACAACACGATCTGTCGAATCGTGGTACAGCTCAATGATGCGGACTGTTTGCAACCCTCGCTACTACTCTCGACTTTTCCGTCTGGCGTGCTGGTTTGATAAACGTGAATCTGACTCACTAAAAATGTGCGACAAGTATCGGGAAATTCTGTGGCGTCACGATTTTGAGCGCTAATTACGCGACTTGATTCGAAAACTGGTACCTGCGGAGCGTTTGCTCGAATTCGAAGCTAAGTATGTGTCCTTTCGAAGTGTTGCGTGAGCTTGAATTGATGTAGGGGCTAGGCAGGGTTGGGAAACGCTTTGCGCTTTCCTTTCGAAGGAAGTCCCCAAAGAGCCATACCCATTGGCAAATGACTCTTCATCGGACTACACCGGACAGGAAGAGTACGTCTGGCTGGTGTATAGAAGATTTTGCGAGAAGGTAGCTCTAACATCACTGCCTGTTATTCTTGGCTTCGCTGTGTGGAAGATAAAGTTCTAGGTGGGATTTTCCATTCTCAGCTGAATCGTTAACAAAGCTGGTATCTCAAAGGCGTTCAGCCCCAAAAGACGGACGGGATATAATCCGCGAGTGCGCTGCTTGGACAACGAGTGAGAAGGGCTGAGATGATCTTGAGGTACACTGATTTGAGAATTTAAGTGGCAGTCATAATCGGATATCAATCAATACGAGAAAGCTCTCACTCCCTAACGTCGGAGGACAGCCACGCGGCACTATCAAAAGACGACGTAGGTGTGAAACATTGCTCTGTTGCTACATCAGGGCGAGTGAGCGTCATCATCAGGCTCATGACACTCCAGAAGCATGTTCCTACGCGGAGGAGCAAGCCTGGATCCAGGGACACCGTCCTGCGGACGTTGGCCAAGCAGCCATATTTGATCTTCAGGAGACGGACACACTATAACATCTTCAACTGTCACTTCAAATCCTTTTTCAGAATAAAACTTGTACAAAGCATATGCGCAAATCAAAGGCCACGTGTCATAGAAAGGTGCTGAAATGGGCTCGGATGTTAGTGAACTCCCCATGACATCACTTTTAAAGACCGAGCGCCATGCTTCTTAGACAATAGACTTCTCATTGGCGTGTTTTCTCGAAGGCCTCCGACTCAACTCTATCCGACTTGATGCCCCAGGACCCAGGGAAAATTGCGTCATAGAAACCACTTGTCTCATTGCTGATTTGAAAATAGGACTGTCACCCCGGGAGCTGAGCATTCTCACATTGACCACGAGCATATCTACAAAGTCCTCAACCAGCTCTGTGCGGAACACTTTCCCACTGAAATAGAGCCGGGCGTGCATCTGATTGCCCTCTTTCCTTGTCTCGACAGCGATATCTGTCCACTTACCAGGATTCTGGCTGACTGTAGCAGTGCAGATGCTTCCATCGAAAGGGATAGTTTCGTCGAGCCGATCTAGAAAGTTTTCTTCGCTGAGGTCGTTGATGACAGTGCTGAGATCTTCCCAGGAGTGCCAATTTATGCACTCCTGCACAATAGTTTGCAAGCCGACAGTTTCAAACGGAATGGCAGCAAGATATTGATCCTGCACGTTGGATAGCAACTCTGACGCGGTCATGTTATCGTTGATGCGAATGCGGACTGGAATGGCGCTGATACAAGGTCCCATGATCATATCTGCGCAATCAATAGGTAACCCACGACCAGATGCGATACTGCCGAAAATAACATCTTCCTTTGTAGAGGATCTCTGAGAGGACCAGCGCCCATGCGGCCTTCATGAGAGTAGCAGGAGTTGTGCCCTGAGGCAATGTTGGGCCAATATCCACAGAACAAATGACTTCACTACTGAGGACGGTCATATCGGATGGGCTCAACTTAGCCACAAGTCGTGATGGCTCTGCATCTCGCAACAATTCCTTCCAGAATTTGAGGCCTGCAGGAAGGGCTGACAATCTTGCCGAGCAAAACTCCGAAAAGGGCGGACTTCTTGACAATGTCTCGCCCTCATATAAAGCTTCGAGTTCCAACACCGCACGGCGCAAAAAGCCGCCGTCATAACCACTATCAAACAGAGCGTGGGAGATGCACAATATCACTCTATTTGTGGTTCGTCCTTCAGAGTAAATGCTAACGTGCTGGAGGTAGAGTGCTCTTCCACAAGGTCCAACCTCGCGCTCTATCGGACCGGCATCTTGCTGATAAATCCCATTCTCTTGATCGTTCCTGGACCGGATCAAAAAGGGTGGTGCGGATTTTAGTACCAATTGAGACAGCTTGCCGTTATGGACTACGAAGCAAGTTCGGAAGATGGTGTAATGGTCGGTAAAGGCATGAATGGTAAGTTGTAGTATTTTGGTGTCAACGGCAGGATCGAACAAAAAAGTACAGTGGTGGACCTCGGCTAAGTCACTAGTCAACTCACCGGCAATCACTTCTGATTGGAAATCCGTTGCGTCCACGACGTCCTCAATCTCCCTTTCTTCAAAGCCAGTCTCGGTAGACATTGCTTGCCTGAGTCGCTGGTCGTTTGGCTCTGCCTTTGAGGATATACGTGGGCCATTGGATTCACGAGAGTGGCTGAATGAGATCAGCTGAAATTGCATTTGCAATGTTGGGTTTTCGAATACATCTCGAACGGAAATCTGCGAAGCTGGCCATCGAGAATGAAGTCTCGAAGCAAGCCGCATAGCCAGCAAAGAATTGCCGCCAAAGTCGAGGAAATTTGAGTCGCTACTGAGGGACCCGGGTTGGGGCTGTGGCGTAGTGGTAGCACCGCAGCATGGCCGCACATTCTGTTTTCCTGTGCGGGGTAACAGGTTTTTCACAGAATGTGCGCAGGTTCAAATCCTGCCTCAACCTCCACTCTACCCAAAAGTCCCTAATTCGGAAACTAGTGGCGGATCGTACGGGGATCAATGTATTATTTCCGAAGAAAGCAAATTAATATATTCTAGCTTAACAGTCAAGAGCGAATATAAAAGCGGCGGGTGTCTGTTAGTAACAGAAGGGCTGGACGAGTTATTTAGTCTATTTTGAGTTGCATGTGGTGAAATTTTCAGCTTGGCACGTACGATCTTATCTAGTGAATGATTAGGGCTAAAATCCCCCTCAAGAAATGTCTACATAGATTGGTGTCAGTCTGCATTAGACAATAAACAAGAATTACTACTACTACTACTGAGGGACCCGGAGTCTAAACGGAGGATGTCTTCCCATTGTTGGACCAGATAAGCCTCGGTACTGTTTTCAGATTTCGAGGCACGAGGAAGTCTTTCTTTCGTAGTATGCACAGAACGTTGGCGTAAACATACTTCTCGGCCAAGCCTCTTCAGAGCCAATCGGTCGATTTTCTGGGATACAGTCATTGGAATCTTCCGGACGGAGAGAAATGCGGATGGGACCGTGTACTTTGGTAGAGCCGCCTCCAAAGACTTCTTCAAACTCTCTTCAACTGCCTTTGGGTGCAGCCTCATCGCTGATTCTTTGGGTTGACACCTCTCAATTCTCCCCCTCTCTCCATCTTCTGGTCCTACTGACACGAGCCCGGTGTTTTCGATGAAGGCGACCAGGGCTGGGCCAGTGTCAAATTCGATCACATCTACAACACAGGCGCAGCCTTTACAGAGCAACTTCTGCAAGTGGTGTTCGACTCCGAAAGCTCGATACGCTGTCCACGCAGCTTGACTTGTGAGTCCTTACGTCCGATATAGTCCAAGCTCCCGTCAGGGCACAGACGAACCAAATCTCCAGATTTATATAGTCGTCTCGCTATTCCTTCAGTATCATTGAAAGCAAGTCGGAGGAATCCTGGATTTTCGATGAACGAGGATCTTGTTTTTTCAGGATCTCGCAAGTAGCCCTTTGCCAACATTGGCCCTTCCAGAAAGAGCTCACCGACGGCTCCGATGGGCTTTAGCATGTTGTGATTTTCTGGATCAACGACCCAAGCTAGAGTGTTTATTGGCTTTCCTATGGACATGGGACGCCAAATTTCTGCCTGCCCGAGCGAGCACACAGAGGCTTCTGCTGGCCCATAGCCGTTGAACACAGTGAGCCTCTTCGTCCAGAACTCAACGAGAGCTCTTGGGGCTTTCTCGCCCCCGAGTACTAATGTGTTCAACGTTTCTTCTATTCCAGAAGGATAAGTAGTAGCAACAGACGGTGTAACTGCAGAAAAGTTGATTTTCATTCGCTGCATCACCGCTCCGGGACTGCACATGACTTCTTCCTGGATCGGTACACATAAGCACGCCCCGTTTACCAAAGCCATCAGCGTATCAATCACACTCCTGTCGAATGCATAAGCTGCAAATTGCAGGATACGACTTTTGGGCGTCAGTTCCCAGGCGTGCCCAAGTCCAGTAGCTGTTGTTGATGCAGCGACGTGATCCTGAAGAATGGCTTTCGGTGTCCCAGTAGAGCCCGAAGTGAACAGGACAACTGCGAGGTCGTTGGGAGTTGCTCCACATATATAAGACCAAGTAGCAGGTGGAAGATGGCGAAAAAGATCGTCGTTAACCGTGATGACAGTTGTGGTTTGCGCCTTCAGTCCGGGTTGTATCGTGCTTGAAGCGAGTAGAACCTTAGCGTCCACGTGTATGACCATTGCACTTAAACGTTCCAGCAGAAATGCCGTATCTAGCAAGACAAAGGCTGCTCCAGCTCTTAAAGCTGCTAGCATGGCGACGGTGGTCCATTTCGACTTTTCGAAGCAAAGCGCTACAATCGTGTTGGGGCGAACGCCTTTGTTGTGGAGCAAAACAGCGAGCTGGTATGACAGCAGGTTCAGTTGTCCATATGTCAATTCCCCATCCCAAGCAGCAAGTTCAGGGGCACTGGGCTCAAGTTGAGCTCTTTCGATGATCAAATCGTGGACGCAGTGAAAGACTCCGGTCGGTAGCGCTCTGTTCCGCTGAAGCAGCAGTTCAAGGTCATAACCACTTACAGTTTGCAGGTTCTGAGGCAGTTCTAAATGCCTCGAGTAAATCTCACAGAGCGTTCTGGCCAGAGTATGGGCCAGGTTCTCGGCAAAGTTGGCGAAACGATGCGAAGGAGCTGCACTGATCATTATGCAACTCGAAGGAGGGTTCATGTCTACTTGGACGATTAGACTACTCTTTAGACTTTCAGCAAATGTATACAACTCTTGCAATCAGCGAAAATCAACAGGTGCCTACCTGCGAGATGTTTAGGGGGACATCTTGAGCCTCAACTGCTCCCGAGCAGAACACAGAGACGAGAAGACCGCCATCCACTTCAGCCTCAGCCTGCAGATAGCAAGCCATCCGCGATGCCGCTCTGGAGACCCTTGAATCTGTTTCGATGGCTCTCAGATTCTCGAGGATGGTATCAGGTCGAAGCTCAACCGTACATTCAGAGCCAGCAACAGACCGGGACACTGACGATTCGCCTCGATATTCGAAACCTATAACTCTGAAAGTCACACTGTTGCATTCATAATACGCACCCATCAGGTGAGCCCACGCAGCTTTGACAATCGTCTCTTGCTGCAAGTCATACTGCGAGCAGAAGGCTGTGACGAGTGGAGCCTCGGGCAAGGGAGCACATCCTGTCCTTAGCTGAAGCATCTTCTCGGGCTGGATTGTCTTGGAAGGAAAAGCAGAAATGAGCTCGAAAGAAGCGACATTACGTAAAGATGAGCTGCATGGGTGGAGTCTTGGAACACACTTTGGCCGCTAATGGTGGTATTGAGCATGACTTACGCCCACTGATGCACAGACTCGGAGACAGAACAAAGTCTCTGATGCCGTTTACATGAGCCTGGAAGCGGGCATTCTCGTCAACACCACATATTTTCTCCATGGACGGAGTAGCTGGTGGACGTAGCAAGGTCCTTGATATTCACGGCGATGACAATGTTGCTGGTTTGGGCCAGGACATCGTGCACGGCCTACGCGCTCAGCCCAAGTACTTACCATCACTGCTGCTATGGGACACCCCGGGCTTGAAACTTTTTGAACGTCTGGCCGGTAGACAGGATTACTATCCCGCGAGGAAGGAAAGAAGTCTTATTTGCGAGAACGCTGAAGACATTGCTGAGAGGATTAAAGGGGATAGCTTTATCGTTGAGCTTGGCTCCGGGTAAGAAGTTGTCAGACAAATTCGGCTAGAAAGCTAGTAGAATGTCTGTTGAATTGATGGAATTGACTGTCTAAATCTATGTAGAATTGCGCATTGAATGAGTGTTATATACTCAAGAAATACGCTCAAAATAGCCTTGTTGGACAGGGCGTTGGACAGGGCGCAGGCTAGCCGAAACCTGACCAATGGACGCCCTGAGACCTAGGCTGTTTGACAGAAGTTCTTCCTCGAGATAAGAATCCCTGAAGTTTCGGCACCTCCCGTTGCGCTTGCAAGATCGTACGCTGATGCGACCATGAGGCAGCAATATCGACAAGACAGCAATCCTTCTCCAGGCATTAGTTTCCCACAAGAAAACGTTTACTTACTTTGCGCTCGACGTGTCTTGCGAAGAGCTGGAACGAAACCTTGCGAGACTCGGGTGCCAGATCCCGGTACCTGGTGTTGCCCTTCATGGCCTTTGTGGAACCTACGAGGACTTCATACATGCGCTCGATGGGCCTCTATCCAGCCTTAGATCCTCCGAAATCACATTCCTATGGTTTGGAAATAGCTTCGGCAATGCACCGCCCGACAGCTCCCTAGCATTCCTTTCCAAGCTACTTGCAAGCTGTCATGGTCATCCAACGAAGGATCCATCCAGGACGCAGGCGCTTGTTGCCATTGATGGATGTCGCAATTTCAATCGAGTTCTTGAAGCTTATGGAACACAAACAGGGGTCCGCCGCGATTTCCTATTTCATGCGCTCCGTCACGCCACCGAAGTGCTAGGACATTATGTCTTCTTCCGGACGACTGGGACTTGAAAACACACTTTGATGGGCCTTCAGGCTTGCTGAAGCAGAACGTTGTCGCTAAAAGAGGAGTGGAGCTTTCAATTGAGGGTAAACGTCTCCGGATTTTAAAGGGGGAGGAGGTCAATATCTGTCAAAGCGGTAAGTGGGAGCAACTAGAGGTGAAGATCATGACCAGAGCTGCTGGAATAAAAATAATAGGGGCATGGCACCACGAAGACGAAGATTATGGTAAGCATGACCCTTTGCGACGGAGTTGCGCAGAGCCCGCAAGATTTGAATTCTCACGCAGGCAACGCAACGTGTTCAAACTAACGGAGCGCAGGTATGTACCTTTTATGTCGGCATTAGCATATATTGTCAAACGAACAAAGGCCACCTTATTTTTTGGGGTACATCACAAGCATATCTATATTTCCGACTTCGGACGCCCATTGCGAACGTACCGAAACCTTGATTGTTATCGTTTCTGGAGCTACTTCCCAGCACTGCATTCCACGACCGCAAATCAGTTGGTAGGCCTTCACGTTGTCAAGAGCAGCAATATTGCGCGGGACAAGACCTTTTGTCTAGTACCACATATAAGGGTATCGAGGGATGCCCTCATGAAGCCAGTCGTACACCCTCGACAAGTAGAGAGTTACTCAGATGGGATAGATGACGAACGCTTCTAGCCGCGGCTTACTCCTTCTCTAGCACCGATGACAGTATCAATTTTGAAGCTCTGAACTTATGGAGATTTCAGTATTTTTGAGTTTTCCCATCTCTCCATGTCTCCTTCGCTTGCTTTGGATACCTTAGTCATCACTCTGACTGCTTTCCGCGCTGGTAAGTAGACAACCACGATCGGGTCCATTAGTGTAGAGCTGATAAGTATGCCGTTTCCCAGTCTCCGTGTTAATGGACACTTTAGGGGGTCGAGAGCTGTTTTCCTTTTTGGGCGTACTGAATGACGGGCGATTTTCCTGACGGATTACTAGTGTGATGACGAGCGTTGGCTTTACCGGACAGGCGTCAGAAATCTGAGACGAATTTAATCTCAGACCCACCTTCAAATTGCTCATCGTCCATAGGTGGATAGACGATCAGGTGGGGATCGGTTTCCTTTTCCGCGGGAATCCCGCTGTGCCCAGCTTTGGGACGTCCGAGATTTATCCAGACGTACTGAAGAGTGGGGTATCCGTGGTCAACGAGAGGGTCCTGCCCCACCCCATACAGGCCCTCTCGTTGACCACGGGGTAATGCTCAGGCGATATCGGAGTTCTGTGGACCACCAAACGATCTTTCCATGCCGGAACAACTCCACCTCCTGTGTCTCCAAAGTTGCTCTATCAAAATCCCTTATCGGCGCGTTGTCATTCGTGCAGACCGTCCACCTCCACCTTGAACCAATGATATACCCAATCGTCGAGTACCGTTCATTGCAGACCAGCTTCTCGACGTGGTCAGTCTTAGTGATGAAGGTGACTCGAAGTTCACATCACGACAAATCAAGCTCGCCGGGCTCATGCCTCACAAATCCAAATCCCCGTTCTAGCTGCAGATCGAGCTACCCTTGCCACCAGTCCCGAAGCTCTCTCTCCTCGCAGGCAATGGGGTTCCGCGGCCCTACCTTCTCTCTTAACCTGCAGCTTTCAGGAACAAAACCCTGAGCTGCTCCTCAAAGCTCTTTTTCCCTTTCCATTCTACCTCCATCCTGCCTAAAAGACCCTCTGAACGACAGAACATATCTGGGAAAGATCGCATTCGCAGCTGCGCAACCATCACAGCTTCTGTCTTTCTAACATAACCACAAGATGTCGAATCTTGCACCAGAGCCAGAGTTCGAGCAGGCTTATAAAGGTGGGCAGGCACATTGCTCGACTCGGCTCTTGTCTTGTACAATACTAACCTTCATTACTATGCAGAGCTTGTCTCTACACTCGAAAACTCCTCACTTTTCGAGAAGAAGCCCGAATACAAAAAGGCTCTTATGGTTGCATCCATCCCAGAGCGCGTTATTCAATTCAGAGTATGCGAATGTGCAGTCCAACCGGTGCCAAGCTTACCGAGTTTAGGTTGTCTGGGAGAATGACAAGGGAGAGGTAGGCTTTGCCAAACTGAAAAGACATGAATTGATGAAGCTCATTTGTGACTTAAGGTGCAAGTCAATAGAGGTTACCGTGTGCAGTTCAACTCGGCACTAGGCCCGTATAAAGGGGGTCTCAGATTCCATCCCACAGGTAAGGCTCTCTTGATTCGCCCTGTTTCGTCAAATTTATGGAGCTAATTCAACCTCGTACAGTGAACTTGTCAATTCTCAAGTTTCTCGGGTTCGAGCAGACATTCAAGAATGCATTGACTGGATGTAAGCAAGCATGTATCGTTTTGCTGAAACGCGGTCTGACGAGAAAATAGTGAACATGGGCGGAGGCAAGGGGGGCGCCGATTTCGACCCCAAAGGCAAATCTGATGGCGAGATCCGAAAGTTCTGTGTTGCATTCATGACCGAATTGAGCAAGCACATCAGTGCCAACATTGATATTCCTGCGGGAGACATTGGCGTCTCACCTCGTGAGATTGGTTGGATGTTCGGCTGCTACAAGAAGCAGACAAACCTATGGGAAGGCGTCTTGACTGGTAAGGGGGGTACATGGGGCGGAAGCTTGATCAGACCAGAGGCTACTGGCTTCGGGCTTGTCTATGTAAGCTTCGATCACAAAGTGTTTCAAGGCAGTGCTGACTCCCTTCAAGTATGTTCAACACATGATCCAGCATGCATCAGACGGCAAAGAATCATTCTCAGGCAAGAAAGTTGCTATCTCAGGTTCAGGCAATGTCGCACAGTACGCAGCGCTGAAAGTCATCGAACTTGGTGGAACAGTCGTCTCTTTGAGCGATAGCAAGGGCGCCCTGGTCGCTACAGATGCGAAGGGCATCCAGCCCGAGGAGATCAGCGTTATTGCCAAGCTGAAGGTCGAACGGAAGCAGCTATCCGAGCTCGCAAATGCCGACAGCTTCAAAAGCAAGTACAAATACATTGAAGGTGCCAGGCCATGGCTTCAGGTGGGCGACGTTGATATTGCACTTCCTTCCGCGACACAGAATGAAGTCTCGGGTGAAGAGGCAGAAGGATTGATCAAAGCGAGGTGCAAGTTCATTGCTGAAGGAAGTAACATGGGTTGCACACAAGACGCCATTGATGTCTTCGAGAAGCACAGGAAAGAGAAGGGACACGAAGCAATCTGGTACGCTCCAGGTAAAGCAGCCAACGCTGGAGGTGTTGCGGTGTCTGGGCTGGAAATGGCTCAGAATTCAGCTCGACTGTCATGGACTACCGAAGAGGTTGATACAAGACTAAAGGGTATCATGGAGGCATGCTTCAAGAACGGTCTCGCGACTGCGCAGGAATACATCGAGCCCAGAGAGGGTGAATTCCCCAGCTTGGTGGCTGGCAGCAACATCGCTGGCTTTATCAAAGTCGCAGCGGCTATGAAAGACCACGGAGACTGGTGGTAAGCATGGCATGGAGCCTTCTGCAAGGGAGGATGATGAGTAGATAGCCGCGGATACCATATTGCAAGTCGAACTCAGTTCCATTTTCTCGCATTCTGGATCTGAATTCGCCAAGGGTCTTTTGCATGTAGAGCTAACCAGAATTGTCATAGCTTCGCTAAAGATGCAAGCAGGCTTGGCGAAGAAATCGCGGAGCTAGACGCGACAAAAAGTTGAGACAGGTGACTACTAATTAACAAACATCCTTACCGAGCGATGAGAGAATCCAACTGGTGGTGTGGTTCCTTTGATTAAGACATGTTGAGAGTCAGAATTCCTGCTCTACGAGATGCTCAACCTATACGTGGAGACTGCTGTGCATCTCGCGCCCTCCACCTACAACTCAGTGGTTACACTTTCGCTTCCCTCTGCCAGTAGCTTACAGTTACTTTCGAGAACGACATCCCCTCATGCCGGAAAGTCCGTGATACCCACTCGAGCGAGAGATGAAGCTACACACGTCGAACAATTTCTCGCCAGCCAGGGCTCCATTTACTTTCGTCGTGCAAAGACATGCCCTCGAACTTTCATTTGGCGAGTCCTCGAGGGCAATAAGATTTTGGAGATCCGATGCGCAGATTTGGCGAGGAGCGAGCATGAACTTGACGAAGCCCTTTTTACAGTCCGTTTCGAAGTCCAAGATCTAATAATACCTGGAGGGATTGCGCTTTCGGACACAGAGGATCAGGACGGACTGCACATCTTCATCGTGACATCCAAAAAGGAGCTCCACACATTAGCCGTGCCTCTAGACTTCTTTAGAAGTGCGGAGGTGTCGAAGGGCGATAGCCGGAGGTGGTGCAAAACTTTTGTGCCTTCCTCTTTCACCATTGATACCCCCCATCGACTTTACGCCCACACACCTTTCGAGCTGTTCGTGTCGCTTGATAGTGGCAGGTTGCAAAGGTTGACAAGAAAAGCTGGAGATGATGGGTCATATTGGGTGCAGGACAATTTTGATGATATGTCGTGGGGGGCTTCTCTTAGAGGCATGGTCAAATGGCGAAGCAATCAATTTATTTCGTACGATTCGAGATCGCTGAATCAGACGACCGCAAACGCTATGATCGCATCGTCGGACTCCACTCACCTTTACACAACATGCCTGAATCACACGTTGCGAGTCTGGAGTTTGACAACTGGCAAACTGGTGGTTTCAAAAGATCTGCTAGATCGAGCCATCCGACCACAAGATCCGCACACCATTCTCAGTCCGGCTACCTCAAGCTTTCTTCGCCTGTTCAAGGTAGGATTGATAGATCATCCCATACTGGTAACATTCTCACCACACAACGAAGGGCAATTCAAATTCTGGGATGTGCGAGGTGGGCTTACCGAGCCGCTGACTGTGGAGGACAAATTTCCTCATTTGAATCTGAGACCGCCAGATCCCGATCCTTCGGGTAACACAATCTGGTCTCTTGCAGGATTTGAGATACAGCCTGGCAGTATCGACGAGCCAACGGAATTATGGATTCTCTGGAGGAACAACAATTTCTGTCAAGTTTATAGCTTGTATTTCGAACTCCAAAACATCTCGGAATCTTGGGAGACGAACTGGGTCAAGACGGAAATTCCGATCAGCTCGAAAGCTACCGCTCCTGATTTTGTGAGACACGACCCGGTCGATCCTACCGAGAAATGGATCAAATTCTTATTCTGGCCTGATAGGTGTCCTACGTCTGTGCTGGAGACGTCATTGAATATCTATCAAGACGCGATGCGAATGAAAGCGGCTCCATCGAAAAATAATAGACCTTTACAAGAGCGTCTTTGTAGCTCCATAGCGTCTGGTGTGAATCTTCGCAAGTACGGTGAATCAGAATTGGACTACGCGCGATTTGCTTTCGATACAGACACCCAGTGGAGAAATCTTTGGCGAATTGCCGAAGCATTAAATGAGAAGCGCAAGAGCCCGGTTTCGATTGCTTTCGACGCATATGCTGGAATGGCATGGGTACTCAAGTCCGATCAATGCTGCGCCATACGGGAATGCAATGAACTCGAGCTGGCACGGTATAACAGCCGCCAGTCTTTGCAATCCCTCGGGCCTATCATATCAGTCCGATGGCCGCACCGCAAAGGAGTTACCGAGGACAGCCAAATTCTTGAGAAAATGACTCAATTATTGGACGTTACAGACACTTTCTGTCAAAGCTTCTCACCGGAATTGGCCAGGGACTGCGAGATTGCTGTTGGCGCTGAGCTCCTTACAGAGGCTGAGCACCCTATTCCCGATCGAATCATCGATTTCTACGAAAGATGCAATTTCGAGGACGCAATATCAAACGAGGCGTGTGAGAAAGTGTTGCATGGGATTGAGACCATTGGGGGCTTGCAGGCTTTGGCAACCGACGTCATACCTACCATTCTCTCACTTGTGCCACAAACCATCCGAGGGTCCCATACTGCCCTCCGCTCCACAATCTTCGGGTCGACCGTGGTGGACGCTGGCCTCTACGATACCATCACTCTACGTCGCCAGGTTGTTTACAATCTGTTCGTCCTAGTGATTTTCCTCGAGGGCGAAGTGACTCCGGACGAAAGCGGATCTGATGTGTTTGATGCTGCTGGAATGTTCGGTATGATACTTGATATCTTGAAAGAATACGAGAAGAAGATGTGGCTTCTCTCGCATGTCCGTGACTGTCCAGTCGAGATTCCAGGGCATTCTGAGGACTCTCCCACAAATGACAAGCTGAGATTATCAACACAGTCATTGCATAGCTCGATCCGGCAGGTTACTCTTCTGCGCGACACGAAGGGCAAAGAAATCAAACCTCAGCCGCCCGTTGGGTCGCCGCAAAGCTACCTGCTGACCGAGATGCTAAACGATGTGGAGGCTTGGGTTGGCGGTGCTTCCGAAATTTCACCGGACGACGGATGCGTTTGGATTCAATGCGACTTGCTAGCCCGCGGTAACATCGATCTGGCAACCGAGTTTTCTCGCTTTCAGCCCAAAACGCCTTGGTCTACCTATGTCAAGGGTCGTTTGTGCCTGGCCCGGAATGAACATGAGCAGGCCGCTTCTTACTTTGAAAAAGCTGCATATCCACTAGGCGAGTCATACCACTGCTTCATCCTGGAATAGTTCTTTGCTGACGGAGATTAGCGCATGGCAAAGCTATTGGAATGCTCAGCGACATGTCGGCAGGGCTCCTGACTGTTGACGATACAGACCATTTCCATAATGGTACAAATCGATACTTGCAGCACATCTCGACATTGTTCGAATCAGCTGAAGCGCATTCATTTGCAGCCGATTTCGCTCGCTTGGCCTTAGCCGGCTTACCTCACGATCACTCGGAAAGAACGGTTGAGCACCAAGACGACATACTGTTCAGTCTATTCTCAGCAGAATTGCACTCCTCCCGTTACGTTCCAGCATATGCTGCCCTCACAGAGCTCAGTAACGAACGACTCCAAGAAAGTTCTGCAATCGCTTGGGTTGATGCCATTCTGGGCAGAAGATCTTTGCCAAGGCTTGAGGCAACCGAGACCATTCAATTGTTACAAAGGCTACCTCTTGATCTACATCCCCACATTGCGCGCGTGATAGATGACCATCTTACCACACTAGCTCGGAAACAAGCGTCAGGGCCAGGGCATTCAAGCCGCATTTGGTCGACCTACAATGGTACAGACTATTCAAAGATCCTATACGCCTTGCGCGTGGGGCGACATGATTACCGTGGTGCTATCTCTGTGCTTATGGACCGACTTCATATGATCAAGAAATCAAGCCAGGCGAGGAATGACCCCCGAGCGACAGTGCTCAGACTTACTCTTCTTGCTCTGATCAATACTTTGTCTTGTGTGGCGCCAGATGAGGCCTATATCTTGACACCAACCAGAGAAAGTTTGGCCAATGATGCGAATGTTCACCGGGATCCCGAGGGGCGGGACATGGGTACAGGCTGGAAGCCGCGAAAGAGAACCATCATTACCTTGGAGGATCTGCGACGCGAGTACCAGCAGCTATTAGACGAATGCAGCCGAATTGAGAGAGGGGATTTCGATTTCGATGCTGGCACAGAGGAAGAGGACGAGGAAAACATGTTTGAGGGAGGTACACTCACCAATGGAGTTGATGCTATGGAGTTCTAATGGGCACCAGCGGTTTCCTATACGAGGCAAGGATTCCCAATTGGGACAATGGATATGCTACCACTGGATGAATTTAGCAAGGCGCTCAAGAGGATAACTAGAAAAGGGCAAGGCTGCATTGTGCGTGCGATTCAGATAGGAAATTCATCGACAGAAAGATGAACTTCGCATTTGAAGTCCCTTGATAAGTCTTGGCATGTAAACCTCACGCTGTCCTACTGTAAGATGTTGCAGCCGTGACATTCAGCACAAGCCCAAACAAGCCCCTTTTCGTACTCGATGCAAATCCTATCCCGTGGCTGCCTAGTGCCCAGTCAACCCAGCATGCTGAGCTGCGGGCCTCGCTCAAGGACAAGCAGATCTGGCATGCTTCCATTCACCACCCTCCAAGTATTCAAGCTGGACCACTCCGTCAGCCTTCTACGCGGCAAACGGCATCTGTCTTTCCGGCCTCTCTGAGTCTCTCTGAGTCGCGTTCGTCGGAAGTCCTGACATGGAAGATAGGCTCTTACGTACTCATCCCGAAGAAGCTCGTGAGTCTTCAGGAAAAGCGTGGTGGAGCTCGTCCGGATGTTCGACCAGGTTGCCTGTCCATCACGATCAAGCGAATCCCGCTGGTAGCCCGGTAGGAGACGGAAGAAGTGCTGGATCGACCTTAATCCTGGTCGGAGAAATGATTGTGGCATGAGATCAGCGATGCTGAGCTACTTCTGGGCTTGACCCCAACGTCCGTAGATCGATTCCTCCACTCGAAACGGGCGGATAAGGGTAACATCCACCCGCTAACCAAACGCCTCCAGAGACGATCGCTAAGCCCCAAATGCTCAATCGGCGCCTTGCTTGACAGCCGTCCACCTTGATGGATGGCGACGAATGATTGGTCAAGCCCATGGACTCGAGGATTCTGTGGATTGAACGTGGACCATGACGATATGTCTCCCGGATGCATCTGAATCCGACTTCCTGGGTCACGTTGTACCTCGTTGGCAGGGACAAGGCAGGGCTCTCTGCCTTGATTGGCCGTCCGCCCTGTCCATACACCGACACCACGGTGTGAACTCAAAGAAAAGTCAAGCGTGATATCGTCATAGGCTGAGCTTCTTCAGCTCGCGTTTCGTGGATACTGTTGATCTTTGGTGGATGGGCTGGCTGTTATTCGTAAAAGCTACTGACATCCACTTCGAAGACGTTCGCATCATTCCATGTGGCCCAATTCCCGGATCGCCTTCTATCGCGCAGTTCACGCACATTGTGGACATATTTCAAACTGTACTGCGCGGAACTCCGACTGGCACAGGACCTCGGAGCTGTACATGCTGTGATCGCGACTAATCCAGGCACCGGCTTTCTTTCCACTGTCTGGCCCAGTATATCATGGGCACAATGTCGGAAATGCCAGGCAATAAAATCGCCATGCATCGCAAATGCAGCTCAGACTCACTTTGCTTGCCCTTCGCTACAGTTGAGAACACAAGTATGTTGCCAGTACAGCGATGGGATGGACATGCCAGGGAAGCTATAGACTGGAATGAATTAAGAAGGGTGTGTTTGTCCTTTCCTCTCACAGTCAAGAACAGTTGCGCGGCCAGGGTACTTTGTTCTGTGCTTCATACTCCTGGCCATCAACAGTGAGCAGTTGTGCAGGCTTGGGACCCTGGTCTCCTTTCAGACCATCCCTGTCCACCAGAATCAAGCTGACAGTGGGCAATGCAGGACCCAGAACTATTCTTCTCAGAAGGAAACACACTCATCTATCTGTACTCTCGAGGCCGATCGCAGCGAGGTCCCTCATTCCGCATCCCTTACCCATTTCTTCTCTATTCGGGCTGCCGGCCACTGGTGGAGCAGTCCCTGATATCAACTCTGTCAACTTCTCCATATGGCGACCAGGAGTATTCGACAGAGTCTGACGAATCC
>JAABUK010002081.1_pt1 | contig 36677 bp, 33 predicted proteins | sample 5559141 | NCBI WGS metagenome assembly JAABUK01 (sample SAMN10711869, study PRJNA513367) | rock metagenome | isolation source: Antarctica rocks | place: Antarctica: Victoria Land, Pudding Butte nord | collected 2016-01-03
GGCTAAAAGGATTTGGTAGGGGGCGGGAGGACGGGCATTCCTTCCGTCGGCACAAGATCTCGGTGTGTTAGACGGGGGCGGCCACATAGAAGACAGTATTTGCATGGCTTGGACTTGGCGTATTGTGGGGAGGCAATCTTCGAATTAATCTCCGAATGCATCTATGGATCCGAAGGGAAGGTGGCTTTACTCTTTAGCATGGTGGATCATGGTGGATCTGGCACGGACCGTCACCTGACGGGCATGCAGACGCGGCCGCCGCACTCCAGCTTGACCACTTGAATTCTCATCAGGTAACGATGCATGTGTGATAGCATGTGATGCCTGCTCGAAGGATCAAGAACCGTGTGGATCTCGCTTGCCAGAACTGTACGTACTTGAATTTTGATATATCGCCGCCCTCCGAACGATCTCCGGTGGGGGGAGGGCGGCATTTGGCAGTGGACCTGGGGAATCCTGTCTGAGGGTCTCCGCCAGAGGCCCGGAGACATCAATATTGGATGGGATGCAGAGCGATTTCTTTGATGGGGAGCATGATCTACATCTCGTCGTTTTTGTCATTCCGCCTCGGCCCCTATGCCGTTTTCTGGAAAAGGTTTCCTACCACGTATGTACCCTTTTCTTCTCCGCTGTGGGGTGGAGGAGGGTGCGAGGTGTGACGTTGTGCTACTCTCGGGTTTCGAGTTGAGGATCCGTTCTGATTAACATGCCGCCGACTGATCCACGGGTGTTCTCCCCTTGAGGGCCTTTGAGGGCGCTAACGGTGTCAAGGGCCGAGAAATCGTTGGATCCGCTGAGGGTTACCACTGGTGACTGCACTCTTGCGTCTATATCCCGGCAGGCATTGCTGACGATGAAGGACGATGAGATGGGGGCCAATTCGTGGACATGTGTAGCTCTCGAATGTGTGTCAATTGGTCATTGTCCGAGGCCGGCAGGCAGGATGGAGTGAAACGCTCTGATCCTGGGGCTGGGAACGGGACGCCAGGGCCCTTGGGATTGCAGTCAGCTAGAGGGGCCTTTCAGGTGCGGCGACCGGGGTTGATGGCCTATCAATCCATGGCAACGCATTGAAATCGCTGCAGGCGACGAAAGGTGGGAAGGGAGGAGGTAATTACCGGTCGTCGTCACGCTCTCAGCGAAGGGATGCCGTTCATGCAAACAAGTTCCCTGATAGTGAGTCCTGCGTCCGCCGTAGCTGCAGGACTCCATCGTCAGATCTGGGTCCACGACGACAGTGACCAGCGGCGGATGATGGCCACTCACCTATCGAAGCGGTCTTGCTCCAGCACTGCTGCATAGGCTTGCCCCCGCTGTTTCTACCGCGTGCTCGTCAGATCCGCCGGCTCTTGGAGGCGACAGCGGCAGCGACAGCGAGGTCCTCCCACCCTCCTAGTGCCCAGTATCTTGGTCTTCGACTTGCATTGAAAGCGACCCCCCCCCCCCCCCATCTCCAAGCGAGCAGATTGCGCTTCCATCGCAATCAACCTCCACAAGCTGGCCCTGCGCTGAACTCTTCCTCGGGCATGCCTCTTCCCTTCCCGCAGCAGGAGTTACTTAATTAGTCATCCCCGTAAGGTGACTAGAGCACCGCAATTGCCCAGGGCCTGCTATCTACTTAGCGCGCACGCAGCGAAGCCTGAACACCCGCCAAAGGGAAGCCGCCCACAACGACAACTCCTCCGACCACCACCGCCAACTTCAACCAAACACCATGAACGAGCAGCAATCGTCCTCACGGTCTCGATTCAGGTTTCTCGGCTCCTCCAAGCCGAATCAAGACGCTCTGCCACCGCTCTCCGCCTCTCGTCCTTCGCTTCGCAAACCACAATCTGCCGCTTCACTGCAGCGCCATCCCTCTGCGCCCGTCTGCCCCCGACTACACACTCCGCTCTCCAATCGCGACTCTCCTTCACATCTTCGCACAAAATCAAACGCGTACGGATCGTCAAATTCTTCCATTGACCAAATTAGTTGCGGTCCCTCGCCTGTCCTGCCCGGTTCGGAGTCAAGCTTGCCCACCTCTCCACCCTTTGCAGATTCACAACATTCACATCCCTCCGCATCATCGCAGAGCTCGAAAGATGACTTGATCGGTGCGCCATTTGAGAAGTTCGGAATTACAAAATCATTCACTTTTGATTCCAAAACCTTGTCAGCCGCAAGCCGCCCCGCCCCGCCACCACTTCACCACACCCACACCAGCCCAGAGCCGAGAGGTCTCCATCTCTTGCACCCATCGACTACCAACGATCGCATGATGGAGGTCACTCCTCCACGCTCTGACAACGGCACCACCAGTCCAAAGCGGTACTCTGATGACAGCAACAGCAGCAAACCGTCGATCGCTGGGAGAAAGAAGAGCGGATTCTCAAGCTTTGTCAACAGCATGCTTGGTAGTCCGCGAACCATCAAGATTTCATCTCCAGAGAACCCAATCCACATGATCCATGTCGGCTACGACAATGTTACCGGTCAATTTACGGTAAGTCTTGCCTTCGTGCCGATCTGCTCGCGCTTGGTCCTTGCTTGAAAAAATCTCACTTTCCTCGCACCTTCACGTCAGATCAAGTGCACCGGCCTTCTCTACCAAATTCTCTGACGTTTCGTGCGCAGGGTCTTCCAAAGGAATGGCAACGAATGCTTGAGGAGTCTGGTGTCTCCAAGACGGAGCAGGAAGAGAATCCGCAGCTGATGCGCGATATCGTGGACACCTATCAGAAGAATGTCGGTGCCATGGACGACCAAGGTGTTTGGGACAAATTCGGCCATGCAAAGCTATTTGAGTCACCCATCAGCAATGGTCCGCTAAGTGCGACAATCTCTGGTCCAATAAGTGCTCCCTCATTCAGCGGCGCCATGAGTCCTGGCGGATACAATCCGATGGGTGGTGGTATGATCTCCCCTCCTGCCAGTCCACGATTCCCTCAGAATCATGAGACAAGCTTCGAGAACCCCAGAGCTCCCCCACCTATTCCTCGCGCATACACTTCTGGCACCCTTCCTCCAAATCCGCAGAGCTCAAGGTCAAGTCTCGTTCCAAATCGTGCTCCGCCAAAACCTCCTACTCAGAATTTCACCCCCGCTCGAGCCGCTCCGCAACCGCCGGTGGTGAAGGAAATGGTGATGCGACCAATCCAGGATCTTGTGAAACGGCCATTTGTTACCCCTTCAGTTCCGGAGAGCGCTCCCGCTCCTACGGAGTTGCAACGCAGCCAATCGGTGTTTAAGTCTGACAGCTCAACTCCGCCTCACGCCTCGCCTGGCACGGTCAACAACCCTGTCCAATATCAGCAACAGCAGGAGGAAGCGATGATGGTTGCACAACAGGCTGTTGCCAGCAAGCAACTTGATCGCAGTCGAAGCCAGAAACAGATTCGGGAGACGCCGGAGGCCCAACCAGAACCACCGCAGTTGACTCCAGTCACGCCGCAGCAGCAATTTGCGAACGTACCCAGCCCCACAACTACCGCTCGGCAACCTCCACCACAAGTGGGGCCAGTTCCTGGGGCGCGACCGAGGAACCGACCCAGACAGAGTAACGGCGTTGAGATAACACAGCGACTGAAAGCCATCTGTACGATGGGCGACCCAACTACCAAGTACCAAAATTTGAGCAAGATCGGCCAGGGAGCGTCTGGAGGCGTCTATTCGGCGTATGAAGTGGGAAGTAACAAATGTGTGGCAATCAAACAGATGAATCTCGAACAACAACCAAAGAAGGATCTGATCATCAACGAGATTTTGGTGATGAAAGACAGCAAGCACAAAAACATTGTCAACTTCATGGACAGTTTCTTGCACGAGGGCGATCTCTGGGTGGTCATGGAGTACATGGAGGGTGGCAGTTTGACTGATGTGGTGACATTCAATATCATGAGTGAAGGCCAGATTGCCGCAGTGTGCAGAGAGGTGAGAAATCAAAAGCTTGCCGTCTGACTTTGATTGCTAACTTGTCGTAGACGCTGAATGGGTTGCAGCATCTTCATTCTAAAGGCGTGATTCACCGTGACATCAAATCAGACAACATCTTACTCTCGCAAGAAGGAAACATCAAGCTGACAGATTTTGGCTTCTGCGCCCAAATCAACGAATCAGACAAAAAACGTACGACCATGGTTGGAACTCCGTACTGGATGGCACCGGAGGTGGTGACACGTAAGGAGTATGGACGCAAAGTCGACATCTGGAGCTTGGGAATCATGGCAATTGAGATGATTGAAGGAGAACCGCCTTATCTGACAGAATCACCTCTGCGAGCTTTGTATCTGATTGCGAAGTATGGCACCCCGCAGATCAAGGAGGAGCACAAGCTGTCAGCTGTGTTCAAGGACTTCTTGCATTTTGCCTTGAAGGTGGAGCCGGAAAAGCGAGCAAGTGCTCATGACCTCCTGCATGTGAGTTTGAAATGGTGAGTGCATAACGTATCGGTACTGATGATCATGCTAGCATCCGTTTATGCAATCTTGTGAACCGCTGTCCAGTCTGGCACCTCTTGTCAGGTCTGCACGGTTGAGCCGAGCTCAAGAGCGTTCGCAGAAGGGAAGCTGAATGTGGTTGAGAACTACCATCGTCTCACGCGGAACGACTTTGAAATACGACAGGACACGATCCTCCTTGGCTTCTGAGGACTACTAGTATTCTCCGAGAGAATATGCTGGCACAGCCTATTGATTTCTTCCGACTAAGATTCTGTACCACCATACCGGCGCCTTGCAGAGCACAACAAGACTTTCATCGTTCATCCCAACTGGCGCACTGGCGTATTCCAGGACAACGTCGAACACAACCCCCTAAATTCCCCAATTCGAATACCTTTGCATGTTTCCGACTCTGTTTCCATCACCAAACAGTTGATTTCCGAACATGACAAGAAAATTCACACAGAGCCAGGCGTTGGCAGGAAAGGATGAAATGGGAATGGCATCACGAGCTTATGTACAATTTCTTTTGGCCTGTCTCCTACCGAGATTCTTTGATAGCTCACTCAAGACAATGCTTTGCTCAGGAAGAGCAGGCGAAACTGGTCACAAATAAGTCAGCATGGCTCCGAGGCCAGGGTCTCACACAGTAGACTATCAGACAGAAATCAATGAAAATGATCTTGATCTTTACAGATGTCATTCGATTGGACAACGTAGTCGCTTTGGAAGGGCCATGCAAGACGGGAGTCCTGTTCACGCAGCATGCTATAGCTCCATAATCTGACATGCTTGAATAGTGAAGGGAGAACAGTCTCGATATTAGAGTTGAGATTCTTACATAGATGAAGAAAACCCCTGGAGAGTCGTGAACCTGACGAGACTCGCCTGGGCGTTTTCTGCACGCCGCAGCGGCGTCGTTACGCGGACTCAGGACCCAGGCTTCCACTTTTATCTTGTTTCCACCACCAAATCAGAGCGTTCTCCCTTTCCCACTGGTGACCTTTGATGAGACACATCCTAGCACGTCTATAGACCATGTTCCGAGCTCAGCAGAACGCGTTCGACGATGTTGTTGGTGAGGCTTCACTCGAGAATAAGACCTTGGACAATTTGACTGATTATTGCCCGCAGCCAAGGCAACTGACGAGAACTTGACATCGGAGAATTGGGAATATATTCTCGTATGTGCAGTCGAGGAGCTGTTGGAGTTCGGAGGCTTACGACTTTCCCAGGATGTTTGCGACAAGGTCCAAGGCAGCGATTCAGGGTAAGAATAGTCATACTGCTTAGAAGTTGTCTGCAGGAACCATGGCTGATGATCTCTTCTTATTTGCAGAACAAAGGATGTTGTGGCCGCCATGATCAGGCGTCTAGCACATCGCAATGCGAATGTGCAGCTATACACGCTCGAGGTTGGCCTCCACCTTGCTCCTTTACGATATCCCAAAGCAAGAAGCTCACAAGATGTTTATTCAGCTGGCAAATGCCCTATCACAGAATTGTGGACCGAAGATGCACACAGAGCTTGCTTCGAGAAGTTTCACAGATGCAATGCTCAGGTTGGCTGGCGACAGAGTGAGAAGTCCACCTCGGCCGTGTCGAAACCTGATTTTGCTGAACACCAGGTTTAGACCACACACCAACAAGTCAAGTCGAAGATTGTGGAGCGAATAGCCGAGTGGTCGAAGATGTTCTCGAATAACACTGAGCTGGGGATTATGGAGCAAGCTTACGTGAAGCTCAAGTCACAGAGTATGTGCAAATTGAGTTGCTTTGCAAGAGGAACGATGGCTAAAGACAACAAGATCCAAATCTGCAACCTCCTCAAGCACCTACCAAGAGACAAATCACCGACATCGACCGACAGAAAGAAGAAGAGGAGCTACAGATGGCATTAAAGCTGTCGATACAGGACAAGCCTGAACCAAAAGGACCATCAGCGAAGAGGTCAAATGCAGCAGAGCTCCCAGGACAATCAAGCACAATACAGACGGAGCAAGCACCCTCACAAACTGTTCCGTCTGGGACTACAGCAGCTACAGTCTCCCGTGTTCGCGCCTTATTCGACTTTCAACCTTCAGAGCCAGGAGAGTTACAATTTCGAAAGGGAGATGTGATAGCCGTGCTGGAGTCTGTCTACAAAGACTGGTGGAAAGGATTGTTGCGAGGACAAACTGGAATATTCCCTTTAAATTATGTGGAGAAACTTTCCGATCCGACACAAGAAGAGCTCCAAAAGGAGGCACAGACGGAGGCTGAAGTGTTTGGGGAGATCAAGAATGTGGAAAAGTTATTGGCACTGCTCGGTACCAGCAGTGGTGAAATGAACGTCCGTGATAATGAGGAAATTACAGGACTGTATCATCAGACTCTTGCTATTCGACCGAAGCTTATTGAGCTGATTGGGAAGTATACGCAGAAGAAGGGTGAGCTGACTCCCCAGTAAATCAAGGCAAATGACTGATCCAACGCAGATGACTTCCAGCAATTGAATGAGAAGTTTATCAAAGCTCGAAGAGACTACGAGGCACTCCTTGAACAGTCAATGGCACAACCTCAGCAGGCAATCTATGGACGGCCACCCCAACAACAATACGGCTATGGAGGAGGGCCACCTCCTCAAGGCTTTCCTCCACAAAGGTTTTACGCTCCACAACCAGGTGAGATATCACTCTCCAAGTCGCCACAAATCCTCCCTTCCTGACGCAAACTCCAGATACGCAACCACCCAATGGACCAGTGCCGTATCAATACCCACCTCAACAAACCCAGCAGCCTCTGCAATCTCATCCCCCCTATCCAATGGTCTCTCCTCCACCCCAAAACCGTACACCATCCGGTCAAAGGCCCCCACAATCAACCTCTGTTCCACCACTCGACCAATACCAACAACCCCCTCCATCCTCATCAATGTATCCACAATCCCTGCAATCGGGACCTCGACCACCTCAACCTCAACAAACACCAACGCCATACGACCAGCAACCACCCCATCAAACCTACCAGCCGCCCCACCAACCACAAGAAATCGGCTCGAACCTCTACGACAGTCCCGTTGGACCGAACCGCCAAGCTTACCCACCAGCCGCCGGTGTCCAGAACGCCCATCAACAACGCCAAGGGTCGTCGGATTATTCACCGTCCGTTTACTCTCCAGATGATCCGATACGACAGCAGCAACCGCAACCGCAACAGCAGCCGCAATCGGCACCACCACCACCACAACAACAACAACCGCAGGGCTACGCACCCCTACCGTCACAGCAAAGGCAGCAGCAACAGCAACAGCAGCAACCGGAAAACTCCTATGCCCCGCCAAGTCATCCACCTCCACCAATCCCACAGGCTGCGCCACCCTCAGGGATGGGTCCCTCGGCTGGCCTTGGTGGAGGAGGAGGAGGAGGAGGAGGAGGCCACGCCTATCCACCGCAGCAGCAACAGCAGAGACCGCAAAATTTCATCCAGCAAGGCAGTAGCAGTGGCGGGGGATCTAATCCCGCGAGCTTTTATCGCTGAAGAAATGCATTCGTCCGCGTCATGCATGCGTGATGCCAGCATGGGTTATTTCCCGGCCAGCAGAATTGGAGGTTCTGAACCACCAGGACGCGACAAGCGAGCTCTCGCGGAGTACATAGCATGGTAGGATAGGGTAGGGTAGGGTAGGGTAGGGTAGGGTAGGGAACTTATGGTAGGTAATGTAGTTCCACACTTGCAGAACATCATGGCTGCCTCCTTCTTCCCCGACGAAATCGAGACGGGAGTACGGAGTATATTGTGTCGGTATTCGAATGTATCTCCAAGAGAGAGGCTCTGTGTCGTGCGTAACCTTCCTGTCGCAATTGTGTGCCACACCACACCACACCACCTTGGCCCAAACAAAACATTGAATAAGTGTTCACAACCACAATTCGCATACGTAACAACATTCCCTTTCTTCCCATCAAATCGGAGCTGAACTGACATCAATGCTAGCGTCACAGCAACTTACGTGTCAAGCTTAAGGTGGCGTATTAATCTAGGCAAGATAATCCCACCAACCCAAACAATCAGTCAGTTCAGCAGCAGCAGCAGCAGCAGCAGCATCTACAAACCTAAAACTTGGTGGTCAGATAGATAGCTCAGCTGCTAATTCAGATGGCGTGCGTGCATGTGTTACCGTAGCGATTGATTCCATGCCCGTCCCAATCTGCATCGATAATGAAGTACGAAATTGCCCCCCCTCCCCTCCCCAAACGCCCCATGGCTGTGTGATATGGGTAATAATAGCAAAACCCCCGTGGGTGTCCTGTCCTGTCCGGTCCGGTCCGGCACTGACTGACTGACTGACTGACCCCAGTTGTGTGTGTTGCTGCCCAAAGTTTCGTAGCTGGTAAATAGCTGGAAGGGAAGGAATAAAGTATGACAAGAACGCCAGGTTGCTATGCAGAATCGCTGGAACGCAGGCAAGTAGGCAGGCAGGCAGATAGGCAGGCAGATAGGCAAAAAACCGGAAACGAAACAAAACCAAAACTCACGCGGCTGATCCGCTGTGCCTCTTCGCCCGCTGCTCGAACCCTACTCACGCGGCCACCCCAAGATCCCACTCTCCTCAAGCGCGCTCATATGCTCCTTGAGCGCTCTGAAATCCTCCTTCAGCGTCTGAAACCCCGCATTCTCCCTCTTAAAATCCGCATACTCTTTCAGCGTCTTGCTGAGCTCAGCCATGACATCGCCCATGGGGCGGGCGTGGTCGTAGAGGCGGTCGGCGGATTTCATGGGGGTGACTAGGTGGCGGATTTGGAGGGTGTTTGTGCATGTCTGTGATGTGAGAGGAACTTGTTGTTAGTGTTTGGAATTCGTGGGGTAGGTAGGATGGGTGGGAAGGGGGAAATGATGGTAACAATGGCTTACCTCAATCCTCGTGACCTGGTGGTCCAGGAGATTCATCACGAAAGCGTCGCTGATTTCACCACCTTGAGTCTTCATGCGATCAAGAAGACTCAGTTCTGGCTTGTTGAGCCCTTGCACCTTATCTGGACTTTCGAGGGTGGAGCACAACATTTCCAGTCGCAATGCCAGGTCCCACAGCTGCCAGACGGAGTCGGGGTGGATATTTAGCTCTGAATCTTTGCCTAGCGTACCTGGGTCGTTTTGACCAGCTTCTGCCGATTTGTCCGACCCGGGCTGCACGGCCAATCGACCAGCCAAAGAGTGCGGGTACATCAAGTACACGTACTCTGGATTTTCGAGGCCTTTCAATTTCTTCTCGCCCAGATCTTTGACCTCGAAACCTTGGCTACTGAGTTGTCGCAGCTCGCGACGGATGACATTACCCATTGCGTCTTCGCCGATCGTGTCCTCGGACCCGGTAGAATTCGTTCTCTCGTCGGCATATCCTTCTAGGGTTCGCTGAATCTCTGCAATGAAGTCGCTGGAGACTGAAATCTGACCACCGTCGGCGACAGCTGATATACGAGCAGCTCGATTGACCATCGGGCCAAAATAGTCCATGCGTCTCGTGATTGGATCCTGCTCGCACACAGGTTTGCCCCAATGTATACCCATACGAACAGACAGACCTCTGTAGATCATGTTCTGGTCGGGATCAAACTTTTCCTGGCAGTGGAATGTGTCGAGGATCTCTGTTGGCCAGGCCAAATCCAAGAGGTGGCTCTGGCAGGAGAAACACCACAGCAATGCGGAAGTACATGTTGGGAAAGACACCATGAAAGCGTCTCCTTCAGTCTTGACTTCGTAACCGCCGATCAGACGTAATTGCCGTCTCATAAGCTCATTATGCATTTGTATAGCAGATCTCATGGCAGAAGGCAGGATCTCCCACAGAGCAGTCGAGTTCTTAATGTCAGTAAACACAATGGCAACTTCGCCAGTAGGAGGTTCCACCTCTTCCAATCTTGCGAGGCGAGAATCCCCAACCCCTTCGCCCTTCCTCTTACGTGTCTTAGAAGGGAACAGTTGATCTTCTTGACCGTATGATGGTTGCATGGAAAGACTTGTGCCTCGAAGACGGCTGTTGTTTCGCTTCCGCAGATCACTAATGCCCATTACCATCACCATAATCTTATTGTTGGCCCCATAAGCCATTGCCAGGTCTCTTAGTTTCTGTGCTGCAAGCATCACATCAGCCTTTTCAGATCGGGCAACATCAACTGCCAGGTCCGGTGTTACAAAGTCCCAGAACTCCTTCGAACCGAGAACTATCATTTCATCGTTGTCATTTAATACGACCTGCAAAGTATGAGGAGCTGCAATCACCGATGGCATGAGTTGGAAGTACCCAAAAGCTCGGGAGACTTCAAGAACATCATTGAGCTTTCCCTGCCTTGAGACGTATCCGCCAGCATCCCGGATGCGTTCCCTTTCACGGGGGTACGCTGGGTTATGCTTGGTTGTTAAGAACTTGTATTGGGCGTTGTTTTGAATAAGCATCGCCTGCGCGTCCCCAACATTAGCAACGAACAACTCAGTCTGATGGAGATAGAGCACTGTTGCAACACCTCCGGAGTTAAGGTCGTCCTGACTCAACACCTGCGAAACACTGGATGAGCGGTGGGCACCCCGTGGAGCACGATTTTCGCGAGCATCAATCGTCTGAGTTGCAGCGGCAGCCATATTTCTATTCAGAGAGAGAAACGTCCTCCGGAGAGCGTCTAGAGGACCAGTATCATCATCCGACATTTTTGACAGCTCTTCTATGAATATCTCTCGGAACATCTCGTGCAGGAATTTTGCAACTTTCGAGCCTCCACTCGACAGAGTCTGACCATCGAACAGACCTACAAGCGTTTCCTCTTCTCGACCACGGAATCGCGGAACCACCATATCAAGGATGGAAAGATGCTCGTGTCGGCCAATGGTATCAGCCACACCATAGTTGATTTGACCAGCAAGCGAAGCAGACAATCTAATTCTACGGTCTTCTGTCGGCTCTGGCGTAGTCGGAATTGTCAGGGTCACATCCATCAAACCAAGGACCCGGAGATAGTGTAGGGAAGAGAAGCTTGTTAAGTCAACCCCGTTTTGAGCAGTGCTATTCTGGTGTGACGTTGCCGGCTTAATCTCTAAGCGCTTGTTTCCTGAAAAGTTAAGGTACTTCAAATTGTGATTGAAATTCCAATTCCAGTCGTACGGCCAATTAGAAACATTGTATTTCAAGAAATTACTGCCGAGATCGAGTATGGCAAGTTTGTGTACTTTGCAAAGTTCGGCAGGTAGGACCTGGAATTTATTGGCATTGAGATGCAGAATCTTGAGATTGCTTCCTTCTTCCAGATCGTCGGAGGGAAGAGTGGTCAGCTCATTGCCCGAAAGATAAAGCTCTGTCAAATTTGCAAATCGTCGAAGGACGCCTTGCGGAAGATCCGTGAGCTCGTTATAAGACAAGTTCAGCGAGCGAAGTTCTGGCAGCATATAAAGCTCTCGGAAAACATCATCTTCCAAGCGATTGTCAGCAAGATGGAGATACATCATAGACCCAGCAAAGGTGTTCGTGAATCGAGCTTGCGACATGTTCGAATCCTTCCTTGTAACGGGAGTCATCGAACCATCTGTAATCGTTTTCGAGACGACAGAAGCTTTCCTCCCGGCTTGGCCATATCCCGAGACGATTGATCCTTTTCTTTGAGAGCCAGCAGGTGAACTTCCAATACTGTACCTGCCGGACGCTTGGCTCGGCCTACGATGTCCAAAGTCTTCGAGCTTGCCAAGCTCTTCGAAGCTCGGCGAAGTCGATAAGCTAGGCGTTGTTGCTGGCGTGATATGTGCAGTTGCTTGAGGCGGAGCAGTGCCGATTTTTGGGAAGCTTTCGAGCACGTTGGACGAGACATTCAAAGTTTCCAGCTTGAGACAATACCAAATCTCAGAAGGCAGACTTTTCAAGTTGCATTCCCTAAGATTGAGAAATTTGAGCTCTGTAAGATTTCCGATCGATGGCGGAATTGTGTTGAGAGGGTTCTTAGCAATACTGAAATGCTCTAATCTCGACAGGCGTCCGATTTGCAGGGGCATGTTTATGAAATGATTCTTGTCAAGGTTCAGTTTCTGCAGATTAGGCACGTTGTCAAACATGCTGTCTTTGAAGGATGGAAGCTTCGCAGACGCAAGGGTAATCGAAAGGAGTGTCGGCATTGGCGCATCGATATCGAACGAGGTGACTGGACAATGATCCATGACAAGACTTCGCAATTTCGGGAATGAGCCAGCGAAGGTTGAAATACCGTTATGTCCAACAAGAAGCATTTCAAGGTTTGGTAGCTGGGTGACGTTGTCTACGTTCGTGATGCCATTGAAGCGAGCATCGATCTCCTTAAGATTGACCATATTCTTAAACGTTTCGTTAAAAGGACCTTTCAGATCATTGTTCGTAACCCATAATCGCTCAAGGGTCGTGACTTGACCAATGTGGGATAAAGCAGATATCTTGTTAAAACTGATGTCTAAATCAACTAAAGCTTTCATCTTGCATATCAGCTCAGGAAATTGGGTGAAGTTGTTAGAAGACATAAGTAAGCTCCTCAAGTGCCTGAAGTTGGCAAAATATGGCGGTAGCTCAGATAACTTGTTGTTTGCCATCTTAATGCTCACCAAGCTTGATAGCTTGTCAAGTTCAGCACTTTTCAGCTGCTCCAACCGGTTGTTCGAAATGTCTAGCACTGTCAAGCGGCTGGCCCAACTGAGACTGGCAGGTAACCTCCACGCCTCGTTGCCAATAAATTTGATTTCCCGAAGGTTGATGCAAGCTTGAATGAAGTCCCGTGGTACGTCCAGCGCAAGATTGCGAGAAAGATTGATGGAGATAATCTCAGTTGCCTTCTTATACAATGTGATTGGTATGGTGACAAGGGAGCGGCCTTGCAAGTCAACATGGCTGAACTTCTGCATCTTGCTGAAGCCAGGGTCTTTGTCTAGAGCACTCCCATATCCAGTCAATTTGCGATGAGTGAAAGTGAAGCGACAGAGGTAGCTATTGTCTTCGCGTCCGACTTCTTCTATGCGGTCACTGAGCTCGTAGCCAGCCTGTTCGAGCATCATCTTCTGCATAGCAACTGGCCTCTCACCGTTTTGTAGCTGTCGGGACAGGTCATGTTTCCGTAATACGAGGTGATAGTTCTCGATAGTATCTTGCAAAACAGACTTTTTGGCAAGCATCTGAAGGATATCGGCCACCGTTGCGTTGATTGAGGTTGAGATGGTAGCAAAAGTAGAGTCAGTCCTGAAGATCCGCATGCAATATGACTTCCCATCATCTTCTTCGATGGCCGGTAAGCCAGTTTCATCAACTTCTGGAAGTGCCCCAAGAATATCTTCATCATGCTTCTTGACCGCCCAGCTATCAGGTGCATCCCAAGCTGGGGCTGCCGGATCCTGCAGTGAGCCTTGAGCATCCTTAGAAATAGGTCCAGCAAATATTTCGGCGGCTTCGGCTGCAGGAGAAGTTGGCTTAGGCTGACTTATAATCCCGGACATGTCGTCAAGGTCAGTATCGAGACTGAAAATACCGGCAGGCTGCTGTTGCTCTGCTTGCGAGCCCTGGCGAGCTTTTTCTGCCGACTGACCCTCATAGCTCACCCCTCGCTTGGGATGCATTCGAGGAAATCTGTGCGACACCTTTGATGCATTGGTCGAGCGCTTCTCAAGATTCTCCATGGGTTCCATTGGTCTGATTGTCGCACCACTGTCCGTCGAAGCCATGCTTATTTCACGGCCTCGCGTATCGGGAGGTGGTTCAGGTGACATAGGTTTGTTCTTGTGTACCGGTTCTTGCAGCGACCTCTCCGAGCCGGTGGAGGCCTTTGCAAGGTCCTTTTCGTGGTGTTTGTGGCGACTGAATAGGTTGCGCAATCCTTTTTTCTCCGGCTTAGCAGCTGAAGCTTTCCGATCCGAGAAGTCTCGGTCGGTCATTGCACGGCTCGGGCTGGAATTCCTCGCACTCTGCAAAGTTGTCGAAGAGCTCGTGGGTGTGTACGCGAAAGTGCTACTTCTGCCGAAGGGCAAGTTGGTGCTCGATGACTCTCGACTAGTGGAAGGGCGGGCAGGGTGAGATGTTGGTGGCAAAGGATTACTTCGCGGAGGCTCTTCTTTGCTCTTTGTGTGCCGGTGCAAGAGACTGCGATGATGGTGATCTTTTGAGGAAGCAGCATTGTTGTTTGCCGGTTGAAGCTCCTGCCCGATTGGATTTGTCCTCACTGGTGCCGCGCCATAATTGCCAACATCCTCGAAATTCTGATATGCCCAGGGCGTCACATCAGCCGGCGGGACCGGAGTATGCGGCCTTGGTGGTGTTTCTGAGACGTCGCTTCCTTTTCCGGCTTTGCCATTATTCTGTGCAGACAAGTTCGTGACTGATGCTTCTCTTGAGCCACTTACTTCGTCACTAAAGAAGCCTTTTAGACTCTTGTGAAACTTTCCTCCTGTACTACCCTTCGAGCCGGAACTTTGGCTGCTCACTGTATTTGCGCTTGCCACAGAAGGTCTTCTTATGTCTTGATCATAAGGGGTATCCGAAAAGTCACTAGTATGCGTCCGATTAATGTTGGTCGGACAGGAAGGTGAGGTTTGACTTGGAGAGTCATCATAGAAGGAGTTGTTGTGAGTTTGTTTGCTTTTCAATGGGATGGGGCCAGTGTCCCAGGGGGCTATGGAATCCCGTGACATGGGGTCATCCCAGGGTGCTATCGAGGGTTTGTTTTGCGGATGCGAGGTGGGGGACAACGAGTCATCTCCTCCCATATCACCAATGCGTTTCCGCTGATTCGCTGATCTGTTGTTATGCTTCTGATCCGTGGGCGATATCTCGGGAGAAGAGGAGGGTAAGAACATCGAAGTGGAGAACTGAGGTTCCTCCTCAATCCTATGGACTGTGTTAGCAAAGCGGTTTGCTGAGATCCGAGACAGGTCTCAAAGTGGTGACCAAGGCAAACAGCAAGCATGGTGTCAAATGAATATACCACAGAATTCCAAGATTCAGTTGTTCAGGCGGCTGGAACCCGTCGACCTTTTGAAAGTTGCGCTGGTGCCAGTATTGACGCGGGCCGCAACTAAGCGATCATTTGCTTCCTGGCACTCACCATGCGCCTCTCGACACTCGAACCATTATGCGAAATCCTCGGGAGCCTAAAGACAGTATTGGGCGAAGGAAAAAGTCCTCACCTATCCTTCTTACCCATCTTCAATGGACCGCCCCGAAACGAGCCTGCGAAACCACCCCGCGTATTGTCCAGAGTGGCTGAGCTGCCCAATCCATTCTTCGCATTTGACTCTTTCTTCGTCATGCTCCTTTGTGTAAATGTATGGCAGGGCCGCAGATTGCAACCGCCTCTTGACGAATGAACTGCAGGCAATATGGAGCTCTAGGTCGGCCAACCGAGCCCGCTTGAGTTCGATTCAAGGCGGAGGTGGAGGTGGAGGTGGCCGAGGAGAAGCAATGCAAGGTCCCATCACAAAGGTAAGCCGCAGATAGAGCATGAAACTGCTTCGAAGAGAGTCGTCATCAGGGAGCGAGAGGAGATGAGGATGAGACGAGGATGAGACTCAGTGAGGACTGACCTAATCGAAGGTGGTCAATAATCCAAGATGGAGGTCATACTGTAGGCGAGCAAATGAATGACAGGCTTTCTGGCTCCGAGTCTCCACTCGGCGGAGCTATGCAACTTTCGTCCCGCACTTTGTTTCCACCCACCAGGCGGGGAAAGGATACCATCCTCCCACACGGCGCGAATGTATCTCTACGCCTATGCACGCCATGGCCAGCAGCCATATTGAGTGTCTCTGAGCCGATGATGCCGACGTTCAGCAAGGAAGGTATCTTCAAACGCCGCGTCTGTGTTAGATGCAACGCAAGTCAGATCAACTGAGAACGATATGTTTGATTTTATTCTCTGCTCTCATGAGGCCTTGTCGTAGGTGGATGTACACCTGTTATGATGCAGCGGCATCTAGAGACATCGTCTTCAAAAGATATCATGTGGGGCCGTTACAGCATGCGAAGGGCGCCGGAGGAAACCCGCTCCCGCTTCACCCCAGCTTCATGCTCAAAGACGAGTGCAGTATCAAACACATAGAAGAACGTTCCCGGGACAGATCCAACCCTAGAGTTAGCTTCCTGAGACCGTACATGCAAATGCACACCCTCTTGATCACTTTCAAGCTCCAGACACCCAAAGCCCATCCTTGCCCATGCCCTTATACCAGAGAACATCATTCCCCTGACCACTCATTAAGTTCGCACTCATATGAATCTCCTCATCCTCTCCCCTTGACCCAGGTACGCCCAACACGCCAACGGAATTGCCCGTACTGGCAGCTGGTGCGGATCCTCCTGAACCAGCGAACATCTTCTTCCATCCACTCGTGCTCATCCCACTCCCTCGTTTGGGTTTTCGCTCTCCTTCAAACGCACCCGCAGTGGCATAATCGGGGATGATCATACTCCTCCCGCCAGGCGCTGGCGGCGGAGGGGCCTCTTCTGGTGGTGCAAGGATCCTGGAGGCTGAGGATGTCGTTCCCACTGCATTGAGCGCGGAGGCTTCTGACGATCCTCGAGTGTGGATTGGGCTCTGTGGTGCAGTTGATGCAATCAGGTCTAGGAGTTTAGATTGATTTTGGAGATCTTTGTTCCTTGGTTTGAGCTGAAGATCTTTTGGGTTTGTTTGTTCCTTCTCGGCCGGGGCGTTTTTGCGTGGTGGTGAGCGAGCCTCAGAGAGCTGCTCCTCGGGTTGTTCTTTGCTCGGCTCAGTCTCGGTCTTAGTATCGGTCTTGATATCGGTCTTGATATCGGTTTTGGCCTCAGGTCCTTGATAGCTTGCTGTTTTACTGTGGCGTACGGATGAAGCGACGCTGGAGGCAATGGACTGGTTAGCTACCGACCCTTCTGGCGTCATAGGAGGTGGAGTGGGTGACGTTTGCTGAGGAGGTAGCTTGTAGAAGTCTGAATACGAGCGCATCGTAGCACTCGTTAATGGTGTGTCTGCTCTGGCCTCCTGTGATGGGGTAGGTGAACTTCGTGGTGTTACGAATTGAGGTCTTTCGCCGGTGGTGGGCGTCTTTTCGTCGTCTTGCGCAGTCTTGGCTTTTTGCTCTGATGCCGGAACAGTGTCAAGTGTAGGCAATTCTGGACCGGGTTCTCTGAGATTTGAGTGGAAGGATGTGTGTTTTGATTCGTTATCTGGCGCCGCATGAATTTGCGAATTGTTGGACGGCAGTTCTGTCAGCGTCACTGCCTTGTGCACAGACTCTGATGGCTGGAAAGGAATGGCTCTTGGCGTCTTTTCAGGCTCTGGGTCGGACGACGACGGTACTGAGACTCTGAGCGAAGCTCTGACTGCTGTCGCTCTTCGGGCTGTTGCCAGGACGCTGGGCAAGGCAGTGTAAGAATTTGGCCCCACACCCCGAGAGAAGTTCTCGGCAACAAGAGCAGGTGGAGTGGGCAATCCTGGATCAGGACTTGAACGTTGCGGAGCAAGGTCGGGTGGCGGAGACAACTGGATGTCGACTTGCTGCGTGTCCTTCGGAGTCGAAGCGGTCTTTGCCAGCTTCGGCGATAATGTCGTTGTTTCGGCTGGGTGAGGCTCGGTTGTTGCCTCTGGAGGTTGTAGCGAGTGAGGTGACCTGCGAAAAATGTTCAGTGACTTTGAGGGTGACGGCCCTGAGCTCTGCTCCTTGTTTCTGTGTTTCGAGCCAAGGTGAATATGAAGTCCGCCTTTCCTCGAAGGTTCCTGCGCTCCTGTATTGTCAAGAGGCACTTCGGCAGGAAGCTCTATAGCCCCGTTTGCTTGGCCACTTGGAAGCCTCTGAGGGCTGCGTTCCTTTACACCTATTCGTGCTGGCGATCGAGCCACGGGATCAGGCTCTACGACTTTGGGCGATTTGATAGGTGGAGAGACCATTTTTGAGGGCGCCGAGGATCGCATATCTGATGGCTTTGGAGATTCTGCCTTAGCCGAGAGAGCTTGTGAGGATCCTCTCTTCGTAACAGAACGGACTTTCTCCGCCATCGAGGCTTTTCTTCCAGATTGCGTCTGTGCAGCTTTGGCCTTCTCCTTCTCCCGCAAAATATCCATACTCCGCCTCCTGAGCTTCTCGTCGTGTGCAAGCTTCGCTCGTGAGGCCTGCCTGGCAGGGATCATCAGGTCAGGCGCTATAGGTAGAGGTTTATTTGGTAGCGCATTAGCAGCCCTAGGCTGAGGCGATCGAGGAGATGTTAATCCTGGGGACAGAGGCGGCTGTTTTTGCGTAGCATTGCCCTTCTGAACTTGCAAAGCGTCTGCACTGGTAGGTCCACTATACGGTAGCTGTAATTATTAGTATGCATTGCTAGCTTATCAGTGTTCTAGACGTACCAAAACCTTCCTGCTTGCAACACCTGCTCTTCTCTGCATCTCCGCAACAATGCCTGCCAGTTGCCCAAGACTGACAGCGAGCCTGTTCCCCTGTAGATGGAGGTCCATAAATGCGCGAGTCCATCCCTCAACATTACCAAGCATAGCAACGTAGACCGCTTCCAGCTCAGGTGTCCTGTCGGTCCAATTGCTCTTCAGGTCCGTCAGATATTTCCCAAGAGCTCCAGTGGCATCGATACCCTTCTGGACGTCCTTCAGAGCGTCCTTCATAGCTTCCGAAGTTCTTTCGACAATGTGCTCAATCTTCTCATTTCCTTCCACGATTGAGGTTCTGAAGGTCCGGTCGTCCAGCATGTGATCAAAAACGTCAACATGCTCCAAAGGTAGTCGCAGATAGCGCAGTCTCTCATCTACGTCGCTTTGAGCAAGATCGAAGTCCTCGGTTGTTCGCTCAAGAAATCCGTCAATGTCGTCAACATGCGACTGCAAGATCCTCATGACCTCTTCATCGGATTTCGCCAGACCTTGTGCAAGAAGGTGGATACCGAATGATAGCTGTGCTGAAAGCTTCCAAAGGGGATGGAATTTCTCCCCGGGCCTCTGCTTCCACCGTCCTGCACACACCCGCTCGTACCTCTCACCCTGAAGAAGCATCTTGCGTCTCGCGACCGAATCTGTGTTCTGTTCTCCATCCTCCAACTCATTCACAGATTCCATCATAGATTCCTCGAAGGGGCCCTGCAGCTGTGATACAGGATGCTGGGGTGGTTGGGCTGAGCCGGCATCATCGTGTAGCTTTTCCATCCTGGGCTTCGACAAACGATTTCGAGGAACTCCGGCTTCGAGTAAAGAGAGGACTTGTGTTTGGCTAGTTCTTGGTGGCGGAATCTGGTGCCGATGGTTTCGTTTTCAAAATCCACTGAATCAAGGCAGTTGGCGCGACAGCTTGTCAATCGCTCTTTGCATTTCAAGGCCTTCTAGCAAACATCCGACGAGGCCAACTGACAAGGCTTCGCCGATGAGATGGATAAAGTCAGGCTTCTCAGAGCTTTTTGGGGTAGTGACAAGTGCCTACAACAGGCGTAGCATTTTTCTAGAGAGTGCACCGCGAAGATGACAAAGGGGTGTAACTGCAGCAGGTCAACTTAGACGTGGAACGACAGGGAAAACAAGTGTTGATTCCGCCTGCATGGGCCGGGACAAATTCAGCAGCGCGGTGACGGCTGCAGGATGGCCGGTACAGTACATACCAACAAAGCTCGAGTTTCAGGGACCGGGAGTCACGGACGAGACTCACAACCAGGACTGCCATTGGCAAGAGGAGACTGGTGCACGCTCTGATGAAACTCTACCAGGGAACAGCAGAATAAGCCGATTGGCCCGAAGCCGAAAAAGTCGCACCTTTATGGAGAGCAAAGTCGAGCTTGTTGGCCCCAATTATAACCGTGACCTTGTTTTTGCCGGCGCCGCGAACAACGATTGTCCGTGGTCAATGAGAGGGGTATCGCTTGCTTAGGCCACGTGCTCTTCAAGCCCGTGGTGGTCAGTGTAATAATTATTTTTCTGTGCGTTTATAGTAAAATGTTTTATAAATCGCTTAAATAAGAGTTGTTTTAAATTTCTTTTAGCTGATAATGCTGAACTAATATATTGCGTATCACCTAATTAGACTTCTATTTTATTACTATTGTGTTCTAAGCTCTACACACAATTAAATCTTTCTTTATATTTCAAATATACAATTAAATAGCTTTTCTAAAAATGGTATTATATTATTTCTTTAATTTTATGAAAATATAAAACTTTTCTCTCCTATAATTAGATTCAAACTAAAAATTCATATATTTGATATTTATAAATCTTTCCTAATCAGAATAGCAGCAACTGTGAGCTCGACTGCCTCCCAGAATCTCCAAAACAACCTTTCGATCTCTGAGCGCTGTGGAAGATACAGGGGAATGTCACCCTTCTGCTTTGAAAGAGCGGTCTTGAAGCGACTTCCGAATGGCAGTAGGTGTTTGTACTTTCGCGCGCAGGATTTCCTTTGGAACTTTCCTAGTTACATCCTCTAGGCTGATATTGTTTTCATTTTGATCTGCTTCAAATGGGATCGACGGATCCTTTTCTGTGCCCACCGAATTTGAAGACATTGCCCCTAACAAACGTGACTTTTCACATCCCGCATACTCCAGAGTCTTTCCGATGCAGGAAATCTCGCCCTTTCTGATTGATGGAAAAGGCACCAGGCCCCGTTTCAATAATTACGATCCGATAGACAAACAGTATTGTAGTACCAAAATATGATATTGTAGTGTCTACGCTTGGGACTTTCTCTCCCGATAGTAAGCTTCCTTGCCTACTTGCTAATGGCGGTGTGAAACTTCTTCCGACATCAATTCCTACCATTACAAAGCGTATCGCTCTTCATAATATACACTTCCTCAGCCTCTCATCGACCCACCTATGGCAGGGTCGATAACCTCAACTGAAGATTCTTTGCTAGCCGTACTTTAAACCCCAGGACCTCTTCTTCCTCAAAGGCACATCGAAAGGATTCTTTCCGCCAGGCCAGACAACTTTGCTCTCATCAGCTACGCTCCACCAACCCTCTCCTCCTCTCAAATGTATCTCTGACCTCCTGCGCCATGACATTTGCATTTCGGCTTTATGCGACGTTTGTTGATCCCCTCTGTGTGGATTGTCAGGAGGCTCCCATGGTTGTTGGAAGACGCTCCATTCGTCGAGCCTCGCACGATCCCACATGCAATACCCCCTTGCGCGTAAGGCTGTCTGATATGTTGAGTAAACAAAACCGCATCGAGTTTCATCTTGATGAGCCCATCGCCACGCATCGGCTGGACCGTTGTCAGGGTCGTGAACGAATGGTGCATGATCGCGGGCCAATTTTGCTTCGTCTTCCTGCGTGTAATCCGAAAGATATAAGTCATCGTTACTTCTATGGGCTTCGCTCATCAAGGCTTCATATAAGAAGTCCCAGTTAGAATCCGGATAGGGCCGATACAGAAGTCGATGTCGTGCTTCGTAAGAGTCTGCATCGACAATTTGTCGAAGGCATACTAGGCCGCGCGAAAGCAGATGCTGTATTGCTGGAGAATCGAAATCGTCTCCATACTCAATCACGTCAATGGCGTTGACTGAGAGTTCACCCCATAGTATGTCGTGCTCTGCAAGGTCGTTGAAAGCTATTGGAGTCAGTTCTGAATCTCGACAAGGATCCGGAACGTTCATACCGGGACATACGGCTCGAAAGAGATAATCATGAACGCATGCGAGCTGTTCATTCTCCCAGTGGGACCACTTAAAGAAGAATAGATCTCCTATCTCGCTGGCTTCAAAGACCCTAGGGTTACGGAATAAATTGCAATACACTTCAAATCGGTAGAAGGCACGCTGGACCCGATTCATCTCCTGTCGTGATACTGGCCATCCCGGCGGTGCATCGATGTAGGCAAATTCTGACGAAACGTTCAACATTTCTGCGATGAATTCTGACGCAAATCGCTCAACGCTAGAATGGAGATTGCCGAGGGGCAAAGCCTCGGACAAAGTCCATGAATCCAGAGGAGACATCCGAGAATGGAGATGGTGATCGACGAAATCCACTACGCCCTGCCTGGTCCAGGGCTGTAACCTAGATGACTTCAAGGCGGCAACGGCCTCGGGCAGGACGTCGGAGCCTAACTGGTTCTCCACAACTTGCGTGGTAATCAATTCTTCCGCACCCAAGAAGGCATGGTACAAGGATGAACAGCTCAGTACTGCTGACCTCAACGAAGAGACGTCTGACAGGGCAGCGAGCAACCCTTGCCTCAACTCCACAGGAAATTTTTCTATTATGGAAATGACGGCCATAACTCTCGATTCCGTTCAGAATTTCAGTCAGGATTCATATCAAATGTAACGAAAAAGCTGTCACAGCGAAGAGGTTGCAGCAGTGGGAGCGTGTAAGACAGTCGCTAACATCGTTAGTCCAAGTTGCATTCATACCTGACTCAGGCATATTGATTAGAGGCTCTCACTTGATTGACAAGGTGGGTCTAAGTAAGAAGACCGCCGGCGATTGGCAGCTTACTGACACGGTAAGGGGACCCCACGTTGTGTGTTGTTGGTGTCTCGGCCTGCCACCTGATGTTCGTGTCTCAACAAAAAGAGGACTGGGGAGGGCCACGACGCCAAGCAGACGGCAGATGTTTGATCCCACTAGTCGACCCCAACCCATGTGCTACGCATTTGACCGGCCCTAAGCACGCTGTTTGACCCACCCTGTCCCAAACAAGTGGTAGAACTTGCCATGAACTGAATAGCTCCTGGGTTTGATCATACTACGTAGTACGTATGATGTTTTCGCTCCGTGAAGTACTACGCACAGGTGTTTGCAGAGCCGCAACACGGGAATGGCATTCTTACTGATAATGAGGTTATTTGTGCAACGCTAGGAGGCCGACTCGTGTCTATCAAATAAAAGAATGGGCGCTTAACAGTCGTCAAAGCCTCACAGCTCGGGAGACGTCACCGGCATAAATAGTCGACACAATGTCTAAGGGTTTGATAGTCACCGTCTCTTCAATATTGGTGCAAAGTGAGGCCCGAGGCCGGTGTCAACAATTCGTGGCCGCCCTGCTTCTTATTGCCGCACCTCACAAAAACAAGCCGAGGTTCTTGGAGTTGCTGAGAGTAGACTACAGCATTACAAATATCTTATGATAATCAAGCTTGAAAGACTTTGGATGAATTTTGGGTGGTTAAGGTGGATTTTCCAAACGGTAGTGCCGCGGACCGGGCAGTTGAGTCTTGGTGGGATCGGCCTCAGCCTCGGCCGGCCCCTTGAGCCGTAACGCGGGCTGTTCCGCATTGGGCATAGCCCCAATCACGCGGGCAACGTCTGAGTTCTCACAGCGATTGTTATTTCAGCAACGGACACACCGCCCAATCTTTCCAAAGCCCTATTTCCACCTTTGCAGCGCCCGAAGGACGAAACTTCAAGCCAAGAACAGTGGCTACGACTTCTTGCACTATTGAGACGTCGGAAGATAGCTTTGTCGTCATGTCTTCTGCGTGAAAATCCTTCGCCCGTCCGTTCTCGCGAAAACGAAGCTGGCATTGTTTTAGTTCTTGCGATGGGAAGGTCCCTATGCGCTTGCCGTGCCAGACCTCTGATCCTTGGGCTGCTGATTCGTCTTGCAACGTGTTGTCACCCTCAGAGATGGAATACATTGTTTGACAGCTCTGGCAGTTCCACGTGAAGAATTGATCTACTTCCTGCGATATTCACGAGCAAAACATGAAGTGCCGCAGGGTCCTTCAGGTCTGCTCCATCCGATGTGCACGAGGCAGTAGCCAGCTCTCTGGAAGATGTATATAAATACGTCGTAAAGCGAGATCTTTCTGGACGATATTCTTCCCACATCATCTTGCAGCAATCTTCAATACATCCTCTTCCACTCATCTTAAGCTAGCCTGGTGCTGCTTTCTTCTACTTTTCTACACTTTCTTGCGTTGCGCTATCAATCTATTTCTTCATAAAACATTCTAACCAATCAAGAAGCATTTCAAACAGTTATTATTCTAATCTTGCAGTAGTGAATCTATACTACATCTTTTCAAACACCCATCTCGAAGAAGTATCCTCTAATATCAGTTCAGCAAAACCTTCCAGTATGCCAAGGAATAGTTCCACCGACTCTAGTAAAGAGAGGAGCCGACCCAGCACCAACAGTTCCACGCGTGGACTAGTGGGCTCCATTCTGTCGCGCCGTGACGAACCCCCACGGTCACAGGACTCACAATCTTGGCCGCCTCAAACCCCAAGAAGTCCCGAAAGGAGAAGACTTACAGGCGGATACCCAGCGAACACTTTTAGTCCGTCAACTGCTGGCAGTGCTCCCGCTGGAAGTCCGAAGAGGGACGATCATTATCGAAAAGAGCTGAATGAGAAGGGAATTCCTAGAGCGAGCAAATACAATCAGGGGCACGAAGACTACAAAGGCTCGGAAACGTGGGGAGAAAGCGCCGGAAAGCAATACAGTGAACACTTGAGGAGTAGCAGTGCTCCGCGTAGAGCTGATAGGAGTGGTGCTCCTCCAGGGGCTTATGTAGGTCAGCCGCTCGGTACGCCATCATATCATGGCCAAGCTGCCTCGTATGCTAGTAATGCGGAATCCGCATATGGAACGTAAGTCGAAATCCATAACCATCTCTTGCACTGAGGGATATTTACTGACAACAAACGTCGCTTAGTGCCGCGGTTGGGAGATCAAATTGGAATCAAGATAACATAGGCTACAGCACAAAAACGAGTTATGCAGGCCATGAAGAGGCGGCGGTCAGTAACCGACGCTCTGAGGCAGATTATGGGGCCAGGACCACTAGGCATCGCGAGTCCTCGCGTCCACATAGTCCTGAACCTCGCGAGAGTCGCCGTCGTCGCGCCGGTTCGGGGGACCGTGGCCGCCGCCGCGAAACTAGCGAAGATCCTCATTCGCGTTCGCGTTCGCGTCCTCCGGCGGAGCGTAAGCGACTTCCATAAACAACATCAGCTCCTCAGAGCCGGGCCTCCGAGTGCTCTTCAGCCAGGGGAGCATGGTTGAAATCCTGAAGAGCCAGGGATCCCTGGATTTGCTGCGCGAAAATTCTGGGCTTTTGGGTCAGATTTTACCAAGGAGTCTAGGTGTTAGGATCGGTAGGAGACTCACGCCGAGGACCATGCCAAGCCTTGTTCTCGGCGTTGAGATATGTATACGTGGCCTCTGAGAATGCTGCCGGCCAGCGTTCAGTCTTGATACCAAATCAGTAGCTGTCATTGCACATTCGTTTTACCAGCTATCTTGTTGTTTAGCTATCAATTGATCTTCGCCCGATCTTGGCTTAAAGAGTGATCTCGTCAGTCATGTCAGAAATTGATGAGAGCTATTGATAGGGAATCTAAGAGGGAAGTCGGCGTAGTTGCTATATGTAACAGTTCAAGCTAGACAGATTCAATAGCCTATGGAAACGAATACTCACGTTGCAGAATTAATCTAGCTTGCAGGGAAGCTGCAGAAGTGCCTGGTGTGTGTTGTGGCCGCTGGTCCCATCCCCTGCCTGCAATCGTCTGATGCGTACAGCTGTCATTTATAGCTGTAGCAACTCGTGACACCATCTCTCAGCTTATCAAATCAATTGCTCTTAATTAATAATCAGAAGTGTTATTCAGCCCGCACCTAATTGTATATGATGCCTCATGCATGTCACACAACAGGTGTCACATCCTACTTGTCTAATCGTTAGCATCGTGTGCGTACTTGCATAAGTATCACAACGTCGGAGGCAAACGCAGTGTATCTTCTCCGGCACCTGTGTCAAGCAAATGGCTAGAATAGCGCGAAAATGCTTGTAGAATCGAATTGAATTGACAGAATCAACTGCCCGACTTCTATGTAGAATCGCTCTTGAAGATAGGGCTAAACATGAAGGAAATGGGGCCAAGAAGAGGCCGGAGATTGGCTCAAACTGGCCGATGGAGAGCCTGAGGCGCAGGCTGTGGCGCAGGCTGTCTGACAATCTTCCTTTCGTGCAACCCCTCCGTCCATTGTGCAACTTGTTGCTGTCCTACAAGCAGTCCGTCCAACTTTTCGAACGCCCCTCCACCGGGTCAATGCTTTCTCCCAGAATCCGGGTTTGGGATCTCGACCCTCCCAGTCTCATTCGTGCAGCTTTGTCTATCACCCGGCATTGAGTTTGCCGGGATCAGGGGCTTGTAAATGCTTGGCGACTCAAGGAGAGGGAAATCCGCTCCGGGCCGCTCATCCAGTCGGCGATGCTTTTACTACCACCTCATCCACCCCGTCCCCTATATTGTTATTGCTCTTGAAGGCAACGGGCCTGAAGATAATCACTTCTCTCTCAAGCTGTCTTAAGATTCCAAAGACAATCTTACCAGGGAAGATGAGTGGACTTTCACTAACGATTCTATTGTTGCCTAAATCTTACAATGTCACAGACAAAAAAGTGAGATACGTGATAGAGCTTCAGAAGGGCCTGCCTTCCAATGCCATTGATTTCGTCAGAACAGATGATTTAGTCTAATTTGCCTTGTACTCTCCTCGTGCAAGAGACAATAGTGCCGATTCCATACAATTCTTGCTGTGGCAATGATCCCAAAGCCTAGACATATCCAGTTCTTCCGCAAGCGTCACAGTTGAGCCTTTGGCCTCCTGCTCCGCCACAACTGTCACACTGCTGCGTAAATGGATGTCCGCGGTGGGAGCCATGGCAAACCGGACACTGTGCAGGGTTCGGACTCGGACAGGTCATGTTTCTTTTGAGATATTTGTCACCTCCGCATCTTTTGTAATAGATCCATTTGTAACCTTTGCCATGACAGCGATGGCATTCTCTCTGCTTACTGCCACCACCACCTCCACCACCACCACCTGTAATGGTGCTGCCGCCTGTAGCTCTACCTCCATGGCGAACAGTCGACACTATTAAAGGGCTTTGTCAGCTCCTCTTCTAGCTCAGTGAAGGGATCTACTTACTGTTGAACGATGAGGGGTGGGAGTTGTTGTGAGATTCTTGTCTGTAATATAGTTGACAGTTACTGCATCGAATGTTAATAATTAATTGACTTCGGAAAGGAATTCACTGACATTTGGGAGAATTCGAAAATCTGGGAGCGCTGTGGAGGATGGCTAGACTGAGATCAACTTGCCAGCAAGATGATGATGATGATGTATTTGAGTGATGATTTTCTTAAACCTAAGGTATGACTGTCACCTTTATATCTTCAGATTCGGCATTCCGCAGTTCGGTGACAGCAACTTCAGACAGCCTTCATTGCCCACATTCTCACTCTGTAACGAGCTTGAATGCCAATATCTTCAAGCACTGAATCAAAATCTTGCATACAGTGTTCCAATGCTCATTTGAAAGTGATTCCTTTGGAAGTGAGACACTCGTTCTCAGAGCCGAGACGACTAGTCCTCTGCATCAACAGCCTCAACAGGTTCTCAGCCCGACATTTATTCCACCACCAGGTCAGAGGTAGTGTTTCTTGCTGGCATCCAATTCTCTTGTGATCCAATGACGGTGCTGGTAAGGTTGAAAGCCCCATACTGATCCTCAGATGAGATCCTGTAGGCTGTGACAGCATAGTGTGTTTCTGAGATGTGAAGGCTCCCGTCCGGATCAAAGGATTTGCTTCATCGCTCCATCGAACGGTCCAGTTGCATAATAAAAAGTGTGACATAGGACGCGAAGGATTGCTATAGACATCATCATTGTATAGCGATAACAGTTTAGTTAAGCTTCAAAAATAATGCTAGTGGATACATTTGGATAAAATTGCTTGGCAACATGAGAAGATCGTCATGAAAATAGAGAAGGTGTACCGCTGCATCAAGAGAATTCCAGACGTCGAAATTCAATAATACCGCTGGAAATGACAAGTTGGCTGTTGAAACTAGGGGTTAAGACCAGGGCTCTTACATAGCCACATAGCCACCACGAAGTCTGTGTTGCAACAGATCCTTCCGTGAGAGGAAGTGGTTGCCTAACAGGTCACAAACCTTCTCAAATCTATCACACATATCGTACGTAGGAGCTAATTTATAAAGCAATAACTGCTGTAGATTTGTAGAGGCGGTTGCCAAGATGTTTCATCAGATGCGGTCTCTTGATAGTTAGCTGTACCGCCCTTGTGCCAAGCCCTTGTGCCAAGCAATGTCACGGGCTAGATCAAGGATTGAGCTAGCCTAGCTTCGATATCACAGCTTTCATAGAGTTTCGCAGCGGTACGCAAGGCTTCGGGCATGGGCTGGCGAGCTATCAGTCGTTTGTTTGTCCCTTAGCTTCTTGTATGCCACAGTCATCGCTAACGAGGCAGCATAAGAAGCAATCGGAAGCGGCGATTTTTGCACCGGCGACTTTGATCTCAGGATGGACTCGATTTGACTTGCCGCAGCTTCACGGCGGTTGTATGAAGTCGTTCCCACTGTCCCAGATCGGCATGCTATGATTGCCGCGATGTGATAGAGGAGCCCGACAAGGATAGTTTGCTATGTGATGTAGGCTAAGATGCGCCTACCACATTCTGTATTATCTGCACCGCTTTTGTTACTCGTAATCTTTTCAAGAGACGGAAGCCCTTCCTCCCAACCTGTGCTGTCCTGATCCGTAATAGGCGTATAGTGATGAATAATGTCTGCCAAAAGGTCACAGCGCTAAGTGTTGCTGAAATAAAGCCTGGCTAGGATCTTCTGGATGGGTTGGTTGAGCTAAACCAATGTTTCGATCGAAGATCTTCACGGGATGGCCTGCCATGCAAGCATGAAACTTGTCCAGACACTGGAGACTCCAAAATGTTCTTCCTATGTGCCCATTCCGGGGGGAACCCCGAGAAGTGTCGAGGTGGAGGCTCAAAGTGTGAACATGATGAATAGCTTGACATAAATCCATGGAAGCATTTTCAAGCCCTTGAAAGGCCGTCATTGTGGAGTGTGAACAATGCTAGGGATTTGAATTTTGATGAGTAGATCGTTTTCCTGCCCAGTGTTGATGGCAAGTGAAGACCATCAGATAGTCTTTTGGCAAAGACCCGGGCAGGCTCCACGGGGCCCTCAGGCTCCCATCGGAGGAGTGGGACAGCCTCTGAGGACTTGCTTGCCGTTAGACAGATTGCTAGGATGAGACAATTTGAAGCCTGCCCTCGCTCGAAGCTAGGGAGAAAGGAGTCGATATCGACAAGCGGGAGGAAGGGGTGCAATGTATAGCTCAATGAGTGCTTTCTGCGCAGTTGTAGGAAGGGCGGTAAATGCGCCTGTATCTCGTAGGAAACGCAGCAGATGAGGATCAGCACCTGGTTCTAAGTTTGACGAGCCATGCTGTGAATGAAGGGCCGGATGGTCGCAATAAATACCTTCCGCTTTTAGCAAGCAGGGCAAGCTCGTACCACCCGCTTGCGTTATTGGTTTCCCAAACTGCTTACATATCTTACGTGAAGCTGATCAATGTGCTGGGATCTCTGAAAGAGAGCATCTTCCTCATCAGGCCATTCACATCAAGGCTTGTAGCCGCACCACCCACTACGTAAAGAAACCACCCCGTTAACGGCAATGAGAAGTTATCAAGATGGAGCTGTATTTCTTTTCGCTTTGGGAATGCTTCGGGGGAATTACATGCCTGGACAGGGAGAGAAAGTTTTACACGGCGAAGTCAGTCCAAGCTTTTTGAGTCGGTCTCCTGTATTCAAGGAGGACTATGGAGAGGACAGTCTCCTACTGACTCAGAAATGCCACAAATATTATCCAATATTACACCAAAAGCCCCGCCTTGCTCTTTCGTCTACTACGGCGGGAGTTTCTTGAGAAAAATAAACAGAGTGTCATACGAGCTGTATCTATAAGAGGCTCCTTGGATGTTTCTAAATAATATTGTTCAGTGATTCATATATCAGACACACTTAGCTCGCTCAACTCGCTGTTCAAATGATCAAAGGTACAAATGAAAAACAATAGACCATGGTGGGCAAAGATGTCCAGTCTGTTGCCGCCAATTGCATCCCCGCAGCTCCTTATATTTTTTATCAGCCTGTTTGGAGACCCAAAATACACTACATCCAAGCCAAATCAAAGTGACTGATATCGCTAAGGTGTGTGCGTGTGCTGCCCGAAGACGAAATCTGTCCCTTTCACATAAACCAGAACGCGATTGCACCGAGAGTACTGAGCAGAATAGTGCCCGATCCGACGTTCAAAGCCGAGGCGGCGCCCTTCTTAGCCGAAGACTGACTCCCTGAGCTGTTGGTGGCCGCTTGTTTATCACTTGGGTATCCACACAGTCCCGAACCATTCATCTGGGCTGTTGGGAAGAACGCTTTCGGCAACCCGCCCCCCATTTTTGCGGTGACGTTTCCGGCTTCATTCGCATTCGACTTGGTGCAATTGAAGACCTCCATGACCTCGGTTCCAGTGGCAAAGGCGCCGGGACCTACACTCAGCTCGTACACTCCTCCCTTTTCTCCCTGATTAGAGAAGACGGCGACGATCTGAACGCCGTCGGGACCTTTCCGGGTGGCCATGGTCGCAGGGTCGAGGTAGATTTCCGTGGAGTGGTTGGAAACATAGCGCGAGTCGACTTTGATGGCGTGGTTGCGGAGAGTGTTGAGCGTTCCGGTGAGATTGTAGAGCGGGGCAGAGGTGTCGTATGGAGTTCCACTGCTGGAGCCGGACCACAGAGGAGCCCGGTTGTAGGGGGAGTAGTTGCCGGACATGTGTTGTTCTTGGCCTTGGTACACTGGAGGGAAATTGTTAGATGGGCGAACAGAAGAAGAGATAAGGTTGGAACATACTGGTTGGGATGCCATCAGCAAGGATGGTGAATGCGATGGCGTTCTTGGCTAGAGCCAAGTCTGGCACGAGGGACGCGAAACGAGGAAGATCGTGGTTCTCGGCAAAGGTGCCCAGCACAGAGGTGTCTGGGCAGCCTTTGTCGACGTCGGAGATCATGTCTGAGAGCGCTTTCATGTTACCGGCGGTAAACGCCTTGAGGAGCGGGTAGTAGATGGGGAAATTCGGCATGGCAGCAATCAAGTTGTTCTTTTGATATTTGCAGACATTGGCGACGACACCGCTGTAGATCTCTCCGAAGGTGAAGACACCTGCGGCCTTGACGAACGCTGGAAGAAATTCGTTGTTCACATGTTTCGCTGCGTCGATGCGGAGGCCGTCGATCGAATAGTTTGCAACGAGGCCGGTGATCCAGGTACCGGTCATGTCTGTGACTTCCTGCGATTCCGTGTCTAGATCAGGAAGGGCAACATTGGTGACACCCAGCCAGCATTCTTGAGCGATTTTATCATTGTCATAATCTGTGATATTGCAGTATTTGTGGTAGTATTTCTCGTCGTTGAACGGTTGAAGCTTGGAATAGTCAATCTTCTGGTCGGGCATGGAGCCATTGATTGCTTGAGCCATGTCGTTGATCACCACGTCGACCATCAAGTACATGCCACGGTCGTGTACCGCTTGCGAAAGATGGCTCAGATCGCCGGCGGTTCCAAAGTTTTCATTGATGCCGTACATGTTGTTCGGCCAGTAGCCATGGTATGCCTCACCATATCCGGTGTCATCCTTGATATTCTCAACCACCGGAGAGATCTGAATAGCTGTGAAGCCCATTCCCTGGATGTAGTCCAGCTTGTTGATCAAGCCCGTCCATGTGCCTCCGCAGTACTTTTCGACGTCGGTGCACTCTTGCGACGACCCGTCGCTTTTTGCGAAGCGATCAGTCATGACCTGATAAATGGATCGACTGGCCCATTCTGCCGAGCCAGGCCCAGCAGAAACGAGACCGCCCACTGAGGCAGCTGCCGCCGCGATCATAGTGAAATTGCGCATCTTGCGGTTCAGAGCAGAAGCAGGATAGGGAGTTTTTCCAGGAATGCGAACCGCGATGCTCGAAGATGGCTGGCGCAACGAAGTGAGTGGTCGTGTGCAGGTATATGCAATAGACGCGTCGCAAAGGGGCGGGATGGACGCGTAGAGAAGGAAGTCACGAATGAGAAAGTCCAATTGAAGGAGTGATACGAATTGGCACAAGAATCAGTCCTCGGCGCGTGCTTCGCGGAGAGCAGTCAACGAGTGTAGTGCGAAGCAGACCAACCACACCACAGCGGAAGAAGAGTCAAGAGAGCGAAAAGACTGGTGGAACAGACAGGTTGCCGACATGATATGGGCCGCTTCTGAGACATCGCCATGCAGGTCATGGCTTGAAGTCAAGCACACCAACCATTGATTGCCCCCGGCTAGCCCTCAACACCTCCTCTTCCCATAGGCCATCGCAATCAACACCGGTCTTAGCCCGCTCAATCGCCCAGACGAAGTGCGCCGTCCCGCTTTCGAAGTGACCGCAGATCAGCAGCCCCTGAACCATCACAGCCGTTGCGGCCACTGGCGGACCGGAGGTGTTCGAGCTTCTGGGGAGATCGCAACACCAATCAACGGTGGCGGCCAGCAAGGCTAGTCGCGGAGATTGCTTCTTGGAAGAAGCCGCGGCACATGTTGATCCAAGCAGCACGACCAGATGACTACCACGTACGGAGTGCTGCTGTAGGGGGTCACGAGAGTCTGATAGAGAGATGCAATCAAACGGAGGATCTAGCCGAATCCCAATCCCAACTCCAGATCCTATGAAAGCATCGAACTTTTGACTAGCTTGCTATCATCTACAACTCATCATGAGCTTCCTTTCCGCTACCATCAGAGTCTGCAACCATAGTCTTGACTACCTCTGCTGCCTCGCTCGCAACACTCTTCACACTCTCGGCAGCACCGCCTGTGCTGGCAGCTGGTGCTTGCTTGCCCATCGTCTCATCAGCATCGGTCATGTCGGCATCGTCGGTATCGTTCGCCACATAGGCATCAACCTTGTATTTGCCGTTCTCCTTCACAAAGTGTGCCAGATCCTCCACGGTGCGAGAACCCTGGTAGTCAATCGGAGAGTCCTTGGAGCCGGCAACAAAGAGCTTGATGGTTGGGAAGCCAGAAATCTCATCCGGGACATCGTTGGCAGTAGCATCGACCTTGGCGATGGTTACCTGTTCGTTGTAGGTGGGGTTAGAGGTGTAAAGCTGCGCAAGCTCGTCGTACTTGGGAGCAAGACTGCGAGTATTTTTAGCAAAAATCGGATGTGAGAGTGATGTGAGAACATACGCTTTGCAATGACCGCACCACGGCGCATAGAATTCGACCAGAACATCCTTCTCGTTGTTGAGCACAACGTCCTTGTAATTGTTTGCCACGATCACCGTAACAGGACCCTCCTGCTTCTCTGGGACGGGCTCAGACTTGATGCTGGGCTGGATCTTTCCATCGAGATAGTCCCCGACGAATTTGCCAATTTCTTTCTCGGTAATCTTCTTCTTCTGGTCGAAAGGAAATTTCTGGTTCTTGACGGTTTCTTGGATCGCAAATGCCGGCCATATGCCAACTTCCAAATTCAAGTTACCCGCGTGTGCGCCAAAGGCCTTCGCATCAATAGTGGCGAAGTTGACTTTACCCTTGTACTTCTCCGCGAGAGGCTTTACCACTGCTGCGACCTCGGCTCTCTCTTCTGGAGTTTCTGCGAAGATAAAGCCAATAGGCATACCGGTCTGGAGCAAGTTGTCAGCTTTCCACCTGGTAAATCTGCTTGGACTCATCTTACAGCCATGTAGCCGGCATATGTTTCTGGCCCAATCTCACCTACAAGCGGGATGCTTGCTGTCTTAGCAAACTCTTCAATGTCTTCCGCGGTGAATTTCTTGTCAAAGGTGACAGCGCCCTCATCGAAATCCTTGTACAGGACAAGTCCTGGCTGTTTTACACCAGCAGCCTCCGCCAATGCAGCATCGTCGGTGGCGCCGAAAAGGAACTCGTCGCGCATCGAGTCAGCCACCTTGGAAAATGTCTCGTTTGAGTTCTTGTCATCCGAAGCGAAGTACGCAACAAGGACAACTTTGTCTTGTGTTTTGAAATCTTCCAGAGTGTCAACAGTGAGCGTTGAGACAGCGGGAAGAGCTTGTTTGGTCATGTACGAGATGATACTTGTCACATTCAGCGTTGAGCTCGGTCTGAGATATCTGAGAACAAGATGGCTTACGCTGGTGCTTTTCGGGCTCCTCCGTATGCCTTGATATTCTCAAGACCACGGAAGACCTTGATGGTGGGGTATCCATCAACCCCGTACTCCTTGCACAAAACTGCCTCCTTTGTGCAGTCAATCTTGACTAGTGGAATATTCTTCTCCTTCAATGTTGTAGCTGCCTCCTCGTATTCGGGGGCGAGCGCGTTGCAGTGTCCGCACCATGGAGCAAAGAATTCTGCCAAAACAAGCCCATTGCTCTTGACGAAATCTTTGAAGGTGTCGGTTTTCAACTCGTGGACATCACTGGAGAGCACGCCAGTGGCAGCGAGGAGGGTTAAGAGAGCGGCTTCCCGGAAGCTGCGCATTATGAACGTATGGAAGGATGGCGATGGGCGAATTGTAAAGAAACGCCTTTGCTTTAGGAGGGACTATGGGCAGAAAGAAGATAGTTACAACAAATTGTGCGGGACGGGGTTTATCAGCACAAGCCAGGGTCCAGCGAAAGGAGAAAGGTGTTAACTTCGGTGGCTCCAAAAATAGCGCAGTTCCCACACGAATCGAGTGAGCCACAGTCCTCACTGAATGTCTTCTAGACTCCGGGTCCTGGAATTGAACCTCAGCCGATGATGTTGCCCCTCTTGGCCACTATGCATCTACTCAAATCTATAGATAGGGAGGTTCAGACAACTTATATTACCCCGAAAGTAGATGAGTATTACGCCACCCAGCGCCGCTGCTATTTGGACGCTTCCACTGACCACAGCTAAAGTAAAGCATAGTTAATCCTGACGTCCTGGTTGTCTCCACGGTCCTGAGGATGCCTTCCAGCTAAGGCTGCCAGCTAAGGCTGCTTCTATAAGGTTGTACCAGTCGGAGCACAGAGTCCTCCAGCTCCACGCTTCGTCTCCTCATTCCTCTTTCTTGTCGGCTTCGAATTCTGCATGAGCAAGTTCCTCAAGTGCTTCAATGGCATCAGCGTCATCCTCTTCAGCGCTCGCTCCATTCTTGCCAACTGTGGTCCCTGAGGTCGTGGCTCCAGCCTGTTGCTTCTCCTCGGCCAATCCAGTCAGCGGCCCAGTTTCCGTTGCATTCTCCTCTTGATCAGCGGTAAATTTCACTGGACCCTCCGCTTTGGGCGTGGCAATCGGCTTCGGCTTGTCTAAATCCCAATTGATGACACCCTCGTTGCCATATCGGTCCTTCAGCCATTGATTGGTTTTCTTGAAGTGTCCACAGGTCATGAATCCTTTATGCGCGCTCAGCGGGCTTGGATGCACACTTTGCAGTACCAGATGCTTTCCACTGGTCCCCACCCCTTTACATCTCTGCTGTGCTGGAGATCCCCAGGCTAAAAACACGACTCCCTTGGTCCTAGTTCTCGCGACTGTGTCGATAACTTTCTGGGTGAAGCGATCCCAACCCTTGTTTTTGTGACTAGCCGCTTCATGAGCACGAACAGTGAGACAGGTGTTGAGCATCAACACGCCCTGCTCGGCCCAGGGGGTGAGGAGGCCGGAGTTGCGGGGTGGGGGGGTGAATGAGGGATAGTCATTAGCTAGGGCGGAATACATGTTCTTGAGAGAAGGAGGGGCTGGGGTGGGCGGTCGGACAGAGAAGCAGAGACCATGTGCTTGATTATGGTTGTGGTAGGGGTCTTGCCCCAGGATCACGGCGCGGACCGTGGACAGAGGTGTATGCCGGGACCTGTAGACTTGTAAGCCAAGGAGATGGACATCAATTGATTGTGATATGACCAACCACGAATAGACTTCTTCCATTGGGGGGAAAACTTTCTTGCCAGAGTCGAATTCGCTTTTCAGGAAGCGCTTGAGGTCGAGGAAACCTGGGGCTAAGATCTCATCCTTGAGATGCGCCAGCCAGCTCTCGTCCAGTGTGTCGATTTCAAGCTTCACCAATGTTCTCTGCTCAGGAGTGAGCTTTGCCACCCATTTCGCCTTGTCAAACTTAGGTGTCGCCGGAGCGTTCGAAGAGAATCCATTCGCCGCATTACCCGCAGGATTGGAGGAAGTTGAGATAGACTTTGGTGCGCCAAAGAAGGAGGTGATGCTTGCGTCAGTCTTTGGTTTTTTGGCCTCTGCAGGCGAGGAGGAAGGAAGGTTGTTAGCCTTGCGCTTCGGGGGTCCACCAATTGGGGATGCCATTGGGAAGTAGGGTTAGCAAGAACGATGCTAAGTGAAGCACCGGAAGGGCTGACGCGACAAGATCGAGCTTGGATCTGGTTTCAGTAGAAAGACACTGTGAGACTGGAGATTCTGGCATACAGGGTCTTTTCTTA
>JAABUK010002082.1_pt1 | contig 36676 bp, 38 predicted proteins | sample 5559141 | NCBI WGS metagenome assembly JAABUK01 (sample SAMN10711869, study PRJNA513367) | rock metagenome | isolation source: Antarctica rocks | place: Antarctica: Victoria Land, Pudding Butte nord | collected 2016-01-03
AATAGCGCAAAAATAGTAGTAATTTAGAAAATATTTTTCAGAATTTTAGAAAAGAAAATAAAGGAGAAAAAAATAGAAATAAAGAAAAATAAAAAATTAACGTACTCATAACCGCATTTGCATCCTATCATAGGCAGCAGACTACTCTCTTTATAACAGAGGCCTGTAAAGCTCCCCATTCTAGAGCTCTATTCATTTTTTTTAACTATAAAAGTCGTGGAGAATAGTCTATAACTTCTTTTCGAACAGTTTCAGTAACTGCTATTCCACGCTCTTTTAGAGCCTGAGCAGATTTTTAGTAAACAAATAAATTATCTAAATAGAAATGAAAAAAGAGCTCATCTTTAACGAATTTAGAAAGAGAATTTGCAAGCCGAATTATCACTGATTAAGTGGGATTTAAAGAAGTAGAAATTGAAGAATTAGGAATAGAAATAGAAACTTTTTTTCTCTCTCTCAATATTTCTTCTGCTATGTCCGATTTAGTACATTCCCAGTTATAGATATAACCGAAATCACCTAAAGCAAATAGCTTAAATCCCGTGAGAATAGACTTGCCAGGAATAATAATTTTTTGAGAAGTTCTTTCTTTAAATTTGAGTATAACTTTATTTACAGTAAGATTTATACTGGGAAGCCAATAATAAGCAGATTTTTCGCGTAAAATAGAGAAAATAGACTCTAATTTATCTCACAAATGAGAGTCTTTTTTAATCAGATTTAAACCGCGATCTTTAAAATGAAAATTCTTAATAATCTGCTCAAATCGATTTTTTGAAAGAGAAGTTTTTAATAGAACTCCATTTAAATATCAGTAATAAGCTCGAGAAGACTGTTTATAAAGAGATAATAATAATAAACAGCTAAAAAAGTGATATAACTCTTTAATAGAAAGAGAAATCCATGAATTTAAAGTAGAATTATTGCGAAATGCAAAAGAATTCGTTTCTTTAACGATAATAGTCATCGTTTTCCAGTCAAAGAATAACTGAAAAAGGGCTAAAGGATGCCAATGTTTATTGAGATCGATATTTCGGGGCTGATCTGTATGAGATTTTATTGAAATCGGCTCAAAATTAGATAAAGAAGGAAGAATTTCTGAAATTGGACGATTTTGAAAATTTTCTGCAGCTTCTTCAGACGGAATTAAAAAGCTATTTAGCTTTTTATCGGCTGTAGAATTGTCGGGAATAGAAGGAGCTATTAAAATATTAATTATATATATATATATATAATGAGATAATAATAAAAATGAGAAGAAATCGAAAATTTTAACATACTTGTGTGATCATTTGGCTGATTTTCGGTCCATTTTTGAGGGATTTTTGGTACTCTTTGTCTGTTATTAACAGCTAGTGATTGAAGAATTTTTGTAGTATTTTGAGAGTGATTTTGAGGCGTTGAAAATTTCAATTTTGAGTGAAATTCAACTTAAAAAGGAATTTCGACAGAGATATGAGGCTGTATCTTCTGCGATTGGGGTCTATTTTCAGCCGGAGATAGATTAAATGAAGCGTCTGAATTAGAGCTATCTGCACTGGAAATTTCGTCTTCATAGATCGAGAATTGGGCGAGCTGTGAGGCTTTTCGTGGGCGTTTAATGCGTTGAATTGAAAGAATTTCATCATTTTCGCAGATTTCGGGGGCTGATTCAGCTCGGGGGCGCTTTTTCAGGCGCCCCCGGGCACTCCAAGATGGTTGAATTATGAGTTGATTTAATGAGAAAGTATTAAATAAATTGCGGGGGCTGAATAGCTTGAAAGTATCTGTAGAATTGATTGAATTGATTGTCTAAATCTATATAAAATTGCGCAAAGAATGAGTATTATATACTTAAGAAAATACTTAAAATAGCCTTATTAAATAGGGCGGTTAAATGAGGCGCAGATTAATTGAAACCCAACTAATGAACGCCTTGAAATCTAAACTGTTTAATAAAAAATTAATAATTTAAAAATTAATAATTATAAAGCATTTTAAAGAATTTCTATTAATTTTAGCTAAAACAGCTAAAAATAAGTCTGTTTTATATAATCTAAATTAAAATATAATTGAATTTAGCTATTAAGAAGAACTGAGAGTAATTATAAAGAATTTCAAGTTATTTTGAAGCTGAAATAATGATGTAGAAGATTAATTAAGAAGAAAGTTACTTTGAAAATTTTGATTTTCCTTATGCCAAGAAATCTGCAATTTGATAGCGCTAATAACAGACTAAATGCGGCAATACTAGGCTCAAGATAGAAGGTCCATTTGCCAGTGATACAAGGGATATTGAAAGGGTGGTTGGCAATTAAAAATAAGAATCTAGTAAACAATTTCCAAGCTAGTCTATTTTAGAATTAGTCTATAATGTCTTGGCCTGATCGGGAGCCAGTCTCTTCGATAAAACTGACGCTCGACCACACTAATGAGCTGTACACTATACTTCTAAGTGCTTCTATTAAGCACTCTCAAGCATTATACTTCTGAGTGCTTCTGTTAAGCATCTTCAAGCACTATGCTTGACATTTAATCTAAGACTGTCTTTAGCGATTATAGTCATTAAAAGCAGATCCGCCATAGTCTCATTAGATATTGTGCGTAGGTGGGATCTTGTCTCTTGGCCCACCGCCGAGTCTCGGCGGTCAAGGCCAAGTCTGCTAGTTGTTGATTTCATACCGTAACATCATGCTGTTCAGACTCCAACAGCTGCGCGATCATTTCCAGCATTATTGTGAAGACTTCCGAGTTCTTAAGGGAGTAACAATACTCTTACTATGCAAAGCCATGTGTATGCATATCCTGGTGTCATTATGAATCAGCGGCCTGCACAATTGTGCAATAAGATAAGGGAGGATGATCTAGATTCAGAAAAGGATGTCTAGCACCACCCATAGGGGCTGGCACGTGATATTGCTTGGCAATGTGGCTTGGCACAGTATAGCACCCCTTTGATATTTTACAGACCATTACTGGGCTGTGGCAGTACCAGTGACGTCGACCATACTTGGTAACAGGACGTCGGGCGCAATGGGTCATTGACGAGAACAATATCTTGACTACACCAGGACGCCGGTCACACTTAGATGCTGGTTGAATAGCATTGGGATACCAGTATTGAGAAGTAAGATGGTGTTGATCAGCACTGCCTGCGGACAGGACCATAAACAAAACGTGGCACTTTCACAATAAAAACAACAGGGCAGTTTGTGTGCAGTTCCGTTGTCGATGCAGACTTGTATGGGTAGCATTTTCATGCGGCCCCAAATAATATTAAAGTACTGTCGAGGCCGCAAAAGTCATCATGATCAGCCAAACAATGATTGACTCTTTGTCTGCTTCGATCAGAAACAAAGGCCATCATATCCCGGTTCCAGATCAGGTTCTCGAAAGGTGCCCCAGGAGGCCGTCGATACCGCTGAGCAATGATGGTTTCCTCTTGGAGAATTGCGGATCTGGCTCTCGTCCTGTATTGCCTACAACAAATGCTTCGAAGGCGCGCTACGACCAGCCTCCTCCTTTGCCTGCTCTTCAACCGTCGTTGAGAGCGTTTGGGTCCGGGGAAAGCATCTGGCCGTGGTACTTTCGTCAATGCCACTAAATTATCTGGTCTTGGTTGAGGATCTGTCCATGTTGTACTGGCTTCCATAAGGTCGGCGGCACTCAATCTCGCTTGGGACTAGAATTATGTCATCGAGGAATTGCAAATGTTGTATTGTATACTGCTTGATAAGTCTCCGATAGTGCTCTCTGCCGTGTCCTAGAAATCCACGTATTTCATCATAGTCTTCGATTTCCTTGGCGGTTTTGTGGAAGCCGCCGTTCTCGTCCTTGCGACCTCCGAAAACTTCGATCTTGAACTCTTCTTCCTTTGAGAGACCGAAATGCGCTCGTCTGATGTCGTGGGTCTGACTCCAAAGTACGCCCAAGCTCCCCAATAGGTCTTCGGCTCTATAATACGAGGGCCTCGCCGTCAGTAGCCATTTGGTTTGCACTGCAAACTTCTTCAGAATTCAATAAATCTTTGCATCGGGTCTGGGCGTGAGTATCGGTGCCTCTTCAACGAGAATTCGCGAGAAGTGGTCTCTCTATCGTGCTGCAACAGTCCATCTTCTCGCGTCTTCTTCCGTCTCCTCCTCAGACTGGGTAGCAAACTCTTTAGACTCGATTTCGGATTCCTGTATTTGGTCAAGCGCACGCGTCCTGAGAGTTTGTGGGATTGTGATTATTAATGTCAACGTGGACATTCGGGTCAATCTGGGGCTGATGACACTTGTGACAATGGAGCCTTTTTTATTCCTGGTCTCTTCCATAAGACTGAACCTGACCTCATTGTCGTCGCGTATGAAGCGAATTGGATTAACCTCATACTCCCCGTATTTTCTGCTGTGTGCTGGTAGGACTGTCGTTCTTGTCTTTCAATTGGGAAGTCCAGAATAGTCCCCCTTCCATACCAGGTTGCTTCGCAGTGTCTTCCCATTGATTGGTGACACTGCCGGGTACTATCAGAAGTCTTGGTTTGGTGTACTGTTCTGCAAAGATTGCATAATGCATGCTTTGGCGAATTGCCGTGCAACAGGTGATAGCCTTCCCTGTACCAACTTAATCTGACAAGAAGCTGCCATGGTTGTGCATTCTTTCACGGTTTTCCGTTCAATAAGCTCCTATAACTTGGTGTGGGGAGAGTTCCATGGTGGTGTCTGGGGGACTTTTGCCATCTTGCCACTCAAACATGAGTGTCCTTCCGTGCTCCTTTTGAAGCGCTTGGCGAGCAAATCTAAGGTCAGTGTCCATCACCATCGGACTCATGCTGCCATTTCGAGAATCCCGGATTCTCTAGAATCGTTGTTCCATTGCAAGCCTGCGTTTCCCGTCTTTGGGATCTGCGTGTGAGATATCTGGCACATGTTATCCTATCATTTTATCTTGCCAGCGACGCGCAATCGTTTCGCGTTCTCCTAGGTCTTTCGACCTAACATTCTCTTGACCAGGTTTGTGGAATTGAGCTTGAGCTTTGCCTTCAGCTTTTGTGGCACTAGGTTTTGCAAGTTTTCGACATGCTCTCCTGACTTTGGATGGTTATGGCGTAATCGGTTGCTGGCTGGGAAACCAGGATCGTCGACGCCTTGAAATTCGGCCAATAAGCTTCTCGATAACCGTCTTATCATAAACACCAGCGGTGTCGCTTCTGTCATCGTTGGAATCATAGTCTGCGGAATTATCCATGCAATCTTTCGCATATCGCTCGAGTATGGTGTCCACGTGCTCCAGTCGACACAGTTCTGGATCATATGTATAAGTGGCCATCGTGAGCAAGTGGCCGCTCAGCTTATCAGGGTCTTCATCTGAGAGACGCTGCTCGTGGGTGAGCAGATTGACAGATTCCTGGATGCTAATTTCAATTTGTCCAGCCTAAGTCAGCTCGAGAGCTGTTATCTGACGGCCCAAGATCCGATGAACGAGTGTGCTGGCGTAGATGGTTTCGGAGAAGGGTGGCATCAGACAATGAGACAATGGCAGACTGGTTGTATCAGTCTCCCAAGACCAAGCACTATCTTTTTCAAGGGAGATAACACTAACGTCCATCTTTCTCTACTCTTCGAAATCGTGCTCTACTTTCGTGACGCTTTTCGTGGTCTCCAGAAGACATCTCCAGCGCTTGCTGTTGCTTTTAAGTCCTGTGTGCAGCTTCGACGGATGCCTTGAATGTTCTGGGAGTCCCCGGCGCCGAAGCACCCGATCAGCGTGCATCGATTCTTTAGATTATCTCGGATGGTGGCCTGCCAGCCCCCAATTTCTACCGAATAACTTCCCAAGAATGCCTCCAGGACCTGTGGAGCCATTTCCTGAATCAGTCCCAAAAGGGTCCCCTTTCTCCATCCATTCGTCCATCCAGGCTTTCATTCTTTCTTTATTTCCCATCATGTTCGTGTCGATGGCTCTTTCTGTCACTCTCTCGGCTCTCCTGCCTCCGAATCCCACCAAGCTCGGTATACTACTTATCCCGTACTCAACGCCCAGTTCAGCCACAGCGCCGTTACTACGGTCAGGTGAGTCAAGCTCTACCTCAGCAAGCGCAAGAGCGGAGAAGCGGTCCAACGGCTGCGGGATTCGAGAGGTGATAAGGGATTGGAGAAGAGGTGAGATAGTCCGACAGGGCACGCATGAGGAAGTTGTGAAGAGAAGAAGCAGAAGAACGTTGTTGGAAGACGCAAGTCGGAGATGATCGTGGAATATGGGCGGAGTGGTTATAGGAGAGAGGACTTGATTGGGTGGGTATTGATCAGCGTCTCGAGGGTGAAATTTAGAGTATGGATGCCTCAGCAAGCGTAAGACAGTTGCTTTACTTCTGGGGAGGGCGATCGGCGATGAATAGTACTTCATTCCCGATAGTCTAAGCACTTTCATTGTGAAGTTTCAACTACACAAGTTTCACTGCTGGGGGTGCGTTTGGAAAATGCCAAGAGCTTTGCCGAGCTTCAACGACCCGGACCGCAACGTGCACTGGCCCCAATGATTGCTTTTACCTCAGCCCTCCCTTTCATTTCCGTTCTAAAGTCTCACAGGCAAGCAGCTTGACAATGCTGTCGGCCTGGCGAGGTCCACGAATACGAGCGTTCGGCAAGGCGTGCAACATGACCAGGCCACTGTGAGTGGTGCAGCTCGAAACTGTCCTACTATGATGCTCAAGAGGGGCCCAATCACCGCTCTTTGCGGCTGAAGCCACAACCCCCTCTTCCACGGCCACCTTGCGAGTGTAAGTTAGTTGCTAGCCTGAAGACCATCACTGCCATCTGCGTCCTTGGAGAATTGACATTTTGTCGCAGCTATCAAATATGGTAACTCAACAAACAAACATCTCTTCTAAACAGGATGTCTCGCCAGATGGAACATTGTGCAATTTACAAACAAGTCGCGCTAGATTGAACCTCTCGCCAATGCGACCAGGACGCACTGCTAAGAGCAAGCTTCCATATTTGCTTGATCAATTGATTTCCGAGACAATATAGGTTGATCCTATGCGCAGGAGGATCAATCAGAAGGTCTTAGAATCGCGATTCTTACACAGCAAGGTTATGCGTCGCACTTCGCCAATATAAATGATTCTAGCACTGGGGGGCCGGCCGAGTATCAGCATCACATCCTAATAGGTAGAAAATTGCGCTACTCATAACTACATGCGCTACAGTCTCCGCCATAAAACAACCAGCGCAACAAGACATGGCAAAGCCGCCCCCTACCAGCAACAGATCGTCATTCTCCCGACCAACATTACTCAAAGCGCTCAGATCTGGTAATAAATCAGCTTTCAGTGAGCTCCTGCAACCAATACAGGCGCCAGCGGGGCCTACTGAAAATGAGCTGAGAATTGCCCTTCAGACCGCCGCTGGTGAAGGCGAAACGGAACTTGTACGACGTCTTCTCGAGCGAGGCGCAAGGACAGATCTGCCCAACGATAAGGGAATTCCTCCCGTGCAACGTGCCGTGGACAAGGGCCACACAGAAATAGTACGCCTGCTACTCCGTCATGGAGCTGATACGGAGGCGAAGGACAAATTTGGTCGAACACCTTTAATTTCGGCTGCGTTGAACGGGCAGAATAAGATCCTCGAGTTGCTTCTCCAATATGGCGCCGATGTTGATGCGGCGGACCACGACCACCGAACGGTATTGCTTAACCTAGCAGCAGATGGCTCCAAGCTCAAGTGGACCCAAGAAACCATCAAGATCGTTCTTGCTACGCGAATCAACGTTGAGCATGTAGACAGGATATCTAGAAATGCACTTCACTGGTCTGCCGTCACTGGCAAGTCGGATCTCGCCAGTGCACTGCTGAACAATGTCGGTCGCCAACCAGCAAACGTGAAAGCGGTCACAGAACGCGGCAGGAGTGCTTTGCATTTGGCTTCTGAACATGATCACGCAGGCATTGTCCAATTACTGCTGGCGTATGGTGCCCAGACCGAGGCCACCAGTGACGGGTACTGGACGCCCTTACTCAATGCTGCACAAAATGGTCATGACAAGATCGTCGATTTGCTCTTGAATGCCAATGCGGATGTCAACGCGCGGACTTCGAGTGGGATGACCAGCCTTCATTGGGCGGCTGAACATGGCCATCTCCAAGTAATACGAAGGATATTAAAAGAGGGAAAAGCCTTGAAGAACCCCAAGGATGGATTTGACAGTACTCCTCTGTCCCGAGCAGGTCAACATGGCCATCAAGAAATCATTCAGGAGCTGAAACCTCACATCTTTGGCGGCTCGCTGTCACCCAGTGCCAAGGATGCATGCCAGAGGTTCAACGCCGCAGTCGTTGACTTCTACTTCGACGAGAAAACCGTGGTGAGAAATGTTGTTAAGCGAAAATCCGTTTGGGAATGTCTCTATGATACAGACTCGAAAGACTCTACTGGTCGAACATTTGCCATCACCACTTCCCTCAAAGATATCAAACCCAGGCCCCCTGACTTTAGATGGATACATCTCCCAGCAAACAACATTGCTTGGGCAGAAGCTCTAATCACTAAATTCTTTCTTGAGAGAGGTTTTAGCGACCCAGGAAGCTTCAAAGCCATGCTGCGGTTATTTGGGCAGCGGCAACATCGTGGTCGCAAAGTACATTCCAGATTCATGAGGCCCTTATGCCAGCGAATTGGTTGTACACAAGTGGAGAATGACTCCACCCGGCGACGCCGGCACAGTAAGGACGGAAGAGGCTCTCCTATCAAAGCAGGAGCCACTCGGCCTCTTTCTCTTGTCCAAGGAATGGGTTTTTCGCGGCAGGAGAGTATTCTCGTTCTCTTCGTAAGTTGATATTCGTTCGTCTTTAAACCGGGAATTTCTGGGTCTCTCATAGATTTTTATCACCAAGTTACTCCGATCTACGATCTGGAGAGACTGACTACTGCTCAGATGCCAGTGCTCGGTTGGGAGACAGATGCGAATCGGGATAAGATGAGCAAAGTGATCAAGGAAGTTGAGACTTATAAGAATCGCATATATACGCATGATCCGACTCAGAGCAAGGATGCATCACTCATCGCCGGTTATTTGAATGACTCCAATCTTCACGTAAGACGAACTTTGGACCAGTTCAAGCACCATACCATCAATACTGAGAAGCGCGACACTGACCAAGTCGTTTATCGGTATTGCAAAGACCATCCCTTCCCCTACGAAGATCCGGAAAACAGGTTGAAGGTCTTCATGGTTGACCAATTGTGGATATGGATCCTGAGCAACAGTAAGTGCATTCCAGGGGGGGGGTTCAACTTCAAATCAGCAACACATTTTTGTGCCAAGACCAGATAGATCGAGCTAGATCAACCAGATTTGGTTTTTGACAGCTGTCTCACTCATGACCAGGCCCTTTGAGCCTGTTTTTGATTGCAAGAATCTGCTTTCACCTCTCAATTCTCTTTCATATGGATCACAGAATCTGTCACCAGCGATATTGAAAAGATCTATCTCGAATACAACATTGATCAGTACCACGTCTACAGAACATTTACAACCCTCAAGACTGACGCCAGTTAGATTTGATTTTGACTTGTGTCCCCGAAAGATGGAACCAACCAAAGCGAGATGCGCTCAACCTCTTCGACGGGGTGATCGAAGACATCAATTCGAAGACGCGACCTCCAGTCAGATCAGTCTACGAACTAGCCGCCTTGATCACAGATCGTTCCTCCGGAATCTTTGATCGCCATCAGTGGAGCAGGGATGAGTACCGATTCTTGGAGATGTTTGAGTTATCGATTGGCACTTTGGTAAGTAGCGTGAATCAGCGCCCAAGAAGCACAAATACAGCACCCATGTATAGATTGTTCCCTCAAACCACAGCTGACACATTCATACGCAGACTAGGCGGGAGACGGCCTTGTTCAGACGATTTGAAGCAGATTCGGCTGTTGCAGCACATTGGCTCAAGACTCATGATAAAGCCCGTCACGCACTACGGATAGCATCAACTCATGAAGCTGACGCCGAGGACTTGGAAAATGAGGAAGATGAATGGTTGAAGCAGGATGATGAAGGGACAGACCCAGATGGGACTAATCGCTTCGTTGACCGGCTTCTGAACATCGCCAAAGAGGCCCGTTTACTTGTGGAGTGCAAAGATATACAAGATGAGCTTGGCATATTGACAATGGTGTTGCGGCAGCAAAGAGGCACGCTACATGAAATGGAACGCTCCTTTGCGGAAGCGCTAGTGGCCGACGATGACAGGCGGTTCGACATATCCACGAAGCTTGCACAGCAGAAAGCTCTGGTTGACCTTCACTTGCTCGACATTGAAAGAAATGACAAACAAGCGAAATCGGTAAACGTGAGCCTAACGCAGGTTCTCGATCTGAAACAAAAACATGCCAACGCGCTTGAGGTAAGTCTCATTACTCTCTTCCGTCGCAAGTTCTTACATTGACAGGCTCGTTTCACACGAGATCAAGCACAAAATACAGCGAGGCAAGGCCAGACTATCATGGTCTTCACAATTGTCACCATTATTTTTCTACCAATGTCCTTCATGGCCGCTTTCTTCGCCATCAATGTAATTGAGTTTCCACACGACTCGATCAATGGTGGCAGTGGTCTCCACCTGAGCTATGTTGCGAAGTACATGTTCGGGATCGGCTTTGGCATTTCGATACCACTTATCGCCATAGCTTTTTTCATGAGCGACACAGAAGGCTGGGTGTGGAGTTCAAAAAACTGGCTTCGCCGTAAAAAAGCCAGCAAACGTACTGCAGTAGCAAGACAGAACGATGCGGACGATCGAAGTTTGCAAATGGAGAAGGGTCGCCCATCGGTGGAGAGCTGGAGGTACAGGCATCCCTCAAGGGTCGACACAGGAGGCACAGATAGGTCGCGCGGGACTCAAAACGGCGAGGTCGTCTCACCCGTGTGATGCTGCTTGTTGGAAACATGCCACGTGAAGCCTAGACACCAACTTCGATTTCGAGCTGGGCGAGTCCTGCCCGAGGCCAGGAAACAATAACCAAGGGACAGATCCTGTCAGGTGCCTACCCCCAATGACTCATCAATGTGGTCACCAAGCCTAGAGCTTGCAGTGGCTCTACTTGGGCGCCAGGATGTTCAACATGGACATCATGTCCAGTCCTCTCTGCTTCCACTCGACTCCGACGACATGGAAATGCTAGCGTCTGGGCCTGCAGAATCTCATTCCTTTGCTCCGATGGAACCAGCGATTCCCAATGCCTAGCGAATCCCATCCACTCCTCAGCCGCCAGCGCAAACTTGCCATCCTAATCCCGCACCTCAACTTGATCCGTGCCCTTCTGAATAGCCCCAAACGCGCCATCCATCCAAAGCCACGACACAGTTGTTGCGCGACAGAGCTGCATCCACGGGGGTTAGTTCTACGATCTCACATGGCTGACTTGCCGACGAGAATAGTGGGAGGACTGACCTCGCGTGTCATCATCAGCCCAAGAAGGCACCGACAGGGATACACGGAAGCTCGATATCAGCGATGCGAAGAAGGGCTGGGAGCTCATTGGGTACCATTTTGGTAAAGGCGATAATGAGGGGGTTTCTCTGAAGTCGGAAGCTCGATATCGCTTATCTGTGGATGAAGGAGGTACATATTTCTATGGAGGTGTGTATCAACGGACTTCTCATGTGGAGAAAGTACCTGGGCTCGCAGTAAGGCAATGTTACTGATGTAATGTCTAATCGGTGCTGGAGAAACGGGATGGACTCATCCACTACTATTTTTCGCAGGATCAAACACTTGCCTGTTCTGGTAAGACCACCTCAAAATTTGAGTGTGGTTCTTTCTGGAGCCTTTTGTCCCTTTTCTTGTGCATCAACAGCCCAAATTTCCAAACTTGGGACGGGATCATCATTTATTTCGTGACTCATTACTTCTGTGTACGTCTACTGGCACGCTTGGCCTTAGCAACCCTTTCTACCACGGGTTCATCTTCCTTCTTTTCCCCGTCTCCGCTCTCACTGCCACTACCGTCTGCCAGGTCAGGCACCTCCTTAAAAGCATGTCTGCTGGATTTGGCATCTCTGCCTTCATCCTCATCCTCGTTGATCTCCTTTCCCCCCATCAACTCAGGGGATCCACGAGCATCCTCATCTCCACGACTGACTTTCGTCCGCCTGCCATCTCCTCCTTCCCTCTCATCTTTCATTTTCATCTCCTGTACCATCCTCCCAACCTGATGTTCCACCTTCTCTACCCCATTCCAGGCTCCACAGCTGCCGCACCGCCATCTCCCAATGTCCTCCAGTGTCCGTATACCCGGTGGTGCTTGCCCGTTGATTAGTCGGCAATAGGCGCATATTAGCGCGAAACGGTTCTTGGCCAGGGTTTCGTCCTCGCCCAACATCACGTCTAGGATGCGATCATACCACCTATGCTGTTGGTCTGGCGCATATGCTGAGGATGGTGGTGGTGCAGAGAAAGCGTTTGGGGCGAAGCCTGGCTCGTCGGGGGAAAGATCACTGCTTGGAGAATTGGGGAACGTGGAGCTCGATAATGGTGACCTAGCATTTCTGCTTGGGGGAGAGGTAGTGCTGGTTTTGACTCCTTGCCGTGCCGGCGTCGAGGGTCTGGACCCTCCCTGTTGCGCAGGTAGACTTCGCCCCGGTATATTCGCTGTAGGGGGCGGGGTTATGCCTGTCCTTTGAACCTGCTGCTGGCCGACCGGCTTTGCTGTAGTTACTTTCCTCTTCGTACCCTGCTTTTCCCCAGTTTGCGACCTCGGCGTACTGCCTCCATACTTGTTCAACAATTCCTGCGTGGTATCATATCTCGTCGCCTTCTTCAGTTGGGCGATTTTCTGATCTCTCTCTTTCACCAACCTCTCCAGCTGTCCTTGTTGTCTCGCTATCCGCCAGTCGAAAAAGAGCGCCAACAGCCTTCTCACACCATATACGACGATTGGTGTGCCTGCTAGACTAGCATAGTGTGGTACGCTCCATTTTTGTGGGCCAAGAACGAGGACTAGGATGGTCGTGTAGACGAAATATGCGAGGGTGGTCCAAAGGGTCCAAAATGCTTTGGAACGATGGTTACGCGTGCGGGTCTTTTCGAGCGAGACTGTGGACGAATTGATTTGCGTGGAGAGCCTGGCGAGAGCTTTTTCGAAGGAGGCGGGCGAAGAGTCGTCGCGAGCGAACAGCCACCGAGAAGGCATGATGAGGGCCACAGTATCGCAAAAGCGTTTCGCGGATACTATGTCACCCTTCTCTTGCTCGAATCCCGAACTCTCGAAGGTCCTCCCTTGGTCGTACGAAAACCCTCCTTGAAGATGAAGAGCGATCTGCACTACGGCAAGCTGTCAGAGCCGCGTGTGCCAAGCTTTCGAGGTCTGGGAATTTGCACGGACCACAACAAATTAATTGAGGCCAGTTGCGACCTTCTCTTCACAAAAGTCCCCCATGTTGAGTAAGATTCGAGGACATAACGTTCATTTCTTCATGACTGTTCATAAAGCAGAGCAACAAATGGACATGTACGGCGACACGAATCGGACGTAACCCGACAAACTTTCTGCAAAGCATGCCCAGCATGTGGCTCTCAGATATGCAGAGTTCGTCAACCGATTTCTGGACATGCGCCGGAAGAGCTACTGCAAATGTTTCCACATCTTGACGATATACGTGCTAACTATATATCGTCTTATAGAGATAGGCGTCGCCTTCTGCTCTGGCGGTATGTTGCGACAGCTTCTGGCGTCTCAACTGTGAGGCTAATCCTGAGAAAGGCGGCCTCTTCATGACTGGAGGAGTGCTGATGTTCTTTGACCGGGCAATGTGAGTTTATGATCGATACTTCAGAAGAAACACCATGCTGACAGTCTCTAGGCTAGCTATGGGCAACGTATGTCTCTCCGTTCTTCCTGACCACCATGATTCTGGTCGATCCCTTGCTTACTCCTTGCCCCTCCTCAGATCCTCTTCCTTATCGGCCTCACCCTTATAATTGGAGTACAAAAGACGATTGTTTTCTTCGCACGACGGCAGAAACTCAAAGGGACAGCAGCCTTTGTAGTAGGCATCGTTTTGATACTGATCAGGTGGCCTCTGACTGGGTTTCTGGTGGAACTGTACGGCATATTTGTTTTGTTCGGAGATTTTTTTGCAACAATCGGGTCCTTTGCTGGCAACGTACCTGTTGTGGGTCCGTACATACAAATGGCACTCGAGAAGATATCAGGAGGAAGAAGAAATGCGGAATTACCTGTTTAGGTAGCCATTGTGGACATGAAGCAGCGGAGAATGTATTGCAAGGCGTATAAAGAGCTTGAAGCCATGGCAAGATTATAGAGAAACTATTGTATGATTCTCGAAGAAACGTACTTGACTGTGAATCTACCATGTCAGGTCGACATGCAGCAATGAAGCGTGAGGATCTGGCGTCGAGGAATCTTCGGATAGACCAGGAAATGGCCTCCGATGCCATGCTCTCCAAAATCTTATAGCTTCGGCTTCGGTGCGGAACGTGATGCCAAAGATCTTTGGCTCCTCGCTTCCACTGCTCTCTTTGGATATTGGGATTGGAGTCTCATAACTGGCCTGGCCATGCCCGAATTCACGGGAAGATTCTCCAGGGTGAACAATGTCCCACGGTCTATTCCGCGCCATCCCATCCTCTTCTAGAAACCTGCGAATCCGATCTTTTGTCATTGGGTATCCATCTACTCGAATTAGGGTCGTCCAGCTCCGTACATGATCGAGATGGTTCCATCTTTGGTAGCGTTGTAGAGCTCGCACGACCGAGGAAGGAAATTCTGGTAGAAGTGCTGTTGCGCTAAAGGTCTGTGAAGGTTGTAGAAGGGAGTATTCGTGAAGACGTTTCCAGATATCTTCGCCGCTCTCTGGGTCGATATATCCGTGCGGCGGTGTGAGTCCTCTGCTCGGAGTCAAAGCGGCTTGGAGGGGATTGACTGGCAAGTTCTCGACTGCATTCTGATGGTACCATCGTAGACGGGACTGGTACAATGCAGCGCGGAAAGGTGACTTGAACAGCAAGATCCAATAGGGAAGTCTATCGAGTCTTGCGCGATGTCGACCTGGGATTGCAGCTTCGAGCTAGTAGTCAGCTTTAGACTCCTTGCATTCAGGACCAGGCGACCGGACCTTCTATGCTACTACCTCGGATGCGATCAATTTCAGGCATAACCCTTGTAATGTCGGCTTTGGTGAGATTTGTAGACGTAGCACTGAGGATCAATGCTGTACGACACTTTATCTTTGCTCGCAGAGGAGAAGTAATCTTCAATTGGCCCCGCTTGTCGATAGAAACCCCTCGATCGGCAGACGCATCTGGGGTAGAGATGAGTGCGACATCTCCGGTCTTTGGCGTTACAGCATGGCTCTGCTCCTGTGTATCACTCTCTAACCATGAAGTGTCCCACGGCACAGTCTCCTCAAATGGGTCAGAGATGGACAGATGCCGGCGCTGTAAAAAGTTAAATTTCGGAGATCTGCGAACCATGACACATAGCTTGATGCTGGGCAAGGAACATCCAGGTTGTACCCTCCATAGCATATGGTTCCGTGGACAACGAACGCAGCAAAAGCAGATAGGATTATCCTCGAGCAGCAATAAGAGATAATGCCAAGCCTTGGCGTTTATTTCCTTCCAGATTGACGCCGATATTGATAGTCATATTGAAACAACACACTTCCGCCAGAAACGTGATCACTTCCAATAGCTATATCTTCTCTTGCCTTTGAAGCCACCATGCAGGCATGTCAGATAAGATAAAGTTTACTGTTCGGCCATTCTCAAGGCCGGCGAGACCTGATCTCAAAGATGCCTTGCGGGTGAACATATCGGCACCCGCTCTACTTTCGCTGAAGATACGTGCAGGAGACTTGTGCTTGTTGCACCAAGATGGTTCACCCGATAGGCCAGCCATTGCATGGCAAGCAGTCGAGAGGATCCAGGACACCATTATACAAATATCAAAAGTATTGCAAGATTTGTACGAGCTAAAGCTAGGTGATAAAATATCCATCTCGAACGGTGGAGGACCAGCCCAAGATGTACGAATGGTCGAAGTACAGGAATCGACGCAAAATGACTCTTCGGCTTTTCCAGGTGGCGACCAGTTTTCGATCGAGGACAGACCTCACTGGGAATGGCTCCTACACGATCCTTTGAGCAGAGCCGAGACTCTGATATGTGGCCTAAAGTTTGACTCCTTACAAGCCCGAGGTCAGAAACGCAGCTTTGTCATATCAAAGCTTGATGGCATTGGTTCAAGTTCAAGCTCTTCGATTTGTAGATTTGCTCCAACTACCGTGGTCGCGATTCAGAGTCAAGAGGATCAATCCAGCGCTCACCGAACACCTGAGACATTGGAAGGAATAAAGGTGAGTGGTGCACGCATAGGCGGCCTGAATAGGCAACTGGAAGAGATCAATCTCCTTTTGCGAAGATTTGAGCCAGAATTTCAAAATCTCACAAGCCCATACAACTATCGGCCTAGTCAAGGCCTTCTCGTTTATGGTCCAAAAGGCACAGGAAAGAGCCTAATTATTGAGGAGTTGGCCGCCTGTTTATGGCGAAATGTTATCCGATGGTCAGCTGTCTCTTCAGCAAGGACTGATCCCTTAGAGCAGCTGCAGAACGCGTTTTTAAATGCTTTGCGACAACAACCCTGTTTGGTGATCATTGAGCAATTGGAAGCACTAGCATTCAAGCGAAGTCCTATGGAAGGCGCTCCCCCTTCAAGCCTTTTGCCAGCCCTTAGAAAAGGGTTTGAGCTCATCCAGAAGGTCGCGGTCCTAGTTGTTGCTGAGGTCAGACACCCAAATAATATCGAAGATAGCCTGCGGGCTCAAACAAGGTTTGGGATTGAGATCGAGCTACCCGTGCCCGCTGCAAACGGGAGATTTGAAATTCTACGCTGTATACGAGGCAGTGCAGACCAGCCTCCGGAGGAAATGCTTAGAGATGTTGCAGAGCGGACACATGGCTACGTTGGTGCTGATTTGTTTGCCCTATCTCAACGCATTGTCGAGTCAGCCGCACACCGCACGCTCGCTTCCCAGGGCAGCATTGACTATCAAGTAGATGGCCTCGTTCTCACCGGCCCCAATGACAACCTGTCGAACCCTTTTCAATCTAACACAAAGCGCACCCTCAAAATCCTCCCTACCGACATAGCCAGAGCCCTTTCATCCATCCGCCCCACCGCTATGCAAGAAGTCTTTCTTGAAACCCCCAACATCCACTGGTCCGACATCGGTGGCCAACACCTGACAAAACAGCGCCTCCAACGCGCTGTCTCCCGTCCCCTCCGCAACCAAGCCACCATGGCCCGCCTCAACCTGCGCACGAACCGTGGCGTTCTCCTCTATGGACCACCCGGCTGCTCCAAAACCCTCCTAGCCAAAGCCCTCGCCACAGAATCAGGTCTCAACTTCCTCGCGGTCAAAGGCGCCGAATTAGTCAGCATGTATGTCGGCGAGAGTGAGCGCGCAGTAAGGGAAGTATTCCGCAAAGCCCGCGCAGCGAGCCCCAGTATAATCTTCTTCGACGAATTCGACTCTATCGCTTCTGTGCGGAACAGTAGTTCCAACTCCAGCAGCAGCGGCAGTGGCAACCTCAATGTTCTCACCACTCTCCTTAACGAAATGGACGGTTTCGAACAACTCCGCAACGTCCTGATCGTCGCCGCGACCAATCGGCCCGAGATCCTGGATCCAGCGCTCCTTCGCCCGGGGCGGCTGGATAATCTGGTCTATGTTGGCCCGCCGGATCTGCAGGCCCGAAAGGAGATCTTGCGGCTGTGGTTGAGGAAGAGTGATCCGGCGGAAGACGTGATTGTGGATGCGCTGGCGGAGATGACGGAGGGGTATAGTGGGGCGGAGCTCGTGAGTATTTGTGAGACGGCTGGGGGGGTTGCGATGGATGAGGAGGAGCAGCAGGGAGAGGGAAGCAGTGAAAAGCAAGAGGGGGAGGAGAGGGTGGAGGTCAGGATCGGGATGGGGCATCTGAGAAGGGCGGTTGGAGAAGTGAGGAGAGGGATTACAGAGGAGGTGGTTAGCGGTTATGTGGAGTGGGGCGTCGGACGAGGAAGAATTTGACTTCGAGCTATGGACGAGGATCTGGGAGGCGGAACCTAGGCATTTTTGGTTCAAAGAATGCCATATCAGAGGCCCTTCTCCCTTTGGTGCCGACTTTAAGGCGGCAGAAGTGCCAGTCTATTTTCTCTATGACGAGGAATGCCACCCACCCACCAAACACCACCACCACCACCACCACCAAAAAAGTCCTGAAAGAAAAGGACACAAATCAAGAAAGTAAAAGACGGCCGGGCAATCAAGCCCGACTTCCCAATGAAGAAGATCCCACCAACTCATGCAACCCACTAATCCTCCTCGCCTTCTCGTACGCATCCGGACTCTGACTGGGCTTTCTGCTCTTGGATGGCAGCCTCGGCGGCAACCCCTGCCGCTGCCGCTCCTGCTCCTGCTCCTGCTCCTCCTTATTCCTTGCCGGCAACTTGAACGCAGTCCTCCTCCTCTCCACACTCCCATCCCCGGCATTACCTCTCTTGACCGTCTTGGTCCTCACCACTCCATCCCTCCTAGCCTCTGCAGTCGAAGTTGGAGTGAGATTCCAATTCGGCGGAATACCCTTTTCTTTTGAGCTGTTGGGCAGCTTCTTCGCGGGACGCAGCGCCGCAGCCTGCTGTTTGCGCTTCTCGCGCTCGGCTTTGCGCTTCGACTTCTTTTCCTCCTCTTTGGCTTTCTGCTGCTGGCGGCGGCGGCGGTGGAATTCTTCGAGGAACATGGCGTCTAGCTCGGGGTGGGTGAATGGGGCCTGTTTGTCTAGCTCTGCTGCCGGGTTCGAGGTCGGCATTGGCGTGGGGGAGCGGGTGGTGGTGTCTTGAGATTTCAATGGGGATTGCGTGAGGTGTTTGCGGACAGGGCTGATTTCCACGGGGGATTTGACTGCGGCGTGCTCTGGTATTGCCATGTTTTCTAGAGGCCAGTTCTTTGAGGTTGCTGGTTCAAGGGCGGGGCGGTAGGGGTTGTATTTTGAGAAGGGGCGGGGTAGGTAGATTGGGGTGGCGCTTGGGTAGGTGATTACGGGGGTGGTGCTTGGAGCTGAGATGGGGGACACGGTGCGAGAACTGAGCTGCGAATCTGGTCGTAGTCGCTCGGGAATGGGTGTTGGCGGGTTTTGTAGGGGTGAGACCGTTCGCGAGCGTCCTCCTGTTTGGTCCTCGCGCTTGGCATCTATCTGAAAGAGGAAAGACATTGGTAGCTGGGAACGAGGGGGGAGAGTGGCAGAAGTCTGAAGGGGTGAGACGTCATTTCTTGATGGGTGGTTGGGGGAACGCTTGGTTGGCTGCACTGGAGTTGGTAGAGGTCTTGTACGTTGGGGTGATGTTCTCACCTCCGTACTAGTTCCTGCCACCGGAGGGGGAGGAGTCTGGGGGGAATAGATCCGGGGCGAGTATGTCAGTGGAGGAGAAGCCGGCAAATCACCAGATTTGCTGATCAACGGAGTGACGGAAGATGTCGAATCAAGGCTTTCGTTGCGTTTTGAACCATGCTTGCGCTTCGAATGACCTTTCGAAGACCTCAATGCCGGGTGCATGTCGATGCCAAGACCTTCCCTCTCTGCCGACGGTTTCTTGTCTGACATAAACTTATCCTCGTCGACGTGGAGGAAAGTCTGCCGGGCTTCGGTTGCTGGCGGATGCTCCTCCGTCAAGGTCTGGTCATCGTCGAGGTCCAGGAAGGTCTGCTTGATTTCGGTGGGGGGTTGTTGACTGTCGACTTTCCGTCTTTGACGCCAAGCCAGACCAGGGCAGAATCTGTAGAGACAGAAAACCATGACGCCGACTATGATCGCCGAGAACACAGATACCAGTGCGATCTCTGCTGGCGTCCAATGTGCAGGTGCTGGCTGGGTCTGCGAAGTCGCTGATGCCTCGGCGTCCCTCTGATGAAGGAGAAAAGTCGAGGGCATTTTGGCGTTGACATTGACTCGACAAACCCTTGCAGCGAGAGGCGGGGTTCATAGGCGTACGGAGCTCGCGCAGTGAAAAGTTGTGGTGCGATGGGCCGCAGTCTTTGGCAGTGCTTCCCACGTTTCCAACGTCGTGCGTTTCAGAGGACGTGGGGGCCGATGGTAGGCTGCTCCCGAAATAGCCGATCGCCACAAAGATGGTGTCAGCCGAAGGAAAGCCGGTACCGAACAAGCAAATGCTCGGTGACGCAGTGTGTTGGGGACGGTTGGCATCGAAATCTTGTATGTTGGTCTCACCAGTAGAGAGTGGATGCTGAGCGAAGGATTTCGGCAGTTGGTTAGGCGCTCATGACCGACCATTGCAGCGTAGTCGCGACCGAATGCCAATGACCGGGGACAAGAAACGACGGTAATGAATCAACAATGGATAGAGGTCTATATCAACGTTGATTCTTCAAACGACCCGTGTTCATGAGGTTCCTTTTAGCTTCAACCGCTGGAGGGGAGAGGTCAAGCGATACGACAACAGAGGGGGGGAAAGCATGGCTGATATCTCTCTCATCAAGCAGAAGAGCACTGCCCAGACGGCACGGAATCAAGTCGACTGAACTCAGAGCATAGTAAGATGCATCCGCGACACCACACATGACTGCGGCCACATCTCTTTTGGTTGGTGTTGCATGCTACCCGGAGCAGCAGCGGTTTCAGGACGGATTCGCAAGCTTTCTCCACGGGAAAAAGCCGCATTGTTGCGGAGAGTGGAGCCACCTAGCTTGTTACTACGCTGATCTCACGAGGAGTATCATCGGAGAAGTTTGCGATTGTTCGCGAGGGAGTTCTGGCGGCGCGCCAAATCCTCGAGATCACATCCTTCGCGAATCCGTTGAGCGCAAGTGCCCCGGCTGTGAGAAGGTCTTTTCGGACGACTAATGGAAGCCAACGCCATCTGCAGTCTCTTCTGCCGATGCAGGAAAGTGGCAAGCAGCGATGATCTATCCCCATGGTAAATCCGTGAAAAATGTATGAAAAGCCTTCCAGTATTGGCCAATTTGGTGATCGGGACTCAATGGAACGAAACCTTGGCGCGTCTCCGCCTCGGCTTTGACGGTCCGAAGAATTCTACCATCACCTCGGAGCTGTTTGGAGCTTACAGTAGCTGAGCTCCTGGTCTGATTCAGCGAGCCTTTCTCCCAGAGAAAGGAATGCTGTGGAGATGAGGATGCAGTATCGTCATTGACGGCTCCAACGATCCAACCTTGTCAATGCGATGCACCAGTCACACTGCTCTTCGCATCTTGCGTTTTGAAACCCATCTGCTGCTCACTACAAGGCAAAACTTCAAGACCCTCCCATGCGCAGTGGACACCAAGCCAATACAGTCACAGACAGTTTCTCGTCTTGACATGGAGCACAGCGACATCTCCCCCCAATCTGAAGCGTCACAAGCGCACGACCCCACCAGACCCACCATATCCATCCCCATTGACAACAAGGGGACCCTCCTGAAGCGCAACCTAGTCATCTCCTCTGCCGTCAAGAACCCCTCCTCCCTGATCAGCGGCCTTACGGCGCTCCTGCACCGCCCGAACCCACCCACCGATAATCCTCATCCCACCGCCACGCCATACTGGACACTCGAACCCACCAACGACGCAATAACCCGCATCTTCACCTTCGAGACAGAAGAACAGGCCCATCTCTTCGGCGACCAGATAAAGGCTGTCAGTGACGAAATGGACCATCACGCCCGTGTAAGGTTGGAAAGCCCTGTAGTGACCATCACGTGCACGACCCGTCGGCCGGCGGGGCTGAGTATGCGGGATGTACGACTGGCAGAGAAAGTGGATGAGTGGGCCAATGCTCTGGCTTGAACGATCGAGTGTGATCTGGGATTCCAGACAGTGCCGGATTACGCGAAGGTCTCAGACCGAGTTGGCGAGGAATGGCCCATGACAGCCGTGCTGCGAGACGCAGAGAAGGGATACGGACTTTGCATGTCAACTTAATCCTGACAATACGCTCACGACGGACAACCCACACCAGGAAGGGGGAAGCTCGTCGTCGTCCAACCTTCAAGGTATCACGTCGATATTTTACACGCACCCAGAGTTGGTCGAGAATTCTACCACATCCAAGTGAAGGCTGGGACGATGAAGATTCATGACCGTTGGGGCCCAGGAAAACGTTCTGGACGAGTGCGGAGTCCAGGTAGTGGGATATGGGGGACTTGCCCAAAAGGGAAATTGACAAGATTTTCTGCAAGGAAGATAGCACGACAATTCTGACCAGCCTGAAACCTGGATGACACGGGATCCTACCATTCCAGTGGTGCGCGTATCTCGTCTGGACGGCTCTGGGAGAGCTCCGCACATGGAGAGAAGAGCATGCGGTTGCCGAGAGGAAGGCTGTAGGAGTGAGAAAGTGGAAAGCATGAAAGATTATGGTATTTTGCTCAGAACGCCGGCCCACCAGCCACTGAGGGCTATTCTGCCAGTCTATATTCAGCTCTATCATGCAGCGCCCCTCCCAAACGTATCTACAGCAGTAATCCAATACTTCAAAAGCAGCCGCTTAGCTTGGTGGCATCTCTCCACTTCTCGGATTCGTTACCGTCGTCTCGACAACCTTTTCACGTGACCTTTTTGGCCCCGTGTGTCTTCTTCGCCCACCTCTTCTCCGCTGCTGCACTTCCACTTTCGGTACCGCACACCAAGTCCCACCATCTAAAGCTGCTCGAGTAGTTACCGATGAACTTCTCGTGGTGGACGTCGTGATGATCTGCACCGGCCCAGAAGGGTAAAAAATGGTGCAGCGACCAGGGAAGCTCGTATCCCGAATGCGCGTCGATGGCTTGCAAGAGGCGCAACACAATCCACACATACATCGTTAGAATATGGAGATCTTTGGTGATTGCACACCAGATGATTGGGCAAATGACAGTGCCGAAACCGAGGAGCAGCACTTCGATCGGACTTGCGTATTCAGCCGCCAGGCCGAAAGGTGCGGAATATTGGTGGTGGATTTTGTGGATCATCTTGTAGAGTCTAGGGGTATGCAGCGCACGGTGAGACCAATAATGCCATGTGTCTTCCATGACGAAGAAGATAGCGATCTGATAAGCCATTGTGAGGAGGGAGGGGAAGGGGACGCTGGTTGAAAGACCGCAGAATTGAGCGAGTGGGTGGAACAGCCAGATTTGAGGAAGCTCGACCGTGAAATGGGAGAGTAGGACGAGTTTGGCGCAATTCCATTGTTCGGCTGCTGTGGGCATTTTTTGCTGGGGCGATGGTCAACATCCTCGTTTCGAAGTGGAGAGGAAGATCGCCAGCGAACTCACATTTTGGATTTTGTACTTCCTAAGCCATGGAAGTTTGTCCGCCATCATCCAAGGCAAAGAGCGGCCGAAGTAGACCGTTTCGTGCATGACGAAGGACATGATGCCCGTGGCCAGGGCATCGTTCTGGATGTAGGCGTACCATGCAGCCCACATCCGCTCTGCAAAGTTGAGGTGGACGTTGTATTTTGAGATCACGTCGAATTGGCCCCAGTAGGTGTCAGGCTGTGGCGAGAAAAGGCCGGTGGTTACTGTTGAATTCCTATTGCGAGATGGTCAACAGTAATTTTGAGGCAAGGCAGAGGGTACATACATGATTGAAATTGCCTGGCGAATCTGACGCCGGGGTCTGCTTCAGATGGTGGGCAATTGATGTATATACAAGGTGTCGTAGGATTCACAAAATGGCGACAAGGGGACAGGGAACTGAAAAAGGTGGAGGTGTTTTGATTGGTGGAACAGACAGGAACCGCAGTGGCGTGAGCTGCGGCAGCAGAAGGGATCCATCGCTGGTGGAAGCTGGTTATTTCCACCAAGTTGATTTCTTCACCATAATAATTACTTGAAGATCAAATTTGTATGAATGCTTGGTCACAGCACATGCAATTCTCTCTACGCCTCCTAGCTGATGTTTATGATCTCATGACTACGCCGCGAAGCCATAGTCAAGGGGGCCCAGCTTCGCTTCCAGTATCTGCAAGCTCACACGCCATGACCTCTTGCCCATCTCCCCATCCCTGGCTTTCTTATTAGGCTGCCCGATCTTCTTATCGGGTACAATGTATTGTCCGTAGATCCCTGATCCTTCATATAACTCCGCTCCAGTCACGGAGAAAACTCCAGACCGACAGCCCATGGTAACGGGATCAACAAAGAAAGGACTAAATACCAGTGCTATGATTTTCCCTGTCCATCCATATGCCGTAGCCAGCCGCGATGGCTGAGCCGTGCGAACACCATCCGGCTGTGTAGCATTTACCAGCACAGGCCGAGGCAGCCCTGCTGATGCGTTGTAAGGGGACGAACCCAATTCTCCTTAATCCAGGCGCCTGGCCAGCTCTCGCACAATCAAGATCTGTCCAAGCTTTGCACGACCGTACAGATAACTTGGGCCAATGTTCTTGGTGAGCTCCTCCTCCGACTCAAACTTCGTAGACGTAGGGACCCAGCGATGCAATCCCTAGGACATCATCATGATCCGAGTAGACGTCTTGGTCGAGGCAGCAGTAGCTTGTAGTGTTGGAAGTAGTATCACCGCCAGATGAAACTGTGAGAGAAGATTGACCTGAAAATGACTGTCTAAACCGTTCTTGGTGAGTTCATACTTATTGACGCCAATGCCAGCATTAAGAACGAGCTAATAAAGCCCACCCTTAGCGAAGATTGCTTGCAAGTTTCCATAGTCACGCACCACGTCAATCCTCTTCTCATCTTCTTTGAGCTTTCTAGCTAGTCGATCCACCTGCCGCAAATCCTTCAGGTCACATCTGTGCCACACTACTTTGCTTGTATCGCCCCAGGATTTGAGCTGTTCGATAGCCTTCTACGCATTCTCCTCCCGGCTGGAGAGCGTGATGATCCTGGCACCGTTATGTTTGAGCAGGTGCCAGGTAATGGCGAAGCCCAGTCCTGAGCTTGCTCCTGTGATAACGAAGCCCTGTGTCAATTATGAGCATGCCTCTCAGTCGGAAAATGGACGATCAGATGAAACCTGGTTCTCTGGGTTGGGGGTGTCCTTATCCGGATCAAAGGGTTGTTCCTCGCAATAGATACATGTTGAAAGATGGCCTGGACGACGAGAAAGGCCTTTGGCTCAAAAGGAGTGAAAAGGCTGACAGTAGACGCGTTGGGGATAACTAGAAGTATCTGGAGGGAGGTGGACGTGGGGAGAGTCCGAAAGGTGCACAAGCCCCGATTGAGACAGCCTGGACGCTTTCGAAAATACTATTGGAGCACGCGATAGAGATAGAACTGGACAGCAGAGGGTGAAGGGAGAAGTTTCAGTAGTTGTCTGGTTGATCAATCGCCAAAGGTCTTGAAGTAGCTTGCAAGGGACAATCGTGATGACTTCAACCCAGCACAATCTCTCATCCACCACGTCCAATTGCAGGAGATCACTGGGAACATTGCTCGTCCAGCTTATTGGTGACAGCGAATATATGACATACCTCCTAAATGCGATGTAGCGTGGTTGCAGTCGCGTGCGACGAGAATAACTGAAATGGTGTGTTACGGCCCTCGTCATCGGCATGAGATTTGTGTGGTTTCCTGCTTACTTGATAGGGAAATAGCTCTGACTACGGAGCTGTGCTGCCAGTAGCCAACTAAGGACTCGAAGAGCAGCAGCACGAGTATTTACACTTTGCTGCCGTCCTGACGGTTCCAAGATGTCGTTGGTTCAGGAGTAAGACTTTCTACCCTCTGTGCCCCTGCTGTAAGTGACTCGTGTGTTAGCCAGATTCGACGACTCGACATCCAGATCGACCGTTTCCAGCTTGCATGTGGAAAAGAGAGTGCGATAGCCGTCGCGTCGGCCGAAGCTATCACTGAACAGCCCAGTAGAGATGTTTCTGCGCGGCTGAGCACGCTGAAGGCGGTCTCCCGCGCTCTATCGACAACTACCTCGTCGCCTCTCCTCAAGCGAAAGAAGGTCAAGGACCTTCTAGCACAAGCACGGCATGGCGCTAGCGCTGAGACCAGCTCCGTCGATTCCAACCAGGAGGCAGATCTGGAATGGCTGATAGTGGCCAAGGCTGCAATGCAGGTCTATGGCACTATCATGGCCACCCTCTTGGAGCAGACAATCCCATTGAGCGATGAGATGTGGTATTGGGACGAAGTGCTGGGGTCATATCTCAACACAGCTCTTTATACGATACAGACTGCGCCAGTTCGACTCTGGGCACAAGCTAGAGATGTCTATGCTGATGCAAGAGGAAAATACAGATCACGGAAACTCCTTCGAGCATCGTCGGAGCAAGCTTCAGAGACTCTATCGGAGGGCTGGCGGCAGTTCTACGGTTTAGTCCAGGAAAGTATCAAAGACAGGTCTCTGATTCAAGCTCGAACCAGGATCTTGTCGCCTTTTGCGCTTCGCAGAACAGAAGCACGCAAAAAGCAGAACGGTCTAAGGCGCTTGCGGGAAATGAACGCCACAGGATTAGGACTTCTCATCGACGAGGGTCTTTCGTTCGCAGTCCCAGATGATGATCCAATTGGAATCAAAGCGGAAGAAAGCCCCAAGCCGGCTCAGGACGAATGGCGCAGTACAGTTGCAAAATCCATCTCCCTGATGGAATGTATACTGTGGAATGTCAACACTCTCGACTCTGGTGTTGCTGAGTTCGAAGAAGGTGTTTTTACCAGTGTCGAGGAGGATCCTGAAATTGCGTCGACCTCGAGTGAAAGTAATGGGGGTTTGATGAGAGCGGGTCAACTGAATCACAGGCTATTGCTGATTCTGGATGAGCATCTGCCTGGTCAAGAACAAAGATCCGCTAGCTTGACGAGAGAATACGGTCGTCCCAACCGATTTATCCGATACTGGCCGGTGGGAACGGTCCTCTTTGTCTTTAGCAGCACCATTTTACGTGTTTTTGCCACGAGAAGGGCAGCGATCCTAACTTGGATCCAGGAGTTGGGCGTCACAGTCGTTGACTTCTGGAGCAACTGGATAATAGATCCTGTCAAGAAATTGATTGGTACCATCAGGCATGACGAAGAAAGCGAAGTGGCGATTATGAGCAAGGACAGTCTGAAAGCTGACAGGGCAAGCTTAGAGCGTATGGTGGTGGACTTTGCTGTTGACCATCCAAACGAAACAGGCGCGAAGTATACGGAATCAGAGATTGAGATCATCAGAGCCAAAGTCAATGAAGGTGATTTGACGCCCGTGCTCAGGGCATACGAACGAGATTTGCGACAGCCGTTCGTAGGAACGATTAGAGGTGATCTTATCAGAGCTCTTTTGATCCAGGTGCAGAAGACGAAAGTGGACGTCGAAGTTGCCATTGGTGGCATTGATTCTCTTCTGAAGAGCCAGGAGCTTGTCTTTGGCTTGGTTGGCTTGACGCCAGGTCTGCTGATCGCGTTTGCGGCATTCCGCTGGCTGGGAGGAGTGTTCGGCAGCAGAAAGGGCCTAAAGCAGAACAGAAAGCAGGGGGAGACCATCAGGCTCCTCAGGTAACGTCCATGAGCTACCTTCCCTTACCACACTGACACCATCCAGGAACATCGATCGAGTTCTAACCACTTCGTCGCCGACGGAGAACGGGATGCTTTCTTACAAAGACCATGGACTTCTGCTATGTGAGGTCCACGTCCTCAGACAACGTGCTGCCACCGTCTTACCGGGCGAGATCCACCGGGAATTTTTAGAAGATGTGAATGATTTACTAGACATCAGGTACGGTGTGCAACGACAGCTGAAGGTGGTGGAGAGAATCCAATGGGCGTATGCGAAATGGTTGCGGTGAAATGGTTCCAGATGGACCTGCATACATCAAGCATTTCAGCGAGCGAGCATAATTTCAGCGTACATCTGGGCGCAGCTCGGCAGGCTGTCCTCAGCAGCTGTCTAGGTTTGCATTGCATCAAACGGTCAAACTTGAACATAGAGAGCATTATGGCAATGCCACACCCAGCCTTTTCGCTCAGACAATCTTTGGGTTGAAAAGCAGGTCAGCGCCAAGACCATTTTGTTCGCAGACACCACCTTAAGCTGGTGAGTGAGCGCGACATCATCTGCCAACAAACTTCAGAGCAAAGTTGCTGCCTCAGATCTTGCCAGGCCGACGTCAAAAGATTAGTAGCTACCAGCGATCCATTTCTTTTGCTACAAATTCTAGGACTCGTTTGTATAGATCTCGCAAAGACAAAAGCTCGATTCCCTGTGGTCTTCCGTCGTTGAGAATCGCACTTCCTGAGGCCCTCTTCAGCAAGGCTGCGCTTGATATACCCTCCTCCTGAATACTCAATCCGACAGCCACTATGGCTGGCACTCGAAACTACGACTTCCTCGTAGGTCATTCCTTTGCTCCACCGACCTCGACTCAATCATCCACCTAGCTTGCTCCTGACCGTTCTTTCTGACCTGAACTTGACAGATCAAACTCCTCCTCATAGGCGACTCCGGCGTTGGAAAATCCTGCTGTCTCCTCCGCTTCTCAGAAGACTCCTTCACTCCCTCCTTCATCACAACAATCGGCATTGACTTCAAAATCCGGACCATCGATCTCGACGGCAAGCGTGTGAAATTGCAAATATGGGACACCGCGGGCCAAGAACGCTTCCGCACAATAACCACTGCATACTACCGAGGCGCGATGGGGATCTTATTAGTCTACGATGTTACGGATAGGAAAAGTTTTGATAGTATGTCTCCCATTCACAATCCACCAAATTTGGCTTCTCATTCATGTTGAAGGGCTGTAGCTAACATCATCGTGCTTCTCCACAGACATCCGCACATGGTTCTCGAACGTCGAGCAACACGCCTCGGAAGGCGTAGACAAGATCCTGATTGGCAACAAATGTGACTGGGAAGAGAAGCGCGCAGTCTCGACGCAACAGGGCCAGGATCTGGCAAACGAGCTCAACATCCCCTTCCTCGAGGTGTCGGCAAAGTCGAATATCAATATTGAGAAGGCCTTTTATAGTCTAGCAAGCGATATCAAGAAGAGATTGGTGGATTCGAGTCGGAAAGAGACTGCGGCGCCGACAGCTGGGAGTTCTGGAGGAGGCGTGAAGGTGGATTCCGTCGCAGGGATGACAAGCGCAATGGGTGGAAAGTGCTGCTAGTGTGGTGCCGTGTTCAGGAGGGTAGACCATTGTCGTGGAGCCGGTGCCTCGCAAGCTGTTGCCCTTTTGACAGACTCTCGCATCCATCTGACGCCCTACACCCCTTTTTCTTCCACTGCCGAAGTTTTGGTAGACAGCCTACGGACGGACAGACGGGCAGACGGACCGACAGATTTCACAGCGTTCTGGGCGAGAGAGCATTTATTCAAGATACTAATCTCCTGCATGCATGGTTCGGGAGGCAGGCTACGAGTCCAAGTACGAGTAATTCAGCAAACGCAATCCACAGTGTGCACATAACTTGCGTGCATATAACTTGCTTGCATGCATGATCTCTGGGGTGGTTTCTGGAGCGATTTTTCCTCAAATTGGCAAGCTCAATGATCTATGATCGCTATGGTTGAGGAAAACATGCAGCGCAACGCCAATCTTTCCCTTCAAGTCACCAGGTTCATGCATTCATTAAGATGTACGGCGGCGAAGAGAGAAGGAAGAAGGTGATTGTCGATTATTCACCACACCACCCCTGTAACAACCACATGCTTTTTCATGCTAGCTCCTTTCATACTGTTGTCTTCAATCCTGCGGCGACAGCGGCTTCTCTAGTCCCCCATCCGACACTCTTCCCATGATGTCGACGTCGATGTAGTCCCGATTCAGTCCTAATACCCCGTCCCAATCAGATAATCACCCAGCTTCTCCACCGTCGTCGCCGCTTGATTCGCTTGTATAGTTGGGGGGCAGTGAGTGATGAGGAGGGTTTGCTTGGTCTTGACGATCATGACGCCTTCTTTGCCCTATAGGTTAAAATAGGTCAACTCGGTTTTGGACTTCTCGCTCGGGGTTTGCTTATAGCGGACCTTCATCCCGTATAAACTCTTATCCTCGGCTTTTATGGTCATGTATTTCTCTCCGGCGATGTGGATGCCGCTGGCCCAGACGGCTTTGGGTTCGGTGGTGTCTTTGAAGGCGGCGACTATGTCTTCTAGTTCTTGGGGTGTGAGCTGTGGGTGAGAGATGGTAGTTAGCAAATTGGTCAGGTCAGAAACGGAGGCAGATGGGGATGATTCAATGCTGCCTGCGGGTCGTGCTAACAGCCTTGTTGCTGGTCTTGCTATACACAATGTCGACGGTGAAGAGCAAGATGATGGTGGCACAGACTTGCACAGCTGGATTCTCCGCATCTCGATGTGATATGCTGCGTACCTTGAAATCTGGTGATGTGGCCCAACAGCTTGTTCCCTCTGTGTTGAAAATGGCGGCCTTGTCCACATGGCCGGACCCAAGGAGGCTAGACGGATTCGTGGTCAGCTCTCTAGAGGTAGATTGTTTGCTGCAGAGCGTCGACTGACCTTTGATCAACATATGCTACACAGTCAAATCAGCGCTGCCGTGTAGATTCTGCGCATATCGCTGCGAGTTCTTACCTTGCCAAGACATCTTGCACGGCGAGTTCGCCTCCCCTACTTGACTGTAGAAAGCGAAGGGGAATCACAATCTGAAGGGCGTGTTGCAGCTATGACTTATGGGCAAGGTATTCTATTGCTGGGCTTGTCGCTGTGTGTATCTTGGTCGGGTTGGTGACTGGGCATTGGGCTTCTGGGTTCAGCGGGAAAAGGTGGTGTGGGGTTGCGGCGGTCCAACTAGAGTGGGGGTTCGTCTGGGAAAAACTATTGTGGCTATCAATAACTTGGAGTTCTCTTCGCTTCCGACGGCGGAACTCTCCTTAAATCCATCCTATTTTGCAGTCCTATTTCAGCTCGCAGACGAGATAGAGAGGTCGCAGTTATGGTCTAGCGGAGCAGGCTACGAGCTCGAAGATCACTGAATGTTGCCGTTGCTTTGGGTTATGGTCGCCTCCACCATGACCTCCCATGATTCCGCTTTGACGTCAATCAGATTCGGTCGTGACATCTGGTTTTGCCGTACCCTAGCTATGCAGACACCGTTCTCGTCTGCACGTGCCTGCTTTGCTGACAGGATGCAAGATGAAGTTGATGTCAGTTTGGGTGATCGTTTTCGCCTTTAGCGTATAGACTTGCTTCGAATGACGATACATCGCAAGCGTCCCGAAGCACAGACGGCAACTGGGCCACAAGCTGCATCAGAGACAGCATCCCGACCCTTTGCGTCAGCCTGGGCCCTTTGTCAGGTAGTCAGTCCACGACGTCTGCAAGGTGACAGTTCTCAAGTGGTCCTCGCTTCAGCACGCTAGGGTGCCTCTGTCATCGTACTCCAAAGGGAACAAGACAAGATATCTGGCAGCCGGGCCCGGACGACCATTCAAATCGCGTTTGATGGACCCGCTGCGGCATATTTCAACGAAGCTGCTGCTTGGCCCAGCTCTCTGATGCCATGGGGGTACAGGAGAGGACCGTCCCTGCCTTCCGAGAACCAAGCGAAGGTCAGGTTTCCAGAGAGGAATAGTGTGTGCTTCACAATACCAGTACCGTACGATAGTTGGTGCTTAGTTGGCCAATCAACCATTTGCCTCCTTTTATTCTCCGAAGCATGAGGATCCCACTTGCAGATTCCAAGCCTCCTGACTCCGCGAGCCTCAATCTCTGGCTGAACCTTGGAGACATCCGCGAGGCGAGGGCCTGTCAGTCGAATGCTCAGCAAGCTCTAGCGTGTTTCAGGGAGTCTTAGATGCTGAATTCAGCTTCAAGTCATGCCTCATCCCGCGCTTATTCCATTTCCCCTGCGTATGAGCACGAGCAGCATCGACACCCTTGTAAGGAGTTCTACCAGTATCATCCAGTGGCTTTCATTCTTGCCTGGAATGCATGTTCCTTGGGACGACGTGAGGATTCCGAGTCCTGCATCCTTTAGTTAGAGTCTAGTATATCCTTTGATATGTTGCTTGATGCTGGCTGTGCGAGAACGGCCCTGTGGTAGCTTTGCCAGTGGCCGGAAATCCTTGAGTTCCGAGCAGCAGGGAGTTTGCTCATCTTACCTACCACGTACATACCAGGCGGCATCCATTGAGATTGGACCCCCCGAACGCTAAACGCGCAATCCCCTCCATCTCCATCTTCCCCTTCGCCATCTCCCAGAGTCCTGCGTCTCGGAGTCCGTGCCCTGGCTGTTGGGCCCTGAATCTGGCGCCTGCAGAAATCACCCTTGCTCGGTCTGTGACAAACGTGTATCAAGGCCGCTGTATTCACGTTTACAGCACAATCTGCGACAGAGCTCTGCCGCGCAGATCTGTCTATCCCCCTTGAGTTCCCTGTGGATCACATCTCTCTAATTGTTGCCATGCGTGTTCTATGCCTTCTGCTGGTCATTGGGAATCTACCCGCTGTTCTCTCGGTGGAATTGGATCACCAAGAGAGATTGCGCGATGAGCTCGTGAGCGTCCAACATCCCAGTGGGCTGTGGCACGCCTCCTAATTCCTGAGCCCCCACCTTATTTCACGATTCTTTAGCGTTGTTTGCTCATCTTCCTGGATCTTGACTCTCCATCGCGCGATACTTTCACTCTGCTCAGCCTGGCTCACTGTTCGCGTTGCCTGTTACTCTGTTCTCCTGCTGGTTACGGGGAGATCGTCCATTCTTTTACTCACGCTTGAACACGACTGTATCATTCCACGCTATCACACCAATTCAGAAAGACCAATTTCGACATCTGGGGTTCGCCATTGCTGATTGGTCTGATGGCAACGAATGGGCTTGCTGAGAGATCAAGGGGACAATCGATTGGAAGCGAAGCAGAAAGCACTTCAGGGACTCGCCAATTTCCCCCTGTTAATACTAAACCCCAAGCTCCCGGTGTGGAGGACAGTAGAAGTGCTTTCAGAGGCAGGAAGGATTCAAGTCGATCAAGGAACCAGAACATTTTTTCAAGGTCGAGGTCTCGGGGTAGAGCAGAGGAGAAGCGACCTGGCACTGGAGGACAAATTTCACGTTCGAAATCGCGCAGCCGAAGAGAAGCAGGTGGACCAAAAGGCCTGTTGGGCAGGTCAAGGTCGCGAAGGTCCAGTTCGAAACTCGAGGAAGTTGCCGAAGATTTGGCTGACCTGCCACCACCCCAATTGACGCGACTTGATTGTACCAACGCCCAGAGCGAAGCTTCAATGATCGGGGTGGCTGTGGGCAGCCCAAGTCAATTACAACCGACACACCTTGGATCACTTGGGCAGTCACCTTTAGCAAAGATGGAGACAGAACTTTCGAACTCAAGCGAGCACCATTTTGAAGATCCTACAAGCAAGACCAAAGGTGCGAGGTGGAAAAAGCTCGGAGGCCTCTTCAAAGCCAGAAACGCATTCCTCAATGAGCCAGTGCCATCACCTTTCTATCAGTTGCAGGTACAGTACGCTGCCCAAGAGGTAAAGCAGTCTGAGTCGAGCTTCCAATCTCGCTCCGTCGATCCCGCTCCACGAGACCAAGACGCAAGATTCTTGTTTGATAAGATACTTGGATCTAACGGCCAGCTTGATCCACAGAACTACGTGGAGAACCCGCATCAGCAAATACTTGTGGCACGAGGCAGGACGGAGGAATCATCGAAGCCTTCAGACCATACAGGGGCACAACGGCCATCTAAGCAGTATTCCTTTCCTTCCCGTCTGCCATTGCTAGACGTCCAGATTCCAGACGTGCAGATGGACCGATATAGTGTGATGTTCGGAAGCCTTCTCGATGAACAGGAGTCTCCAAATCTTCTATCTAGGAGGGACAAGACACTCGATAAGTTGCTGACAATCTCTGATGAGGACGAAGAGCCTTCCGAGGGTGCAAATGTGCAGAAGCAAGACGCAGAGAGGCCTAAACCAACTGCAAACAGCAAAGATCAATCGTATCTTATGCCTGACGGTCACACTATCTACCCCCGCCGTGCCACATCTCCGACACCATCAAAATCACCATCCTTTTCCTTGTTCCCGCACTTGCCTCAAGCGCCGGAAAAGATCGTTGTTCCCATTCCACTAGGCAAGCAAAGTCCACTCCAGAGATCTTTCACGGCTCCAGCCCGGCTATCGCCAATGCAGGAAACTTTCAATTTCGATGAAGTTCAACCCTCCAAAGCAGGCGACTTGAAGACCAATAACACAACCGTCACTAATCTGCCCCAGACCGCGTCGACCTTCGAATCTAAAAGAGAATCTTCCAACCCGTCCATCCAATCACCCACGTCGACTCGCTCTTCTGTCAATGAATATGTACTTCTGGATATCAAGTCTTCGGGCATGTTAAAGAGGAGACAAGACCAGCATGAGATCATGGACGATCAGGACCTCAAAGTAGCGCCTCTCAAAGCCCGACATGTTGCTAAAGATGCTCGAGGTGAACCTTTGAAGAGTCAGAAGGTCGAACCTGAAACTCAAAACCTGAACAGGACTGGTATACACGAAGAGACACTGGCAGCCCTAGAACGTCCTAGCTCGCTTGCATCAAAGAGCAAGAACGCTTCATCCAGCTTGAAATCATCTAAGGCTCGCATAGATGAGATCATGCGTGGTCCTCCACCAGATCAGCAGCCAGAGCCTCCTATCAGCGCATTGAATGGGCAAACATCCCCAGAGAAACCACTACCCAAAGGTGTCAGAGAAGTGCCACAAGAAACTGGAATTGCACGCCCTCAGCCACCCGAACTTGCGAGCGATACACCAGGACTTGCCATTTCAGCAGTGCCAGCTGCAGCACTCGCCAAAAAAGAACCAAAACCAGCTGTGATGTCTCAAGAACGAGAAATATCGTCAGTAACTAGCCACACTTGTCCCAAGAATGAATGTGGACCCCAGCCAACGCAGCAATCGACGAGAGCTCCCCAGCAGCCACCACCAAACTCTTCTAATGCTACCAATGCACCAGCACGGCTGCCTCCGAAGACTACCAATCCATCAGCCGAAGACAATCAAAATACTACTAATTATCGTATAAGACAACCTCTTCAATCCTCTCAGACTGGCAAAAGACGACCTCCTCAGTCCAACCATGCACAAGCCCAATCACGTCCGTCAGCTGCGAATATATCCCACAGGCTACACCCAAGGGCTAACGCTCCACCACCAGGCAGACCACCATTCAATGCCAATAACCAATCATTTCCAACATACAGACCTCCACCACCAAGTTTTACTATGCGTCCCCAACCACCTTTTGACCATATGCATCCACTAACAAGGCCAAATGCTCGTGCCGCAGCTACAACCCCAATAGAGAAAGATCAAGACAACATACTTGATTATTACCTTGACGACGCTGGAGCCGACTCATCTTCTCAAAAGGCCAAATCACCTAAGAAGCTGCAAAAGCAACCTTCAAACAAAGAAAAGAGACGCCTCTCGCTCTCCAGCAAACATTTACCGTACCCAAAGTCAGACTCAAAGCCCTCTCAGTCGTCCAACCCAACACCTCGATCTCCTGTACCCATCTCCAAGTACTCCGCCAACGCCGTCACCCTTCGAACGCCTGTCATTTGCCCTCCCATGATGTCCTCTACATATAAACACCATCCATCTCTATCCCGGTCTTCCATCTACTCCGATCGAGATCTCGTAGACCCGCGCCTCCTCTCTCCAGCCGTCCGCGCCGCCCGCGAAAAAGCCGCCCAATGCATCCAATCCACCTCCGTCCAAGACCTCTCTCTAAAGCGAACCCGCTCCACCTCGATATCAAGCCCGCCGCGCCGACCTCCCCGAGCTGATTTTCGCTTCATCGTCGACGAGCCTCACACCACTACCGGCAATGAAACATCCTTCTATTCACACTCCAACGCCAGTACACCCAGTCCCCCTAACAGTAACTCAAGACCCCAAACCCCGAGCGAGAGATTCAGATTCAATGTTCCCGAGCAAGGTGGAAAACCGCCTGTACCGAAACGATCTCCCAGCCGAGGTACTAGTTTATCCAGTCTTCCTCCTGGAGCGGGTGGTGTGGAGTCGAGGTCGACGACGCCAAAGCCGGCGCCACCGGCTCGATCTGCTTCGGCGGGTACGGTCGGAGCTGGAGCTGGAGGTGGGGGATCAGGGATTCAAGGTCATCTGAAACCGGAGAAGGGGGAGAAGGTTGTGGAGAGGCAGGCTGGATTGGTGCCTACGATCGTGGATGCCGAGAAAGGGCATCGCACGGGGAGGAGTGTTAATCTGGTTATTGAGAGCATTTAGGTTGCACGGGAGGGAAATGCTACTGTGTAGGAAGAGAAGAGAACATGATGGAGCTGGCCATATTTTCTCCCCCGGGGTCCATCTTTTAGACCGAAGACATTTTGCCCCTAGAGCGAGACACGGGATATATCGTACATCATGTTTCAAGTCAGCAAGCAAGCGACTGAGCGAGTGACTGGAGCGGTTACTGTATTTGCGAACACACACAAACACGCATACATACTTACATACATTCACACATACATATATTCATACATACATACACATATACATACATACATACATTCACACATACACACATACACATATACATACACAGACGCACATATACACACATATAGAAATACACAACCACCACCACCACCACCACCACCACAACAACCAGACGCGACCAAAACGGGGGGAAAAAAGACATAACCCCAACAAGCACCATTCCATAAAACCCAACCCCAACCCCATTCCTCGCGACCA
>JAABUK010002083.1_pt1 | contig 36666 bp, 23 predicted proteins | sample 5559141 | NCBI WGS metagenome assembly JAABUK01 (sample SAMN10711869, study PRJNA513367) | rock metagenome | isolation source: Antarctica rocks | place: Antarctica: Victoria Land, Pudding Butte nord | collected 2016-01-03
GCCGGTCGCGCCCCTGGCGGGGGGGGGTGGTTGAGGGAGCGGAGGGATGATGTTGAGTCTGGATGTGCTCTGGCCGGCCTTCTCGGGTTGAGCCATTCAAAGAAACGAAAGGGACCATGCATGGGAGTGAGGACGGGTGGATGAACGAATGAATGGATGAATGCATCGCAAGATGAAAAGGTGTCCATCGCAGCGAGCTATCACATTCTCCACAACCCAAGACAATCGGTCATCATCCACGGAGGAAGCTCAGCCTTCAACGCCCAACTTTTCCTTCTCCTTTCCCTTTCCTTTCTCACCAGCCAGGTAGGTGCTAGTTAGATCGAGTGACTCATCTGGGAATGCGCATATCTAGATGATTGCAGCACCCGTTGACTTGATAACCCAATGGCCCCTAGATAGGATAGATTTGACCATCGAGGAGTCCTAGATAGGGGCGAGGGAGAAGAAACATCGGCATCAAGCAGTCCGTAGAGCATATATACTCTGCCCTTTTCCTTTTCCTTTTCCTTTTCCTTTTCCTTTTCCCCATCCCTTCTCATCCGATCCACTGGTATCTTTGGACTCCTCACATAACGTGGACTTCACTGTCCTTTCTTTTCCTCAGTCAAGTAATGGATGACCAAAACATCTAACTTGGTCCCGTAGCACTCTACTACGTCGGGATAACTGAATGCTAGGGGAAAGGAGAACGATGTGGTGATGGCAAATGTAAGTCAGGGATGGGGATTCGCTGGGCAGAAATGGAGGCTTCGATCGCCAGAAATGGGAACGGTGAGCATTCGGTCAGCTCGTTCAATAGTGGGTATCGATCTACCAGTCCATCATCTGTAGCAAAACCACGCATCCATACCCCATCGTCATCTCATAATTCATGATTGCTCCTACTGCTGCTGCTGCTGCTGCTGCTTCTCATGTTCTTCCAGTCGTTTCTTCCGATGCTCCTCCTCCAACAAACTCTGCTTCTTGACATACTCGAGCACGATCTCCTCCTCCGTCTTCCGTCGGGCCAACTCATCTTGCTTGGATTTATGCTCTCTTTCGGAGTCCGCCATTGCGCGTTTCAGATCGTCGTCGTCACGAGAATCTGGATTAGCTGCTTTAACGTCATGGTCGGGTGCTGGACCGGGTTCCGATTGTGAAGCTGAGTGGATACTCCTCGATTCCTGCAATGCCTGCTTGTAGTCTTCGTCATTTTCTTCGTCATCTTCACTGCCGAAGCCCGAGTCCAGTGGGGGTTGAGCATCTTTTGCTCCCCGCTCATCCTCCCTCAAACTCCGCTGCAGCGCCTCACTGAGCTCCGTGTCATCATCATCATCCTCCTCAGCCTGGCCTGCCCCTCCGCTCGCCTCAACCGCACCAGCCGCGACAGCCCGATCATAAGCTTCATAATCCGATCCGGCGGCTGCTTTCGCATTCTTCAACTCATTCACACTCGCTCGCAGCGCTCTTTCAATCATCGCATCTTCCTCTAGATTCCCCTTCGAAGTCGCAGCTACAGATTTCTTGATGGCCTCCTCAAATTCATCCGGTGGGTGTTTGGGGAGGTCCGCAGCCGCTGGCTTGAAAGGACACGTGACGCCTTCGTCGTGCTCAAGGGGGCAGTATTTGCATCTTGTCTTGATGGGGTTTCCCGTCGTCTTCTTGCCTTGGCCAGAAGTATGCCTTTTCTTCTCGTCTTTGCGTCTTTGCTTCTCTTCTGCGAGTCTCTTTCGCTCATGGTAGGGCAGGTGACGGGTCTGTTGAAAGCTTGATAACCAATCTCCAGACATCGACCGCTGATGCTGCTGACCCTCATCTTGGCCTTCCGTGTCGTGGCTGTGTTTCTGATTTCTCCGTCGTAGGTCATCTTGCCTGCTCTTCCACGCATTGATAATGACTGTCCGCTGCTCAGGAGTGCTGTCCTTCCACTCCTCGTAACCTTGGGCAGTTCTGGCGGCGATGATATAGTTCTGCACGGAGCTACCGAAATGCTTCTGTAGCTGCGCATATATTCCTTTGGCAGCATAACCAGGTATGCCCCAGATCCCCGCAGCTGGTTTGAGAATAAACCCAGCCATGCCTTTGGCAGCGCCTTTGAAGAATCCCGCGGCTCCCTCCTTCTCGGCGCCTTTGAGTGGCTGGGTCACCAGACCCGTGATACCGTCGTACAACCCGTATTGAAGTTCCTTTCCTACCGCTTTGAAACCTGATTGGACACCTGTGATCCTCTCAGACGGGCGGACCGTGTCATCGCCGTACAGCTTAGGTGCATTGTGGAATCCCTTGGCTAGAGCCATGGTGAAGTCCATCGGCGACTTGATTCCTGCAGACACGATTCGAGATACTCCCTTCCCACTATCAATCATGCATTCGAGTGACATCTGGTTACCGGCACCACTCGGCTTCCCTCCCGGCGAACTTGATCTTGATGGATCGTGCCCAGAGATTGAGCTCAAAGTCTGTCGGTGACTAGGAACGGTTGGACTTGCTGGGGACTTCGCATTAGGACTGGCAACTGAATTCGTTTCTTCACTTTGCACTGGACTGGCGGTTCGTTCTGGTATCGAGGCTGTTGAGGACGTATCTACTGGGCTTTGGCTAGAATGTGATGGTGACGTTGGGGTAGCACTTCCAGACGGCGCCTTATCCTTCTTCTCGGTTTGCGCAATCTTAAGAGCTTTGAGCATCTCCACTGGGAAATCTGCAACGCCCATCATCATGTTTCCAATCGTCCCGATCAAGGCTGCTGCAACTCCCGTAACAGGCTCCCAAGGCCCGTCCTCAGTGTCATACTCTCTTGGTCGAAAGAGCTTCAGATCGCTGAAGTCAAGAAGTCCCTCGTTGCCGAGCACAGTAGCCGCCAGAGCGCTGATGTGGATGTCCGTCCTCTTGACCCTCCATGCAGCGGGTAGTTTCGGGTATAGGACGCATCGCAAAGAGTCTACTTGGAGTTGTCTGTGAAAGCTCTTTGCTCCATCCTCGGACCCCTTTTCTTGTCTGATCTTCTCGCTCAATTCCGCCGCCCTTTCAAGCGATTCCGGCTTCAAGGCTTCTTGAATTGCTACAGCCAGTTTTTCCGCGGTAAGATCTTTGTATGGAACAGGTCTTGGTCCAGCACCAGCCCTAGCTATCATTGCTCCCCAAAATGGCTGATCGCCAAAAAATGGTACGACCACGGTTGGTCGGCCAGATGATATTCCTGCAGCACTTGTACCCGCTCCGCCGTGATGGACAACACAAGATACCTGCTTGAAAAGCCAATCATGAGGACAATTTCCAAGCATGTAAACACCTTCGGGAATGCCCAATTCATCAGCACCAATACCTCCCCAGCCTTTTGATACAAGTGCCCGTTGACCGGTCTGCTTCACCGCTTCGAAGATCATCTTCGTCATCGCATTCGGATCATCCACGACGATCGAGCCGAATCCAATGTAGATCGGAGGAGGACCAGCAGCAAGAAAAGCTGCGAGGTCGTTAGGAGGCGTATAGTTTGTGGCGAGATTGAGGAAATAGAAGCCTGAGATATCGATGTGGTTTCCCCAATCTCCTGGTTTCGGGATCAACGCAGGTGACCAGCAATAGGTATGCGGAATGCGAAGTCGACTTGCCATTCCGGGCGCCCACATAATGCTGACAGGCTCCAAATTCAAGGTCTTTTCCCTGAATCGATTAATGACATCTCCAAGACCTTGCCAAGTCATCATATCTATCAGAGCGTATGTGATGAAGTTTGTCATTGAAGGGTCGCAGTTCGTCGATTGAATGTTAGCAAGAGGATGTGGAAATGCCTGAGTTGGAGACCATGGCATTGTGAACATGAGATGTAGCGGGATCCCGAGTTTCTCGGCAATGTGCATATGAGCGAAGCTGGGTGGATTTGCAATGATGGCGTCCGCAACGAATGGTTTGCTCATGGGGTCGCCGCCGACAGATACACCGCTGTCAAAGCTCCTCCCGTCAACCATAGCATCAGAAGCTTCAAGACCTGTGCCGTCCCCAGCTTCGATACATGATCTCCAGCAACCTTGAATCATCTCGTGTATCCCCTTCCTTCGCTTGCCAATGTCCCCGTTCCTCATAGCGTCGAAGCCAGGCATTAATCCTGGATTCTTAACCATAAAAGCCATCAGTTCTGCGGGGTCGCCTCCAATACTGAAGAATTCTAGTCCATTCTCTGTGACAAAGTCACGAAAAGTAGGATGGGTTGCTACCCTGACTCGATGGCCGTATCTTTTCTTGAGGACTTGACCAAGTGCGATGAATGGCTGCACATCTCCTCGACTACCCACAATCTGTATGACAATGTTCATGGGTGGTGGGGGCAGCTTCGCCACATCAGCACCGAGGCCTGGCGGAATGACGGGGGGTGGTCTATGCTTGTGGATATCGAGCTGATTTCGAAGAGCAGGTGCAAGGAGGTTCGTCAGCATTCGGTGTCGCGCATTGATATTGATATCGACCCGGCCATCTTTTCCAACTTTGGCACCTGTATCCAGCCCCATCTGACTGAAGGATAGCTGGCCATAGTCTTTGCTATTGTATGGGGGAGGTGGGACAACCTCGATATCTGGAAGCTGCCCGATGCCCGTACCTTGACCAGCAATTTGCTCGTGAGCATCTTGGTTTCCACCGGCTCTGGGCGAAGTTCGGCGGGGATCTCCTGGTTCTGTATTTCCTGCTGCAGCAGCTTCAGCTTGGCTGAGGATCTGAGGTGGTGGACCGGCATCCTGAGCGGATTTTCCCTCTGAAGGACCCATGATGGAATGCAATTACTGGATGATATAGTCAGTCATAAGTGGCAGTCAGGAAGGCTCAAGCAGTTCAAGTGGGTTCCGAAGCTTGAGCATGCATCTTGACTGCTTGTCACTTGAGAAGCTGGTGAACGAAACAAAGCTTCACAACGGGGGACAAGTGATCGATGTCAAAGCAGGTTCTGGGCCGCGACCTGATCTTCATTCGGGGAGCTAAGTTAGGCAAACGAATAAAACAAGCTTGCGAGTCGCAGTCGCAATCGCTCGCACGAAGTGGTTGGTGGACTGTGCCTTGGCTGCAGATGGCCAGACTCGAAGCCTCTGCGTGTCCCTACAGTACGGAGTCATGATGGTCGAAAGTGCGCAGGAGCGTCAAAACCGGTGTCTTCAAACCGCTGCATCTCACGCCTTTTAAAGCTCTGTAACGATGTGCACAAGACTACGGATACACTAATTGTCAAGCCAAGTATGAATGTGTTTGAGTTTGCCTACTGTATGCAAAAGTGGCCTGTCGTGATTGGGGATCTCTCGGGCGAGGTTCGTCGCAAATGTGCTGTGCTGTGCTGGTCGCCACAGCTACAGCTGCTGCTATCCATCCTCCTCACGCGAAACCTCGGCAAGATCTTGTTGAAAGACACCGCTATCCACGTTTTCTGGCGTAGAAACCCGAGAGGATGGACACAGACCATGGTCAAGGTCAATTCCCCAGCGCCCAAGTCCCCGTGTCACCCTCCCTCCTCTCCGGCAGGCTTTCGGGAGTGGGTGGTGGCAAGTTAACCTCTTTGACACACAACCAGCAGCTTGCGTACATGTTCACCAGGTCGGTATAAGTCCCCGGCCGCCGTTCGGTAGCTATCGACGTCTTGAAGCCCAGCTCTTCAAACAACTTGAGATACCAAGGCTTCAATGCCGCGGAGCGAAGGAGAACTCTTCCGCCAGCCACGAGAGCACGATTCAGGGAGCGGATCTGGGTGATGGCAGGAGGTTGATCGGATGGAGAGAACCAGTCCATGCTGTCCATGATGACGGCGATGGTGAGAGAGGAGGCTCGCATGGAGCTGAAGACGCTGACGAGAGGCGAGGTATGGATTCGGAGGGACTCGTAAAGTGGGTTGTCGCGAAAGAAGGTATGCGCTTCCTCAGACAGGTACTCTGGGTGACAGCTGGTAATGTCAGCATCGCAATTTCGTTCCAAGCATGATCACCTACCCTTTTGTATACTTGCCGCTCAAACATAAAGAGTAGAAGTAATTCTCGTCTTTCAGAAGTGAATGATCGACAGCAGGATCTAAAGTATCCATCATGTAGTGCCAAATTGCCTGGCCACACGCAGCAGGTGTAGCATTTTCAGAGCCTATCTTGTGGAGATAATCATGAACAATCATGTCTCTCTGCGCAGGCGGGACCCCGAGAGCTTTCCAGAGGAAAGCCGAATGACGAATGACGGCCCAATGTAAGATACGGTTCAGTAATATTCGACGGAGACTATCATGCCATATGGCTCGTTGCTCTTTGATCGTTTCGCATTTGCAAAGTCGTTGCACTTCTGAGTGGAGTCCGGCCAGCACGAAAAGATATTTGGCTAACCTTACCGCATGGCGGGATCCACCAGTCTCGTACAGACCGCACCCAAAACGTGAGGTAAAGGTGCTTGCGTTAGCCATCCAGAACTGAAAGGCTTGTGAGCTAAGATGTGGACTCATCTTGTCTAGCAATAGTCTTCGAAAGTTGGCATGTTTGCCCAAACCGAAAAGTTCCCACGTATCCTGGTGTGTGAGAGAGGCAAATGCCGCAATTTTAAGTTCGAGGAGATGATTTTGCGTCGGGTTCAGATCGACGGCATGAATTCGACGTGGTTTACACAGAGCGTATGAAAGAATGTTGTCACCCGCGCTAGTTATAGCAAGGATGGAATCATCCGAGGTGATGTTGAGTAGCTTCTTGTCGACTTTTGGATCCTCCCACGTGAAGGCATAGATGTACTCATTTTGGAACTGTGTATGTTGTTGGTGGTATTCGTCATAGTGCAGGCGGCTCGAGTGATTCTGGTAGAACGTGGAGGGCAGAGGGAGCGATAAGGACGGATTCAGAAGGCCAGCTGCCGCTACCATTGACTGGCTAGGCGTTGCATCTAACCATTCCATAACCCGCATATTAGGCGATCCAACCTCCCCTTCGGTGGCCTCCGGTGCTTTCTGACAGCCAATCCAGGTGTAGTAGGGAATAGCGCCCAGGTAGTAGTGTCTCTTGTTGAAACTCAGGATGGTGCCAAATCGATACTCGAGATAGTCACGACGGGCTGGCTCCAAGGCAACGCGGTCAAACTCAAACCAGCTTCTCCAAAAGGCTCGGCCAAGCCAATTGACATGTCGATCGAAAGAGCCACCACCATAATTCCTCCCGCTGATGTCGACGGCGTTCTGGACATAGAAATCGACGACGGACAGGATGCCTGATGGAGCCAAAAGTGCTGGGATTGAGTCTATGACTGAATGAAAGTCTGGAATCATAGATAGGGCATACGACATGGTCACGAGCGCTGCTTTGGAAATCTGCTCTCTCTTGGCGCGAACATTGGAAGCAAGGTGAAGCCGATCAGAGATGGCTGTCTCGTGGTCCTGCAGCCGGAAGAGTCTCGCATCTTGACATATAACGTGGACGTTCTTCCAACCGAGCTTGGAAAATCGCTGACGAGCAATTTTGCACAGTGAGGGAGAGAAATCGACTAGATAGATTCGAGAGAAGTAGGCGGGCACGTCGATGAATCGGCGCATTGCTTCGATATTGTACCCAGTCCCGCCGCCAATCTAAGGGGTAAGTTTGGTCAAATGGCATTGTTGGAGGGGGCGCTCTTACATCAACCCAGATGCGATGCTTGGGCATATCTTCTCCGCCTTCTCGAAATTTGAGTTGGGCAGCGGCAAGGGCCAGCATGTCTTCTCGTCCTTTGAGCAACCTCGCACGCGTTACATCATAGGCGTCTGCCTGACTGCTGTAGAAGCTCTCGAGGGCGTCCCGTTGGCCGTTGGTCGAGACGGTAGTGTGAGGCTTCAGAAATGATGCGTAGAAAAAGCGCCAGTAGGGGAGAAGATGTTCTGAGGCCGTCTTGGGGAGGGTGGTCCAGGGGAAGCTCAGTAATGTGAGAATATGGGCGAGAATCCTCTTGCCGCAACCCACCACAGCCAGGACGAAGACGAAGAAACTGTTAAGAAGAAGCATCTTGAAGGACCTCCCCACCAAAAGCAGTACCTGGCATGAAGCTTGCCGCCGCGGCTACAAGGTGGTGAAGATGTGTGCGGTCTTGAGTCTTTGTGCCTGGTTTCTATGCAATGCCACTCCCACCCCCACCTTCCAGGACTGGCTTGTATCCTTGTGGACCCATAGTGCGCCATTGAGACTTGCGCATCTTGCGGGCCATTTGACGGGCATGATGGTGGGCGTTTATCGGAAGGCTCGCGAGGTAATTAGAGTCTGCAAAAAGACCGAGGGCGATAAGCGCTTCCGGCGGTCTTGTGGAGATAGAGCTGATCCTGAGTTGCCCGTTGACAGCGAGTCGAGGTAGCATGTGGGTGAAGAGGTCGAGATGATACGGTCCATATCCAGGGGGGTAGTGGGGTTGATGTCGTTGTACAGTACGGAGTATAGGGCTAGGCATGGAATCTGGTGGTTGATGGCTTTGTCCAATAATATGCACTCCATGACCCAACGTGCGTGCGTTGTGAACTGCACATGTCCGATCTCGGCCAGATCAAGGGCTTGATGCAAAGGGATTGCTTGATGTTGTTATTGTTTTAGCAACTTGAGAGAAGTAAACGTGTTGGCCATCAGGAGTACATGCGTGTCCTCCCCAAAGGCGCTTTAGACTGTGTTGGCGGGAATCTGTTGGTTTTCTTCAGCCGATCAAGCACTGGTTAACGACATAATCAGTTCAATCTACCGAGGGATCAGAATTAATGGGATAAAATCAAGAACGATTCTCAATGGTGCAGGCTTCATGCAGAGCTCACGCTTGTAATGCCACGACAGATTCCGATAGAATTTCTGGTAGCTCGTAGAGATCGTCATATTTACAGACTTTCTTACAGACTTTCCGGCCTGAGCTCTCTCCGAGGCCTCCCCAAGCCACTACAACAAGATGAGAGACATAATAGTCAGTCCACATAGAGCTACCAGAGACGATGATTCCCAGGATGACAGCTTCATCCCGCCACCTTGTGATGCTTCTGGACCAACAGTGACCTGTGCATCGCCGGTCAACGGCATACTGGCATTTACCACCACAACCCCTGCATTGTAAGTGTACTGAGGATTGCTGGCTCCTGGAATGTTGATGGTTGCCGGTCGTCCTGTCTGGCCGAGGATCGTGATCAGTTCTACTTTTATGCCTGCAGCGTAGCCATATGTACCACTCATCGAGAAGGCCCCATTGGCAAAGGTGAAATCGATCGTTGACGTGTTTGACTGTTCAATCGAGTCTCCGTCATCGAGATAGAGGGACCCAGTTGCAGTTCCATCCAAACCAGGCGCTACCACAATGTTGAAACCCTTCTTGCGGAGTTCTGTGGTTGTGTTGGCGCTCTCAACACGTAGCGGGATGATTGAGCCTCCTCGAATATGGATCGGAATCGTCTGGTAATCTACATCTGAGAGAGTGATGGTGCTGCCATTTCCGCGCACAATGCTGAAATTATTGTTGTAGTCGTAGAAGATGTCATTTGGCAGATAAATGTCCACAGTTGTGACATTCTCTTGCGTCACCGGAGATATCAGCACAGCGTCCCCCCAGAAGAATTGCAGATCTATATCCAATGCTTGAGCGTCATTAGGATAGATGAACCACATCGGGCACAGAGATGGAGTGCCGTCAACGGTCTGCTTGTGAAAGGCAGTATAGAAATAGTCCAGCATCTTGTATCGGATATCGATCGCTTTGATGGCTGATTGGGTCACCGACTCCCAAAGGTAAAACTCCTGAGAAACACTTGTATCTCCATTATGATTGCGGTAGAAAGGATAGAATGCTCCCAGCATTGCCCATCGAGCGCAGAGTGTTTCGGTAGTGTTGCCTCCGAAGCCACAGACGTCACTACCCACCTAGGTGCGAAGACGACATCAGCGAGGGCTAATTTCAAAAATCGGAGCGCAATACACAAGAACTTTGCTACGGCGTGGGATTTGCTTACCATGGGTATCTGGAACAGAGAGGAGAAGTCCATCATCTGTCCGATGGAAACTCGGTATTTGTCCCATTGAGACAGGTTGTCTCCAAGCCAATGGCCAACTCTCGCGCCTGCTCCAGCAAAAGTGGAACGAGTGATGACCATAGGGCGGACATTCGGACGACGGGCTAGCATAGCCTCCCGCGAGGCGGTTGACATCATGGTACCGAAGATGTTGTGAGTATCGTACTCCACAAGACCATTCTGGTGAACAACATCTGTGTGAATAGTCTTGTTGGACAAGCTGCCTGCGCCGTTCTCGATCTTGTAAGGTGGTTCTAGAAGTTCACGACCTGGCAGTCCCATCATGGATCCCGACTGCTCCTGTCGTTTGACACGCCTTGCTGTGGTGTTTGGCTGGAAATCGGCAGGAAACCCTGGCAGTTGTCTAGGACTGCTGGCTCGAGCAGGCAATCGGTCTGGAGGGAAAGTATTCTCTTTGGCGAAACCAGCAGGGTCAGCACAAGGAAAATTGCAAAAATTGGCGGCTTCATTCATGTCGATCCACAGCGCGTCGATATCAACACCTTTAGAGGCGCTGAAGAATGAGGTGAATTCGTTGTTCCAGAATTGTTGAGTTCCGGTGTTGAACCAATCTGGGAACACGGTGGGCCCTGGCCATACCACTCCACGGAAAGCAGTTCCATTCTGGTAGTGCAAGACAACGTCTTGCTCGATCGCCGTCGAGTACACACTATAGTTGTCGGCAATCGCAATTGCAGGATCCACCTAGCGCGAGGTAAGCCCATGTATAGACAAGAACGGGAAGGTGACGAACCATGACGATGTAATGTTGCTGATGGGCATGCAGGTAGTCAACAAGCTCTCGGACTTTAGCAAGAGGGAAGTTGTCTGGATCAAGCGTGAATGGCCGTCGTCGCCACATGTAATCAATGTCGGTCCACATAACCTCTAAGGGGATAGCATTACGGCTGTAGTTGTACACAACTTCAGCAACCTGATACACGTCCCGATAGCCATATCTGCATTGATGGAAACCAAAGCCCCAATAAGGCATCATCGCAGGTAGCCCAACAATCTGTGAATATTGCTGACTCGCTTCCACTGGACTTGGACCATCGAAGAAGTAGAAGTCGAAAACGCCCCCCAACAGATTATACTCGAGATACTGTCCCTCTTGTTGAGTGTTGTTGATTTTGACTTCCAGGCCATTGGAGGTGAGCAGGAGGACTCCATGAGTGCCATTTTCAGCACGAGATTCGTAGTAGACCGGATGATCGCCGTACAGATTCTCTCCAGATGGTATCCCATAGCTATCTCTATTCCAAATTGTTCGGGTGTAGTTAGTGGTGTTCAACCTGTGAGGATCAGTATGTTCACCAAATCCGTAAAGGTAGGGATTTGGTGGAAGCGATGTCCGGAGGCCAAGGTATTGATTCTGAAAAATCAAGGGGGAACCACTGGTGTCGAAAAGAACCTCCCCGTTTGGTCGAGAGACAGTGAAGCTGAATGGGCTCTCAGTGCAGTGAAATCGGAGCTGTGATTTGGACGCGGTGAAAGCTGTGCCATTTGGCCGTGGAAAGACCGACTCTGGGACTTGGTAGACCGTGTTGTTGACGTCGAAGATCTTGACATGGAGACGTTTGTCTATAAGTTTAAGTAAGAGTGGGGCATCAGACACGTTCAGAAGTACCTGTTTGGTATTCAACTAGTAGAGTCAGGATTTCGAGATCAATCCCATAAGAGTTACACGCCGGTCCAGCCAAAGCCAGCTGAGCAGTGAGACCTGTGTCAGTTGTGGTGATGTTGGAAGCCGTATATCCGGGGCAGCTGGAGCTTTGCGCATCTACCGAGCAAGCCGCAAGAGCAGCTGTCATCAGCCATGGCAACAACATCTTGTAGACAACAAGGACTTCTCCTTGTCCGAGAACGTCCTGACAACGGGGCCTCTGTGGGGTTTTATCAGGCGCAGCTGATCCTCAAGAGCGTTCCTCCACCGGCTTTCCATGTCGTCAGAAAGGATTGGCAGAGTACTTGAAGTGGAGTAGTGAAGTTTCGCTGAGTCATTTGAAAGTCATTTGAAAGTATTCATTGAGCCTCGGAGTCGAAAAAGGTGTGGTGCAACCTTCACGTGACATGGAGCTAACCCGCGGTGTTGCCTGCATTGCTCAGCTTCGCTTCCATACAGGGCAAGCCTAGCAGACGACCGTGTGGAGCAGCCCTTCGGGTCGACGTCGATGTCATCCTCCGCGTGATCCGGGTTTGGAGCCAGGAGGGATGTTCGGAGAAAAGATGAAAGGAAATTGGAGTTGGAGGTGTGGTTGGATCTCCGTTTGGTGGTGGTAGCTCGCCTCCTCCCTGGCACTGACCATCCCCTTGGCGTGCAAGGTTATCCGTACCCAACTCCAACTCGTACCCGTATCGGCAGGCCATACCCAGGAAGAAGGCATTTGCTCCACTGGGTAAGCCCCCTTCGACAGGCAGCTAGGATGACTTCGACTGAATGCTGGTAATTGATCAAAGCTGGTCCCACTAAGCTCATGATGCAACATCAAACGGCCAATCCTTCTCGGTCTTGTTCGCGGTTTCGTCCACTCGTAAAGTCATCAGAAGTCCACCTGACCGGGCATGCTCCAAAAGAAGGGCAATGCCATCCAACTCCAAGATTGCTGAACGCCGGCTGAAAACAAACCAAAAATGTCCATCCAGCGCCATGTATCGTCCAACGCCAGTAACCTCGCTGGCTACTTATCCCCATCTTCGACAATCCTTGTGATTCTGGCGCACCTTTGGCGTGGCCATGCCTAATCCGGTGGTGGAGCCCTCATATCTAGGTCATCAATGGAGGACGTGTCCAGTTCATCATGACAGCGTCGCTGCCACCTTGACTGGCGCCCGAGTCCTGCAGCAGAGTCGGCTCAGAAGGACCTTCGAGGTTCCAGCATGGTGCGGACCTGATTGGCTCCGCCGACTCGCGCTCGAGAAGACTGCTGAGACAGGACTCAAGTCAAGGGGCAATTGCTGTTATCGTTGATTCCCGCTCAGTCGCTTACTTTTGTCGGCAAGTGCTCTCATTTTCGGCAGAAGATCTGGTATGCGGAATGGCTTTGACATGACATCGTCCTGAAGCGTAATTAGCATCGACTTCTGAGAGGGATATGCTGAACTTACAACGCCTGCTTCTCTCGTTGTTGCAATCTGCTCTTCTCGAGCATTGGCCGTGACAGCAATAACAGGTACATGCTTCACCAGACTTTTTGTTTTTTGCAACTCTCGTATCTTTCTCGTGCACGTCAGTCCATCCATGACTGGCATTTCCAGCTCCATTAAGATTACATCCAGCTCTATTCCCGAAATCTCTTTGCCTTTCCAGAACCGGGAGCTCTGAAGTCGGTCAATCGCTTCGCCTCCATGATTTGCAAGGTAAACAACGCATCCCATCTTCGGTAGCTGCTTGGCCAACACCTTTTGATTCACCAAATTGTCCTCAACCATAAGGACCTTCAACGGACTTTCTCCAGCGCCATTCGAAGTGGTGGAGTCCGGCGTGGTGGCGGGAGCTGTCAAACCCACAGCGCTTTGACTTTGCGCGGCCAGGCGCACGTTCTTCGCCCCCGAGCCTTTCCACATCTGTGTCGCATTCAGGGGGTCCTCGGTATCCTTTAAAGGGGCGGAAGAACGTCGAGCTTTGACGTAAAAAGCAAAGGTGCTGCCCCTGCCACTTTCAGAAGACACTCCAATCTCACCGCCCTGCAGCTCAACCAACTCTCGTGAAATGAACACACCCAGGCCTAAGCCGCCATAAGTGACGTGCGTTCTAGGACTTGCTTGAGAGAACCTGAAACGTATGGTTAGCAAGAGCCGCAATGGGATTCGAGTCTGGTAAGGGAGAGCGCGGTTACCTGAGGAACAAAAGCGCTTTCTCGCCCTCAGTCAAGCCTCAGCCTGTGTGTCGAATAGCGAATGTGATGTATACCACCTCCCCTGTACCCCATTCCGGTGCTGATGTCGTGTCTTTTCCTTTGCTACGAGATGGTACATAGTCCACAGTTTTAGCTGGCTGCTCGGACGGCCGCTGCGACGACGCGCCCATATGCACGATGATTGATCTCTTCTCTTGGGTTGTTGTAAATTTGATTGCATTGGTGGTTAGATTGATTAGTACCTGAAGAAGACGCGAAGGGTCGAGCCGTACCCAATCCACACGGAGCGTATGGAGGGATTTATCGACACGAAGATGAAGTGAGATGTCAGCTGTCTGCAGCTCTCCCTCGAACATTTTCAGTGAGCGCTGTACCACACTGCCAGGCTGGACATCGACCGGTGTTGCTAGCAACCTTGCAGAATCTAGCTTGCTCCAGGTAAGAACATCATCCACAATCCGCTTCTGATGTTGTGCACATAGGGTGATCGTTTGTGCAGCGTCAATGTTGCTTTCCAGGATATCTGATTGGAGGCTAGGAGGATCTCGTGCCTCTGTCAACGAGGACGAAATCTCGTCCGCACATTGAAGAATGGCAGATAAGGGGTTGCGTATTTCGTGGCTGGTGATGTCAATAAAATTCTCCTGCTGCCGCTTGAGCTCGACCGCCTCCTCCAAGCGACGCTTCTGTAATTCTTCGGCCAACTTCTGAGTGCTAATGTCCGTAACGGATCCAAAGATACGTTTAATCTGGCCATCTGGACCCTTATCAGGATAAGCACTGGCAAGAACCCATGTCTCGCTGAGTCGATTGCCGTCCCTATCCTGCCATGGCGTCTTGAAACGCAGTTCAATCGATATCGGTACTTTGTCGTCTATAATCTTTCGCCACTGTCTCGCTGCCAGAGGTTCGTCCTCGAGAATAGACTATTCCGCGGCGAATTGGCCAAGGCCATCGAGGCCAGAGCTTTTTGGCGTGGTGGAGCTGGTGGCAGAAGACAACTTGAATTTTGGTGGCCGCCGAAATGAATTCGGTCATCTCCATCTGGGAGGCTGTCATAGCAAGATCGGTAGAGCTATCTACATCTCAATGCCACTGCCGTCCATCGTTGATTCACGATGCGACTTCGAGGAGAGCTACGAGGGCATATGGTTGTTTGACGAGGCCAGAGAGAGAGATGCGCCACAACCGTTCTGTGCGAGCAGCTGGTATGATCTGACTGCCGACACAACTGGCATACTTGAGCTTCTGCAGCTTGGTCTGTCACCCTAAGATGCCAGTATCATGACCCGTCGAGCTGCTCTGCTCCGCAAGGCACACCCGATCGTCTCTCCGAGCCACGACGTGGATCTCTAACCTCGGTTTCCCACTCAATGGAACGTGTCCCCTCGACGGGAATAGGCTGAGAGGTCCCTGAAGCGGGCCCTAGATTGGCGAGCCTTTGCCCCTTGCTGTAGGCTTGAGGCTGCTTCTTGCCTCAATGCGCGAGAGACTCCAGACGGAAATTAGGCAATGCGAGCCTTGGAGAATTAGGCAGAGAGCGCCTGGAAAATTAGGCATGAGCAGTCTAACCAACGAAGCATAAATAGCCTGGCCAAATTGGAGGGCTTTGTCGCTTATCCATTGGAGGAGACGCGTTCCAGGACGTGAACATCTACGTTGCGATGTACGGTGATTGATCCTCCTCACCAAGTTCTCTGGTTAGTTATGCTCAAATCATACCCGCCCCTTGAAAGTCGGGAACCAAGTATCCAGTGATCCACTACATCAACAGACAGCGGAGTTGGGACTTGATTTGCGAGACGATTTCCTGCTACGTCCAAACATGAAAGTGGAAAGACTGGTGCAGGCTGATATCCAGCTGTGGAGGATTTTTCCTCGGTTCATTTCCTTACTATATCAACAGTGCGAATCGAGGAATTGGATCTGTAAGCGCCGGCGAAGGAGGCATCGACGGCTGCGGCATCAAACTGTTCATGGTCGCTCGCTGTAGAGACTCCGTTAACACACAAAACAAAAGTGAGAAGAGAAAGGCGCATTGATAGCCGTCAAGACTTCTTCTCTAAATCCCCGTCCGCTCCCGGCTCCCCCCTCCCATTCGTCCTCTCCGTCTCTCTCGTCCCTGTGCCCCTCAAATTCCCTCCACCCTCCTCTTCATCAGTCGTGCTATCCTCATGCAACGGCGGTTTGTCCCCCATGGTAGGACTGAACCGACTCCTCTCCCTCAACTTCCGTCCATACATATAAAATCCGACGGGGATGGGGATGAGCAATACGGCGACGCAGCCAAGGAGGGTCCCCGCATACTGGATGCCCATGCTGTTGAACATTTGGCGCGCGAAGAGGGGGAAGCCGGCGGCGGCTATGGAGCGGAGGAAGGTGTTGCCGGCTATGGCGGAGGCGGCGCTAGAGAGGGGAAGGAGAGAGATTAGTTGGGAGTTTAGGAGGGTTGGGGAAGAGACCAGGTCAGATGAGGAAGCTGGGGGGGCGACATACAACATGAGGTAAGAATCGATGATATAGTTGAACAGTTGGATAAAGATAGCCAATATGCCGAATCCAGTCAACAAGCCGGAAAGCGTAGGCACAATCCAATGTATATTCCTGGTATATCCCGTCCAGCCGAACCAGAATAGACCGACAGCAAAGAGCGCACCGCCAATAATGACGGGCGGAAGTCGCCATTCCGGCACGGGTGCACCACCATTGGCGGCCAATTTCTTGTTATAACCTCCTGCGGACCAGACAATGTAAGTTGCTACGATGAAGAGGCCAACGACCATTCCGAAGAAAGGTAGCCCACCAACACCAGGAGACATATGGTGGACGCCTTGGAAGACCAGAGGGTATGCTGTCAGGAAGAGGTAAAGTAGGCCATAGATGAAGCTCATGTAGATTGTGACGAGGAGGATGACCGGCTCGGTGAAAAGAAGCCGGATAGGTCGAGAGAAATTCTTCGTGACCAGCTCCTTGAGATCGACTTCGACTTCCTCCTGTTTAGCGTGAATCCCCCAGTTTTTAGTTCGGCGCCGTAATTCAGCGGCTTTGGCGACCAGTACCACTGGCGGGTATGACTCCTTGAGAAAGAGAACGATGAGTCCGAAAGACAGCCAGCCCATTATGCTGGAGATGTACGCTGTCCAGCGCCATCCCAGGTATGAAGAGGCAACGAAACCTCCGATGAACGGTCCCAACAGCGGACCCATGAAAACGGTAGCAGCAAAGACCGTGACGGCAGGACCTCGTTGCTTGTTGTCGAAGATATCTGTGTAAACGGCAGCCACAACGGCGAGAGGACAGGAGCCAAAGAGCCCGCAGAAGAAGCGTGATATCATTAGAGTTTGAATGTCTTTGGAAACAGCAACTGCTAAATTGAATATCGAGAAACCAAACATTCCGATGACGATGGGAAGCCTACGGCCCTCAAGCTCGGAGAGTGGGCCCCATAGAATCGGACCGAAAGCATATCCTAGAACGTAGAGAGACGTGGAAAGCGTAGCCACCTCCACGCTTACACGAAAATGTGCAGCAACAGCTTGGGTTGAGGCGGAGAAGACGGAGGAGGTGAAAGTGGAGCAGAGACAAGTATAAGCCAAGATAATGCTAACATAGAGTCTAAACGCCGAAAAGCGTCAGTCTCTAGTATGCAGCTGAAGATACTTCACCGCGAAGAGTGCTTACTTGCGTGAAAACGGCCAGTTTTGAGGATGCAACGGATCGTCCTTCCCATCGTATTCTACCACATATGAATCTTGCTCCGGCAGGTCGGGTGGATATGGCTTGCCACCCCCAAAGTTTGGCAAAGGCTTCTGCGATGTTCTTGTCTTGATAATACTTGCGCCCACCGTATAGCTATGTTGCAGACGATGTGTTTCTGTTCTGTGCATCTCAACCGGATGGGTCCGCCGTCTTTCCAAGGTGCCCGCCGTACCAGCCGTGCTGGCTCTTCCCATCGACAACCTTGTCTGCAGATCCGGTTGCGTTGAGATTGATGCGGTAGTGGCCGATGAGCCAGAACTGGATACATTGGAACTTCTCCTGGCCTTTTCAAGGCTTTGACGGCGCGCTGAACTTTGGGCGGAGTACGTCCTGGTCGCCTCTACCTCTGCCCGTTCGATATCCCGGTCGACAAGGTCCATGGCTGTTGAGAGGTTCTATTCAGCACCAAAATGGGGACTGGCGGGCCCTTTGTATTTGTGTTGAACGGATGGCGCAAAATTGCCGAACTCGGGGTTTGTCGGCACGCGTTGAGGATGCTTCGGGATTTCGAGTCTCGTCCGTTGCGATGAGCTAGCACGCTTTTCAATCGGCCTTGTTGCTAGCCTGGCAGAGCATTCTGACAGCAATAGCAGCATAGAACATGGTATTGACCATCAGCATCCGTATTCAGGTCGGAATATTAAAGGGCACACCCTGGCCGAAGAGGGAGACCACTGCGGAACATTTCTTTCTGAGCCAGCTGCGCCATCCGACGCCACCAATTGCTTTCGACATTGAGCAATCGACGGCTTCGAGCGGATCCAGTACCTAACTCAGACCGGGGAGTAGATGGTAGCTAGCAGCGGGGCTTGTTCTGAGGCTCCGCTTTGCCCAGTCTCTCATTGGAAGTCTTCGCAGGCGAGTGGGTTGGAGTTGCACGATGGCTTACGTAGTACATTGGCTCCCTCGCAGGGTTTGTCATCCTGCATCCTTGTTAGTACGATTAATTACTCGTACCGTGAGACGGGGGAACATGTGCGACCTGGAGATTACTCACGGGACTTCTCGCCAGTTTGCAGATATCGGTCTCGGTCCATCTCTATCTCGTGGGGCCCAACCCGTGGAGAGCTCGCCCTGTCCTCCAGCAGCTTTGTGAGGGACGAAGTAGCTCGTCATTATTATCACCAGCACTCTCAAAGATTCACCTCGGAGTGGCTTCGATAGCCATGCTGGTTTCTTGATATCGTCGTGCGAGTTCAAACAAGGGTCGGCAAAGAACCAGCTACGTCGTCCTGTCACTTCCCCAACGAGGCTCCCCTCTGTGCGGCCCTCAAACAACTTTATCGCAGAACTCAGGGCCAGTCACACTTGCACTGCTGCAACACTTGAGTATTTTTAGGGTTCGGCATTGACTCTATTCCAGTATGCTTTCGTTGGGATCAGAAGAGTGACAGGTTTACCCTGACTTCTCGATCTGCCGGCAGATCAAGATGTATAGTCTAAGCTAGCTATAATGGACCGCCAGATGAATAAACGGGTGTACCAGGTAAGCCAGCGACGTGGCATTGGAAGACATGAGAACAACAACGTGGATACAGCTGCCATGATCTCCCGCACACTGCGAGCCAAATCGAGGGTTAGGAATTTTCGAGTCTCATCGCCGTGGCGGAGGGGGTATCCTTTGAGGTTTCTAGTCATTTCAGCCGTAGCCGCTGTTTGTCCTTCCACTGGTCAAATTCTTAGCACGTATATGGTAGCTTACAAGATGTGCCAACATTTTAGAACTTCGAGATCTCTGCTCATATCCTTTTCGTCGTATTCATGCTTGGCACACTGGTCGTATTCAGCCTGAGCATTCTTCCTCTCCCATTTGGTAGGAGTTTGCACGCTTTCAGCACTCTTCCTGCCAAATATTGCACGGAGAAGCTTCCTAGAAGCTATGGATGTGGGAAAATAGAAAAAATGAGAAGATCTGTGCCGATTTGGATCGAGAACAAGAAGTGATGGAGATGCTCAATGCTTGGTCGTTGTCACGAGAACTTATAAAATAGGGTCCATGCAAGATTGCTAGCATATCATCCACAAATATTACACCAGGCTGACGTAGAGCTGGACACTCTATATAAGCCGAAGTGCAACATTAAAATGCGAGTAATGGAGAATTGCACCATGGTGGAAGAGCTTGGAAGCTAAGTATTAAGTATGAAAAGCCCTTCATCTTTTGCGGATAGGCCATTTGACATAGGAGGCTAGGTCTGGACACTGCAATGCCATAGCGATGACATGGAGATGCAAGAGATGGGGAGACAGCGGAGGCAGGACAAGATTTTCCAAAGCTGTGCAAGTGGTTGACTGCAACACTGTCCATTGGATTCTTGCAGCAGCTTCATCGAAAGTCCAGAATTCCCAAACACGTGATCTTGGAACTGTCCGCGGAAAGGAGGACGATCTCCTGCTAGCTTCGAGCAGTCAAGGCCATTATCTGGAGTGAAGAAGGCCGTCAAGGTTGTTTCAAACAGTACTTCGCTCAAACATATGGAGCGACATTGAAAAAATGTTTCACGGTGACCGAGCCAATCTTCACGGGCGAGAATGTCGGCAAAACTCCAGGTGCTGGCCTCGCCGTTGCAGAGACAGGATGATCCGGCGGAAAATTAATGCCTTGCGGTGAGAGGCGATACAGGCCCAACTCCTGCACATCCTGAAACGCAGATGTTAAAAGCAACACAATGAAACGGAGCTTGGGAAAGAGCAGCAGAAACACTACCGGCAGGTCAACATCTCTCGCCCGAACACAGAGCTCGATCTCTTTATTGTCGAGTCAAGGACTAGCAAACAATACGACTCGTCTTTGCTGAGGTGCAGTGCGGATTCCGAGAACAAAATAGGCACCCAATAGGGATCTGATCAATTGATGTTCTCCCCGGAACTTCTATCTTGCATAAAAAGGACGACAGGTTCCCAGAGCACCACGACAAACTCATCTCGCGGTAGTAAAGCTAAAGGAAGCTCGACAAAGATACACTGAGATCAATGGTGGTAGACTTCGCTCGAAGGGCACATCGGCCGTGCGGGCGCCCGAAGGTTGAATGTTTATAGAGCCACAAGAAATACCATCTTTTGAGGGTGTAGACTGTTCGACATTTCGTCCTAATAGTTTCGCATTAGATGAAATCAAGATATGCGCAAGGAAAAGCAAATGACATACAATACATCACTCGCACCAAAAATCTATCAATACAATGCACGACCAAAAATGGGCATGTCTTGCTCACCAGTGAATCGGGGTTTCTTTATCCACAAGTATGCATATCCAAGGAGTATGTTGATGCCCGATCAGCGGTACGCAATAAAGGCGCTTCTCAATTCCTTCATTTCCCCATCGGATGGTTGTTCGAAAGCGCCTTCCTCCAGCTAGGTGGGCTCCAAAATCGTTGATAAGGTTGAACGGCGTGTGAGAGAGATGACCTGAGACATACTCCCCACTTGCGTAGACCGCGGGAGACACGTAGCAGATTTCGTAGAATTGTCCATTCAGCGGCGAGCAGGCCAGGAGAAAAGACTCTGAGTACAGCACCTGGAGGCTCTCAATGAACTCTTCAAGCACTTTTTCTTCAGCATGGTCCAGAGTCGATTGGGGTTCCGTGGAGGCAGTCGCTTGCTTTTGCTTCCTGCAAGACGGATGGTTGGATGCGCCGTGCATATTGGCTTTCCACTTGGAGGCCGCCGAGAAATGGCGAGACACCAAACCTTCCTCCGTTGCAATTGAAGTCCAAACATCTTCCGAACCGAGGCTTGTACGTCTAAAGCCGGGTGCGCGTGATAATTTATGCCTGTGCGCAGCGCCGCTATCAAGGTCACCTTTGATGGAGCATCCATGAAGTAACTCATCTGCAAGCTGATCGGTCTTCTCATTTATCCAAGAAGTTGGAGACAGTTTTGGCTTCGGGTTTGATTTTTCTCTGAAAGAATTCAGTGACCTGTCCTCCTGCCTTGGTGCTGCACTGGGCTCAAGACTAGCGGCGTACCGAACGTAGCCAGAGACATCGATGGCGGATACAAGCATAAAGCGGCTTTTCGCAGTAGCTGGCGATACCAGAGGGCTGAAAAGTAGTACGTAAGTAACTTCATTGCCGTCTGGATCCCGACCAACACTCAGATCCATTGAAAGTTCAGAACATTCTTGGGCATTTAACACAAATCGGTCTTTGATGTCGTAAAGATAGCGCAGGTCTTCAGAGACAGCACTGACAGGGCAGCCAGGAGCTAAAATGTCAATAATGCAAAATGAGGCAAAATGCCTGACCAGGTGAAAGGCATCTTCATGACTGGTTTTTGGATCCGAGAAATGATTGTGTTCTGCAATGTGGGTCAATGAATGTGAGTCAGCTGCGAGTGATTCGGCCGTCGCACACTTACGAAGATCGACTGGTCGTTTGGTTCTACGAATGACGGAAGAAGAGGTGTCTGAAGCAAATGATGCGGCAAGACTTGCGTTGCTAATATTTGCATATAGAGACCCAGGTCTGCCAATTTGGAGGGTGGACGTTTTGGAGACTAGTACCGGCTTGTATGCTGGGATACTGCCGGTACAGGCATGTATCACCTGTTCAGTGGGCCGAAAATGCCTCTCCCTTGTGGTTCGTAAATCAGGCAAGGCAGAATGATCGGTATAGACCTGGTGTAGGTTGAAATGGCTGAGAGATTTAGTTGGGAGGAGAATCTTCCGGGATTCTTGGCTTGTGATGGTATGAAAAGGCATCTGCAGTGAAGGTACGGGCTCGTGAAACGTATCGTGGTCGGCTTCGGGTTCCTTAAAATCCGGGAACAGGGACACCCCAGATATACGTGGCAACAACGAGGCACGAGAGAGGTCCTTTCGGATAATGTTGACTGGCGCATCGAGAGAATTGTTGGCATTTTGAGCCTTGACAGACTTGAAGAGGCGCTTCAATGCATGCGCCAACGTTTTGCAACGAGCACTGGTGGATTGACGAGGTTTTCCCATTTTCAGGACAATTGGGGTGTAGCTGAAAAAGTGGGAGAGATTATGAATAGAGAGACTATAGGAAACGCGGCCAGCTACATCTTCTATTTCTGAGTGTCTTTGTTCCAGAATAGGAAGCAAGCAGATTGTGCGACTAAGACTTAGGAAAGACATGCAAGAAAGAAGGGTTTGACAGTAACAAAGGGACGATTTCTGACACCAACGAAACAACATTGTAAGAGACCGGTCAGAGGCATTAAGTCGATAAACCGTAGCAGGGTGGCCTCGTGGTATGCCATCTGTTGTTCATGGCCATAAGCTCCATAATCGGCGACATCCTTTTCTCAAGGTTGTAGTAGTAGTAGCAATTCTACGAGGGTGCGCGCCCACAAAGCAAGAGCTTGCAAGCAGTAGAACTTGTATGGGCTCATTGATAGATATGTCGAAAGTCTCCAGTACAATGAATCTGGAAGTGAAAGAATGGAGGAGAGAAAGGCAGTGCTGCCAAGGTCACCAACATTCGAGCCAATCACAACACTTTCGGGTCAAAGCTCTGACTTGCCCGAACACCGTGTACCTGGCAGCAAAGCAGTTGCAAACCTCCATTGGCCTTGTCCGTCGCTTATTTGGAGGTGCTCTCACTGCCACTCACTCTCTCCTACCTTCTGCAGCTCTCCCCGGGACGTCAGCGAAGATGCCCGCTGCATTCACCTCCCGCGCTGTCCTCCGACAATCCCGCTTTCTCCTCCGCAGAAACAACCTCAGACAAGCTTCCACAACTTCAGAAGCCGCCTCCAAAGTAAAGGAGACTGCATCCGCAACAACGTCTAAAGCTTCGGAAGGCTTGTCAAGGGTGACATCGTCAGCAGGTAGTATTGTTGGCGGAGCGGCTTCAGGGGCACGGAATGCATTGAATAAAGTGGGAGGGAGGACTGGGAGACTTATCGCTTTTGTTGATAGTCAGTATATCTGCAGATGCTGGAAAAGCTTCCTGCTGGCAGGGTCAAAGCTGACAAGTTTTCAGCCTTAATTCCACCTACCGTCTACTATGCTCGTGTTGGTCTTGAGCTTTCGAAAATTGTGTTCCAAGGACAGAAGATGTCTCCTCCGTAAGTGACCGAAAGAGATCTCTCTCCTTCAGCATGAGTGCCGAAGCTGACGTCTAACAATACACAGATCCCTCACCCAATACCAATCCTACCTCCAACCACTCATAAATGCGGTCAAATCGCCCAAGACTTTACTGTCAAGCGCAAGCTCTGCCACAAACACCGTCACACCCGAGACGGTGCTCAGCAGTATCCGAAACACCAATCGACAACAACTGATCTCCCTCTTGATGATTGGCGCGGAACTACTAGGTTTCTTCACAGTCGGAACCATGATAGGGAGGATGAAGATCGTGGGTTATCACGGCGAGCCAAGCCATGAGCATTAAGAGTTGCGAGGAATAAGCAGAGAGGCGTGATATGTATTCTATAAAATGGTGGAGAGAAAGGCAATTCATATGTTGTTACGCCAAACATCACCTCCTTGAACCAAACCCATTTTCATATCTTAAGGCCAGCAGATGATCCAATAGTGCGAACTGGATAGTCGTAGGCAAGAATTGTGACTACCTCATGCACCTCAGTGCACCTCGCTAGGAACTGTGAAGCTTTGTTGGGATTCAGGAACGCTATCTCGCTATCTGTTGTTGCTTGCTTAAGAGACCAGAAATTCAGCCACTTTGCCGTACAGTGCCTACGCAAAAGTATCTACCCGCGGAAATTTCGCGCCCCACCCACCATTTTATTCACCACCATACATTTTACTACTACAAGATCAAAATTAATGGGTTATTTGTGAGACTTATTGCAAAATATTTATAAATAGCAGGTCTTAAGGCTGAGATACTTCTGAATTAGGCCTCTCAATGCTAATACTTAATGTGCCAGCCTTTCTTCTTTCGGATGGTCTCTACTCGCCTCGGCATACTGTTAATTAAATGATCGAGTTAGATCTGAAATATAGCTTCTTAAGCGTCTATAATTGTAGTCTTTAGAGTAAGTAGATTGATCTTACTTTTATTCATTTTAATCAGCTTTAAATAATATTAATAAAGAATCTTTTTTAGCTTCTTTCAGATATGTTTAATAGAGTTTATATCTGGCGAATAAGACGGCTAATTAAGTAATAATATACTCTTATCTCTAAATCAATTTTTAATCTTTTTAACTATATAAATACTGATATTATTATATATAAATATATAATCAGACTTAAAGCAAACTTTTATTTAATTATTAAGAACTTTAAAATAAAAGTTAGCGAAATAGCTATTTTAAGTGATCTTCTTATCGCGGGTTATTATAATCAAATCTAATCTTTCTTTTATTTAAATAATATTCTAAATTATAACACAGATATTCTTTTTTAAATTATATAACTTAATCATCTCTTTATTTCATTTCTGTGTGAATATATAAAAGATTTATTAACACTGTTATTTCTTATCTCATTCTATTAAGCATTTATCTAAAAAAATAATAAATTCTTACTTAAGCTTTTAATTTAAATGAGTTATAATTTATATATATTAAATTTAAGTATATTCAGACTTTAATATAAATCTTTTTAAAGCTTTCTAATTCTTAATATCTGCAGAATTGAGAATGCGATCAAGAATATTGTGAGAGAGATAGATATGAAGATTTTATTAAATATCTATATATATAAACTTCAAATAAATTTAAATAAAATAAATAATATTTCGAGTGTTTAATAAAGTATATTTCTTAGATCTACTCATACACTGTATAATATTGTTCTTTAAACGCTGGAAGTCTGCTTTGATTATATATTTTATTATATTTTCGGAGATTTTCAATCATCTTGAAATATCGCGAATTTTGTTATCATTCTCATGCAAAGTTATTATTTTTGATCGAATATAGAGTGTAAGCTCTTCTTCACAAGAGATATTCGCAGAAATTGTCTTCAAAGACCTTCTGAGCATGATATAATGTATGATGCAAATATAATGATCAAAAAACGCGTCGAAATTTGACTAAGAAAAACGCGCCCGCGAGTAATATCAGAATCTCAGCTAATAAGTCACTTATTAACTAGTGCATTCGCATCTTCAACTTCATAATATCTTCTCTTTGTTCGAAGGTTTCCTCTTAACTACTATTATAATTAGTAGTTAACTACAGTTACCCCGCTTTCCTCTCAATTTCAACTGTTATATTAAATAGATATATAAAGAAGAAAAGAGATCTTTAAAAAGATTCTTTAAAGATTAGTTTCTATCACATAAAACTAATTAATATTCTCATTAATATTAAGTCAGCATCTTATCATCATTATTCTATTCTCACTATCTATCTATTATATAAATTATCTTAACATTCTAATCTCTTTCTAATCTTATAATTATTTATAAGAATGATAGTTAAATCTATAAAAGTGATAATGTTCTCTCTTAATTAGTTAAAGAGTTCAATAACTTAATTCTTCTTTTTAAGAATATTTGTTAGAATTACATCTGTAACTTTTCGACAGTCTAATTTAACAGAGTTAAAGATCGAATTAACTCAAGAACAACTTCTTATTCAAACATTTCAAGAATTATAATAAGTCAGATAAAGTGTATAGATCTTACTTTATAACGAAGATATTAAAAGATCTATATTCATAATAACTTATTTCTTATCTATATCTCAGTATTATAATATCGAGTTATTAGTAAAAAGAAGATATATAAAAGATAATAAATGTTTATAATATAATTTAAAGATTAGAGATCTTAAGAAATATAAGAGCAGATCTTTAAAGAAGCTTAAAATAATTCTTTAAATCTATAGAAATATTATTTAAATAAAGTTATATTACTTTAATAATAAAGTGTAAAAGATATATTAAGTTATTATCTTTCTTAAAAGAGATTTAATAGAAATATAAAAGCGTTATAAGAAGAATATTTATAATAAGAATAATAACGTCTTTATCTGAAAGAAATTTAAAGATTTTCTTTAGAACTTACAATTTAATCTGATAAATTATTAACTTATTATCATCTAATAATATAAAGAAGCGTATTAATAAGAATATCAGTTCGCTCAATAATTTACTCTTTATTTTAAAGAACTTAAAGCTATTCTCTCTTCTTATAATAAAGAATAGAAAGCTTAACATCTTTTTATAAAGCTGAAACTATTATTAAGAAAGAATATTTTATTAAAAGAAGATATATCTTTATTATATCAAGAATTACTGACGTTAATATAATGTTTTAAGAGAATAATAAAAATTAACAGTCGCGATTAATATCGCGAGAAAGATTCAGTTAAGTCTATTCTATCAAAGACTATTAATAGAGATTAGTTAAAATCGAAAAGTAGTTGATATTTATTAAAATGATTTATGTGATAGATAGATAGTGAGGATAGAGTAATGATGATGAGATACTGACTTAGTATTAATAAGAATATCAATTAGTTCTATATAATAGAAATTAATCTCTAAAGAATTTCTTTAAAGATCTCTTCTCTTCTTTATATATCTATTTAATATAATAGTTGAAATTAGGAGAAAAGTGAGGTAATTATAGTTAACTATTAATTATAATAATAATTAAGAGGAAATCTTTAAATAAAGAGAAGATATTATAAAGTCGAAGATGCGAATACATTAATTAATAAGTAATTTATTAGCTGAGATTCTAATAATATCTTCTTTTTTAAAATTCTATTCTTAGAATTAGAATTAGATTAATAAAATTATTTATTAATAAGAAGAAGATGAAAGTTAGATAACGCGTTAGCGTTATAATAGTAATTATATTAGAAAATAGTAATATGTGAGTGAACTAACTATTAATTATAATATATAATGATATTAAAGTAGAGGCGAAAATAAGACGCGAATATTTTAAAGATATTTTTCTGATGATAAAAGAAGATTAAAGATTAATAGGCTGAGAACTTAGTATAAAGTTGAGAAAGCGCTAAATTAAGTAAGCGCCTTAATCTTAATTAATATTACGCGTTAAATCACAAGCTTAGTCACTTTTAATAGATTAACCGCTTTTGCAATTAATTCTATAGATTAATATTATGGATTCTTTATTAAGTATAAGTAATTACTTCTTTTCTTATAATAATACTTCTTTTCTTCTCACATTCTTATTACTCGCTATTATCTTGTTATTATTAAATCTTCACAATATCTTAAGTCTTCTTTATTAAGTCTCTCACATAATTTTATTAATCTTATAATATTTAAAAGTTCTTTATAAAGTCTTTATAATATCTTTATAAATCTTTTATTATCTTCTGTGTCACTGAAATGATAATATTACGCTTTTAGGAATAGTGTTACCGTAATTAGCGCTATCAAATTATAGATTTCTTGGCATAAGAAACATCAAAATTTTCAAAGCAACTTTCTTCTTAATTAATCTTCTACATCATTATTTCAGCTTCAAAATAGCTTGAAATTCTTTACAATTATTCTTAAATCTTCTTAATAGCTGAATTCAGCTATATCATAATTTAAATTATGTGAAAATCATTTATTTCTAGCTATTTTAGCTGAAATTAATAGAAATTCTTCAAAATCCTTCAAAATTAAGAATTTTCAATTCAGCAGCTTTCTCATCAAATCAACTCATCATTCAATCATTGTGGAGTGCCCGGGGGCGCTTAAAAAAGCGCCCCCGAGCTGAATTAGCCCCCGAAATCTACGAAAATGATAAAATTCTTTCAATTTAACACATTAAATGCTCACGAAAAGCCTCACAGCTCGCCCAATTCTCTGTCTATAAGGACGATATTTCTAGAGCAGATAGTTCTAATTCAGACACTTTATTTAATTTATCTTCAGCTAAAAATAAACCCTAATCGCAGAAGATACAGTCTCATATCTCTATCGAAATCTCTTTTTAAGTTGAATTTCACTCAAAATCGGATTTTTCTCCGCCTCAAAATCACTCTCAAAATATTATAAAAATTCTTCAATCACTAACTATTAATAGCAGACAGAGAGTACTAAAAATCCCTCAAAAATGGACTGAAAATCAGTTAAATAATCACACAAGTACATTATTTTCTTATTTTCTATTACTTCTTTTAATTTTTTCTCTATATTTTATATATATAACTAATAATTTAATAGCTCCTTCTATTACAGACGATTCTACAGCTGATAAGAAGTTAAATAACTTCTTAATTCTATCTCAAGAAGCTGCAAAACAATTTTAAAACTGTTTAATTTCAGAAATTCTTCGTTCTTTATTTAATTTTGAGCCGCTTTTATCAAAGCCTTATTTAGAACAGCCCTGAAATCTTAATCTTAACAAACATTGACACTCTTTAACTCTATTTCAGCTATTCTTTGACTGGAAAATGATGTCTATTATTGTTAAAGAAATAAATTCTTTTGCATTTTATAATAATTCTGCTTTAAATTCATGGATTTCTATTTCTATTAAAGAGCTATATCATTTTTTTGACTGTTTATTATTATTATCTCTTTATAAAAAGTCTCCTCAAGTTTATTATTGACATTTAAATAGAGTTCTATCAAAAACTCCTCTTTCAAAAAATCGATTTGAGCAAATTATCAAGAATTTTCACTTTAAAGATCGCGATTTAAATCTGATTAAAAATAACTCTAATTAATGAGATAAATTGGAGTCTATTTTCTCTATTTTACGCGAAAAATCTGCGTATTATTGACTTTTCAGTACAAATCTTATTGTGGATGAAGTTATGTGTTACAATATGAAATCAGCAATTGACAGACTTAACACTAATCATTGAGATTCAGTAGTGAGTCAAGAAACGGGATCTTATCTACACATTTTCTCTTGTGAAATTATGGCAGACTTATTCTTAATAACTATAATTAACAAGAGCAATTATAGATTAAGTGTTAAAAGAAGTGCTTAAGAGTGTTTAATAGAAGCACTTAGAAATAAGTACTTAAGAGTGCTTAAGAAAAGCACTTAGAAGCACAGAAAATAGATAATAATTAATAATTATATAAATAAATATTTATCTCTTAGATTTATAATCTCTTCTTTTATAATCAACTTATATTATTAATTGCATTCTATCTTTAATCTTTCTATATAAGTATAATGATTTTTATTCACAACTTTCTAATATCTAAATCTTATTATAGCTAGACTTGATAGTTTCTAACATTTTGACTATCTATTATTAAATATCAGTCACTTTATTATAATAGATCTTACTAATATAAACATATCACATTCTGAATATAAATCATTTTAGAGAGATATTGCTGATATAGATTATATCTCTCTTAAGATTAACACTCTTAATATGTTTTATAGAGATAGAAAAAAGCTTAAAGCTTTCTTGATTCAGATTAATATATATATTTAATTTAATACTTAGAAACTGAAAACTATTAAAGTTAAGATAATATTCGCAGTTACTTATCTTAGAAATGAAGTCTTTAATTAGTTTGAATCTTATCTAATAGATTACTTGAAGAAGTTTGTAAAGAATAAAAAGATTAAGATTAAAAGAATCTTCTTTAATTATACTTATTTTAAGAAATATATCTGATAAATATATAAGAGAGTGAACAAAGAATAAATAGCTGAATAAGAAGTTCAGAAACTCTAATAAATAGACTCAGTAATAGAGTACATCTTTAAGTTCCAATAAATTATATTAAAAATTAAATAAAATAATATAATATTTATAATAAAGTACTATTTAGAACTGAAGAATATAGTTAAAAACAAATTAATTCGAATTAAAAGATTAGATAAACTAGAAAGTTTAGTTAATATAATTATTAAGATAGATAATCATCTATACAAGAGATAGATGAAAAGAGAATAAGAATAATCTTAGATATTTATTCTTAGAAAATATTAGAAGATAGAATATCAGTCTAAATAAGTTTAATACTTCTAAGAAATGAACTTGAATATTATAAATTAAAGAAAGTTTAGAAAAAGATCTTAGTAAGATAAACTCTCTTTAACTTAATAAGAAGAGAGAATAAGAAAGAACTTATATCTCTATTATAGAAAATTCAAATACTAAGTTAATAATTATCTAAATAAATAATAGTTACATGCAATCTCTAAAGAATTAATAATAGAGAAGTTAGATAACATGCGAAATATTAGTTGCGTGAATATCAAAATACTAATATTAGAAACAGTTATTAAATTGTCTAAATAGATTCGCAATTAGAAAATTCAAGAATCATCTTATATCTATTTATTCTAAACTATCTATTATAATAATTAGTGCGTTATTTATAGATTAGATAAGAATAGCTCAGAATAATATTCTAAGAAATCTAGATAGAAGAAAGTGAAATAATTATTAAGCATTATCTTCAAAGTATTTCAGAAGCAAGTATTAAGCAATCTCAAGTATAATAAGAATTATATAAAAATAATTACTAAGTTTTGAGAATTAATATTATATATAGATATAAATTACAAGTTGAAATCTCAATATTAGTATAAGATATATACATTCGAGAAAACATTTTAAAGAATCAAGTTAAAACTGTAATTAAGAATATATTATATAGAAAGCTATTTAAATTAAAATTAGAAATAAATTCATTATTATCAGAATAGTAATCTTTAAGAAGTGATTAATTTATATAAGATTGACACTTCTATCTATTTTAAAGAGATTTAAAATGCAAGTATAATGCAAATTTAAGAATTCAAGAAATTAGAAATAATAAGAGTGATTTGTGATAAGAAATATTGCATCTCTCATAAATTATATGCACATTTTCTGTGTAACAAACTAGAATATTACTTTATAAAAGAAGAGTATACTTATTTTCGAAACTATTAATCTAAAGAGTTAAAAAATAAGAAGACTCTTTGCGTTAGAAATCTAATAAAGAATCTCTTCTCAGATCTCAAAAACTAGTCACTACTAATACTAGCTATATATAATATATAATCTTGCAGAAATATATTAAATAATAAAAAGTTAAGATTATAATAGATTCTGAAGTCACTGAAAATTACATCTCTCTCGCATATATAACTCGCTTTTATCTATTTATTCAGAAAAAAGACAAATTCTATTAATTAGCATTAGCAGATAGAAGTTCTATAGAGCAAAATTAAGAATGAATTAAGATAGAGACTTATTCGCTCAATCTGTTTATATAATAACATATTGAAAAAGTGATGTTAAAAATTGTGGAAATTAAATATAATATTATTCTGAACATTTTATGACTGAAAGCTCACAATCTAATAATCAGCTGAAGATAGTGAATCTTAATTACAAGATTCATAATAAGAAACTTCTAATTATAGTCATTGTATTTAGCGAATAATAAGTATACTTGAAAAGATTCAAGTATTCTGTGAAAGTTTACACAGATTACAAAAATCTGTTGTACTTTATTACTATTAAAATGTTAAATAGATGTTAAATATAATAATCTGAGCTGTTATTAACATACAACTTTAAGATATTCTATTAAAAAGAAAATAATAATATTAAAGTTGATGCTTTGAGCTATTAAGCAGATTATGCTCAAGATATTAAATTCGTTTCACAATCAGTTTTACGTGAGAACATGAACAGAATTATAATATATAATCATATTATAATCACTTTAATATTTCAGATCTCTAATTAGAATTAGAAAAGTTGAATTATAAGATTATATTTAAACAATCATTTATCTCGCAAGATTTGAAAAAATCTTGAAAAATACTCAGTTTTTTAAATATAAGACAGTGAGCTGATCTTATATAAAGAACTGATATATATCATAAATTAGATAAAAGAAATAATTCTTCAACAATATTATAAGAAAACTTCTTATAAATATTAAGAAATAGAGAAAACTCTAAAACATATTTTCAGATTCTACTACTTTTCTGAGATAAATAAAGCAGTTAGATAGTGAATAGTTAATTATAATATCTATTAAAAAACAAAGCACTCTCAATATAAATTATATAGAAAGATGCAGTCTTTAAAAGTATTTAAAGAAGCTTGAAAATTTATAGCATTAAACTTTATTATTAAGCTATCTCTGTTAAAAGACTTAATAATAAATATCAGTTATAATAGCATTCTGATTATTATTAATAGATTGACTAAGTACGTCTATTTTATTAATTATCTAGAGACATCTAATATAGAAGATCTGATCTACACATTTTTATAAATAATATTTGCAAATCACAATATATTAGTAGAGATTATCTTAAATCAAGATAAACTCTTTATCTTTAAATTTTGAAGATTACTAATAAATCAACTTAAAACTAGATATAAGCTGTTAATAGCATATTACTTATAAATAAATAAACAAACTAAAAGAATTAATTAGATACTAGAATAATATCTATATTATTACGTCAACTATTGCCAGAATAATTAAATAGTACTTCTATCACTAATATAGTTCACATATAATAGCGTCTCAGCAGTAATTAGAATGTCACTATTTTATACTAATTATAATTACAAGTTAGTCTTATACAGATAATCAAGAGAGATGAAACAGCTTGCACAGAAATCAGTTATTAGTGTGCAGCTATTAATCAGTCTATATTAAGAGTTAATAAAAGATCTTAAATTCATTAGTCAAAGATTCAATATATATTATAATTTAAAGAGAATTAATAGATTAAATCTTAAAAAAGAGAATCTAGTATACTTGCTTTGTCAAAATATCAAAATTAAAAGATTTAATATTAAATTGAATTATATAAAGCTCAATCTCTACTCAATTTAAAAAGTTCTAGATTAATTAATCTATTCCTTATGTCACTGAATGAATTACTTTCCTATTTAGGATTAGCGTTTAAAGAAACTAATATTGCCTGCATCGGGCTAATTATCGTAGCTACAATATTAAAAATAGCATCATTAGAAAGATAACTCTTAGGGCTATTTAGTAATACTATTTATAGAGCTTTAGCTTATATAATCAGCTAGATATAAGCTTTTAAATATTTGATGGAGAAAAACTTTGAATTCTCTCATCAAATATTAAAAAGCTTATATATAATTGATTATATAAGCTAGAGTTCTATAAATAGTATCACTAGATAGCCCTAAGAGTTACCTTTCTAATGATGCTATTTTCAATATTGTAGCTACGATAATTAGCCCGATGCAGGCAATATTAGTTTCTTTAAACGCTAATTCTAAATAGGAAAGTAACTCATTCAGTGACACAAGAAATAGACTTAAGCTTTTAGATATAATAAGAATTCACTTAATATTTAACATTTCTCTTCTAGAATCTGTATTAAAGAATATTAAATAGATCTTAGTTTATCTAAAAAAACAGAATTAGAAGTATAAGATAGAATAAGTACTTAATAATCAAGAGATCAAGAATAAGACTTATTATCTGATAAAATGATTAGAATATAATATATTAAAAAATATATGAGAATTAGAAACAAATCTCAATCTTATAATTCTGAAGAATTATCATTATTAGAATTCTTAATATGAGAAGAATTAAAGAGAGCAGTTAGCTACATCTTATTAAAGATGATATTTAATCTCACATTAATTGATAACTCTCTCTCTTCTAAATATTTCTCTTCTTAATTAAGCTTTTTTAGAGACTTGATCTTTTAAGCAATTATCTTATTCTAAGTCACTTAAAGAGACTTTATATAAGAGTTAAGACTTATTATTTTAGCAATATCTTATTAAAAATAAAGAAGAATTGTCTTTTAAACAGTCTTTAATTACAGTTTCTTCTATCACAATCTCTAAAAGTCAGCTTCTGAGAAGTTGCTATTATAATGAACATTATAATAAGTACATTTTGAACATTTTGAGATATCTTTAAAAAACATATATAGATAATTTCGTGCAGTATAAATAGAATATATAATTATAATCAACACTCTTAATAGTGTTACTCTCTTTATCTGAATCTGATATTATTTGTGAGAGAAAGATTTACTAATATAATATAAAAATATAATAAAAGAAGAAAGAAGTAGAAGAACTAGAAATCTTAGAAGAAGATTTAAGTAGCTTAAGAGATCAAGCTAATTTAGAGAAATATAATATTATGATATAGAATCAGCAATTAACAGACTTAACACTAATTATTGAGATTTAATAATAAGTTAAGAAATGAGATCTCACTTACGCACATTATCTTATAAAACTATAATAGACTTGTTCTTAATAATTATAATTAATAAGAGCAATTATAGATTAAATATCAAGAGAAGTACTTAAGAGTGCTTAATAGAAATACTTAGAAGCAAGTATTTAAGAGTGCTTAAGAGAAGCACTTAGAAGTATAGAATACAGATCACAACTAATAACTATATAACCAAATATTTATCTCTTAGATTTATAGTCTCTTCTTTTGTAATTAACTTATATTATTAATTGCATTCTATCTTTAATTCTTTTACATGAGCACAGTAATTTCTATTCATAATCTTCTAATATCTGAATCTTGCTATAGCTAGACTTGACAGTTTATAACATTATGCTTAAATATAAAGAAAGAACTTTTCAAAAAATTACTATTTCTTGCAAGTCTATTTCTATAGAATTTAAGCTATTTGCTTTAGATGATTTCGATTATATTTATAACTGAGAATGCATTAGACCGGACATAATAGAAGAAATATTGAGAGAGAGAAAAAAAGTTTCTATTTCTATTCTCAATTCTTCGATTTCTACTTCTTTAAATCTCACTCAATCAGTGATAATTCGGCTTGCAAATTCTCTTTCTAAATTTATTGAAAATAAGCTCTTTTTTCATTTCTATTTAGATAATTTATTTATTTATTGAAAATCTGCTCAGGCTCTAAAAGAGCGTGGAATAGCAGTTACTGAAACTGTTTGAAAAGAAGCTACAGACTATTCTTCACAACTTTTACAGTTAAAAAAAATGAATAGAGCTCTAGAATAGAGAGCTCTACAGACCTCTATTATAGAGAGAGTAGCCTGCTGGCTATAACAGAATGCAAATGCGGTTATGAGTACGTTAATTTTTTATTTTTCTTTATTTTAAATTCTCTCCCCTTTATTTTCTTTTCTAAAATTCTAAAAAATATTTTTTTACTTACTACTATTTTTGCTCTATTTTAATATCTATTTTTTATAATTTTATCTTTTTTTCTCATTAAGTTATACCCTCTTTTATAGAAGTTTTCTCTGAAATTTTCTCTTTAATTTTCTCTTTTTTAATTTTAATATTATAAAATAATATATTAATAATTTTTTAGAAATGATTACTGGACATAGAATAGAAGACACTATTTTACGCCTACGAAAACGGCCCAAAAAGACTGCTTCTAATGTCGCAATTACTCGAAAATCATTTAGAGATCAATTAACAAAAATTCTTTCTATTCTCTTATTTATTAATTGTTATAATTAAAATATGAGGGGGATAGATCAAGCAAATCAGCTTCGAGCCGTCTTTACCACTCATTTTTATCGAAATTGAAAGGAATTCTTTTCTGGAATCTTTTTTGCTATTGATATAGCTATTGTTAATAGTTATAAGCTTAATTTGGCTCTAAATAGATCGAAAACAAGCTCTACTGAAAATCGAAAATCTACACAATATCAAGAATTTGTCGAAGAATTAGTAAATCTTCTATTTTGTATAGAAGATGAAGATTTTTCTGATAAAATTACTCAGAAACTCTATTCAAAATATAAATATCAATCAGTTTCTAAGAGATCAAAATCAATAAAAAAAAAGATCTTTTTAAAGATAATTGAAGAGATCTCTACACAATCTTATACACAGATTCTTACTCAAAAATAAGGATAATATATTTTTTGCTCTAAAAAAGACAATTTTAAAGTATTAAAAGAGAAGAATTTATTTTAAAATCAATTTCAGTCTACTTTTCAATTGAAACAGAATGATTTGATAAATATAAAAAAGACTACTCAATTAAGAAATAGAGGAAAATACACTCTTTTTCAATGTAAAGAGTGTAAGAAAAACATTTGTAAGGATTGTTGGAATTCATGTCATGTAAATAGAGAATAAAGAAGATTTTTCTTTTTAATACTCTTCATTTTATTAGATTTACTTTTAATAAATTGAATTTATTCTTCTTTAATATATATAATATTAAATACTTTGAAAATCTAAAACTT
>JAABUK010002084.1_pt1 | contig 36663 bp, 47 predicted proteins | sample 5559141 | NCBI WGS metagenome assembly JAABUK01 (sample SAMN10711869, study PRJNA513367) | rock metagenome | isolation source: Antarctica rocks | place: Antarctica: Victoria Land, Pudding Butte nord | collected 2016-01-03
TTTAGGGTTTGCAAACCCTAAATTACAAACCCCCGGTCCCCCGCAGGTCAGTACAATGATCTGGCCACCCCCTTCATGTCCATGCCAGGGGACACAATACGCTATATCTTCAGTGTGGAGGGGGGGTCCAAGGGGCGCCAGGACTACATGGTCTGCAATGAAACCTCTGCCTGCCACTTCACTCCACGCTCCCTAGGGCTGCTGTCTGGAATCTATCTCTTGCTCATGGCCCTTGCTAGTGGAGTGGCTGTCCCTGGGGGGCTCTTCATGCCTTCTATCATGGTCAGGCCCTGCCTTTCGTTTGCCCCAAACCTGTGCCTTTCGTTTGCCCTTCACTTGTGCCTTTCATTTGCCCCAAATCTGTGCCTTTCACAACCACCAGGGCTTTGCGTCTGTGCTTGCATATCAGGCGGCTTCAAACCACTTGCCCTTTGCCCATGCCTTTCACAATGACCAGGGCTTTGCCTTCTGTTCTTGCATATCAGGCAGCTTCAATTCACTTGCTCTTGCCTGTGCCTTTCACAACGACCAGACTCTTGCTGTCTGAGTCTGCATGTCAAGCAGCTTGAAAGCTTGCACTTGCCGTGGATTTGTCCCAAGCCTGTGCCTGTTGTTGTGACCAGGCTCAAGCCTTCTGTTCTTCAAAGGCATCAAACAACCTTGACTTTTGCACCCGCCTTCTGCTTTTGCGCCTCAAGCATACCCAAAAGCTGCACATGTTGCAGCCTGCTTGTGCTGCAGGAATGTGTATTCAAGTCAGATTGCACTGGCACTTATGTTTGCCTTGTGCCCATCTCCTGTCACTCTTGTGGCTTTGACATCTTGGGTGACGCAGGTGGGAGCTTCTTTCGGAGGCATGGTGGGACTGAACCTACTGATGTGGCTGCCGGAGTCCTGGAACATCCAGCCCGGAGTGTATGCTGTTGTAGCGGCCACGGCAGTCTTGGCTGGCGTCTTCAGATCATCCATCTCCCTGGTGAGCTGTGTGCACAGCCACAATGCTTGCAGAGGTGTCTCTAGATGTTTTCAGATCATCTATCTCCCTGCTGAGTTGTGTGCACAGCCAGAGGGGATTCTAGATGTTTTCAGATCATCCATCTCCTTAGTGAGCTCTGTGCACAGCCACAATGCATGCAGAGGTGTTTCTAGATGTTTTCAGATCATCTATCTTTCTGTTGAGCTCTGTGCACAGCTCTGTGCAAGCTCTGTGCACAGCCACAACGCTTGTGGATGTGTTTTTGGATCGTCAGTACCTGTGCTGAAGAGCACTCACAAGGTCAGATGTGCTGGCTGATGTCCTCAGACTCCTTCCCTCCCCCTCCCCCTCCCCCTCCCCCTCCCCCTTCCCCCTCTCCCTCCCCTCCAACAAACAGCTTCACAGAAGACATCTTTCCCTCGATTACTGCATCCAGCCCCTTTTGACAAATTATTTTGGTCTTTTGTTCCAGGGCTTGCAGTCATACTCATTATTACATGTTGTGGACTTGGACCCAATATTTTATTGCTGCTGCAGGTGGTCATTGTTATAGAGGGCACCAGGGGCATTGACTTCCTCTTTGGCATCATCATTGCAGTGGTGTGTGCCAACTGGATTGCCCAGTTCGTCCACAAAGATGGAGTGTATGAGTCTGAGCTTGACCATGACGGCAACGTCTTCTTCCTCAGGACTGAGGCTCCAAATGCGCTGCAGTACAAGACTGCAGCTGATGTGAGCGCTTTGTCTGGTCATCTCGTGACTGCTGCTGTTGGTGCTGCTGCTGCTGTTGTGCCTGATTGAACCATCTGTCCATGCATTCATCCATCCATCCATCCATCCATCCATCCATCCATCCATCCATCCATCCATCCATCCATCCATCCATCCATCCATCCATCCATCCATCCATCCATCCATCCATCCATGCATCCACTCATTCATTCCATACCTATTCTCCCAAGGGCCAGATCTGTCCCAGCAGCTTCCTGAACTATCTTTCACCTTTTGGACGTTCCTGAGTACCTGCCTGTGTTCTGTGAGGTCCTGAGCCTCTCATTCATGTGGCCATGCTGCTTGAACATCAGCTGCTGCTGCAGATGCCTGAGTAGCTCCATGTCACAGTTGTTGTATACCACCACCAGTGTACATCATTATATTATTACATTACAACATAGTTGTATTGTTATATGACTTTGGAAGGTGAAGCTTCCGTGCATGCCTGATGCTTCAACAGCCATGGCTGCACCATAGCACAGCTGTGGCAGCCTGCTAGAAGAACATTCACATTTGGGGTGGGGCATACAAGATACTCATCTAGCTTGAACTGCACACATTCTGTCCTGTTCTCTGGTTTCCCGAGGATGCATCTGAGGTGTCTGTGAGCAGACAAGCACTGCATTGGGCATGCGTTGTAACAGACTAGCGGCAGTAATGCGAGTGTAAGCGTCGCGCAGCAGCAAGTAAGAGTTTATTTAGCATAAGTTGGGAGGTGTTGAGAGTACACCGGTGGTGGTAGGGTGAGATACTACTAGCCAAACGTGCAGCTACGGATTAGTCATCCGTAATACAACCGTTACGGTGGTATTGTGACGGAAGTGTTACGTGCATGGCTTGCAGGTCATGGCGAGTCCGGTGGTTGGCTTCAAGGCTGTGGAAAGAGTAGACACAGTGGTGCACATGTTGCGCACCACCAAGTTCAATGGCTTCCCTGTGTTTCCTGCTGACAGGTAGGCCTTTTATCCTTTTGTATGTGGGGGTCTCATGTGAGCTTTACTGTGCCAAGCTTTGCTATGCTGCGCTGTGCTGCGCCGTGCTGTGCTGTGCTGCGCCGTGCTGCGCCGTGCTATGCTGTGCTTTGCTTGTGTTTGCATGCAAGACAACATATGCTGCCACAATCAAACGTGGTGCGTTTTTGGCGCGCTTGCAATCAAGATTGCCTGGGGCAAGCCACCTTAGCATGAGACTGAATGGAGTTGCCTCTTGCACCAAGACTGGTTTGCAAAACAGAAATTATAAAGCCATGCTAGGTCAACCATGCTATGTCTTACAATCAGCTTCATCAAGGCGTAGCTCTGCTCAGGCCTTAGCTCAGATTGTTGGAACTCAGCATGCTGCTGCTGAGGCTGTGCTGTGCTGTGCTATGCTATGCTGTGCTGTGCTGTGCTGTGCTATGCTGTGCTGTGCTGTGCTGTGCTGTGCTGTGCTGTGCTGTGCTGTGCTGTGCTGTGCTGTGGCTGTTGCGGCATGCAAGGCCAGAGGCCCTTCCCATTGGTGATCTGTTGGGTATTTGGGTTGCTTTCTGTGAAGCAAGCACACGGCACAAACAGCAAACGGCCCACAAATCCCTGCGCCTCATGCAATCGCTACAAAACCTATGTCATAAGCCAAGCAGCCTCAGCAAACGTGTGTTGATTCTTGTCCGACACAACTTGAATGTCTCTCAGGCTGGGCTGCGCTCTGCATGCTGAGCAGTGCTGTGCTACGCTGTGGTATGCTGCAGTTCATGCTTGGCATCGTTGGAACATGTTAACACACCTCAGGATCAATGATTATGTCTTTACACGATTACCCACCTATATACTTTAGTCGTGATCAGCTTAATGTGCAAGACTACACCTGTGGTTGCCGGCATGAGATTACATTCCTGCCAAGGCTAAGGCCCTACCCTTGGGGGAGGGAGGGGGCATCCGCTCTTGTGCAGCCAGCTGCCCATCTGGATGTAGCTATCCTATACACATCGCACTGCCCTTAAATCCACAGGACAGCTGTTGCTTATTTAAATCCCAAATATCCACAATTTTTCAGAAATGCCAATCCTATAGTATACATCTAAACTCAGAAATGCTTGGGAACAGTAAGAAACTTTTGTACATTGGGGAGATGTTTCACGTCTGCCAGTGTTGCTGAATGCAGTGACATAGAGGCAGCCACCCCATGTGGATGTCATCACAATTCTCGTCTCCTTGAGATAGCTGCTGATGTGCTATTTTCGCTGAATGCAGTGACATAGAGGCTGGGGCAGCGTATCAGGATCGGTTGGAAAGGCATGATCATGCGCAGTCAGCTGCTGGTCCTTGAGATAGCTGTTCATGTGCCATTGTTAGTGTATGCAGTGACGTAGAGGCTGGCGCAGCATATCAAGACCGCTTGGAGGGCATGATCATGCGCAGTCAGCTGCTGGTCCTTGAGATGCTGTTCAGGTGCCATTGTTGGTGATTGCAGTGACATAGAGGCTGGTGCAGCGTATCAGGATCAATTGCAAAGCATCATCATGCGCAGTCAGTTGCTTCAGAACCAAGTCTTCATAGACTCACAGGGCCGCTGAAGTAGCTGCTGATGTGGTAGTGTTGCTGAATGCAGTGACATAGAGGCTGGTGCAGCGTATCAGGATCGACTGGAAGGCATGATCATGCGCAGTCAGCTGCTGGTCCTGCTGCAGAACCAGGTGTTCACAGACTCTCAGGGGCGCCTGCTGTCTGGGGAAGTGCCTTCCCAGCGTCTGGAGATGCAGCTGGACTGTCAGATGCGCTCCTTCTACCGAACGCGATACATGCACAGGCAAGCTCCCGTTTTTGCCAGAAAATGAAACAAAAAAGGACTTTCTAAGGTTTTCCAAAAGAAAAGGGCTGTGACGGTGATGTTGTACTGTACGCGCTACATGCACAGGCAAGCTGATGGTTTCTGCATCGGCTGTGACGGTGATGTTGGACTGTACATGCTGCATGCACAGGCAAGGTGCCGTCTCTGTGTCAGCTGTGACGGTGATGTTGTGCCTGTACATGCTGTTCTGTGAACATATAGTACAGTAGTGTTCTGGCTATACTGTATCTTTGATGACACTGAATGTCTACATCAGTGTGCAGGCGAAGTTTAGCATCCCGGCCTGAGGTCATTGACAGCTTACGCATGGAGGATCCAGTGCAGCAATCCCAGGATCAATTAGATGCCAGCACATCAGGTAGCTCATCACAGCGTCCCAACTGGCAATGTCTCTTGCAGATCATCATGTCTTTGTTTGTTTTGCCACCAAGTAGATACTAGCACATCAGGTAGCTCATCACAGCGGTAGCAGTGCCCCTTGCCGATCACCATGTCTTGGTTTGTTTGACCAGCAACACAATGCTGTTTGTCAAAATGTATGTGATGCCAACAGGCAGGGCACATCAACATGTTTACCCTTCTTTCCTAAAATCTCCCAAAAAGCTGGGGATTACATGCTAAGTCTGATGAGTGAATGGTGCGTTTGATGCATGGCCACGGTGTGTGTGACTGCTCATGTGTGTGGCATCAGCTGGAAGACCCTTCTCACTGCAAGGGCCTGCAGCATTTTTCCACCTTATTGTTGATGCATTTGAAAGATTGCCCCACAGCTGATCTGTCTGAAAGAGGGTGCATGCCATGCGGCGGTAGACAAAGTGTGTATCACATGATGGGAAGACCCATGACCAACTGCTATTATGCTGTGCACGCATTCTCTGCAAGGGGGCCGCAACATTGCGGCGATCAGATTGTTCAGAAATCATCCAGACCAGTATCTCTGGTTTGCCTCATTGTGCATGCGCATGCCACAGACAAACAAGAAGATGCCAGAATCAGCATCAAGAGTGCCACGCTGAACAGAAGCGCAGTCTGACCGTGTGCATGTGTGCCCCTGAGGGAGGCAAGAAAATGCCGGGAACTGGGCCAGATGCACAGTCTGACCGTGCGTATGTGTATGCCTCAGGATGCCGAAACTGGGCCAGATGCACAGTCTGACCGTGCGTATGTGTACACCCCAGGATGCCGAAACTGGGCCAGATGCACAGTCTGACCGTGTGTATGTGTGTGCCTCAGGGAGGCAAAAAGATGCCGAGAATTGGGCCAGATGCACAGTCTGACCGTAAGTATGTGTGTGCTGCAGGGAGGCAAGAAGATGCCAGAACTGGAATCAAGGGTGCCACGCTGAACAGATGTGCAGTCTGACTGTATGTATGTGTGTGCCATAGGGAGGCAAGAAGATGCCGAGAACTGGGCCAGGACAGTGCGGCCTGGGGAGAATGAGGTAGTCCTGCTGCCGGTGGAAGCTACCCGATTGTACCTGGACCTCCGGCCCTTCATGAACGTAGCACCCCTTGCTGTCAGGTACACATTCTGTGGTCATCTGCCTTGACATCTACTAAGCACAGGGAGCAGGGGAGGGAACAAAAGGGCCAGTAGAAGACAATGAACTTTAATGAATGGGCCTGTTGAAGAAAAGGAAATCATTCGCCTTTTGGCATTTTATGAGCTTTTTTTGTTGCAGATATTGCGGACTTGGCAATTGTTTTGGAGTAGTTTCGTACAGTATGATGTGTACGGATCTGCCAGGAAGCCCATTGAATAATCAAAACCCTGCATCAGTTCGGCTTGCCTATCATGTCAGCCCCCATAAGGATAGGACAGGAGCTGGGCACATTCAGAGGAACACTTCAAGCTGTGCCAATTCTTTGTATGTCAGCTCAAGTGTCAACACCATTGTTGCGCCAAGCAACAGCTATAGCTCATATCATGCTCTTAGAGAGGCCTTAGAGAGGTCTTAGAGAGGTCTTAGAGAGGTCTTAAAGAGGTTGCTACTCCAACCTGCTTAGTTCTGGACCATCACACCAAGTGATGACAGTTCTGACACAGGCTCTATCACACCAAGTGATGACGATTCTGACGCAGGCATTGTGGTAGATCTGCACTCTGTCTTTGAATTGGGTAGTTGTGAAGTCAGTTGTAACACATACAATTGAGTATTGAGTGATTGGCCTTGTAGGCGGCGGACGGTTGCAGCTAGGGTTCACCATATCTTCCAGTCTCTGGGGTTGCGCCACCTGGCAGTGGTGGAACCCCGGGGATTTGTGGTGGGCATCATCACCAGAAAAGATCTAGGCTTGGCCTCCCACGGTAAAATTTCTGACTCAGTTGACTCATCTTCTTAACATATATTAGGATGTGTTCCCATGGTAAGATTTCTGCCAGATCACAGGAGGTGACTCATCTTGTTGACATGTGTTAGGATGTGTTCCATGGTCAGATGTGTTACAGATCACAGAAGGTGACTCATCTTGTTGACAGGTATTAGGATATGTTCCCACGGTAAGATTTCTGCCAGATCACAGGAGGTGACTCATCTTGTTGACATATATAAGGATAGGTGCCCATTGTAAGATTTCTGCCAGATCACAGGTGTTGACTCATCTTGTTGACATTCGTTAGGATTTGCTCCCATGGTAAGATTGGCTACAGATCACAGAAGGTGACTTATCTTGTTGACATATATTAGGATATATTTTCATGGTAAGACTGTTTATAGATCATAGGAGGTGACTCATCTTGTTGACATATACTAGGAGCTGTTGTGATACGTGCGCGATGTTGATTTACATGCCTGTGCATTGCGACTGCTTGGTGTTGTACTTGGTAAGCTTTTTGACAGATCACAGGAGGTGGCTCAGTCTGTCCAACATATGCCATTTTACACCCAGACGGTTACACCTTGACAGAGAAAGGTAATAAAGAGCGTCATCTGTGGTTCATCTCAACAGAAAGATACACCTTCTTGATGAACAATCAGATGTCCATCAACTTCTCAAATACAGTTACGCATGATACAAGCAGTTTTGACCTCATATGCCTCTGCATTTCAATCAGCGTCAAGTGCAAAGACCAAGCTAGAGTATATGCACAAGTGTGTTACCACTCATGGAGCCAATGCATCTGCAAGCCATGCTGCACCACTGTTGTGGGAACTCTGTAGAGATTGCTGTATGGTCATATTACAGTGCAGGGCAAGGCTTTGGTATTTGTACACAATCTGGGCCTGCCGCCTAGACTGTGCACAGGTCTCCCTAAAATGCCATGCCATGAAGTACTCCTTCCTTTCCTGTCCTTCGTTTTCCTTCCTTTCCTTGCCTTCCCTTTTGATCCCTTTTCTTTCCTTTCCCCTGCCCTGTTTCCCTGTCAAGTCCTTCTCACAGTCTAGGCCATGTCTGGGCGCTGCATTCAAGCTTGGCATGGGCCTTGTTGCTCTGCTTAGCTGCAACATCAGTGCAGTGATTGTTGCAAAAGGCTTGACACACGGGATTGCTGCTGCAGAGCAGAAGGCGCCTGAGCAAGACAGGACAAGCAACGGCGCTGCTCCTGAGGGCCTTGCAGGCACCATCCAACACATGACTCAGTGGCCTCAGACTCTCATTGTAGGTTGCTCCTGTGTATCATCAGGCCAGCTTCATCTGGTGGCATTGTCATGACTTTTCAGGCATGCATGTGTTGCATGTCTAAGCCTACCTGTGCGTGTGTACGTGCGTGCGTGTGTGTGTGGTGTGCTGCACACACATCACAGCTGACCTGGCTTGGTCACTTGCTGGTCATTGTATCCAGCATGTGACCATGCCTTGTCAGCATGCACCTGAGTCAAAACTAGCTTGGCCTGATAATTTTTGTTGACGGTCTACAGAGGCAGCTGTCAACAAGTTGGGCGAGTGACCCTGATGCCGACAGAAGTTCCACCACAGATGATGCTCAAAGCAGTTTGCTGAGCAGCAGATCGCCTCGGTGGCAAACCCAAGACAGTCAACCAAGAAGCAGTTTCTTTGCTGATGGTCAAGATGATGATAATTTGCCACAATCAGATGAATTTCTGCCTGAGCCCTCTCTTCGGGAAGGCATGGGAGAAGGGTTTAGGCATGGCATTACAGAGAATTTTAGGGATGATTCTAGTATGTCAAATGGGCACAGGTCAACGTAGCTGCTTACTTGCTTGAGGTTGCCAGTGTAGATGCTGCTAATGTAGTCTACTGATGTAGATGCTTGTAGGATATTACCTTGATGCCTCTTTTCATGAATGGTGCAATAGCGTATCGTAGGGCCAGTGCTTTACCTGGTCAAAGTGTGTAGTCAGCATGCGTCGTTGTACATTTTGCAATCATGGTTGCCTGGTGTCTGACAATTAGTTTGCAGAGATAGTTTGCAGAGATGGGCGATGAATGAATGTAGTGTAGGGTTCAGTAAGAAAGGAGCAGAAAAGTCTGCGCCTGTTAGGGATCATAACTGAAGCCTCCCAAGGCCGCAGCCTGGAGCAATATAGAGATGAATAGGCGTGGATAGCCCTTGTTGTTTGACAGTTGCATTTGTACACACACACACAGCTGACATACAACATGCACTGCCAGGGCAGTGCAGTGCATCACATAAGCAAAGGGGGCCATGTACATGGAAGTGAGCAAGCATGAGAGTGACATGACAGTGAAATGTTTAGTTGTGCCTTCCCTCAGCTTCAACCATACTTTCCCTCAAGTGTTACTCTGTTGGTAAGAGGCTACAAAGACTGTCTGAAGACAGTAAAAGACGCTACGCGTGTCACGCAATGCGCGAGCCAGACAGTAGGCTGTCAAGCAGTTTGCTATCAGCTTCATAGTCACGCAGGCGTTAAGAGCCGCGAGAGCGTCGTTTCAAAGTTGCTCGTGTCATCAGGATCCGTTTGCAAATTAACCAAAGATCTACCATACACCAGGGCAAAAGGTGAGACCTCTCACGGCAAGTTGGGAGTTGATCGCTTCACGCTTTTCACGATGAGCTTTACGAGCTTAAGTATGTCGCTGTTGATCTGAGTGCAATGCAAGGTGTTGAGTGTTGCGATAGTGCGTTTGTACACGCTGCAGGATCACTCTAGTCCAGTCGCCGGCGCCATGTGCCCTCGACAAGACAGTCCAGCACCGGAAGCGGCTGTATCACTACCAGACCTTTGCCAGCACGTGCCGAGACTGGTACAGCTCCTCAGCGCTGGGTCTGCGAGCGTGCTTCTGGCGACTTGTGCACAATTACGGGAAGCTGTATGCCCACTCGTCACAAAGATCACTGTGACTGAGCCCGACAAGTCCACCGAGGTCGACTTCAGCGGGCTGCTTCACAGCAGATGGTCCAGTATCCAAAGTCTTATGCTAGACAACCGCGAAGTCAGCGAAGAGAGCATGCACCAAATCATCAGCGCCGGGTGGCCATTCATGACCAGCCTGGCTTTTAATCACTGCAGCTTTGGACTGCAGACTGCCTCCTTTTTGGCACAGGCCCAGTGGCCACTACTCCAGACTCTTGATTTGGCTTCTACCAGTCTTGGCTTTGGCGGATTGAAAGAGCTTGTCAAGGGAAAGTGGCCTGACCTGCAAGTCCTATGTCTCCGGTCATGTTCACTTAAGGCTGAGGCAATGACTTGCCTCTCTCATGCAGAATGGCCTGAATTGAGGCACCTGTGCCTAGATGACAATGATCTGGATCTTGTTGAACAGGTACCTGACCCTGAGTATGGAGTTGCCTGGCAACATGACTCTGGCTTTGCAGCAATGAGTGAGCTGATCGAATGCAAGTGGCAAAAGCTTGAGAAGTTGAACCTTGACAATACAAACATAGCTGCCAAGGGCTGCCATGTACTAAGTCAAGCGCAGTGGCCAAATTTCAGGCATTTGACAATGTGTAATGTTGGATCTCACGATCTGTCAGAACTGTCAAAGACAGATTGGCCATTGTTGTCTGGCTTGGACGTATCTGAATGCCAAGGTATCTTAGCAGAGAGCATTCCGGACTTGATTGCAGCAAACTGGCCTTTACTTGCACATCTGGATATTTCTGGCTGTTCCGTGGGCGAGGAAGCTTTAGCATTGCTTGCTGAGGCCAATTGGCCTCACATGAAGTCCCTGTACATTCAAGACAATTACAGCAACAAGGCTTGGTATGGAACAGTCACGCCTGATGTTCCCAGGGTGGTCAAGATGCTCACCATTGCAGGTTGGCCTTTGATTGAGGATTTGGACATTTCAGGCTGGCCTCTGAACGCAGAGGCAGCAGACCTGTTGATCTCATGCCCATGGTCGCATTTGCGGCATTTGAGATATTCTTGTACTTATGAAGATGATAGTGCCTTCTCACAGATGTTTCAGAGCACCTGGCCTTGTTTAGGGTACAAACATGCAGATAAGGTCAGTGAGCAAATGGCGCATTTTGTGTTGTCCAGTAGTGCAGTGATAAACCCCATGCGTCACGTTTATTCTGATGATGAATGGTGGTGCATCCGAAATCAATGAAGGTATCAACTAAGGTGAACAGTGAAGACAACTGTAAAGCACTAGTACTACATTTTGTTGCAGATGCAACATCCAGTGCACACTACAAGTGCACCATTGATCAGATGTAAGGGTTCGTGGCCAGTGACTGGTAATTCATGAACTCTTAGGCTGATCTTCCTTGCACTGTGCAACACCAAGTGTGCATGCAAGGCAAACTCTTGGCTAGTAGGGCAGATAGCAATGGTACGCTATAATTGAGTATACGTCCGTGCTCATCTTAGTGTAATCAGTGCTCATCTTAGTGTAATCAGTGCTCATCTTAGTGTAATTAGTGCTCATCTTAGTGTAATCAGTGCTCATCTTAGTGTAATCAGTGCTCATCTTAGTGTAATCAGTGCTCATCTTAGTGTAATCAGTGCTCATCTTAGTGTAATCACGACGTAGCAATTTTTCTGCGCTGCTGTGCACACACACCAACAACTAAGCATACAGCAGTTGTACTTGCCTCCAGACACGCTATGCCTAAGACTAGGTCAACAATGCATTTGGTGAGCAACAGGGATGGTTTTGACTCTCCAAACTGGCTGGATTCACCTTCAGCTCGGCGCAAGCTGCTTTGCAATAGTGATAAGAACTTGCTTGTAACATTCAGGTGTAAGCTCTGCTGACTGTACAAACATGCTGTCAGGAACCTGGTCTGTCAGAAACATGGCCGCTGCTATGTCATTGAGCAACTGTGCTCTGATAATGTTATCTGCCAGCTCTGATATGAACAGCAGGAGCGCGTCATGCTCTGCTTGTGTTGAAACAGTGGTGGACGCGCCATTGTCCAGTGCACAAGGTGCTCTCTGCAGCACAATGAAGCATTGCAGGAAAGGTCTGGCACCGAAGGGGGGTGCACATTGTAGGGGGGTACACATTGTTCAGATGTCACGCCAGAACAGACATCAGCTGCATATGCAATGTGCTGCCTCATCAAAGATCTAGAAAAAACAATTCAGGTCAGCACAGGCAGTCATTCATGACATCATGGCAATGCACAGCTGCAGCAGTCTGCATACATTGTAAGTGCTGAGCGACATCCAAGATGCAGCAATGACCATTTGCAGAGCATGTGTGCCGTCACAACTGTGGAGCATGAGTTATCATGATTCTTTGCATGACCATGGTTAGGATTTTTGCTTATTTGTTTTTATCAGTTTTTTGTTTTCATTTTGTCATGGTTCATCAGTCAGGAGGAAAAGAAAGAATTTTTGGTGGAGACACGTACCTGATGAGGGGCTGTGGCCAGATTCCAATCATTGATGGAGTAATGACTGCTGGTGGGTCCCAACTCAATGAACTGGACGCACTCTCCCTCAGTGGTTTCATATGCTGCTCTGGTAAGATTGGCAATGGATGGAGCAGGGTCTGTGATGTAGGTGAGGAATGTATCGTCAGGGATTGTCACTTCAGCTGCAGACCGCACAGATGCTCAGCAGTTCAGAATGGGACAATAAGAGTGCGCTTAGCAGGGCAATCAATATTGTCAATAGTAATATAAGGCAATCAATAATGGGGCAATCAAGAATTTATAGGGCAGTCAATATAATCAATCAATAGTAATATAGTATGAGGTGCTATTGCGGCGTCAGTACGGTGTCAGCAGATAAGCGGCTGCAGCTTTGAAGTGTGAGCTTCCAAAACTTACTGAATGCTGTGTTGTTGGCCAAACCAAAGCCTTCGTAGGAAATGACGCCTTTGATTGCACTGTTGCCGTTGCTGTCCAGAATGGCGGCATAGGTGCCGCATAGAAACTCCTCTGGCTCATCACAGATGTCTGTGCACTCACAAAACATTGCCAGCAAAGCACAACACAAAATAGCTCAGTGAAGAGACAGCTGTCATGGTCAGTTTTGCTAGTGCTAGAAGCACCCAAAGATTTGCTGCATTTCAGTGCTGATACATGCAATAGCAAACAAGTGTTGACACAGAGGCCTGCAATGGACTTTGGTCAGCAGCCTTGTCATGCCACAGGACAACATGACAAAGACAAGATACAAGAGCCATCAGGCTAGCTGATGTTGGCTGCGTGACAAGACATGCATAGTGGAATCATTTGATTTGCTAGTCTTGCGCCAGAGATTGGCCAGCTGAGTAAGTTTGTTGTTATCAGCATTCCATATATGAGTGATCAGCAGCACCTAATATGCTGGTAGGGCGGCAATGTTCACATGTGAGAACATCACTGCATCATTCATAACAGATAGTGCTCAAGGGGTAGAGCCTTAGCCTTGAGCAGGAATGTACGTTTATGCCGGCAACCATTGGGGTGTGCCTTATACACCAGGGCTATCACAAAAATAACGGTTTTTCATTGTGACAATAAAAAAACCAGGTATTCTTGCAGGGCTCTACCTGCAAGGATGTTGACAGCTACCTGGCCACCCAAAGAATGGCCAATCAAGACAACAGAGTCCAGATTGACACTTTTGATGGCACTCTGAGCAGCTACAGGTATGGGAGGCAGCAGGGTTGCGGGATTAGGGTTCTGATGGAGTGCAGACACCAAGAAGGTGTGGACATCATTGAGGGCAGTTGCTGAAACAGCACCCCAGCTATTGTTGGGACATTGTGGCTCTCTGACAGCTGCAATTAAAAGTGCTGTCAGTCTGGAAACATGTACATCCTGATTCAGCACATTATAGTGATTCTGCAGCGCAACAGTAGGGTTGGTGCCTGATATGCAGTCAATTTGAGTCGGTGCTTGTGAGCAGTAGGAACACCGGTGGAGTACGTACACATCACAGAACAACAACAGTGCTTGGAGCATGATTTGTCACAAGCAAACATGCCACATGCATGTCCATGGTGCCAGGATATGTGTCCATCCCTAGACTGTGCTGTAACAGATTTTCTTTGGCAGAAAGGGCTGGCTGAAGACCCTGAACAGCAATACATGGCACAGCATGATGGACATGCACTGCTGACTACAAGTTGTGTTCCCAGTCATTGTCAGTCAACTCCTCAGATGAACCCCACCAAAACAATGGCTAGTTTGTCGCATTTGGTTGTATGAGTTGTTGGTAAGTTGTATGCAAAACGTTATGATCAAGTGGTCTGAGAATGCAGTGAGCTCCATTGAAGCGAGTGAAGCAATGCACTGATAAACGCATACCTCTCATCAACCGCTGGAAAAAGAAAAAGGATTTCAAACACAGAAACATGCGTGTCACTGCGTACGTGATATGAATGCCTGCGTATCTGGGGTCACAGGATGCAGCTCATCTATTATAGCCACCAGGTAGCCTTTGCCCGCCAATTGCTGCTCCAAAAAACTGTAGTCTTGGCTGTAGCAGTTGGCGCCAACCATCAGCATAATCCATGGCAAGCTTGAATTGACACCTGCATGCCTTGTATCGTAACATGAATGCAGCATTGGTGCACTACATGCAAACAAGCGTGTCAGTCACAACTAGCCTGTGCAGCTGCCATACCAGGACTTGATGCCTTACATGCAAGGGCAGTGCAACATATGGGAGCAGGCATTGACTTCAGTCATAAGTCCGTGGCAGCTTTTGATTTAGCAAATTCAGCAGGGGCATGCTGCGGTGATCTGGCATCAAATATTTTAGTTGATGGTCAACATGAGATGCATAGCTTTCAATATTATCAAGACAAGAGCGTGGGATGCATGAAGGAGCAATCGGAAAGAGTCTTCCAATCTGGAAAGGCCTCTGACAGTACTGACCAGCAGCGGGGTATACAAGGGTCAAATTGAGAGGACTTTGCGTTGGAGGCAGGTCCAAGGGCTGGGTCGCAGTGCTGGGGTTCAATGCAACAAGTGTGGAGAACTGCGCGGTCTGCTGAAGACCCTGAGGTAGTCAAAGCATCACGCAGCAGCTCTTGTAAAGTTTCTATGATGACTGCCATTGGCCAGGACTGCCAAGACACCTAGGGAATGACGACAAGCTGAACGAAGCCCGAACATCGACACGCACCTGAACACCTTTGATTAGCATCAAGGTACAGTAGACGACCTGAAGGCCGATGGCCGCGTGCCTGATCAGCGATACCATGACACTAAGTGACCTGCAGCTGCCTGTATGCCGCGGGGCAATTGAGTAATTGTTCCACCGCGACACTGACCTCCAACAATACGGACTTGGCGTCAGGGCATTCACTACTGGTCTGCAGCAGACCGATGTACGCTTGCTGTGAGGAGTCGTCCGGATAAGAATCGAAGCTCTCGGAAGCAGTGCCACTAGATGGCAGCTGAGTCATGACTAACGTGTTGACATGCACAGTATCCAGATGCAAGTATATTTTCATGGCAGTATCATAAAAGGGTTCTTCGAAAACTTAGTTGCTTGAAACTTAGTGCAATGTCGAAGACCTTGCTTCGTGCAGACTGACACCTCAATGCGCACTTGATAACTTAAAGGCACTTTTCAGGGGACATGCATGTACATATGTACATGACCCTATACACAATGCGAAGGCATCCACAGACTCTCTGGCGAGTTACGCACGACAAGGTCGACTGGTCCCACTTGTCTGTTGAGGACACATGAGCAGCGGCAATTATCTTGTCTGGAATCATGCCGCATGGCATGGGCAAGGGTTTCTAAACCTAGACTGCAAGATTTGCATCTCAGGTGGTTTCAGAGCATGCATTATCGCTGTGTCACGTCAAACTGAGGTGACCTTGCGATCACGGCAACCACATTACAGCTCGATAGCTTCCGACACTAGCACATACTCCCTTGGCTACATTCACCCAATTCAGTATTTCACCGATGCCGAGTCATTGCCTGCATAGCCAGCTGGGCGCTTCCCAGGTCTGTCGCCAGGCACAGGTCAGTTTTTGTGGATGCGCTAAGGGCCCCTCAGGATGTCTGGCTGTCCGTCAGGATGTGAAAGTGACAGGCGCTTGTTCCGCAGATATCTCAGCACCGCTTTGCAGCATTTGCTGACAGCAAACGACTGCAGTCAAGCGTCGCAAACCGTTCAGCAGCACGTCACAGAACTGCCAGTCTTAAGTGTACAGCAGCAAGCGAAAGCAACAACTCAGTGCCTACGGCCGCGACTACAGGCAGAATAGGCACCATCACACTCACAGAAGACAAGGAGACCATACAGGATGTTATGGCTTTCACTGGACCTGCGCCTGAGGTAAGCTTGACCAAGCACTTGCTGTTCACTATGTGCTCGGCCTGTGTTTTGGATGCAACTGTATACCTTCCTGTTCTCTGATCCTTTACCGCATGCAAGCAAGCACAAACAGTCACAGCAGTAGCCATGTGCAGAGAGTGAACGGGAGGCTAGCAATGCTGGCCTTTGTGGCAGTAGCCTTTGGAGAACTGACCAGTCACAAGTCAGTCCTGGAGCAAGTGCCCTCAGTGCCCTTCAGAATCATCTTTGTCTCCCTGCTCATATCTGCGGCCTCAATCATACCAAAATACAGCAGTGGAACTTCACTGCATGACCTCACTGAGGCTGCCAGTCGGACAGGCTTGCCACCACAGCTGAAATTTTTCAACAAGACACACGAGGTTTGGGTGGGCAGGGTGGCAATGCTTGGCTTCACTGGCCTGATCATAGTGGAGCTTTTCAAGGGAGGAGCACTGTTTGGCTGATGGACAGCGCTGTTGCGCTAGAATCCTCTGACATGCAGTGCAAGCAGACATTAATGGTGTTCTGACAAGTGTCATGTGCCTGTGTTCATCACTTTCAATACTCTTGGTGAAGATTGCCATGTCCAGCGATGTGTGTGCGTACCTGGCCCTTTGGTCCTTGCGTGCTTGGCACAATTTGTTGTCACGCTGTACTTCGTTGCACTATATGAAAGCCTAATGCATACTTTGAAGCACAGGCAATACTACTCCTTGCCGTGATGGCTAAGTTGCAAAGCTGGAGTCAACTGATTTTTTGTGTACCAGACTATGGCAGATAACATTGAGCTGGAACAGCCTGGGCTGCTGAAGCAAATCAGGTTACTTTGTTTTCCACGCTTGCAAAAGGTCTATGGTAGGACGCATTTGTGAACAAGCTTCATTGTTTGCGTTCTTTGTGTCAACACAGCCACTCTTGTGTTGTCAATACAAGCTGGACATAGCAAAAGCAACACGCAGCTGTGCCATCCACATTCTCTGCACTGATCCACTAAGGTTAGGCTACTTGTGCAAGGACAAATCGACAGCTAATTGTGTCTGACTGTATTTACCTCACGACGATCCAGGAATTGCACCAAGCTCTGCAGACCAGTGCATCCTCCGGATTTCTATTGTGAATGCGACAGTTTATAAAAGACAAACGACAGTGCAGGTCCCAAATGTAGCAGATGGTAGGCCTTGGTACATTCACATCCGCAATCGCTGCGCAGGCATCACTCTATACAAAACTCAGGTCTTGCATAACAGGCTATGAGGCAATGGTGGCTTTCAAGAGCCAGCCTATCCAGAACTGCAGAAGCATAGTCCCTTTCATGACAGCCGGCTGACAGCAGCATTCAACTTGATCGACATCATGACTGATATTCTCACATGGAATGCAAGGGCTGCTCTGGGGCCCACCCCTTCATGCATGTTGAGTCGGTGCCAAGCATATGCAGAAGATTGTTTGCTGTTGCATCCTGTAACAGTGCCAGCAGCAGAAGCAGACTGAAGCCAACGAGGATCTGCTGCAAGCGTTTAGGTGCTTTGCATTGCACAGCCTGTGGGCTCACATTGAAGACAACTACTCAACTCACATCCATCCTGAGGATGCTGAAGCAATCACAGCACTGTGTAACAGTCAAATATTGCTTGAACACAAGCACAGCAGACTTTTGACAAAGGCTTCTGCATACATTCTAAATATGCAGCATTTTCTTGAGAGGATGAGCTGCAAAGCTGTAGATTGCCTCTGTTACTGTCTAGAAAAACCCAAACCATACACAACTGCTGCAAATGCTGTTGTGACGACTGTTTGCTGCGCTCAGCATTCAGTCTGTCGCCGTTGATGTGCCAAGCCTACTTCAAGCGTAGTTCACGCATGACTCATACGTTGGCACCATGTACTTGATGTTGATGAAGGCATCCTCCCCTCCTTTCTGTTCAAACAGCGCCAGAGTATCAGAGATGAGCTCTCCCAGGCAGGTGTACTGCCTCTGGCCATAGTCAATGCAGTCTCCCAAGTTCTTGTTGTTGTTCTTGTACAAGTTGAAGATGGGCAGGATTTGGCGGTAGTAGGGCACTAGGGCCTCGCCAACCAGGTCAGCACTGCATACCAGCTTCTGCAGCAGCTGTAGGGTGATGCACATGACCTGCAGGAGACAGACACACACTTACTGCATGTCCTCTTTCATGTAGTCATCAGGTGGTGGTGATGTGCAGGAGATCCCGATACCTCTGTGTCCCTTGTGTTGAGGGCAGTCTTGATGGGAATGATGAGTTGGGGGATGACTGGCAGGATCTTGCTGCCTCCTGCCTTCAGCATGTCCTCTACCCCCTTCACTGCCAGGAACTTGTAGGGCTGCTGTGTTTCCCTCACCCCATCGAAGAAGATGGGCAGGTAGTGGTGGTAATCCAGCTTGCTCACATCCACCTGTATAGAGACAGTTGCATATCATTTGATATCTTACAGCCTGGGGTGTGGAGCCTGTTGTGAGTCATCTAACCTCCTGGCTTGAAAGGATAGGTGGGTGACATTGATGTTGCATTCATGCGTTGGACAAGAAGTCACAGCAGATGTGCGAAAGACATCGTGCAGAAGAACAAAGTGTGGCAGCTTTGCATGGCAGAAGCTATCATGTTACATGTGCACAAGAAAGTGATCAACCCCTCAACATCAGCAAGCCTTTGCATGCGGTAGACAGCATGAGTCGCTAGCTTCAGCCTGTCACAGCACAATCTTTCCAACTGGCATACAGTGCTGCATAGTGGGCTGCATGTGCATCTCACAAGTTAGCTGGAACGCCTGTAAATTATTATCACTATTATTATTATGTGCACCTCAGCCATGTCAAGCTGCAAAGGCAGCTTCATTGTCTACTGAGATATGCCTGCAGGCATGCCCACATTACCATGTTTGAATCAACTGCAAGCAAAGTGATTTAGTAGACCGTATAGAGATGCGCAAGACCGACTGCTTTGGAAAGACAAGACTTGTCCCGCACGTACCTAGCTCATCATGAGCTGGAAAGCTTTGTTATTATTATTATTATTAAAGTGATTCCATCTAGCCATGATTACCTTCCAGCTAATCACATTCTTCATGCCCCTGTGCTCCACAGCAATGGGCAGATCCCCCCTTTCATAAAAGCGCCTGAAGGCAGTGTTGGGGGGATTGCTGCGAGCAGTATAGGCACCAGCCTTGGGGTGGTGAGGGGACCTTCTGGTTGGGCTGCCCCCATGGGCCTTGATGGATTCCCCTTGACCCCTCTTCAGAAAATGATCTGGTTCCTGCCTCTCTGACTTCATCCTGCATATCACATGTCCTGCGGATTACTACATTAGGCATCTGTCAACGATGCCATGTGTCATCCCACTTATTTTGCGTGCTGCCATAGGTGGTGTGGTTGCAGTATTCTCATGCAAAGTACTGCTCACGTATGGTGCAGATGTTTATCCAGCTGCTCAAGGGCAGCATCGGGACTGGTATGGCACTTCTCATTCCAGCTGCTACCATCATGGTAGTGATGTTGCACCAGACCAGTCTTGTCACTGTATCTGTCCAGTTGTGAGCAGTGCAAAGCCCTTGTCTTTATCCGAACAAGCTGTGTGGCCGGCTCAACATGTTGCCAATGCTCATCCATGGGACAGACATGCATGTGTGCTGTCATGAAAGGTCCTGCTCTGTTTAGGATTTTGCTGAGATGACTGATTGATTTTCCAGCTTATGATGAACTGACACAAGTTTGTCAGGGTCAATAAAATGCAGCCTGATGCTTAGCGATAAGCTTTGCTCATGACCTGTTCACTCTGCCTGCACATCAAGCATATGCACATAGGCTGCAAGACAAGTTGCAACAGTCAGTGGCTGTGATGCAAAGAGCATGAGTCTCACGTGTAAGAGCAAGTGGCCTTTGACCAGAAGGGCTCCTCCTGGTGCAGCCCTGCTGCAGCATGGGGGTGGTGGTGCGCTTGCAGTGCCTCTGTACTGTCAAAGCACTGCAACAGATTACTGGTGTAAGACAGGGTGGGCGTAATAGGCGTACAGCATGGGAACAGGCTCTGTTTGGCAAAGGTAGCAAGGGGGCGTGATAGGCACCAAAATGTACAAAGATTCACTATGCCCACGAGGGACAGGTGAGATGAGTGCAGGCTGTTGTGAGTGTCTGGCTTCTTGCAGTGACTGCGCTACATAGTTGATGATGCTGGACAGTTATGAGACAGTTACGCACCGAGCCTGTGCCTTCAAGGGCATTGGGCTTGACTCTTTTGCCTTCAATCTTGACGGCCTTGTACTGATTCGTGAACAAACTGCCGGCCACGTCAGGCAAATCATTCATCATCTGCACAGCAAGCATCGAGTGAGCACCAACTCAGAGGGCGTTGGGATACCAGCGGGTCATCCAGGGGTGCAGGCAGCCAGATGAATTCAAGATGCGGGACCAACACCAAGCTGACAACGCGGACCCATCAGCGTCCAACACGTAAACGGCAGCGGCAATGGGGCCTTGACAACACCCGCTCGTATCGTAGTCGTTCAAGCCTGGCATGTGCTTTACCTTACTACCTTTCGAGTGCGGCCCCTCTGGCAACTGATGAGCCTCTGGCTACCGGACACCCAAAGTGCTAGCCTCACAACCGCCGCACTAATCCGCAAGGACTTTGTTGCAAAACGGCGCGAGACGCGTTACCTTCGGTCGCAACATAAACACGGAAAGAATAAGGGGAATTTCCTGATGGTCTCGGAGTTTGCGTTTTGATTGATGGTCTTCAGCTCCCAGCTGCCGCTGCGCTTGCAGTCGCCGTTGCGCGCAAGCTGCACAATTTGGGCTGTTCGCTTCACGGCATCTGCGTCTGCTCAAAGCTGTCGTTAGTGTTTTGGCTGTCACCATGACACCTCCCCTGCATACTACACAGGCTGTCTTTCCAGCTGAGCCTGACGGATCACTGCTAGGTCATCAAGCAACCGCACACGATGAGCGTGCTGCGCTTTCAGCACGTAACGAGCGCAGAAATAAGGAGCGCAGAAGTAAGGTCAGCCAAGACAGTGAAGCAGGTAGCTCAGGAAGTGACTCAGAGTCTGAGGACGACAGCTGGACACGATGGGAAGGTGTCAGGTATATTAGCACAGGCACATTTCGGCACGGAGAGGATACGCAGAGCTCAGGCTAAAAGTTTGCTCCGCCTTCTGCAGTGGCCAGTCTATGCCATCAACTTCCTCTTACAGACACCTTGACACTCTTGGGGGTTGCCACGAGTATCATATCAGCGGGTAAGGTCAAATGCACAGCTGGTACTTGTCTGCGCTGCTGCAAGGGCATGTTTGTACCCCAAAAATGCAGTATCCTTCCCGCACTCTGAGTTGATCAGCTACTGGTAGGTTTTCACTTGCGCAAGGGCTGGGCCCTGGAGTGAGGCTCTGCAGTGACTACTTTGAGGTTGCTGGCCAGTTGTGGCGGCTGGAGGTGTATCCTGCAGGTCTGTCCTCTACTAAAGATGCTGTTTGGTCATGTTTACCAGCATGTGTACCACCTGTATGGAATGTCTCGCGGCCTTGCAGTTTATCACAGTTTTACCTCGTTTTTTCTTGTGATGTTTTCTTTTATCAGCGCGTGGATGCCATGCTGTGTCAGTGCTCAGCATAAGAGCATCTGCATAGTTTGTCACGTTGTCCGTGTTGTCGCTGCAGCTAACTCCCATCAGTGTCCTCTCAAACTGCCAAACTATCTGATCATGTCCTTGTCTGACAGCACTGTTATCAATGCAGGAGTGTCAGTGGAAGCAGCAAACCACTTGTCTTTGTTCCTGACCACGCCTGGCAGTACCGCCACATCCAATCAGGTCTTGCACAAGATTGTCATTGTCGATCAGGTTGGCTTTCACCTTGTGCCTCTCTCAGCAAAGAGCGTCTGACATTTCAAGCCATGTTTGTTGGCAAGCATGGCACTTAAGCCTTCCATCAGCAAATTTCTGCCTACAGCACTGAGCCACCCCTGTGCCACCCCTGTGCCGCCCCTGTGCCACCCCAGTGCCACCCTTGTGCCACTCCTGTGCCACCCCTGTGCCACCCCTGTGCCACCCCTTTGCCACCCCTGTGCCACCCCTGCACCCCCCTTGTGCTACCCCTGTGTTTGTCATGCTGGCCAGCATCATGCTGTGTCTCTTACACTGAGGTGGAGCTGATCCTTTTGGCCATTGATGAATGTGCAAATCTTGGCGTGTCTCAAGTGCTGACTATCAAACATCGGCCTGCTTGTTAGGGGCTTCTTGTTGATGCATCCTGCATGATAATTTGGACTGCTCCTGCACCTTCAGCATCAGATATTGCAAGCGGATTGCTCAAAGCAGGCTCAGGATCACAATATCACAATATCTCAGAGAATATCTTGGAAACATTGAGATCACAGTATCTTGGTTTACAACAGACAATTGCCAAGTCTTTTTGGGCACCATGGAGCCAATGCAGCCCGAATCTGATCGGTCAACTTCACATGTCTCAATCCTGTCTCAAAGAAGTGCCTGGCTGCCTTTGCTGGACAGTATCTAAAACATGTCAAATGGGTTTGTTATGCCCAAGCATTATGCCCACATCAGCCCTAAAAGTTTGAGTCAAAACCAAAAGGGTGAAAAACTCAGTGTCTGTTGTGGAGGTTGAGCCTGCTTTGGGCAGTGCCTGGCTGCAGCCTGCAGAATGACAAAGGGCATTACGTCATCACATCTCAAAACAGTTTGCATGTCCACTGTTGAGTCCAAACGCCTGCTTCTTGTTGGAATTGCTACTTCAAGCCTGGCTGCTTCATACAGAGCGGCAAGGGTCATCACATAACCAAAAGTAAGTCCAGGGTGCATGGACCCCTGTTGGCCAGCAGGGGGATTGTGGCGGCCTACCCCAAGGCGGTCAAGCTGAGTCACCTGATGAGTCATGCTAAGCACTACCTCTTCCATGACACCCTGCTTGTCAGGTATCAAGTGGGCTTGTCCTAAGGCTTGCATCTCGACCATTGATGGATGTATGCATGCATTGCAAGCATCATATGAACTTATTGAGCTTTTGTAAGTAGACGTTGAGCTGTAAGGTTGACACGTCATATGCTTGTACAAGTTCTGGTGCACTGAGCATGTTGTCAGCCATGCATGGCTTGTTGACTGTACTGTACAACAAATGAAATACTGTATCTGACATCTTATCTATGATCCAGGCATTTCACCGGGCTCTGCAAGTCAGATACACGTCCCCAAGGATGCACTGACTTGCAGAGCCCGATGAAATGCCTGGATCATAGATAAGATGTCAGATACAGTGTTTCATTTGTTGTATCTGAGATCCATTCTAACAAAGGAACAAATGAAAAGCACTGTGTTGTGCAGGGCAACCGTCCAGATTGTCAGAAGTTGGAGTTACGATGCACCACCTGCAGTCATGTATCAGCCTGAACAGTATCAAGAAGCACATCAGTCAGGGTTGACAGCATCTGGATTCCGGGGACAGGGCAGGCCTGAGATGCAGCAATGGTGACAATATCGACGTCCTAGCATGCAATGCACACAGGCATTGCAGATCCATAGATGCTATGAGATGTTCATATGTGCCTACTTAGCTAATTTGTGACTATAATTTTGCAAATCAATTGACCAGGACCGGTAGTCAGGCTGACAAACCATTTAGCTATGCCCATACTTTGTATGTAACTTTAGCTAGCACTTTAGCAGGTTGACACCAACTGACAGCACAAGTCAATATATTGTATATACATGAGGCATCTCAATTGTGGCAGCCCCTAAAGTCTGAACATAGTAGGGCACTTTACTGCTTTGCTGCTGCATGGTGTTGTGGACCTGTTATCATATAAAGTTGATTCAGGCTGATTTCCATGCTACGGCCATACCATCCAGAAGGTACCCCTTGTCGTCCGATCAGGGAAGTCTAACCGGACTGGGAGCAACCAGTACTCGGCTGAGTGATCGCCCGGGAACCTTGAGTGCTGTAGTGTTTTCCCCATTTTTGCATGTATTTATGCCTGTGCATCCTGCATTGCTGTGGTTTAAGCAAATGATGTGTTGCATGCCAGTGCTTCTTCAAACACTTTAGAAGTACCATGAAGCTCGTGGCGGACAAAGCATGCAATAGGAAGGACACATCAATTTGCAGAGGTTGACAAAGTGCCTGGATCATAAGGGTATTGCATCAGATACAGTATGCAGTCAAGCAACGTAGTGTCAGACTACGCAATGGATTGACATGCATCTCGCAATGCAATATCCAATGCCGTGTGGCATGGCAATGACAACTGGAAACAGTGATTAATGGTGCATGTATTAATATTGTAGGCCAAAAGTAGCAGGGTACAATGAGCTATAGGACTTCTAATGAACCTTGCCACAGCATGTACAAGTGATTACACATTGTACTTCAAAGAGTCCGGCCTCATCCATTTGGATTACTAGCATCTGAGCTGAGGTTTTTGTGGACACAAACGTCACATGAATGACAAACAGACACTGGGCATGCTTGCCTTGAGGGACACAACTCACGCATCATTAATTAATATTGCAGCCTACAGCAATACAAAACATTGCAATACTTGTATCTACCTAGCACAGTGCAGCTGATATGCCAACACAACCAACATATTGGAAGCCAGGGCCAATTAAATGAAAGCACTGCAAGCCTGTGCAAGCAGATTGTGCATGTCATAACAAACACACTCACACACAGTAGACGTTCAGTAATGTTTAAGTGTTGCAGTGATATCCTGATATCTGCAGACAGCCAGCAGCACATGCCAGGCCCAAGATTCTGAACAAATTTGTCCGTCAGATTGTAAATTGCTTGTTAGGTCAGCAGCCTGAAACTCAAGAGCGTCCTTTGAAGACCTGCAGGGAATGTGCACTTCATGATGGTGCACTTCAAGCAACAAGTACCATAGATCACAGATGCAAGGGAACAAAGCATTGTCAAACATTGTACAGGCAAAGCACACCTGATCATCTGGCTTTTGACTGTCTCCAGAGTCTGTGTCAGTTCTTGAGTCTATCATACCACAATGCACAGACTCCTTGAGGTTCTTGGAACAGCAGTCTTTCAACTTGTCCACCTTGTCCTTGCACTTGCTCATATCATAGTCGTTCTTGGCCAAGCAGTCCTGAATTGCGCATGCCTCTGTTTTGCAAGCATCCCTTTTGCTGCTACCGGCTACAGGCATCTTTACAGTGCCGCTAATTTGGATGCACCTGAAGCACAGGCTCGCTTGTCACGCTAGTTTACCGGAAGACAGGACAGCGGATCTTCGAGGTTGCAGTGACGTTGTCTCAGAAAGGGGGCAGTACTTAGGCTTGCATGCCTACATAGCACATCGATGCAGGGTTCAAATACCTTTTGAGAGTTAATCCGATACGACACTAGATCTGACATCCTGTGCTGTGAATTCGGTCGTGCGTGCTTCCAGATCGCCAGGAGCAAGTTGCTGGCTTAAGCCTTAAAGTGACGAATCGATTACAGAGTGGCAGCTTGTCAGCCACACATTTGCCTCTGACTCTACATGTATTCCACCGTTCCAACATATCTCTGTGCAGGCTTGATATGCCATGTGCGCTGGACAATAGACTAGCTGATGAGGTGTTGAATGTACCACAGTGTCCTTGACAGAACAGTGCAATGGTGCTGCAGGCCCATTCCAAAGCATATCACTTGGTCAGTTTGTGCAGAGTATTGTTGCAGACTAATCAGTACTGCTAATGTTAGGCTTGTACATCAATGTGAGAGAGTCCCTGAGTAACAGATCTGTCACTCTTGACAGGCCTGGGCCGTACAATTTGCCAGCTTTGCATGCTTGAGGGACTGTCCCGGCGAGACTCAATTGCGCAGCTGTGCAACAGCGGCCCTGGAACAGTCATGTGTCTTGATGAATATCCCGCTACACCAGCAAGCCGCCGCATTGGGCCCGAACCAACTTGCATGGGTGATGCTGACTCTGCTTGCCGGTCAGATTTCTCATGCTCTGCTGATTGGGACTTGGCATGATGCCGGATTGTCACTGGCAAGGATCGCGCCCCTTGCAAGGCTGCTGTCTGTCTATGTTCTGCTTGACCGCAGTATCTGTTGGGCATCTGCCAAGCTTCAGCTCGGTCACGTGCATCAAGAATGGATTCTGCGCTTGCATTCATGTGTGCGGCCCCGCTGTCTTGGCTGCATGCCTGATCAGCAGCTACACCCAAATGCTCATCACTCACACTACTGCTTTCCACGCTTGCAGGTGCCTGTACGCTGTCACGCTCTTGTTCATTTTCATCTGCATCCAATGGGTTGGCTGTCAGTCTGGCCAGAGCCATTGCAGCCTTCTCGCGCTGCTGGGTGAGCCTTTGAGAGTGGCGCTCAGCCTTCTGCTGGCGTGCTTTGCCTCTGGCTGCTTTGGCTGCGAGCACCTGCTGCTCTTTTTCTTCTGCCCTGCTGAAGTCCCAGCTGCACGTCATCCCACTCTCTGCACACAAGTCATGCCATGTCAGCTCCATCATGTCAAGTGCCAAGTCAGCTTTGATGTGTCTGATGTGCCAAGTCAGCTCCAGCATGCCGAGTCAGCTCAGATGTGCCAAGTCAGCTAGTCAGCTCCAGCATGCCAGGTCAGCTCTGATGTGCCAAGTCAGCTCCACTGTGCCAAGTAAGCAACAACATGGCTCAATGAGTGTGGTCATACCGCCTGCCTTACGGCGCTTTCGTGCTCCTGATACCAGGGCCTAATTTTGAGGTGGGCTCTTGAGTTGCTGGAAAATGAAATGGGCTGACCACAAAACAAATACAGACAAACTGTTCTTTTGAATCCCGATACGTCTATTTCAATTCAGAAATGTCATCCCTACACTGGAAATCTAAACTCAGAAATGTCTGGGGACAGGAAAAACGCGTTTCTACATTGTGAAGATGTTTTAGGAATTGCCAGACACGCTGTGAGAAGCAGCCAGACCCAACATATGCATACAGACCGGGCTAAAAAGGGAATTTGTACCATTGATAAATTGTAAGTCCCACGGTTGAAAATTTGTGAGCCAAATAAGTTCAGCATTTCCACTTGCACTTGAACACAGTTCTGACCTGAGCCAACAATTAGCCACTGATCAGCCAGGTCTGCACAGTAAGCAGCTCCACCAGGCAACTGGAACACCCTCCTGGGGGGTAGGGATGCGCTGGAGGGGCGGCCATGGTGCCTTTGCCTCATGGCTACCTCAGTATTAAGCAGGGCCACTGTCCCATCACTGAGGGCAGCTGCCAGCCAGGGGTCCTCTAGGGTCAAAGACCCCACCCCAGCTGATGTTTCCCAAAGCGTGGCTACTGTGGCTGATGCATCAGGCAGCCTGCATGCAGCCCAGCTCAGTGAGGTGCAAGCATAGCAAGTATGCCTGGTCAAAGGTTTCCAATGATGAAGTCAATGCAGCACAGATCATGCTGTTGCTGGTAAACTTGGCAAACTATCTAGCGCATGTCCTTGCATGCATGCATTCAAGCAGATGCAGCTCTACAAAAGCTCACCCTGCACCTCACTGAAACCCACTTGCAGCAGCTGCCTGGAGATTTCTGACAAGGAAGGCATAAGTGATGAAGTGATACTCTGTATTTGAGCAACCTCAGCATCACAATGACAAATTGCAAGCCTACACTGCAGCTGCATATTCCAGGTGCACAGTGACTGGCAAGTTGGCTGATGCTGTAATGAGGATGCACGACTCACCGTAGGTCATGAGCCAGGATGCGTCCATCCTGTCCACCTGAGAAGGCTATCCGCCCATCCTTTGTGCCCTCCACATTGGTCACGGCTCCTGCCTGCAAGACACAGCATCAGGCATCGGCAACAGACCAGACAGAGTGCTAGTTGTGAGCCTTTGATTGAGTACCATGCTGTCTCTGACACTGCAGTGACAGTTGCTGTCCCTGAACATGCCAAGCAGCTGGGCTTTTCTTCAGTACAGCCCATGTTCAAGCAAAGGATCACTGCAGTACAGGTGTCACTGCTCTGTGCCGCTCTCGAGACAGCTGCTTGTCTTTTCATCCACACAATTGCACTGTGCATGCACTTGGAGCACCTGATGCCAGATGCGCTTCAGTGGCTTGAGAGTGGTCACATCAAGCACATGCAGCCGAGAGGAAACCCCAGCCAGCAAATGCTCTCCTCTAGATGCCAGACTGAAGACCCAGTCATCAAAGGGCACTACACCTGCCATGGTAAGACTGCTGCGGTGCCATACCCTGACAGAGTAGTCCCAAGATCCGCTGTATATGCACCTGCAGTGCGGCTGATTTGAGCTGTGTACTCCACGGCCTCATTGCATTGCTGTGGGTGATGCATAGAGCGCACAGGTGCTAAGCTGCTGAAGTGATGCAGCAGCAATGCCGGTGAGCAGTACTCACAGCACAATGAGCAGCTGAAGATGTCAGAGCAGTATTACGGATCCTGCTGCCAGCAGTATATGCAACGTAATCCCTAAGAACTTGGTAAGCAAGGATGTGACTGCTGCTTACTGTCCATCCAGCGCCACAGCAGCAACAGGTCCAGTGTGTCCACCCTTGACCAGTCTGATAGGATCTGAAAGGTCAAAGCCTGCCTTGCTGCTACGGTCAGCAAGCCATACTCTGAGCTTGTGGTCTGAGCTACCACTGACAAGCATGTCCTCGTCCACAGCTAAGCAGCGTACTGTCCCTCCATGCAGCTTGCTGGTTGCAAGTGGCATGCCTGCTTGCATGTCCCAGAGCTTTACTGTCCTGTCAGAAGAGCCTGCAAATATGCCGATCAGATATTCATGCGTGAGACGTGAAAAAAGCATTCAGCACAGGGGGTGCACTGCCTCTTGGCCTCTACCTGTAGCAGCAACACCATGACCTCGCATGATCCCAAGGCATTGCACACCGCTGCTGTGGCCATACAAACTGTCTTGCTGATAATGTTTGCGACTCCAGCAGCTGACCCTCTTCATCTTGCTGCCATATTCTGTTTGCCAGCAAGTGCTGTGCTTTTCTTGTGCACGTACTGTGATCCATCGCTGTTCAAAAAAGCACCGCCAGGCTCTGTTTGCAGCCTGATCGTGACTCAAGTCTCTCCAATGCTTGCAGGTCACGCTGACACAGCACAAGTCCTTGGGAGGGAGGTAGCTGAAGACGTGATGTAAATTCCCCGCTGCAAGAGCGGAGATTGATACTGGCTCGTTCGCCTCTGGTGTGTCCATAAGGGTTTCGTTCATGATAGGTAGTCAGGTTCTTCCAGGTAGAAGCCACTTTTGTAAGCGGCATGGAGCTCACATGAGCTCGTGCTTAGCCACTTTTGGCACTGCGTGTGGCGCAAGCCACACTGTGATACGCTCGACCTCTTGCGACCAAGGGGTCCATGGCAGAGCTGCACACACTCACAGCATGTGACAACTCCCAACCAACGCCAAACGGTTCAGATCTGATCTATCGTGTGCTGAGTGCTGTGAGTTGGCAATGTATGGTCGACAATGTGTTGAACAGGAAAGCTTGTAGGCCTCAACGGCGCGCTCAGCCAAGACTTTCGGACGTAAACTGCACTACATGATCAGGGGTCATAAGAAGGTAGGATCTTGAAAAGTGCGTTCTCATAGCAACACAGTTGTTGGCGTAGCCTATGCCCTTCTTGGCAAAAATCCTCGCGAAGCCACCAACTGCTTGCCTCGTTCCCCCTGCACAGACCGACAGAGTTGCAATCATGGTACGTTCAGCCATCCTACTCTTCTCTGTTTTGTCTGGCTGTCTGCGGATAGGTCTGGGGGCGGCTGCTGCAACTGATCACCTTTGCTGTCCTATTTACACATGCTTGTCTGCAGGCTTCCCGTTTTTGGGCTGCCGGCAGTGACAGCGAGGAGGAGTCAGAGTCAGAGGTCGAAGAGACTTCGTCTGAGGAGGAGTCGGATTCCTCAAGCTCTTCAGATGAAGGATCACAGAAGAAGGGACCCTCACGGTATGATAGGGCCAACTTGAACTCAGGCTTTCTGCATTGCTTCAGAGTTTGATGCATGCAAAGGTCGCATGCAAGGTGACACCAATTTGCTATGCTATGTTATTTGCAGGTTTATGATTGGTAGCAGTGACTCAGACTCAGAGGATGACAAACGTGTCATTCGGAGTGCCAAAGATAGGCGTTTTGATGAGTTGCAGGCAACCTGTCATGAGATCAGGGTAAGCTATGTGCCGTCTGGTGTTGTTACCACTGCCTTGTTGGCCGTCCACTAAATGTCACAGGGTATCAGACAGTGCTGCTCAGCCAAAAAGGCATCAGGAGTTCATGTATGCTCTGCTGCTGAATTTTGCTGACTTCCTTGCAGAATAAAGTCAACATCAATGACTGGTCATCTGTTCAGTCCCTGTTTGACAAGCTCAACAAGCAACTTGAGAAGACTCAGAAGGTCACAGACGCCATTGGCGTGCCCCGCGTCTATGTCAGAATCCTTGTCGAGCTTGAGGACGGTCTCAAAAAGACCTTGGCTGACAAGGACGCGAAGAAGAAGATGAGCCCCACAAATGCCAAGGCTCTGAACACCATGCGTCAGCGTCTCAAGAAGCACAACGTCAGCTTCCAGGAGCAGATTGACAAGTTCAGGGAGAACCCAGAATCCACAGAGGAGGAGCCATCAGATGCTTCTGATGACGATTCTGGTAGTGATGATGGCAGTGATGAAGATGAGGAACAGGAAGACCTTGATGTGGATGGCTTTGAGAAGGTGCTGCTGCAGTCTTTGACACATCGTGACTGCAGCTGCTGAGCGCCAAAACTTGTCTACCACACCAACTTGTGTGCGAACTACAAATACAAAGCCTCTTAGCATCAACAAGCACAAGTCATAGCAAGCCAGTATCCCTGTGCAGCACTGGTTAAGGATTTGCAGCCTGTGCCTTGACTGCAAACATGACTTGTCCATCTTTCTTCTCTGTTTCTGGCTTTGTTGATCTGCAGCACGCCATTATCCAAAAGTTGGCCCAACAATGTACCAAACATGGAGGTCAGATTTGGTTTAGAGTGCAGCCCTGTCATGCTCTGCTTCTCACCTCATTCTGCTGTGCAGATCAAGACCAAGGGCGAGAAGAAGAAGGACAAGTTCTTCACCATGGACCCCACCCAGATCAGCTTTGACATGGTCCGTCAGAAGCTCAAGGACATCGTCATGACTCGTGGGAAGCGTGGTGTGGACAGAAACGAGCAAGTTGAGATGCTCACCTACCTGGCCACAGTAGCAAAGGGGCCAGTGCAGAAGCTTGAGGTCCTCATCCAAGTTGTGTCAGCCCTGTTTGACATCAACCCTAGCATGAGCACCCATATGTCTATTCCCTTGTGGAAGAGGTGTGCCGGCACTCTGCTGGAGGTGCTGCAGACTCTAGCTGACAATGACTACATTGAGGTGGATGAGATGTATGACAATCCAGAGGAGCGCACTGAGGAGCCGCCAGCTGGCCAGCCAGCTAAGGTTAGCTTCAGTCCATTCCCTTCCGAAGCTGCGCCCTGCTGTCATGGCACATGCTATGAGCATACAATTTCAGTCAAACAATATATACACAAACAACACTGCAATGCAATGCTGTATGGCAACTTTGCAGCTGTTGTACTCAGCTGCCACAGCAGAGTGATGCAACACACATGCATGAGATAGTGTCAGTTCTGGCTGTACATGATGCATGTCCTCAGGGCATGCCTACATGCTTTGTGCAGCGCCATCACAGCTCATATGCAGATATAGCCAGCCTGCTTACGACGCTAGCTGTCACCAGTGCCCTACCCAGTCACAATGGTAGATTCACTTCTGCATGTGAGCACAGCACAGCACAGCACAGCACAGCACAGCACAGCACAGCACAGCACAGCACAGCACAGCACAGCACAGCACAGCACAGCATACACTGCAGCTGCACAAGCCCATGTCACTGCTGCTGCAATCACCCTGCAGGCTCTCTGTGCATGCACAGTGACTGAACCCAGGTGCATGCCCTCAGGTGTGGGGTAACTTGGTGGGATTCATTGAGCGGCTGGATGATGAGCTGTTCAAGAGCCTGCAAGTGTTGGACCCTCACACCAACCTGTATCTGGAGAGGATGAAGGATGAGCCCCTGTTCCTGGCTCTGGCACAGAAGGTAACCACACATGACATTGATGGCCCATCAAGGACGCACGTCTTTTAGCACACAGTATTTAGCAAGCCATGTTATATTCCAGGACATAGTTGTTACTGTGCATGGGCAGCCTTGAACGTAGAACAGTTCTCATTCTTGAAGTTTTGGGCCAGTGCTCAATGCTGACATCCCCAATACATGAAGCAAAGCCCAAAGCTCACGCCCCCCATGCGTACAGCAATTCCAACTGCCCAATGCTGGCAGCCCCAATGCATACAGCAGTTCTCAATGCTAACAGGAGTCACTACCATCCTGACAGGCCCTTCTTAAAGAGTATTTCTCACAGCCAGGAAAAAAACACCTCGCTGCTGACATCTCCATTTTGGTCACAGGTCACAGAGTACCTGGAGCGTCTGAGTGATGTGCGAGGCCTGTCCAAGATGGCTCTGCGTCGCGTGGAGCACCTGTACTACAAGAACGACCTGGTGTACGGTGCCATGCGCAAGCTGGTGCAGCAGCAGCAGGCCGCCACTGCTCAGCAGACGACTCAGACTCAGCAGGAGGGCTCAGACGAGGCTGTTGAGGCTGAGGACCTAGATGAGGAGGAGACTGAGGCCAAGCAGGTACACTGGTCATGACCTATCAGTGGTGGGTTCTTGGTGGGTTTGGCTGATCAGTGGGGATGTGGTAGTTGTGATCAGGTTGCTGGGGCTTGGGATCTGACTGAGGCCATGCAGGTTTGTGTGGTATGACTCATGTTCACATGCTCACTGTACAGAAAATGTTGACATCAGATGCGTGTCCTAGATGGCATGTAAAAAAAATGTGATGTGGACAGAAACACAAGCTAATCACTACTACCATAACTTGCAGTTCTGCAATTATACACAGCAGCCTTTCATAATTAGTTAGAATGGTTTACAACGAGTTCAATGTGTTGCGAGCAAACTCATCTCCTTTGTTCAACTGCCCTCATCTCAGGCTTGGCTACTGCCCTTTCAGCTTCTCCCACCTCAATTGCCCTTTCAGCTTCCCCCACCTCCACTGCCCTGTCAGCTTCTCCCACCCCAACTGCCCTTTCAGCTTCTCTCACCTCACGCCTCACCAGCTCTTGCATCTGCAGGCTGCACAGAAGAATCATATAACTGTCTACAGCTTAGTTTCAGACTGTTGAGACATGTTGAATACTTAGCACTGATGTCTTCAACCAGGCTACTGACAACCCTGGCAAACTTGTACAACTTGTAGGTTTGGCTGAAGCTGTAAGTCATCCTCCTCTTGCTTTGCCTCCTACACTTCCAGCTGTCCCCACCTCAAAATCATGCAACCTGTACCTTCAATAAAACAACATCTCCGTATCTCCGGTCTCTTCTATAGCTCTTCCACAGCTTTCCACAAGGCTTTCCACAAGAAAAACAGAGACTTTAAAAATCAGTCATTGTACTGATGTAGAAGCCTCCTTAGCTCTTCTCAATCCCAAAACGCCTATTTCACTTCCAAAATGTCGTTCCTACACAAGCAATTCAAACCTAGAAACGTCTGGGGACAGTACAAACCCATCTCTACATTGTGGAGAGACATTTTAGCTCTTGCATGTGCAGGCTGACCAAGTGACTGTCAAGATCCCAGCAGACTTCCATTTGGATGAGGACCTGGCGGCCACCATGACCCGCCTCTCCACCTTCATCTATAAGCATGGCGATGAGCGCAGCAAGGCTCGCACCATGCTGTGCTGCATCTTCTTCGAGGCCATCCATGATGACTTCTACAGGGTGAGCACTGCTGCTGTGCCCCATGCCCTGAGCCCTATGTCCTGTGCCCCATGCCCTGTGCATGCGTATTGACTCTGTGCAATGACTCTGTGCATTGACTCTGTGCATTGACTCTGTGCAGTGACTCTGTGCACTGGCCTTGTGCATTGACCCTGTGCAATGACCCTGTGCATTGACCGTGTGCATTGACTTTGTGCATTGACTCTGTGCATTGACTCTGTGCATTGACTCTGTGCACTGACTCTGTGCATTGACCCTGTGCATTGACTCTGTGCATTGACTTTGCGCATTGACTGTGTGCACTGATGCTGTGCTTTGAACATTGCTGTCATGCTGCGCTCAGCGGCTCTTGCGTGTGACCCGAGACAAAGCTGTTTGTTGAGACAGATATGTGCTGTGACTGCATTAGCATTTACATCAGACTCTGACTTCAATGCCTACCTGACAGAGCAGAGCTGGCTTCTGCTTTGAAGTACAAAGTTTGAACAATTTTGAACCTGGCATCGTGATCTGGGCGCTTGCATGTCGCAGTAGGACACATTTTCGCGCTGCCTGCTCCTAAAGCCGTCTTGTCAGCTCATCCATGGCGCTTCACTATGCTGCAGGCGAGAGACATGATGCCGATGAGCCACCTGCAAGACAACGCTTGCTTGTCCTGCTGCAACACCTTGTCACTCCTAGCGTCTGGTCTGATTGTCAATGCCCACTCACAATGCTGCAGGCGAGAGACATGATGCTGATGAGCCATCTGCAAGACAACGTGCAGCACATGGACATCAGCACCCAGATCCTGTACAACCGCACCATGGCCCAGCTGGGCCTGGCAGCCTTCAGGGCCGGTCTTGTCATTGAGGCCCAGTCCGCCTTGTCTGAGATGTACGGCAGCGGCCGGGTGAAGGAACTCTTGGCTCAGGGCATGTCTATGAGCAGGTACTCATTCATTTGTTCAGCATGTGTTTGCCGTAGGGCGAGGGACGTACAAGTCTTATGGTTGGTACATACAGCCCTAGCGATAGATACACACAGCCCTAGGGCAAAGCACATACAGCCCTAGGGGTAGGTGCATACAGCCCTGGGTTCAAGATATACAGCCCTGGGGTCAGGATACACAGCCCTAGGATCCACCACTTACAGCCCTAGTGTTAGGTACAAACAGCCCTGAGTCAGTTCCAGGCAACAGCATACATTCATGCCTGTCCTGTCTCATTCTCTCCTTTCCTACTTCTTTCGTTCGTTCTTTTGTTCATTTCACTCGTTCATTTGTTGAACACGTGTCACCACCTTAGGGTCCTCCTCAGGGTCAGGTACACACCTTCCTGAACAGATTGCTGTACAAGTCACTGTTTTGGCTTTGGCTGTCAGTGTCCCCAGTTTGAGTCCCCTTGTTGCATTGTTTTCCTACCAACAAAAGTGTTTGCGAGGCAATAAGCAAGAGAAGCTGGAGAGTTGATGGCAGATGTCCTTTCACACACACATCAACTCAGAGCTGCTGACCAATCCATGACGTGTGTGACGCCATGTTGCAGGTACCAAGATAAGACGCCTGAGCAAGAGAAGCTGGAGAGGCGGCGGCAGATGCCCTTCCACATGCACATCAACCTGGAGCTGCTGGAGAGCGTGCACCTCATTGCTGCCATGCTGCTGGAGACCCCCAACATGGCTGCCACTGGCCTGGCGGCCCCCCGCCGGGTCATCTCCAAGCCCTTCAGACGGCTGCTGGACAATTACGAAAGGCAGACCTTCACAGGTTTGCCTGCTTGACTTGACAATCATGAGCAGCAAACCTTTTGTATGTCTGCTATGACCCAGCAGTATGGCTCGTGCATTGGACACTTTGGCTTGTTCCAATTTCGCAGTGGTAGACTTGACAGTGCAGTGGCAGACATGAGTGGCGCAGGCTTATTGGGCTAGCAAGGTGGCTGCTTGACAACTACAAGAGGCAGACTTCGCATGTTGGCTTTGGCCCAGCAACACGTCTTGTTTGCAACAGACAGTCTCATTTGTGTTCCCACTTTGCAGAGGCAGATGCAGCAAGTGTGTAAACACCAGGAAGATCATGATGTCTTGAAGTCGCATGTCGCTCTGTTAGAACTCAGAGTCTTGCTAGAATAGTCAGCAACTGCCACTGTAGCTTGCAGCATCTGCCACTGCAAGCTGATCAAGTCACACTCACTGTTGCTCTTTGGGCAGGTTGGTTTGCCTGTTCAGCTGGAATTCTGTTCGTGTAGTCATTGTGTTCATTGATGATTGCTGACCATGTCAGTGGGCTTGACCATATGGCAAGCACTTGACCAATAACTGCCACATATACCTGGGCAGCCCGGTGTGATCCTTGGCTTCTCATGAAATTGACGCCGAAGGGTGTTATTTGCACCTTTCTTTTTCTATTCTCTCTTCCACATACAAAGCCTATTGTTGTAGGTCATCTGCATCAGGCACTACAATCTGACTGCCTCTGCACCAGACGCCATCACTGAAAGTCAATGCAGCAGTGAAGGCTAGTAAGCAACGATGATTACAAGTATATTGGCTTGATGCTGTAAGGCACCGTCCAGAGCGCAATGATCAGCATTGTCGCCCATCTCGACCGGGCTCCCAAACCAGTTGTTTTCGGAGCCCGGTT
>JAABUK010002087.1_pt1 | contig 36652 bp, 36 predicted proteins | sample 5559141 | NCBI WGS metagenome assembly JAABUK01 (sample SAMN10711869, study PRJNA513367) | rock metagenome | isolation source: Antarctica rocks | place: Antarctica: Victoria Land, Pudding Butte nord | collected 2016-01-03
CCCCCCCTCTCTCCACCGCCTTCACCCCCGGACTCGGCACAAACTCCCCCCTTTCTCCAACCTCTCCCTCAACCAAAGCCCAAACACAGAGTGGAAGACTTCCGTCGTCTCCGCCTCCTTCGGCGCCGCTACAAAGTTCACCTCCATGGAACCCCCTCCACCTTCGGCGAACCCTCCGACAGAGGAACCGCCGACGCCGACGCCGTCTCCGCCTCCCCTTTCAACTGGCTGAGAAATTTCCATACTGGACTTCAACTGATGCCCCACCGCATCAAATGCCCCTTCAACACCCACTCCATCCCCCCCCTCGCCCGCGCCTCCACAATCCTCTCCTCCACCACCACCACCACCACCCCCCTTCCACTCGTTGCTTGTAATCAAAACACCTAACCTGCCCCTAACTTTGATAGGTTGGCTGGCTGGCTGCTTCTGGTGGGATGTGATTGATGGGGGATGGATGATGACTGTTTAGATCGGCGGGGGCTCGAATGGATTGGATGCTTGTAGGTAATACTCGTCTATGGGTAAGTTTCAGAGTGAGATGTATATCATTGATGTATGCCTTTCTGTGACCTTCGAGCAAGAAGAAAGGTGTGCTGTGAATGTCGCACACGGTTGGCAGCAGATTGAGGCGTCGACTGGGCTTTTCTCAATACAGTCGGTCGTGATTTCTTCTAGCCAGCGGGTCAGTCTGTCCAGACATCCCTTCTTCTGCCCAAAGAGTATTGAAGTCTTCCCCTCTGCCTGTAGCCTGATAATGCCCAGTCCACTCCGCATCCCTGTCTCTCTCTCAATTGATAAAGTTCACACAAAACGCATGCAAGATCAAACTTCCAAACACGAAATCCGCAAACGCCCTCTCACTGCTCACACCTCCATTCTGCTCTCCCACCTCCCCACTCGCACCATCCATCTTCTTCGCAGCAGCTTTCTTTGCCTCCGCCGAAGCCGTGGGTGGTAGTCGCTCGGCCGTCTGCATGCGGAGAGAAGCTGTGAGGACGAATTGACCGACGGCGGCAGAGAAACCGGATAGGAAGGCGTTGAATGGCTGGAAACGCACATGAGATTGAACGCGATTAGCAAGTAGATTCCGAAAGACCCTGCTTTGATAGAAGGGCATAACCTACGTAATTACCAAACAAAATAGCGTAGAGGAATTGTACAACGCCGATCAAGACCAAGAACGCCATGAATGCATCGAGAAGGAATGTTCGAGCGGGTGTAGACTGGCGATATTCGTTCCAGACATGGAGAGCGATGTCTTGCGGGGAGGATGTGGAGCTCAGGGAGGAGGGAGGAGCAGACTTGGTTGAGGTCTGTGCAAGAGAGGTCGTTGTTGTGGTCGAGGGTTTGGATGGCGTCGAGGTGGATGATGCTGCTGGCTTCTTTGCCATTATGGTTTCGATTGGGTGGGGATGCAACGGCACCGAGAGTTCGAGGGCTGGTAGATTTGTTCTATGGAGTGATCGCGAATTGGTTTGCGATTGAAGCTTACAAGCTGCGAGACCAGTAAATTCAATGCCAGGTGTTGCCAAGATTTTGACCCCTGGAGCTTGGGAGGCTCTGATCCGACCAGTCCGATGGGTAGAGGTGCATCATTCTCTCTCGCGAATGCTTCCTTTGTTTCCACCCAGAGCATCCCATTGATCTTGCGCCAGCAACCACTAAAGACTATTCGAACATCATGGTAAGCTTGTGCGTTGCTGAACGTGCTGCATGGCCTTCTGCGCCGGATCTTCCACGAGATCCGGATCAGCTTTCCACTCGGCACCCTTCCCCATCCAGCTTTCCTGATCCTGACACTTGACGTCCTGGCCAGGCATCCGAAACTCCTGCCTACATCCTATCGGCTCTCACTTCAGTGGGCGGCATCATCGGCTACGCTCGCACAGGCTCGGTGCCATCCATCGCAGCGGGCCTGACCGTCGGTGCTCTGGTGAGCCTCCCTCCCTCCCTCCATTCATCATCCTGTCACCGACCGTTTGCGCGTTCGCCCTCCTGCATTCAGGAACGAATCCTGACTAATGTCCAAATAGTACGGTCTAGGCGGCTATCGCATTCAGAAGAGACAGCCATACGGCATCGAGCTAGCGCTCCTAGCATCAGTGCTGCTGGCTGGATCATCTATCCCCAGGGCGATCAAGACTGGAAAGCCGCTTCCGATCGGACTGGGTGTGCTGGCTGCCACAGGGCTGATCGTCTACGGAAAGGGGTTCTTGGACTCGAGATAAGGGGAGGGCGTAGCAATGCATGTGGTTTGGAAAGGTGCAACAGGCGTGGGCGGCTGAAAGTAAGGAAAAGGAACAATATGAGAAATGACTGCAATTGACAGACCAAATGTGGTTCTTCGTTTTGAATGTGTTCTCTCTAGCCTTCGTCTGCATTCGACATTCCATCTCTAAGCTTGGAAAAGTCCTGGTCCTCTTCCCCTAGCCCAGCATTGGCGTCTCGCTTCTTGCCGTGTTTGCGTTTCCTTGTGGCTTTCGGTTGGCTTTCTTCTGTCGAGACGCCATTAAGCTTTGGCGACGATGCTTGTTTAGATGCGTTGTCAAGAGCTTGCGATTGTTGGACTTTTTGCTTTGGTCTTGGTTTCTTCTTTAGCACACTCAGCGGGTTCGGTCCTCGCACTTTCTTCGTCTTGGTCTTTTTCGGTGCACCTGGATCAGGTCCTCCACCAGACTCCTTTTCCTCGTCGTTTCGGTCGTCGTTGTCGTCCTCATCTCTCTTCCTCTTTCTACTTTCCGTTCCGAGTAAGCCTTCCCTAAACTTGCCCTTCTCCTCTCTCCTACGAACACCCAGACTTGCACCCGAGAGCTCTTCCAGTATCATCACAGACCGCTTCACATAAATGACAGGCACACCCGGGATTGCTCTTGCATGTGCTCTGATATCCGCACCCGTAGAAGCGCTCATCGGCCTCCTCCCCTTCCCAGTTTGCGCATTCTTCTTATCCCTCACCGGCAACGGATCCGCCGTAGCAAGCACAAAATGTTGTTTATTCTTCGGCTGCTGATTCCCCGTCATACCTCCACTCAATAGATCGAGCAAACATTCCTCCTCAGCCAACACCTCCTCCTCCTCCCCTTCCCCAACTTCAGCATGTGAGCAATGTCTCAACGGCAGATCTGTCGGCGGCGGTAGGAAATCCGGTCTCTGACTCGTATGGAGGTCTGTGGTCTGCAAGATAGAGGCGAGTGTGCATTTGGTGATGAAAGGTTTCACCTTGCCGTGAAGGGTGTTCTCGAGGTAGCGGTGGATGGGCATTTTGAAGGCGTGGAGGGTGCGGAGGTGGTTGGAGTCGACTGAGAGCAGGAACGTCAGTCAACTACAGAACATACGGGGCCCTTTGGCCATACCGAGTACTTGATATGGTTCCCGAAAGCCAAAAGCGAGCCCATACTGCTCCATGATCTTGCGGTACTTTTTTGAGCGTTTGGCCCGCATGGCTGTGGCGCTTTGGTCGAGATGCAGTTCAAGGAAGAAACGCCGATAACGAGGAGAGTCTTCGGTTCACCAGGACGTAGATACCTGAGCATGTAATTACGAGTCACAAGCCGTTAGGCTTCAATGACAACCCGGAGTTGGACTCGTTGCGAAAGAAAGTTCAAGCTGCGAAGGGTCTGAAAAGTGGTCTGTGCTTGCAAGGCGTATCTGCATTACCCCTTTTGGCAGGACGGGAGGACTGGCTAAATACAGCAATGGATTGAGCAGATCTTTTTTTTCATCCTGAGATTTCTAGTAGTTCTGCCTAATAAGTCATATATCTCATCATTATCAGTCGCTCCGAACGCTTTGCAAGTCGTACACGAACCAGCATATATTTTCCTGCAAATACCAGTTTGCCGGAAATGGTCACCGCTCAGGCATCTTCTTCTGTGGCTGTCTCATCCTCTTCAGCCATAGCCTCATCATTCATCATCTCGTCATCCGTAGCATCGTCATCCCCGTTGAGATCCTCGTCTCCAGGTAAGCCTTTCCACTCCAAATAATCTTCAGCAACCCACTTTCCACTTCTTGGTAACCTGTAGGGGTCGAATGGGAAATAACCCTCCAGCATACCACTTTCGCCCACCCATCCAAGATCCCTCTCGATCTGGCCCATCCCGTCATCCGCCAGGTCTCGCCTCGCATTTGATAGCCTGACATGTTTATTGCTCTCGATCTTTGGAAACAAGTACAAAAATTGCAGACGACGACACGTCTCGGCGAATTGATTGACGATATCTGGCGTACACACGCGTAGCGGATTAAGTGTTGAGTTCACCGCCAAGGTTAGATTCGTCTTGGCAATGTTCGGGAATTGATACTGCCGGGCTTCCTGCTCGTCGTCCGAATCATCTCCGGTGTCATCTGCAAGATCGCGCCACCTGAAGCAGAAAATGTACATGATTGCCTGCATCATCGAGTAGAAGCTGGCATATTTTCTGAGATCTGGACCACGACACGACTGTTCCAATTCTTGCCGCAAGATCTCGAGCTCGGCACAGAGGAGTTGAAAGCAGTCCTTGATAACATTGAGAGGAACGTGCGCCCCTCTACCAACAAAGCCAGCAAGATATGAGCCTGCCGTTTGGCGTAGGACAGGTGGCTGGTTGTGGTCGAGGAGTGTCGATATGCATGTTGTGGCGTATTTATCGACGAAAACCGAAGACGTCTGCGAGAAGTGAAATATCAGAAACTGTGCATGTCTAGATCGGTAGGTTGGTAGGATAAGATTGCTAAAATGTGTCGTGAGAAGGTTCATAGCATCATCACGGACCTCGAGAGGTGAAGTGAGCACCAAGGGGTGGTAGTATTCGAACAGCAAGTCCATGACAGCATCAACAGTCTCAAGATGCGCCATGACTCTGCGCCGCTGCACTTCAACAGGGTCAAGATCATCCTCATCATCTTCAGAACTGTCGCTGGTTGTACTTCCACCATCCTCCTCGTCTTCGCCTACATCTTCGTCCACGGTCGCTTTGCTGAGAGAGATCTGGGACGCCGAATTCACCAATGTTTGCGATGAAGAAACTTCTTGGACGATCTCTTCACCGAGCTCGTCCGCATAATCTTCCATGTCGACCTGAACAGAGACATCAAGCTTGATGAGCTCTGAAGTTATCACACCGAGCACCACAGCTTTGAGCTCTTGTGCGTGTTCTAGCAGCGCGAGGAAGTTCTTCGTGTATATCAGTCGCTCCTGTGGTTTTCGATAGTCCATAGTGAGTTTGCGCTGGATGACTTGTGCAAGCGTGCTGCTGGCCGCCGGAACCAGACTTAGCAGATAAATTATCGCCCTTCGAGCTCTAGAATGTATCTGCAGCTGTTTAACAACTCTGGATCCTGGCAGTCTTCTGGTGCGCTGCTCGCCTAGCAGATCAACGAGGGTGTGGAGTATCTTTCCAAGAAAACCGGACTTTGCGGCTGCGAGATTTCCCAAAACTTTGATGTAGAGGTTGACAAAAGTCTCGTCTCTTCCGACCCACTCGCCGAACAGGACAGCATTGACGAGTCCAGTACAGCTCTTGTCCAAACTACTGACATGCGCAAGGATAGCCTGCAGATGAGCCTGCACAGCTCTTGGAGATGGCGCGTTCTCTCTCTTGGGGTCGGCTGAAAAGATCTGCTTGACCCTCTCGTATGCTTCCTCATCATTGCCGGCCAGATGTCGCTGGATCGCACGACGAACCTGCTCACGAATGAGCTGGGGGTCGACTTTGACCTCGTCGTCTGCTGAAACGTATTCAACGTCTGAATCGAAGGTCACTCGCGATCTTTTTGATGGCGATGAGGGGATTTCCATGTCACTTGATTCATCTCGTGTTCTTTTTAGCACCGGCCGTGGCTTGAGTGCGCCGGATGGGAAGGAGTTGGCTGGAGTACCGGCAAGGTTTACGGAGGCTGCACGGGGCGCCAGAGTAGCCATTTGTGAGCTGTGACGGTTGCATGAAGATAAGACAGCCAACGAGCTCAATCTTGCCACTGCCACTATTGAGCTCGGGGGACCACGAGCTGAAAGTGAGGAGGACTAAATTTCTTGCTGCGGCACAGAACAAGAAGGTCGTGTGGGCAGAAAAAAGTAAGTGGATTTAGCGTCACTAGCTCAACGCGACAAAACTCTGCAATTATCAATACTCAGTACGCTTCGCTCGACTTCTCCATACGGATTGGCGCTGGATGCCCACTGCTCTAAGCGCCGTGAGCAGAAGGCGATTGTTAAGCTGCTCTCTAGCATCCACTTCATTCTGTTGTTCAGCTGCAGTCAGGTTGTGTAAACTTAGGAACTGGCCCGCCCGCCAGCTCATGAGTCTACCCATAACCAGAACCAGACACAAAGAGAGAGTTGTGATACATTACGTGAGTAGATACCTATAGTAAGGGGTCCGTGGACCCTAACCAATGTCAGATAGCCGGCAATGGTCTTTGCAGCCGAGAGGATAGCATCACGGTCGACTCCGGCGAAGAAAACCGGAGATGGATCACTGTACTAGCGGCATCTATATGGTGGCCCATATGTACAGCAAAGGTGGCTAAGAGAGAGAAGCAGGTACGTCGCTCCCGAATAGGAAGACAAGTCGAGGCTATCCAGTGGATGTGACCCAACGGCGTAAATCCCCCCTGCCGCCCCGCTCTAGAAATCTCTTTTTGTCAGCATGACCGGCCCAGTATATACGTGCCTTCCCTTGACGATGTAGTACGCGACCGAAATAAAGATCATGCCTCCGTACATGAGCACGGCCCAGTTCATGGTCTGCGCCGTCACGGGTAAGGCGATGGGCCAGAAATAGAAGAACCAGATGGGAGTGAGGAAGACGAGCGCCGCGATGTTGACCGCGAGGCCATATCGTCCCAGCGACCATCGCCGTGGTGGCAGAGGCTCCCCCCGGACGCGTTTCAGGACGACGCAGCCGATTGTGATGTAGTATGAGGATACTATGGAGACGCCGCCTAAGGAGTTGATAGCGTTGAGGGCGGTGCTGGAGCCGATGTTGATGCAAGAGAGTAAGGCGGTGATGCAGAAGGAGACCAGCACGGCGCGTAGGGGAATGTTCCACCCGGGAGTAACCTTTCAAAGGCGTCAGTCAACCCTTGAAAAGGAATGAGAGGGGAGGATAAAACATCATATTACCTGTGAGAGAAAGCCAGAAAAGGGGAGACCGTTATCGCGCGCAAATGACCAGATTTGTCTAGAAGCCGTAGCCACTTCGCTAATGCAGCTGGAGGTGAGACAGATGATGATCACGGCGGTCATAGCGTTGGTGGCCGCGAGGCTCTGGGTGGCGTTGTAGAAAACCTGGATGAAAGGGTACTTGGTCGGCGTAGCCAAGATGCTCGTAACATCGCCCAGGGTAAAAATCAATGTGACGGCCATGATAAAACCCATAAAGGAGTTCAGAGCTACCGACCACATTATTGCTCTCGGCACCGTGGCTGAAGCATCTTTGATTTCTTCGGCTGTTCATTTTGCAATCACAGATCAGATACGTGAGCTGCATTGGAGAAATGATGTTGGCCTACACATGTGCACGGAGCAGTCGTACCCAAGCAAGGCGCTGAATGGCGTGCTCAGGCCGATCATGGCCGACAAACCAGTACTGGGCCAGCCGCCATTGTTCGTGAATGTGAGAAGAACGTCGTGTGCATTTCCTCGAGGGGCCAAGACCCACAGAGGTATGATGACGGCGAAAAGGCCAGTCAGATGAAGGATAAGGACAATTCCTTCGATTAAAGGCAATCTTGTAGCCAATGACGTGTTAAAGAATATCGAAAAGCCGATGGCAGCAATGGCCAAGAGCGTTCCGTGCCAGGCTTGGTATGCGTATTTTTCATCGTTTAGGATGATCAAGCCTTGAATAATCGTCCCGACAATGAAGGCGACGCTGGCGAGGAAAACTTGCCAACCCGTGGCACAGAGCCATCCTTTGCCCAATCATAAGCGAAGCCAGCCATTGACCGCTTAAATGAAAACATACCTACTATATAACTCAGTGGCTTCTGTATTGTGCGTGGGGCGAATTCGGACACCCAGTGGTATTGACCTCCAGCAGTAGGGGCCCTGGTCATGGATGTTTCAGCATCCTTCCCAAGAAGGATAGGGAGCCACACACATGGAAGCCATTTCAGCCAAGCTTGCGTAAACCAGCGACAGCCCGATCGCGCAGATGATGAAGCCCCAGAAAAGGTTCGCCGTCCCTCCGTCTATGAGAACGAAGGAAATGAGTCTGCGAGTGTGTCAGTGCTAGAAAAGGCTAGGGGGAAAGAGGATGTTGCGATCGTACGGTAGTAGAATCTCCCAGGTACAGATCACAGTGCTTGCAAAGCCCAACATGGTCACGAATTTGAAGTTGCGCTTGGGAGAGAAAAAGGGCGTCAGTCAGGTCGACAAGTATAGAAGAGCATTCCAGACGGATCGTCTATCCACGGCACACGCTCTGTCTGCACTTACACGCAGGACCTGCACTTTCCCGAGGGTTTGCATGTCCCTCTTGTCGGTGACCGTCCCTCTGTACCTAGACGGGACATGTGGGTCAATGACCCCGTGCTCGTCGAGCTCCTCCAACTCTTGAGAAGATTCATATTTGAGCCCTTTTGGCGAAGAAACTGCGACTGCGTCTGCTGTAATACTCATGGTGGTAGCTGCTTCTGTCTTGACCAGGGCCCAAGCGATGGCGAGGAGGAGGAGGAGGACGATGAGCAGGAGAAGTACTACTCCGGAGTAAGTCGGTGTGCAATTGCAGGCTGGAAACAATGTCTTTCTGTTAGCATCAATTGCGCTAGGAGCGCGGAAAAAGAGCCCTGGTGCGGCACCAAAATCGCCGGTGCTCTCACTAAATCAGTCAACTCCTCGATCACTGGCTGAATCATGAGCCGTCAACACGACAAAGCTCAGCAAAACGGAAGCAGTTCCCCTAGCTCGGAATGCTGATCCATCGTGTCCCATTCGGACCACTTTACACATTGGTCCGGGACTAAGCCGTGATGCAAGTCGAGTCAGACTGCGAGCTGTCACAGGTGCTTGTCACGATTCTGCCGATCTTTCTTGGAGGAACCTAGCATTGTTAGTGTGTGATACATGATTCTGGGGAGTCAGTGCCCTGTCGAGCAGTGTTATTGTATTCCTGGGGGCGCATGAAAGTGGACTCCAAGAAAGGGAGACAATGATCGTGTGCAAGGACTAGGGGGGAAGAAGAGAACATGCCTCCACTCTTTCACACGCTCTTTATGTATAATCTTTCTTGGGTTCCCGCTGCTGCTTGTTTAATGTCGGTCTTCTTTCCTGGACAGAATCTGCCATGCCCGCTCCCGCAGTCCCTGAAGGGCAGGCTCCGCCTTTTGCCGTTGTAACTCCAACAGATCACAGCGCGTGGATCATCATCGCGACGGCGTTCGGTCTGTCCTGTGTCTTGTTGTTCTCTTTCATCAGACTTTTCATTCGATTGACAATCGCTCCTCCCTTTGGCCTTGATGACGCATTCCTCGGTTCCGCAACGGTTTGTTTCCCATGCATTCGCTACATTAGTCAGCGTTGTCTTGCAACTTACCACCATTTGCAGGTCATTTCGATTGTTCAATCCTCGATCACCCTTTATGCAGCCTCTCTCGGGCTGGGCAAGTCCATAGAACTCGTGAACCCCGAAGGTCTTGCGAAGGTCCAGAAAGTCAGCTTACACCATGGCCCCAGCTCTGACCATAAGTCTGACCGCTGTTAGCTGTTTTATGCCAGTACAATTCTCTTTTTTGCCGCTCTCGGGCTTTCGAAATGCTCTATTGTGGGTCTGCTTCTGCGCATGACACCCAGAAAGGGACAGTCGCGAGTGTTCAAAGGGACGTTGATATTCTTGGCCGTTTGGACGATTGCATCGACTCTCGCCATCGCATTGCAGTGCAATCTGACACATCCGTGGATTCTGGTAGGCGAACGGTGTCCTGGATCGGTACGTCAATTGTTTCCAGCAGTCTCTTTGGCCGTCGCTTACGCCTCATCTCTTAGCTCCTGCGGTGGCAGGTTCTCGGAAGCTTGGATGTTATGACCGAGCTCGGTTTGGTCTCCCTGGCCGTATATCTGATTTGGAATCTTCATCTCTCCAAAATAAACAAAGCTATTGTTGTAATCACGTTCGGCATCCGGTTTCCGTAAGTCTTTATTTTCATTAGCCACCAACTGCCAGCTTGCAATCTTCGCCTTCATCTTTTACCCTCTAATTATCCGTGATAGGATTCTAATCACCATCGCCTTCCGTCTTCACACTTTTGACCAGGCGGGCCTTACCGTTAACCCAACCCTGCGAGAGACTCTCTTCATTGTCTGGTCCCAGGCAGAGTTAGACTTCTCTATTGTCGCCGCCACAGTCCCGAGCCTACGCCGCTTCGTCGCTGGGCTTGCCACTTACTACGGCGCCCTCGACCAGAACAAAGTTAATGGCGGATCCAGTTACGAAGTCCGTTCGGACGGCGATATCCGCCTATCCCCCCTGACATCTACCGTCAAAAGCGCCGATCACGACGGACATCGTCCTATCCATTTTGATGCGGCTCAGTCCACGAAAAGATCTTCCGTTGCAAGAGCAGAGCAAAGTAATAGCTGCGGACTGCCCTCGGATCCGAACTGGAATCGCGGGATAGACTACAACATCGACCGCCAGGTCCTCAGCAAATGGAACAAGACCACTGGAAACGAAGGATTTACCGCCACTCATGTATTGGCGCAGGACTCAAATAGCGTCGGAAGCAACGAAAGTCAGCAAATGATCATTAAAAAGGATGTGACATGGACGGTTGAGCACGGGCCAAAGAGATGAGATTGGAGTTCTTGCAACACCAGGGCAAGCCGGGGAACAGAATTCCCCGGACATACATTAGACTGTAAGCCGTACGGGAGAGTAGACCACAGGGAAATTGTAAAAGCATCGTTGTCTTGCAGCTTGACGAGGTCTTATTCTTGGAACTTACACCGGGTGGTCAAGTTCCGCTGCCAGCGGCCATTTCGATGAGGCGAGAGAGAAGATTAACGAGGAAAATGGACTTAGGCGAATGGACCTACTTGTGTTGTCTTGGTGACAATTCATGATGGGTGCTTGAATGAAAATGAGCCATCGGACGATGGTGAGTCGAAGGTGAGGCATACTGGTAGGCGGCAGCTCGCCCCACAGCTAGTGCCACGAGCGTAAAGCGACGGAAGCAGTCCGTCTCAAACAGTCTGTCACTTGGTCTGAACAGCATTGCAAAAGTCCACTGTCATGAACACTGGATCCCTGGACTGTTCAACGACCATGCCCAACACACCGTTCAATCAAGCTCAACAGGAGGGGATCATCGCTGCATTGTTCCGAAGAGAAGACAACAAGGCCATAATCGAGAAGCATCATGTCTCCGAAAGGCAGCTTCGCCGAATCACGAGCAATCTCAAAACCCACGGCACATTTCATGCTCCTTCGACGAAGAAGATGGGCAGGCCAACTTGCCTGAATAAGGAGGTTGAGGAAGTATGCTGACCGCCGCCGCACATAGGGCTTCAGCTAACAGGGGCTGCAGGATCTCAGACAATATGTGGCAGCGCAGCCTCTTGCATTACTTGTCGACATGCAGAAATATGTGCAGGAGAAATACAGCATCAAGTGCAGCCGCGCGTCGCTGTCGCGTAGGATCCGGGAAATGGGCTACACACGAGGGATCATCCGACGCGGCTTCCGCTCTGACGATCAACAAGTGCCTGAGATTTCGCCGGCAGATATGCTACGAATAATGGGAGATCCATCGCCAGACGACGAGATGATGAACCTGCCTCCAAACGCGAAGAGAGCAAGGTATGCGTGGTTGATGGATGGCGAAAAGCCAGTCAAGAAGGTCAAGAAGCCTAAGACAAAGGACACCGAATCAGCGCAGGAAAATGCTGAAGCAGAAACACATGATCCCATCGACCCAGCAATTCAAGATGCTCCGGCTGAACAGCTACCTCAAGGACAGTCACAAAGCCACCACCAGCCTATGCCTTCTAATGGCTATTCACAACCGCCAATGTATATTTCGCCGTATCGACAGGTAACGACCAGTGGTGGACTTGTGATCTCTGGTCATCCCTTGGATTCAAACCGAAACATGGGTCAGCACATGTCTCCTGAAGGCTCAATGTCGATGACCACTGTACCTCATGTCTGAGCGGAGTCGTGCCTCTCCTGGTGTTTTGGGTGACATGTCGGCCGAAGGTGCTTTCAAGCAGCGATCCTGATTTTGTGTGGTGTTCTCAAAAAACCGGTTGTTGTACTAGAAGTCGCTTTGAGCTTCGGTAGAGCCTTCTTTCTTTGAGCAGTACAAGGGCCTTGCTCTCATCAATGCAATACGCATGCTTTTCCCATCCTCTCCATCAAGCAAGCCGCGGTTTCTTGACAACTTCATCCTCCGAGACCTCGTCTACTTCCATGCCGTCCCCACTCTTTTCGATCTCAGCTGGTGCGGCGCCCCTCTTGAGACCCTTCATCTTCCTCGTCTGCAACTGTCCCAGATCCTGGCGACTGAGATGCACCCTTCCAATCTTATCACCCATAGTATCCATCCCCACATTCTTCTGCTTAGACTTGAAATCTTCATCCCCTCGCTTCCCCCTCTTCATAGCCTCCTTCATCACCCCAGCATCAGCCTCTTTCTTCCTTCCAACCTTGAAATCAAACTTCGGCCCCACCTCATCCAGCTCAACCCTCGGCAGCTTCTGTCCACTCTTCCTCGTCTTGACCTTATACCACCGTAGATGCACATTTGGATTCTGCCCATTCTCCGGCTCCCCAGCCGCGATCATAAGCAGATACTGTAGTCCCTCCACATCAATACTCCTTACCTCCTCCCCACTGAAGATATCCAGCAGCAAACTCTTCACCGTCGAATACGTCTGCACCATCTCCGAATCCGACGTATCGCCCCACACACTGCCCGCAAATAGAATCATAGGCTTCATTTCCACGCCCACCTGCAGCTTCTTCACTCCGCCCTCCCCCGCTTCACCCTCTGGCGTAGGCAGCAGAAGCAACTCCACCATCTCCAACACCCTCTTATCAAATATCCTCAGGATGGTGATGGCATTCGGTCTCTTCTTACTACTGCTCCCCCACATAACAAGCCCCGATTCATTCTTCTCAGCCAAAAATTCGAGCGAGTCGACATTCTCGAAGGGGTGGACGTTTTCATTCTTCTTGGTTAGGAGAGTGGAGTGCGGGCGTGTGAGGGTGTGAAAGGTCTTGAGGACGGTGTGGAGCGCGGGTGGGCATTTGGGGCCGTGGAGGAGGAGGGTTTTTTTGCGGTCTTCGATCGGTTTGGGGTCGCGTTGTTTGAGGATGCGGGCCGTGCGCGCGTTGCGGGGTTTGCTGAATGATTGTTAAATCTTTTGAGTACCAGTGGAAGGGGAGGAGCTTTGGTTACACTTCGCGCAGCATGTCTGATGTCCTGTTGCGGTGCAGTCTGTGTGGAGTGCTAGCACGCTGCTCACCAACGCTGAGATGAATATCCGAGAGGAACAATTTTTTAGGTTTGCTTATCGATAAACACCCTGCTATTCCCGTTCAAACTAATTACCTAATTTGATATCTTCCGGTTCGAGCTTGGCATATCACCTCGTGAACAATCGGCGAGCTGATTAGTGACTCCTTTACAGAGACATTGGCCGCGCGCCAACAGCCTGTAAGTGGCGCCAATCAAAAGAATATGCCAGGAGGATGCGTAAGCGATACAAAGGAAGGGTAATTCTACAAGATTAGAGAGGAGGCTCGCAATTGGACCAAGATGACCGTGATGAAGATTATCCTCGCTGGCAAGGCTCATGATGTGAAGCAATTCTTACTTCGTTAAACCAAGTCTCTTGTCTTGCTTGTCTGCTCGCACTTTTGTTCATACACGGCGTATCCTTCCTTACGACCCCCTCGATGCAATGTTTGCACACAAACCGGGAATAGCCGGGGCGACAAGTGTATGCATTATCGTTCCATACAGTTTCTTCGGCGTCATTCAAGATCTTTGCAGAATCTAGTACTGTCGACGATATCAGTGGCGACCTTCACTACTCAGAGCAGGCTCATTCTGATGCAAGGCCCACTTACGGAGACGACATTCTCCTAAATGCTGAATGAGCAGGTCCGGGCCGCTACGCCAGCCAACGCCTTGTCTTGTGAAAGCGAAGGGAGGTCCTTTCCTTCGAGGATGTTGAGCTCCCGCTGCCGCCAGTGCATTCGACAACCGTAAGGAATTATGTTGTGAATGGAGGTGCGAGGCGGTTTTCCTTCATCACCTTCGTTACGAGAGTCGCCTCCAACGGGCCAATTCAGTCGTGAAACACAGGGAAACGTCTTTTTGTCCTCCCGTCATCGATCCTCAGGTATTCAATCTTGGAGCATGGAACTGTCGCTTCAGCCAAAACAGCATTGCTGGAGCGTGCTGCGCTAGTGACATTGGAGCACTCAAACGCTAGGTGGTTGCGAAATTGCTCTGGTACCCGGAGGCGTGCCATGCTGGCCAATTCCTCGTTGACTCAGCGCCTTCGCAAGCAAGTCCTCCGACCATCGCCACAATGAATCCTCTGGAATCAGCTCCATCTTCCGAGTTCGAACGACGTCTGTCAGCAGCTCTATCGCCTTATCGACCTGTCCTGTACCGAGGTAGGCATTAGCCAGTTCGTATAGCGAACATGACCGTTGTTGTTCATCCGTTTGCGAGGCAGTATTCTCAGCCTGTAATACCGCTTCTAGCAGCTGTACACCCTTCTTTGCTTCTCCTACATTGACGTAGGCTGCACCTAGTCGGCGCTCCGACACCAGCCGATTCATATTCTCCGCCCTGAATATCCTCTTCTGAATCTGGACCACCGTCTCTAGTATCGGTATCGCCTTGCCCGCTTCCCCTACGGTGACATAGGCTCTGGCTAATTGAGACTGCGAAAGTAGTTGATTCATATGCTTAGGCTCAAGCGTAGATGCTCTTTTAAGAACTACTTCTCTGAGTAGTCGTATCCCTTTGTCCCCTTCTCCAGCGGTTATATAAAGAAAACCTAATTCGTGCTGCACAGATAGCCGCTTCAAGCTCCCTGGCTCATAATACTGCAATATGTGTTCGAACAATTGTATTGCTTCGGCAGTTTTCCCCCTCCGCCCATAAACATGGCCCAACTGTTTCTGCAAGAAAAAGATGCCTGTGTGCGCTGGCCCGAACATAGCCTTGTAGATTTGAAACTTCTTCTCAAGCAATGTTTCAGACTCATTGAACTTACCGAGTGAAATATAGCAGGAAGCCAAATCACAGGATACAGTAATGTCAGCTCGTGGTCTGGCGCTAACACTCTCATGCCCGACGAGAAATGATAAGACGCGCTCGGCTTCTGTTAGGCTGCGTGTCGAAAGTAATAGGCGTGCCAAACAAGATAAACACTGAAAAACCTCAAATTGAAAGACCAAGGATTCGAGAGGCAAGGCGCGTATATACGACTCCACATGAGACTGCAGCTGTAGCCAGAACAGATCGTAATCGTGTGAGCTCTTCTGAGATAGTGCCAAAATGCAGCCTGCTGAAACTCTAGCCTCGTCCCTATCCGAAGCTTCAAGCCGGTCGCTAGCCCAGGCGTGAGCCAAAGGATGCATCGTCAGAGTGCGAGTAATTTCATCTATGCTTACAATGGAGAACGAAGCTAGATCGGCGCACGCCTGATTGAGCAGGATCGTGTCTAGTTCATCATCGACGAAACATTGGCGTAATCGTTGCCGTTTGGTGGGCCTCGATTGATCTGAATTTGCGGAGAGGGGGTGAAGACGACCTCTGGACTTCGTCTTGTCATCTGGCAAATTCTGCAAAAGAGCATGAAGTCGCCACACATGCCAAGTGTTCAGGTTGACAAGATCATCGGTATGCTCAGGTAAGTCCTTGGACAGAATGGCCTTGCCGGACTCCCACGCTCTATCGAGAATGGAGGATATCGGCACGCTGTCGAAGTGGACAAAGGCTAAGAACCGGAGGAGCGCAAGGGCGATCTTCGCAGAGCCCGAATGGTCGGCAGATTTCTCCAGATGCAACGCTGATACCTCAAAGGTGGCATAAACGTCTCCATAGACGGACGCGGCTTGATCATGACGAAAGCTTAGAAGGCGCTGACGCTGCCGTTTGAAATGGTCTGGGTATTGCTCGAGGCTGCATAAGCCTTGCAGTATGAAAGCGCCGGCCTGAACAATGGCCAGAGTGTGTGATCCCAGGATAGTTACCACCTTCTCAGCAGCACTTTGATGGGTGCTCCACGAATCTTGCTTGCCACATATAGTCTTTAGAAGCAGTGCTATAGCATCGCTGCGGTCAAGGCTCTCCATTGTCGTCCATCCAACGTTGTTGTGAACATGACATTGGGGATTTCGTGTTGTCAAGACGATACATCCTCGGTTGCCAGATGGGAAATATTCGGCATAGTCGGGGCTGCGATCATCGGCGTTGTCTAGGACCAGCAACCAACTGTGTTTGATAGCCGCCAGCCATTTCTTCACTCCATTGAAAGTCGGCTCTGGTATCTCACATGTCTGTCCGACGTCCACGAAGCCGCGCTCAGCATTTGCTTTGCTGCTTACATCAACCCAGAAGACTCCCCAGAACCTAGTTCGCTAGCATAAGCCATTAATAAATCCACAAAAGGGGAGAAACAAACCTTTCGCGAACATTTTCGGCCACCTTCAAGCATATCTCGCTTTTTCCAATACCGCCCATGCCAACGAGGACGAAACGTCTTTGCTGGTCCTCGAACTTCTTGTCAGGGTTGCATAACTGCTGCTGTATCTGCTTTATGACACTCACTCGGCCCGTGAAGAGTGTACTGGAGCCTCGAGGAATAATCCAATGTTTATTTTGGCCTATTTAGTGCTTCAAGTTAGCGCTAACAGGCCCAAGAAATAGAGTACATTTTCACTTGACCGCCAGCGATGCTGACTATCAACGTCTCAAAGCAGAATGCGATGTCGACTCACATGCAGGCTGCATCTGTACCACTTCCTGTCTTGGTATGAAACCCAAAAGCTCCTTGGCAAAGGCAGCAGCAGTAGCTGCAGCGTATGGTTGCCACCTCTTATTCTTGTGTGTGTCTGCAAAATCGCTGATACCTCGAATCACCAGGCAGGGAAAAGTGTCCATCAAACCAGCTGCCTCCATCTCAAAGCATAGTATACCCAACTCTTTCGCAATCTTATTCCTGGTCCGACCGTGACGCATAACTTGATTCGCCGAGGCAATATTACCATAATGGATCTGTGGATCTGACGTTTTCCGAGCCTCCCACTCTTCAGGCACCCTTGAAGGATCGCATCTTTTACAATCTGTGGGTCCGCTCTTATGGTCTTCCAACGAATCGAAAAGCTGGTCATGAAGGACGCCAGGGTAACTGTAGCGCTCGACCATATACGGTTCTTTCTCGAGCATCGATTCCAGTATATCCGTGATCTTGGTTCCTCTTCTCTCGTGATTTGTTTGAAGACTTTGCAGGGAATTCAGTAACACTTTCGGAGGCTTATTGAGATCAGAGGTGCGCTTGAATATGCCTTCCGCCTCAGTCTTGCCAAAATCATACTGCACGACTCCACCGAATTGTCCTTTGGGTTGACTGACAACAACGTCCCCAAGATGCACGTCATTCTCCTCACTCCACACGCCTCCTCCAATCCCAACAAGCAGACCAAAGTTGATCTCAAAGCTGCGACGCATGTTCGTGGCAACATTGCAAGCATTGACGGTACCCGGACTACCAGCTGGAAGGCAAGCGATAACGACGTTGTGACCTCCAATGCGGCCGAAAGAATACTGGTTGTCGTCACCAACCATTGGTTTGAAACCAGGATGCTCGTCACCGTCTAGTGTTGCAAGGACAGCAGCTTGCTCGATCGCCAACGCACAGATTACTCCGATTTTGTAGTCCTCGCGCTGGAATGGTTTCGGTGGCTCCATTATGCATGCAAATGGACTGGGAGAAGCCAGTGACGGCTGTGAGATCGCGGCGGAGTCAAAAGAGCAGATGCTGGCATAAAGGCTCCAAGGTTATTCCGGATCCAAGCCAACGAAGGAGAGGGTCGTGAGTGGCGACGTTGCCAGCGCCAAATGTAATCGTTCACCGGTAGAAATGCTCGAGCATCATCTCTTCAAGACGAGACAAGTGGTATGTAGGAGACAAAGACAAACGGATTGAGAGCATACTTGATACTTGAGGCGCCCCTTTTAAACTTGAGTGCCATGACGGCCGAGGAAGCGGCTGATAGCAAGGCTGAGGAGCGATTTCTGCTGAAAGAGACAACGATATTTGTGTGCTTGAAAGACTCTCTGATTCGCTGCCTTACGTCTCTGTGGCGCCCATTGACTTTGGACCCCATGCCGACCGGAGGGGGTGGAGCAATATAAGCCAGCGGTTTGGAGATGACTTATACTCCTAAACGCTTGACTTCATGCGCCCCTTTCATGTCGTAGGCACTACTGTAGCCGCCTGACGATCGTCCTGGCCGCGTCCTGTTTACATGCTCTCGCTCTTTTGCAGGTAACCCAATCTCGCTTTCCTTGAGGAAAGACCATCGAGAACCTATTCCATGTCTCTCCCGGGAAGTATAGCTACGTAAGTACTGAAGCTGCTGGAAGATGAGAGACGCGTATTGGGAAGTTGCTGATTTGGGGGTGGGTTGCTTGGGGAAGTTGCTGTTTTTGGTTGAACTACTGCATTAGGCAGGCAGAATCCTTCTGGGTAGAATAGAATATCAATGAATCTTTGGAGAAAGTGAATTTTTGGACTCTTGAGCACCGTTTGTTTGTGGAAGTTTACTGATACAAAGCGACGAGTAAGATGTTGCTAGTGGCTGACTGTCTGTGACGGATCTGTAGCTTGGTAGGGTTGTCCACTCTGGACGCGCACCAAATGAATTCAACAGCAGTATCCCACGGCAACTGTGCCGGCGGTGTTTCGATGGTCTGAGTATCACACGAGTGGCAGCATGAGCCAAAGAAAGCGTTGCGAAAGTGCTTGATCGAGTGAAACGCTAATATCTGTTCCACCATCGCGGAAGCTTCACTGGACCCTTGCTGCATTTGGCGCCTGGATTTGTCTGGAGGGCGCACGGAAATAATCTTCCTCGTCAGAGATGGTCGGCAAGACTGTTACCGATGGCATACTATCAAGAATCATTGAGATTCGCATCAAGCCACTGACTTATTTACGCCGGTAGCTCGACCTGTCACAACGCCCGATGAAGGTCCTAAGAAATATCACACAGCTCACTAATCATATGTGTTGCCGTTGCGTTGCCCCCAGGCCTCAAGTCCTTCCTTGAGCCCTATTAAGAGTCGGTGGTGAGTAGCATCCTCCTCGTAGCTAATCCTTGTCCTCCAGTCTAACCAGTCCTCCGCCCTTGCACCACTTGGAGCACTCAGAATGCCAACCGCGATGTCAATAACTTCGGGACGATCATCGGCCCAATAGAAAATCGTTGCCCCACACCGGCCACAGTGGTATCTGGTGACGTTCTCTGAGCTTTTGAATGATTTCAACGTCGAAGAGTCGAAGCCATAGGGTCCGCCGGTTGTTGTGGTCAGACTGGAAGTGGGGGCATATGCCCACTGCACGACTTCCAGGCCAGAAGAGAGGCGACAGTCAGTGCAGACGCAGTTGCTCGCGGCGTATCGGTTCTCGCTTCGGACCCACCATTCCTTTGGATCCAACGGCTTATCTGAGGAGGTTCTAGCTGAGCGATTCTCCAGCAGAAGAAGACTTGACTCACCCACTTCGTCAGGCTTGCGCGGCCGCTTGATCAGAAACTCTACTCCTTTACACTTACAGTGCGCAGGCAAAGTGTCCGACTTGAGCTCTTGATCTGGCCGGCCTTTCCACTCAGGGGCCAAGACTCCACTGCTCTCTTTGTCGGCGCTCCACCTTGGTAATGGTCTTCCGTCAATGCTAGGAAGCCACTCGCTGAAACCGCCGTCAATCGTTGTTCCAACAAATATGTGAGACGTGATGTCCATTAGCGAGTCGGGATCCTGCACAAGCCCTGGCACCACGTATACATTGTTGGTCGGATGGTGTGTGTGCCAAAATATATGTGCGCCACAAGTAGAGCAAAAGTAGGTGTCGCAGTTGTCCGAAAACGAGTGTTTGGTAAGTGTGGCACTGTCTGGGACTGGGTCCGGCCAGTCAATTTCCGAGTAGAATAAGGCCCCTGTACCATGACGGCAACTGTTGCATTGACACAGATGTCTTTGAAGCGGCAGTGAAGAGTTCGGAACTGATGCCGAGTAATCATTTGCGCCGCAGAAGCAACGTGCTTTTATGATTGTCCTATCCGCCATGGTCATTGACGCGAGTGTACACTCCCTTGAAACTTCCGACTTTCTCGGACTGAACGCACAGTTGTAGTTTTTTGAAGATGCTTCTCAAGCTACACACGATGCAAGCAGCATGATATCCAAAGCAGTTGTTGAGACACGTCGAGGATGGAACTATCCAAAGATAACCCAAAGATAACACAAAAAGAACCCCAAGACGTAAGGCGAAACCAGCCTGGGAAAACGTAAATGAGACACAAACAAAGTAGAGGGGTGCGAGCTCTTCACGACCTTGAATGTGTCTCTGCGCTGTTCAGAAGGCTGACCGTCGCCTGTCAGCAGCTTGGTCAATACTTTCTAGAGAACGTCATGCCACACACGCTGAACTATCTTCGCTTCACCTGCCGCATCGATAATCTGCTGAAAGCTGCCGTCAGGGCCCGGGGTGGGATGGGACGGATTGAACTCCATGTAGCACAATTGAAGATGCCCACTGGCACACGACTTATCTGCGCACGCAATCTTTGATTAGATGGTGCATTGATCATTGTACTCGAGGCCCTATCAGTACCCGGATATTGAGCGTTCGCTTCGGAGGGATGGTCTGGAAGAGCGGCCCAATTTTCTTGGTTTGCTCTACACGCTTCATCTTGTTGAGTCTTGCCACAAACGCACCCATCGCATATCTGCTACCCTTGACATCACTCAATTGTGAGGAAGAATGCCCAGGATCCAAATCCTCCAGCACGCACCATGCGCGACGGCTTCCTCACTAGAGAATCATGAAGTCGCTGTACCTGAGGCGAGTTGGCGTAGTAGTGAAGTGAAAGTTGAAGAACTTCCATGTCTGAGTGAGATGGGCCACTCCACGGACCATTCTCCTAGACTGACCGAGATCAGGCATTCCGAGTAACTGCTTCGTGTAAGCTAATTCGGCGCCATATGTTACAGTGTGCCTGACACAGAGATGAAGCTTTGCATCCTCAAGCGTATACTTGAACTCCGAGCCTCTTCGGCAGGCCTTGTGTCACCGTTTCCAGATACCAGACTGGTTTTGGAGTCAACGGCACCAACGATCCAATGGGAGCTTCGGTTGTGATGATGTTGACGGCAATGAAAAGCAGCTTCACACACCTCGTAAGCGTGGCACTCCCCAGCCGGCTCATCCCGACCCGAGGAATATATTGTGACATAATCCAGAAATCTGGTCTCGATATTTGGTGAAACAGCTAGCAAAGGGTACTCGTCCCGTCCATCACGAGTATGTGTGGTATGAGATGGATTTCCTTGCACGGCGAACACCTTCAGGGCAAACAGCTGTCCTATGCTTTGATACCCCCGATCGTTTCCGTCTCCGACTACTCCAAGCTCTGAACTCGACTTCTCGGACACCCAACGAGCCAGACATCTACCAGTTGCACACCTACTTGGCGGATCAGATACTAAACCTTTACGATGACTCGGTTTGGGCTTTCCGCGACATTGTACGAGAGGTGGAGAGAGTGAGTGATGGGTATTCGAAAGTATCATGGCGACTGACAAGGCAATTCTCAGGCTCGATCTCAAAGCCATCGCGTCGAGCCGGACTTCCCCACACTTCATGACATCGCAAGACATGCCATTCATGTATCCGAGACCCTCGCTATCGCGATTGAGACTATGTCTAGCATGATTCAGCAATACGTTTCATTTTCTGCAGACCGGCCATCCGATCCGGCGCACAAGAAAACGACATTCGCCCGGACGCTTCAATGCTTCCAATTCCAATTGCAGCTGTTCAAAAGTCTCAAGGCTCGATCCGACTCGAACCAAGCCAGAATGCAAAATGAAATCACCTTGGTTAGAGTCTTTCCGCGGAGAGCATCGTCGCTTCACTGACTACTCTAGGCATTCAACTTGGTTACTCAGCGCGACAGCCAGACGGCGATTCGGATCAGCGAAGCTGTGCGCACTGACAGTACTGCTATGAAAACCGTGGCGATACTCACCTTAACATTCTTACCAGCAACCTTTGTTTCGGTCAGTGTTCATGAAATAAACCTGGTCTCGGGTTCATAGCTTGCTTCGCCATTCAGCTAACAACGCCGCAGGCCATCTTCAGCACCAGTTTCTTCAATTTTTCTCCGGCTACCCAATCGGGAAGGCCATCTTGGACCGTTTCAGACAAATTCTGGATCTATTGGGCTTTCTCTGCTCCTCTGACCGTTGCTACACTTGTTTCTTGGTTCGTCTGGCAGCGCTGGTACGGCTCAAAATGAGACTCATTGGAGGAACATTGGACGAGTCCACATCTGAGGGCAGGAATCGAGGTTAGCACTCGCCTTTCGGGCCCAATTGTTGGAGCAGATGCATATATAGAGGTGCCCAAAGCTACGCCAACTGGCGTGAACGCGAAAGGGTCGCTCCTTGGATAATTTTGTCCCAGAAAACTTGGCTGTAGATGCAAATCTAGTACAGGTGACGTCTCGTTGGGTGGAAAGTACATCAACAGCTTTCACTCCGTAGAGTTTGCGGTGCATGAAGGTGATCTGAACGTGGTGTCCGCTAAAAGCGCTTCGTATTGGTCGGGCATCGCTTGAGCCGCTGTACATCCGCTGAGACAAGAGTGCCCCAGAAAGATGGGGAGGAAGAGTCTTGAAGAGAAAGTCGACATGGGCACATCGACCGGAAGCCAGACCGGATAATGATCTCGACACCGAGTTTTTAAAACATCGTGAAAATCAGAGCGATGACACCGCGGCTCCCTTGCATCTTCCAGGGTGGGTTTTTCGTGAGAAGGGGTTGGCTTCGGCCTCGTCTGCGCAGCGTGTCCTCCTACTGCCTTCCCGTCCTTACTGCGGCTGTCTCATGGTGACTGTCAGACGACGGTGTCAAGGCCTCGTGCTATCCACGCGGGACGAGGGATTCGAGGCCTAAAGACAAGGAGTGCATCGAATTAGTCAAGGGCCCCTGTTGATCGTGGCTGGAGAATCAGCCGGATGCCAAGCTCCACTGCGCCACAGATGCCAAGGTAGGCTTGGCAGGGACCGGCGCAGTTAGTTAGTCAGCAATCCTGAAGAGGTCTGCCAACCAAGTCACAGCACTGTTGGTTGGTCATGGACTGTACTCGTTTCCAGGCCTCGTCTTCGGGATCAGACATGCACCGCGCTGACACTGACCACGTGGGGTGAAGTGAGACGGGTGTCGCTACTGTGGTGTGATAGGATCAGGCAATCCTGCTCCAGCTTCCTTTGCTTCGATCTAATTCAGGTACCAGCACATGGCTATGAGGCCTGATTTCAAGCTTCCATCGCCGCCCTATTGCCTGTTACTCTCTGATGCGTCAGATCAGCATCCGACTGCCTGTACAGCCTAATCGATGGAATTGAAACAGCTTGGTATCTTGCTCTCTCAATGTTGTATGAACGTATTCACCGCAGGGGGGGGGCCTGGCCCAAGGCTGACCATGGTTGCGAAACTTCCGATGTCCTATCCTACTTCCCCTCACTAGCGATCTCAACTTCTAAGCAAGAATCGAAAACATTGCTCAATCCTCCACCCACTGCCAGATAGAATGGAAATCGGGGTTGGGAAGATGGTGCGACAGGCGGGTCAAGAGCACTCAGGCCTTGGTCGTGTGAGAATAGGCATTGCATGTACTATAAAGCTCTCTTCAGCGACCTTCAACGCTGTTATGTTGGCTATCCACAACTCAGTTTCTAGCAATTTATAACAGCTGGTCTGTGATTATCTGCGACAACTTCGTTATACCTTCTCCATCATCTAACAGTTCTACATTCTCCTTCAAGTCCTTGAACACGAGAGCTCACACTCACTTTTTTTATCATAACAATGTCCGACCGAAGCCAATACCATGGCACAGAAGCCCCAAGGAGAGGAGAGCGCCATGAAGACGACAGACAGTCCTACGTTAGCAACAACGACAGACAGTCCTACGTTAGCAACAACGACAGACAGTCCTCCGTTAGCAACGGCAGACAGTCCTCCCAATATAATGAACCCGTTCCACAAAATAACCACCACGATTCACAACGCAGCGGTTCACAATTCTATGACAAATATCCACGATCTAACGACGGCGATCCACAACACAGCCACAGTTCAGAATATGGCCGTGATTCACGATATAGCGTCTCGCAGAGCATCAAGGGGGATACCGGCGGCGGAGGGAATAATAGCAGGACCCATTATAATGCTTCTGGATCAGCCGTAGGCGTATCCAGAAGTAGGCCACCAAAAGATCCGGAGGTAGAACGTCAAAAAGGTGAGGCGAAGCACAATAAAGAAGCCAAAAAATTTGCTCGTAACATGGGCATTTTGAAGCACATCGAGAGGAACTGGTGATCAACATCTATTACTACTGGGGGCTTCCTGTACTGCACTTGGTGTGCATTGGAGGAGGAGAAGCTTCTTCCCCTTTGTAGGAGGGTATCGTTGTCCTTGCTCCAAGTCAAGAGGCTAGAATTTAGAAGCTTTGCAGACAGCACTATCTCCAGAGCATTGTTTTGTTGTTGGTACATCATGATCTATATAGACATAGCAAGATTGAGTGATGCGCAACTCCGTCCTCTCCACTACACTCTCTCACCATTCTTCCTCCGCTCCTTCTTTGCCTTTCTTGACCCCTGGGGGCAAATGGATGAATCGTACAGCTCTTGCAATGCCCAGGGTGCGCATAAGACGCCACAACTCGTTAGCTACCACACCCCACTCTCCCATAGTAAACAGCAGTAGAAGAACGCAGCCACCAAGCTCCTACCTACCAGCTTCCTTCATGTCGTTTCGCCCGAACCAATTGTTCGTAAACAACATCTCTTCCTCTCGTACTTCCTCTCTCTCTCTCTCTCCCCTTGACCGTATGAGACCCTACCAAGTAGCTCAGGCTCTTTGCACCCTACTATCGCGTCTACCGGTATCCCTTCAACGCCTCTCATGCTCAAGAAGGCCATCTGATGATGATGATGAAAACATCAAATTAGGTACACTCTACCTGAGATGACCGACCCCCAGCGCTCGAGACAGCCGAGATCGCCATTTGCAAGCGACAGATCGGATCGATATGAGGCATCAGAGTGATGCATGTCAAAGGAGGGTGATCAGCGGGGCCGCTGTCTTGGGGTCGAAGTGCATCCCCTTTCGAGCACTGCGTCGTGGTAGGGTAGCTTGGTTAGTTTTTATTCGGGCGAGTGTGGGATCTACGACAGAGGCAGGTGGATCAATCTAACAAGTAGGAGAGTGGGGTTGAACATAATTGAGGGGGCGAGTGCTGCAGCTCTGAACCGGGGCTTGCGCAGAGCGAAGACCGCGTCGGCGGATCTGGTTCGTGGGTTGGGGAAATGAAAAGGGGAAAAAAGGCTGAACGGGTGCGAGGGAGGCTTGTCCTTTTTGGATGGAAGTCTGCTACGATACCTGGGTACCGTACACTAGCTAGCTACTTAGAGGAAGGGAAAGTTTGAGTGGACATGTTCGCACTGGATAATGTCTCCTTATTTGCGAAGCTGGGATTTAGCTCTCCTATCATTTCAGCGTTTGATTGCGTAAAAGGACCCCCTAGGCTATTGAAGTAAGGAACCCCACACGAAGCCGAGACGCCACCAGACCGAAGGAGACTCTTCAAAGTGTCTTGACGGAGAACATCTTTCTCCCATGCCATCTCCGGTCTTCCAATCAAATCCAAGGCGAAGCCATCGCCGTCAACCTATCCTCAAACGCACCACCCCAAAGTCCCAAGACCTCACTCACATAATCTTCTGCATTGAATTTCATCAACCCTTTCATTCTCATCTCCTGCTCTTCCTCATCCATCAACGCTGCAACACCGCCGAATTCCTCCGCGACTTCATTGACTTGAGCCAGCTCATTGCCGAAGGGGTGATTGGGATCAACGGCTGCTCCGCCGAAGATTTCGGCGCTGTTGCGGACAACGGTGGAGTTACTCATGATCGTTGGAGGAGGGGTGAGACGGGACAAGGAGCGATTGTGCGCGAGATCTTGGTGTGCCTTTTTGGAGTGGGAGACGGCACGCTGGGGGAGGGTAGGTGTATCAGTGCTTGATTGGGTTCTATTGGAAGACCGGCTTGCTGCTGTAGTGGTGGACCGTTTTGGTGAGACAGCATCGAAGAATCCTTTGCGCTGAGCTGGCTCGGATGTGACGGGAGAAGATTCGGTGGAGGAGGTCTCAGGTGACGTCGCTGGTGTGCTGAGGAGACTCTTAGACATGGATGCGGAGAAGTCTGAGTCGTCTGCTGAGCGCAAGGAGGCATTCGATGAGGCGCTTGAAATGGATCTAATGTCTGGTGCATTCAACGCATGGACATTGGTGGTTGAGAGGAACTCTGTAGGCAAAGAGATCTTGGAGCGCTCGATAGTGCCTGTGCGGTATCTGAAGGAGGCATCCGAGGGCGTAGTAACAGCTTCATAGTTACGCTTGGCGCGTTTGGTGAAAGCTCTTGCGAGTGACATGGTGGAGGAAGACATCTAGGTTCGAGGATGCCGGAAGAAGGGGTGTTTTTGTATTTGCGGTCTCAACTGTGGTGATCCGCTGTGTAACGTCGAATGTAGATCGATTTGAACTCTTGTGTAAGGAGTGGTCGCAAACAGTGGGCTCCTGCAAAGAAGAAATCTGCCGGATGGCGGAGATTGAAATGCGAGAAGTGAAGTGGTGGTGATGGACACAGTCCTACGTGATCGACCTGGCGTGTTTCTGAAAAAGAGTGTATTGATCTAGTTGTCGTAAAAGGAGCGAACAACCAAATCACCTCAACAAGAACAAAGGAGTGGTGCTAATTACAGGGTGAGTGAAAGAGTCGACCTGCGGTGAAAGAGAAAGAGAAGGTTGAGAAGAGGGTGAGAGGTGCGCAGTTCTACAGCAGCAGGAGTTTGTTCCCGTTGGGAAGGAAGAGCTGGGAAAAAGGCAGAATCGGCGCTTTGTCTACTTCCAGGACATTCCCCTCCAACGCCTGGTGTACTTCTGCCAGGGCTCGATCGAGACGATTGTCTTCCGATTTCTTTGGCTTCTTTGGCTTCAGGGGGAAGTGGAGAGATCGGACGCCTCTTGCAGGCTCCTGGACACTTGGTTCCTGGATTCACCACCACACAGTGGGCCAGATTAGCTGCATTTGGTTGGCATCTATCCACACTTCCACAAGCTACTGCCGCCGGCCGCTACCCTGCCCATTCTCATCCAATCATCAAGCATGATCTCTTGCGGTAGCGCCAGGTCGACGAAAGGTTGAAACACCATCGAGCCTGCTCAAGCGAGCTCGCAGGCAATATTCCCTCAGTCCTGTGGATCAAGAGATCACAAGCCTCCCAGCTGACGTATCGTCCTCCTCTCGGAGGACGAAGCCGTGTGACTCTTCAGCGGCCGAAAACGAAGTCAGTCATTCGACCTTGTCAGTGACAGATGTAACTGTTTCTGCTGGTTCTCTGAGAGGTGACCGAAGTGCCCCTCCGGCTACGTCTTTCAGAGCAATAGATGTCGACGGTGTGCGTCGCAACCCTGTTTGATCAAGTCGATGCCAATGTTCAGTCGACCCAGTCGGCATCATGTGCTCCTGATCTAAGCTTCTTCTCAATCTTCATCCATCGACTCCCACCCCGCCACCTTCTCGTCGTCAATCGCCTCCTCATCCTCATCTGATTCGCTGATATCTTCGGCAACCCCCACGAATCTTTCCTTCACTTCCCCATCTGGTATTGCCACTCGCCCGGCAAACGTTCTTCTCACCGCGCTATTTGTTGACGTGTCCCACACCTGAACAGCACCTTTACTGCCTGCAACAGCCAGACGAAAGCTCACCTCTTGATCTGGTGCGAATTTTGCTGAGAAAACCCGGCCAACCTCAAGATTTCTGGAGACGACCATGCTCGGCTTGTTGTCCTGCACATTCCACAGCTTGACCTGCTTGTCATCAGATCCGGTTGCGAGGAAATTTGGAATCGTCGGGTTGATGTCCAGCGTTGACACAGCTCCATCGTGCGCTTGCAGCGTCCAAAGAGGCTTCGACATCACCGCATCCGCAGGTGTGTTACGTGTATCGAAATAGTAAACTGTTCCGGCCTCGGTGGTGACGTAGAAATGATTCGGATCATGTGGGTTCCATCGGACCTGTTCGACATCGGCATCAACAGTCCACTGTGGAGCTTTGGCGTCTGGTGCCCTCATATCCGTTGCTATCGCAGTCCGGTCATAGCTTCCACTAAGCAATAATGTCGATTGGGTTGGGTGCCAATCCAGAGAACAGACCTTCCCCTGATGCATCGAGTATGATTTGGCGCATTTTCCAGTATTCAGATCCCACAGCTTGACAGTCTTGTCGGCAGAGGCAGAAGCAAGCAGGTTACGATGTTGTCGATTCGCTGCCAAGGAAAGAACAGCATCGACGTGGTACTCTTCGTTTGCCTTGGCTTTCTTCTTCTGCTTCTTTTTTTTGCTAGCTCCGGCTGTAGCTCCGTCTGTTTCTGTGGTCTCCTCAGGCTCTTGACCTAGGATTGCATTCGGATACATGCTGTCAACCACATCTAGATCCCATATCTCAATTTCTGGTCGCATTGTTGACACTGCAACAAAGTTCCCTGTCGTTCTCCCCTCTGAGTTCTTCCCCACCGGCAAGTCTATCCATTCCACGCACAGTGGTACTGCTGGCAGCATAATGTCGTGATGAACGTACAGATTGTCGGCCTCGTCTTCGTACACCATAACCTCGAGATGCGCAACTTCGTCTTCGACTTTCGCTGCTAGTAGCAGGTTGTCAGTTGCTAATATCTGTAGCTCTTCTCTTTCCTCGGCTTCTTCATCCTCTCCCTCTGGTAGAACCAAATACGGATCTTCTTCGTGGGGCGCGTGATATGCCAGTGACCTGACCTTTCCAAACATAGAGAACTTTTCCCCCTCATCGTCGACAGGTTCGTTGTCGTAATCTTCTAGATTGTACTCCTTTAGGTCGTCATCATTTTCGTCACTTTCACCAGACACCTTAACGCCCCCTTTCTCCTGCGCTTCTTCAAAATCTTCACCTCCTTCCTCCCCCCCTTTGTTAGGCTTCCCTTGTGCCGTCGTCAGTTCATCTTGCGCATCCTCCAGGTGGAGGCGGGCAAGTTTTGAGATGCGCCCAAGCTCGGCCTCGTCAATTTCATACTTTTCCGGGAATGGTGCAGCGACTCCGCGACGCACCCAAATGGTCGCCAGGACCATAGACATATTGTTTGAAAGGCAATTCTGCAGTTTCTGCCAAAATTGCGTTGGGTTCGGACAGGTTTTTGAACGGAGCTTAATTTTTTATCCCCGAAGCGCCAAGCCTCTTTGACGCAGTTGATGAAGCTGCTTTCATTCGAAGCATCATCCATCCAATTGTTGAGACAAGTTGGCATTCAGGGCAGCGCGCGGATGGTTACGAGGTCGTCCTTTGACTGTCAAGATGCATTCTCATCTTCACACGAAAGACAATGTTGGTTAGTGCTCTCCCTGTCACAACTTCTAAAGAATTGTCTCCGCATTTGCCCCGTCTTCCCAGCTTCGTCGCGAACTGCTCTTGCTCGAGGACTGCTTTCACTAAAATTGAATATTCGACCTTCCTTTAGCCAACCCTTACGCTGATTCCCAATTCTTTTCCAGGTTGTGAAGAAATCATGAATGCCCTCGAGGAATGCCACAATCGAAACTTCCTCTTTAAAGTCTTTGGTGGCTGCAACCAGCTGAAAACGGACGTCAACAAATGTCTATCTAGTGAACGAGGGAAGAAGAGCGTGCAGAATCGAGAGACGGCTCTGGAGAGACGAGCGAGGATTGAGGCTGTCTGGCAGAAGATGGACGAGGGAGACTATTCAGCACTGGAGGAATTCACCAAGAGAGGCTCGCAAGGCTGAACAGCAGGATTTGGGATCTTCATTATGGGCGGCAGGGGCATCTGGTGCATGAGGATGTTGTTAGGCTGCCAAATTGCTTGTTTGGGCACATGGTTGGTGGTTGAGTCTTCTCAATACTTCGAAGGCGTCGCCGTCTATATGGGAATCTAAGTCGAAGCGTACATTCTACCCATACGTAATGTCCCTCAGCGTAGCGAGAGAAGGAGAGACGATTAAGATGAAACTTGTACATCAATGGCGCTGAGTTGGTATTATTTCATTTCAGAGGATGCACAAAGAACATAGCCTTACTAGTCTCCGCTGGATGGAGAACATGCTCTTTGTCAAGTCCGCTACCATCAGTGCTTGACGAACGTCTTCGGGCTGCCAAAGTGCTCTGCTGGAATATCTTCTCTGCTTTCGTTATACTGCAACTTTTCGATAAGTTCGTATTGCCAGAAAGGTACGTAGTGACCTGCAGGGACAAATGAGCGGACGTATCTTCTGCAGCATGAAGAATGGGCACTGTGGAAACCATCCGCACGGACAATCATTCGCATACAAAGTCAATCGGTGACAGCTCAGGTAACGCATCACCAGATCAGACTCGACTTGAGCCAGACCTCGATGACTTCGGCTTGCCTAAGAACACACGTCAACGAGCGAGTCCTGAGCGAGCTAGCAGTGACGATGATGAAGATGACTCTGCATTCCATGACGCACAAGATGACATATCTGCCAACCGTGAAGACCACAGGCCGCCGTCTTCTGTTAAGCCGCTGTTCAAATCACATCAAAATGAAGAAAGCTCTTCTCCTCAAGCTTCTGCCAGCGAAGAGACCTACTCCAATGCAACAGCGCCCTCTACGACTCCTCACCCGTCCACCGAAGGATATGAACAGTATGGGGAAGCACAAGTTTCGGGAGTAGAAATTCCAGACGGATCTGATGAAATTTCTTCGGCTGAGCAGCGGCCGTCTACTCCTCCCCAATCCCTTCGAGATCCTCAGGATGGGCAGCCAGTCTCTGTTGGAGGATCGCCCGGAGACAAAAAAGATACGACACCTGGCAGTAAGATCCGACGACCCATTAATGCGCCTGCAGTCTCCGAGTGGTCTCATCAGCGCCTCGCACCACAACATGAAGGTGTCAAAGAGGTGGTGGATGAGGGGAATGATTGGCAAGCAATGCCTGCCTTCGCCGAGTATGATCTCTACGATGATGATGGAAAGCTTCTTGCACGGGGTGCCAAGCCTGAGGATGAAGAAGAAGCCGTCTACGGAGGACTAGGTGGTGCCGGCAAGGGTTACACTCGAGTTCAGTTAGATGAGGATGCAAAATCTGCTACTAGTATGGATGAGGACACAAGCTATCTGTTCAAAGAGAGTCAGACCCACAATGTCTTGGATGATGAGGAGCAGAGGGATGCAGTCTCGCAGTTGCAAGCTACAAAGGACCTTCTTACGGAGGGCCAACGAATAGCGTACGTTGGAGTCACGCGGCTGACCATGTACAACATGACCAAGGAGCTGGAAGACATCGATTCTACGAGGGCGACCAAAAAAGATCTAAGTAAGGCGTTTGAAGGCATGACTAAGTGGGGCCAGCAGATGATGGTCAGGCTGTACGCCCACATGGAGATTGACTCCGCAGAGCAAATAATGATTGAGCAGTTAGCTGACCACGGAGTGCAGCCGACGGATCTGGTACCTCCGTTGATGCAGATTTCAAGAGTCGCAAACCCAATGGCTGACCAAGGAAGCCCCGAAAAAGATTCATCCTCTGGAGACGGGCAGGATGGGCAACGAGCTTCTAAATTGGCTTCAGCAAACACTGCGGGATCAGAATCCTTGCCACTCAAAGATCGTGGTGAAGAAGAAGTCCCAAGGGTCTCCACACCCTCCCAAATGGAGCACACAGCCAAGATTGACCTTGACTTGAGATGGACAGTACTGTGCGATTTATTCTTGCTACTAATATCAGATTCCATTTACGACTCTAGATCTAGACGACTTCTCGAACAGGTCGCAGGGGCAATGGATATCTCATGGACGCAGACATGCCGATTCGAGAAGAGAGTGATTGATGCTCTTGAAACGCAGGAGGAGGCTAACAAAGAGAACTGGAATGAAGAGGAGCATATGGAGACCAGGAGAAAGTTGGGGCTCAAGAAGAAATATATGGTTATGGGGCTCGCTACAGTGGGAGGCGGACTGGTGATAGGACTTTCCGCCGGTCTTCTTGCACCAGTGATCGGCGCGGGTCTTGCGGCAGGCTTCACTACCATTGGCGTCACCGGCACTGCTGGCTTTTTGGGTGGCGTCGGAGGTGCTGCCCTTATCACCTCTGCTGCAACAGCTGCAGGAGGTACCATTGCCGTTAGGGCTTCACACCGAAGAACGGGCGCAGTAAAGACCTTTGAGTACAGACCGCTGCACAACAATAAACGGCTCAACTTGATATTGACTGTCTCTGGTTGGATGAATGGCAAAGTGGACGACGTCCGACTACCATACAGCACCGTGGATCCCATCATGGGCGATATTTATTCTCTCCTTTGGGAGCCCGAAATGTTGCAGTCCATGGGTGACACCATCAACATTCTGGCTACGGAAGCACTCACTCAGACTGTGCAGCAAGTGCTTGGCAGCACCATCCTGGTGGCATTGATGGCGTCCTTACAGCTACCAATCGTTCTGACAAAGTTATCTTATCTAATTGACAATCCGTGGACCGTCTCCCTGGATCGTGCAAACTCAGCAGGACTTATTCTCGCAGACTCATTGATCGATCGTCATCTTGGCAACAGACCCATTACTTTGCTTGGCTTTTCCCTTGGCTCTCGTTTGATATTCTCGTGTTTGAAGGAGCTTGCGGCTCGCGGCGCGTATGGCATTGTGCAAAATGTATATCTTTTTGGTTCTCCCATCGTTGCAAAGAAGGATGAATATTTACGCGCGAGGTCGATTGTGTCTGGACGCTTTGTGAACGGTTATGCATCCAATGACTGGATTTTGGGTTACCTGTTCCGTGCGACAAGCGGTGGCATTATGCGTGTAGCCGGGCTCGCTCCAGTCGAAGGTGTCCTTGGCCTCGAAAATCTGGATGTCACGCAGCTGGTCAATGGCCATATGGCCTATCGTACGGCAATGCCCAGACTGCTGAGGGAGGTGGGCTGGGAGGTGGAATCTGATGAGTTCACCGAGATCGAGGATCCAGATCCGGAAAATCACCAAAAGCGGCAGCGAGGATTGATTAGGGAGATTGACGAAGCGAGAAAAGAAGCCGAGGCTAAGCCTGAGAAGAAACGGTTCGGGTTCTTCAAACGTGGAAAACTGGCGGAGAAGAAAGGCTGGGAAACCTACAAGATGGACAACACTTCTGGCCATCTCAGTAGGTCCACTAACGGCAGTGGCGGACTGAGTGACAACGTATTATTCGACATTGATGCAATCAGGAAGGAGCTGGAGAGTGAAATGATTGAAGTCCGACAGCTGGAAAGTACGTTACCGCCAATACAACTAACTCTTGATGGGAACGCAGCACAGCAAAGCCCTCATGCGAATTTGCGCCATACCAAAAGCTCGGATGCCTCGATAGCAACTGCAACGCGGACTGTCAAAGAAGTGCTTGAGAAGTCTCTACCACATCCACTACCAGAAGAACTGACAGATCTAAAACTTCCACCAAAGCCCTCGGAAATTGACGATGATCATCCCTCCCCCAATGGGGATCACGAAACGACCATGACCTTTGAGCGCGAATTTGAGCCGCGACAAGACCTGCAGAGTACGCTGGAGCCGTTGAGCATCTACTCAGAAGACAGCACGCCATCTCCAACCCAAAGACCGGAGCTGAAGACAAGTGCTACAATGCCTGCGGGTATGAACACGGGTTTTGGCGCAATGAACCTGGAGCATAACGCATGGGCGGACGACGAGGAGGATTTTTCCAAGGAGATTGAGATGAAGATGACATTCGAGTGATTGCATGGAAGTTGCACCAACCGTATTGGAGTGGGAGGTTGCCCCAATCGCGAAAAATCCAGATCCGCCACAGTATTTGGTGGAGTTGGGTGTAATTAATGGTCCTGAATGTCAGGATAACCTCATAGGACCCGGGCCTCGAGCATATGTTTTGGTCAATATTCTTTGTACATATTGGGCATATGTGCCTCAGGCATAGTATAGATCAGCAACTAAAGCAGCCAAAGTACGGCTGACAGTCGCTGTGTCCGAGAGCCAGATTAAAGGTCTTGAATCATCTCCCAATTTGGCTGCCACACGTGAACGCATCTTCTGAGAGTCAGTTCATCTCCGACCTCGATGCGCCAGCAGCATTCGTACCCAGCCTCATCGCCAAATCCACATTTCGTCAAGCTCCGGGTCATGCAATACACGCAACAACGAGCAACCTCTGACATGATTTACTAGACTTCTTTCCGTCACCCGTTGTCCTGCAAATGGGGCAACTCACGCGCAACAGCAACGGGAAAAGTACCATTCATGACACAGCTACGGCTAAAAGCATCCAATATCCTTCCACGCGAGTGGAGCCTGTGAGGGAAAGCAGAGGCAATTTAGTGATGGCTGATAGACCTGCGCGGGCTGCGACAACAAGAGAAATGAGCATTGATATCGATGCCCAACCACTGAGCTCGACGGACGAGGAAGAGCGGGAAGCGAAGACACCCGAGCCACCAAAGCGTACACCGAGGTCAAAGAAGATATACGATGGCTTTGATAGGATAGACGGAAATATCCGAGGGAATCAGCGAAGCCAGGAGGAAGGCAGGGGTGCGGGAAAGCACAAAAAGATAAAGAGCGCTGGTGCAAGGGAGACGCGAAGCAATAAGATGGCTGACGATCCCTTGGAAATCACCATCGCTGATGAAGAGGAACAAAGGAAAGGTGCGGAGGAGATGTCTGATGAAGAAGCAAGGTGGGACTCCTGGCAGGAGCCTGCACCGAAGAAAAGGAAGTTCACGTTATCGAATGTATACCATGGTGCCGGATGGGCCAATGTTCACGCGCATGCTACGAACTCGAAGCGAGAAGCTGGGATCCAACCTGTTCCAACGATGCCTTTCCCTCCCCGATATGGTCGAAACACCAGATCAGGGTTTCAAGCTCCTGGGGAGCTGAAATCTCCCAACTTGGAAGGTCGCCATTTAATAGGTTTCGTCGTTCCTACAGCGAACGACCTCCCTGACCGACGGAAGACGCGTTCAAAAGTCAAAGACGAGGATGACATTTTCAAATTACCGGACGATATACTGTCCCCAAGATCTGCAACGGCCAACAGCACAACGTTCAGGCTACCCCCAGACTCAACAACCTCATCCGCAACCACCACAGGCCACGCCTCGACCGTCTTCTCGCACCCTGACTCTCCACCCCTCGCACGCTCCCGCTCTGCATCCTCCCTCTCCTCTGTCGATTCTATCGCGTCCCTCCTCCTAACCCAAGACGAAAAAAACGAGCTAATGAAAGACGACCACCTAACATCAACCGAGACCCCGGACCCCACCCTCCTAACAGCCCAATGCCCCCTCTGCTCCTCTCCAGTCTCCAATCTCCTCCTCGAAGAATTCACCATCCGCCACGCCTTCAGCAGAAACCAAACCCGCCTCCCCTCCCGCCTTCAACAAATATTCTGCCGCGAGCACCGCGCGCGCACCGCACGAGATACCTGGCAAGATAGAGGCTACCCAGACATCGACTGGGACAGACTAGCAACCACGCGCATTACCCGCCACCTGCAGGCGATGCGCTCCATCCTGTATAACAAAACCCCGTCCTTCTACCGCGACAGGCTTGTCGACGCCATTCAAGCGGGCAAGGGGCGGAGAAATCTGCTCAAATACCTTAAGGAGGATGTCCTCGATGTAGTGAAATATGGGTACTACGGCCCTCGCGGGGCGAAGGTGGCAGCGGAAGCGATCACGTTGAGGCTTTCGAAGGAGCTGAAGGAGGTTGTGAAGAGCGACGTGGTGGTTACCGAGCCGGGGGCTGGGGGATTCGTGCAGGCGGTGCTGGTGCCGGAGATGATGGGGAGGTGGGTTGCGGAGGATCGGGGATTGAGATTGGAGGGGGAGGAGTGGAAAGTGGAGGCTAGAAGGGTGCTGGAGGAGAGTTGTGAGGTGGGCGGGCTGGTGAATGAGGATGAGGATAGGGTTTTCTTCTCGCATGTCAACGGGGGATGGTCATGAGCGAGATGGTCATATCGTGATTGATCTCGACGATGAGGGATAAGCTAAGTGTGTCAAGGATACGGTGTTCATTTCCAATCGAGCATCTGGCACGCTTCCCTGCCTGCCTGCCAGACAAGGCGATACGCTTCATATAGCCAATGGTAATGAATGTGATGACGCATACCATCCACAGCCAAGCGAGACTGTACAAAATATACACCCTACCTGCCTGTGTAGACCTCCTTGCCGCCCAACACCACGCAGCCCCCCCAAAACCTCCCCCTAGAATCCACCCACCTTCCTCCTCCCCAACCCCCCCTTCGCATCCGGTTT